>Ga0163147_10009090_pt1 | contig 10836 bp, 10 predicted proteins | sample OliLakLV19MP6G1_FD_148597 | JGI IMG/M metagenome (GOLD analysis project Ga0163147, IMG submission 148597) | Freshwater microbial mat bacterial communities from Lake Vanda, McMurdo Dry Valleys, Antarctica- Oligotrophic Lake LV.19.MP6.G1 | ecosystem: Environmental > Aquatic > Freshwater > Lake >... | reverse complement strand
CTTGTGAATTTCAGCGTCTACAGGTCATAAATGACCTCTGAGTGCATTTTAATGCTGCTATGCGCCTTGTAGAAGCTCAATATTTTTAGTGTACCCTGTTTTCTTCCAATTCTGCAAGCCCTGTTTCGCAACTCGTTTTCTGCGCGAAAAGTGGGGGGAGTTGCGAAAACTTTCAGCGCCACGCCATGCCCATGCCATTGGTCGTCTTGCGCCCGACACCGCTGTAATAAGCGAAGTCTGCCAGCAAATTGACTGTGCGGGCAAACCACACATAATCGCGGCGCAGCACTTTTTCAAGCGCAGGTTCGCGCTTCTGCAAAAACTCGCTAGTCTTTAACAGTTCAAAGGACACCTCTCCCGTAAAACCGATCTCTTGACTGCCATTCTTCCCCTTATAGAGGGCGGTTTGCGTCTGGTAGCCGCCGATCACGACATGATGCGTCAAGAACATCATCAGTTGATCATCCGGTAAATCGCGTAAACGGTGCGAGGTGAAGGCAATCCAGCGGTTAAGGAGACTCCCAAACACGAGATCAGGTCGAGGGAGGGGCATGATCGTCCCATTGGAACGAAAGGTGGTGGCGCTGCGAAAGTTGAGTGTCTGCATTTGACTAGGGGCAACCTGCTGATGTCGTTCGATCAACTGCTGGTAGCTGATCAAACCGGGAAGCACGGAGTCATCCCACACGACGGCGGTCACTTCCCACATCATACGGTCAATCTCCACAAATACCGCTGTGCCTTCGGTTAGACAGGTCATCGTAGATCGGTGGTAGGCGTCCAACGCTGCGACAGTGGACTCGGAGAGCGCGGTGAAGCGCAGCCAACAGGCATCGCCCGTCTCAAGGTCGCCAAAATGCACCGAGTCGCCGCGCATCAAGCCGCTCACCGTGAACGGTTTTTCTGCGCCTTCATCGTGAATGTCCACCGCCAGCGCGGGATCAAGCGCGTTGAGCAGCATCAGTCCGAGTTGGAAGGTCGCCCGTCCCATGTGGTTGTACACGTGCATGGGACGCGGCGCACGCAGATGGATGATCAACGCGGCGAGGTCGGGAGTCATGCTTCAACCCGCAGCGTGTCAATAGGATGCATTTGCGCGGTTGTCTGGATTACAGCCTGTTCGTATTTTTTTAGGTTTGCTAACCGCCTCATCACAGGGGAAAAACTTACTGAGTTCATGAAAAATCCTATCAGCCATAGCAATTGAGAGTCTTGATGTCTATCCCCGGTTGATTTTTAAGAATTAATGCGAACAATTTCAAGGTATTATGGTATATTATGCCGTAATTATCATGCCCATTTCTTTACATTGTAGAGTGTTTTATATATCTCGCACTAAATTTAGGGGACAACCCCTAAAAGTAAGTTAAAGAACTGGTTTAGTATAGCGTTATCAATGCCACTGAGGGGCAGAATCATGAGCTATGTTTTTTTAGCTATTCCCGAAAAGATCGTGAACGCGCCAAAGAAATGTTCCCTAGATTGTGTCGTGCAGAGATTACCCGCGCAGAAATTCTCGGACGACTAGGCATGATCCTCATGAAGCTGCGCGGCTGTCGTTTTAGCCCCGAATTTTTGCGCCGCCTCAATGAAATTATTCAAGGTAGCGAAGATACGGTGTTGACCATACCTTGTACACAGCAAGAGTTTGAGCAATTTGATTTAAAGCGACCTTAAGGGAGAGCGTATGACTGATCTATCCACAACCCGGCTGCTTATCGTAGACACAGCAGGCATACAGGACTACATCTTCAACAGTAACCGACTGCGCGAGAATGTCGGGGCGTCGTATTTGGTGGCGGCAGTCACAGGTGAATGGGCGTTAGCGACTGTGCGTGAAATTGTGGCAGAGGCGCATAACATCGATCCTGATGGCAACCTCATTGACCGCCGCATTGAAGACGACAGTAATCTGCGCGTTGAAGTAATTTACGCGGGCGGCGGAAATTTCGCTGCTCTCTTTCGAGATGAGCCGACAGCGTTTAATTTTACGCGGGCGCTGTCGAAAAAAGTTTTAGAACTCGCGCCCGGACTAAGGGTTTTCATTCAGCATGAGCCTTATGAGTGGGGCAGCCCATTGGGTGAAGCGATCACAAGTTTGCTTCATGGTATGAGACTGCGCCGGGGAACAGCAGCCAACGTCGCGCCGCTGGCAGGGTTGGGCGTCACCGTCATGTGCGATTCGACGGCGCTGCCTGCTGTTGGACATTTCGCGGTTGGCGATGACGCTCCTCGTGCGATTTCGGCAGAGGTCGCGGCGAAAAACCAAATGGCAACGCCAAATGGTGGACAACCCAGCGCGGCAGATACCCGTTTACAGGAATCGCTTTTCATGGATGAGCGGTATGCATATCCTGTTGATTTTGATGATCTGGGACGCACACGCGGCGACAGCAGTTTTATCGCTGTTGTTCATGCCGATGGTGACGGAGTAGGTAACTACATTCAAGGTTTTGCCAAAGAAGGTGATCCCCGTACTTATATCCTCAAGATGCGTCAGTTCTCGCAAAATCTGCAAGCGGCGTCTCGAGAGGCGCTGCGTGGGACGATAGCGGAAGTCGTAAGCCGAATAAAGTGGGATAGTGAACGTAAAACATATGGGATAAGCCATCCTGATCCTAAGATCACTCTTCGCTTTGAACTGGTTGAGCGTGACGGTGTTACTTACTTGCCGATTCGTCCCATCGTGTTTGGCGGTGATGATGTCGCATTCGTCTGTGATGCGCGGCTTGGGTTGGCGCTAACTGTCGATTATGCGCGGCGCTTTCAAGAAGAGACGAAAGCATTGGGTTTTGGTGAGAACGGGAGTGGTCTTAGCGCGTGTGCGGGCGTGGCAATGGTCAAAACGCGCTATCCGTTTGCACGGGCGTATGCGCTGGCAGACGATTTGTGTGGTGAGGCGAAGAAATATCGAGAGCAGAAGCAGATCGCAGGGGGCTGTCTCCACTGGCATTTTGCCCTCGGTGGCGTGTACGGCGATTGGGATACGATCCGGGAGCGCGAATATACCGCGCAAACGGGCGATTCGCTGACTTTGCGTCCGGTGGCGTTAAACGGCGAAGGTTACGCATCGTGGGAATTTATCGAACGGCAGATCGCCCTTTTCCAAACAGGGGATTGGCTGGAACGGCGTAACAAAGCAAAAGCTCTACGGGATGCGCTGCGGGCGGGCGCAGAGGCAGAGCAGTGGTTTTATCGGCAGTATGAAATCAAACCGCCGAATAAATTTGGCTGGCAAAATAACGTTTGCATCCACTTTGATGCGCTTGAATTGATGGATATGATGATCCCATTGGAGGCTAAGTCGTGAAGTTTATACTGATGCTCACTTTATTGAGCGATACGACGTTTGCGCGTGGCGATGGTGTTTCCGGTGTGGTCGATGAAGAAATTGAATATGACTCCGCAACCGGGCTGCCCTATGTACGGGGTCGAACGTTGAAGGGGCTGCTGACCGAAGAATGCGCCAATTTGCTGTATGGACTAGAACGAGCGAATGCACCGGGACTAGCGCGTTTGCAAGCGGCGGCATCTCGGTTGTTCGGGGAAGCGGGCAGCGAACATGAGGGTGCAGGACTGCTGCATGTCGGTGCTGCGCTGCTCCCTGATGATGTACAACAAGCGGTCAGGGAACACATTCAAACAAGGGATCATCAGAAAAAACTCACCCCTGCGGAAGTGTTAGACGCTTACACCGTTATCCGCCGCCAGACTGCCAACGACTTAAGCGGCGCACCCGCGCTTGGTAGCCTGCGTTCGGCACGGGCTGTTATTCGCGGCACGGTCTTCAACGCAGTGTTGAGCTATAACGGTGCGGACGATGATAGGGACGCGGTAATGCTGTTGGCGGCGTGTGTGGTGGCTGTGCATCGGGCTGGAAGTACACGCAATCGAGGACGGGGGCGTTTAGCCGCATCACTCCACGCGGAAAATGTCGATCTGGTAGATGCGCTCACTGATTTTGAAGGTATTGCGCGGGGTCAATCATGAAAACACTCGTTTATCGTATCGAACTACTGGAACCGACATTAGTCACCGCGCTTGAGGGTGATCCAAACAGCGCGGTTGCGTTTGATTATTTGCCCGGAAGTGTACTGCGTGGGGTGTTGATTGAGCGGTTCATCCGTCAGCAGCGTCGGGGGGATCCCGATTTTGAACTGGATGCGGCTGAGGGAAATACGCGCCGCGTGTTTTTTGAACCGACAACCCGCTACCTCAATGGTTATTTAGTTGAGCGAAACACGCGCTCCTTGCCGATCCCGCTTTCGTTTCAAAGCCCAAAACGCCAGAAATTTCCTGTTCGTGATCTTGTGTATGGCGCAGAGGATACGAATATTCTATGGAAGGGGCAGTCTGGATTTGGGGTGATCAACAGCGATACATTCACCTATGCCGCGCCGCGCCGTCAAATTACGGTGCATACACAACGTGATCGGGTTTATGGCAGACCGTTAGGCGGCGCCAATGGCACGGTCTATCAATATGAGGCACTCGCGGCAGGGCAAACGTTTGAAGCGGCGATCCTGTGCGATGAGGACGGTGACGCTGACTGGCTAAAAGCACTCCTCGATCAGCAGGAGGGTTGGATTGGCGGCGCACGTACTGCGGGGTACGGGCGCGTTCGGTTTGAGGTGCAGCACTTCAGTGAAGAGTCATGGCGGGAAGTCAATACACAATACCCAACACAGGGACCGCTCACCTTAACGTTGTTGAGCGATGCGATTTTGCGGGATGCGAATGGATGTTACGCTGCTGATTTGATCAGCGCACGGACAGCCATTGCCCAGCGACTCGGCGTTCAACCTGAGAGCTTAGGTAAGGGAAGTGCCTATTTAGCCACAACCCAGGTCGGCGGATTCAATCGCAAATGGGGTTTGCCGCTCCCACAAACAGCGGCGTTAGCAATGGGCAGTGTGTTGACTTTCGAGCATCCGGGTTGCCCTACTGATCGGTTAGAGGCGCTTGAACAAGCAGGCATTGGCGAACGCCGCACCGAAGGATTTGGGCGCGTAGCGATCAATGTATCTAGCCATAGTAGCTACACTGAGTCAAAAACCGAAGATGAAACTTCGGATGTGTTTAACGAACTACCCGCAGTTTTCACGGAACGACTTGTTGCCCAAGCGATGGAGCGCATCATCGTTGGACGCGCCCATACGCTCAAGGTTCAAAAGCCGCCGCGTCCCAGCCAGATCAACTTCATCCGTTTAGCCATCGCGGAAGATGGACGGGAAATTGAAGTACGGGTAGCTGCGCTGCGGGAAGCCCTTAAAAGCATCGAAGCCCGACAAGTTGCCCGAACGCAGTTTCAAAAAGCGCGTGTGAATAAGCAAACGTTGTCGCAATGGCTGGAGTCGATGATTCAGGCGATAGAGGCAGAAGATTGGTATAAGCGTTTGGGGATTACCCAACCGAAATTCGCGCCGAATCAACCTCTGCCTGAATTTTGCGCGATCTATACACTTCGTTTGATAGATGCTGTACTCGCACGTGCCGCAAAAGACTCGAAAGGGGCAGATTAAGCATGAATCATTTTTGGTCCGGGGAAAACTCTCGCCACATCATTGAGCGTATCATCATCGAAGGTGATTTTGTACTGCAAACACCCGCCCATTTTGGCAATGGTGACGGTGATTCCAGCGTAATGGAACTGTTGACCGATTCGGCTGATCCGTCTCGCGCTATGCTGCCCGGCGCGTCGATTGCCGGTGCGTTGCGGGCGTATTTATGGTCACGCGAGGTAGGCGAGGTTGACCCTGAAACGTTACAGGCGCAGAACTATCGCCATACACTGACTGTTTCATTGTTGGGCGGACTACGGGCAGATAATGACGGCGGGCAAAGTCGTTTGATCGTCGATGATGCTAGCGGGGATGGTGTCGGACGTATCGAGCGGGACGGCGTTGGGATCAACCCAATGAGTCGGACTGCGGCTGAAGATATGCTGTACCGCGTTCAGCTTTGGAGTGCGGGAACGCGCTTTACTTTGCGCTTTGAACTGCTCATTTATGCTGGGGATGATAGGGATGGGTTACGACGTGCATTGGCAGTGGCGCTCTCCGGCTTGAACGATGGAGCGATTACGTTGGGCGCACGTAAGCGACGCGGGTATGGGCGTGGTGCAGTTGAGGCATGGCGTGTGCTGCGCTTTGACTTGTCTACCATTGAAGGGGTAATGGCGTGGTTGCAGACCGGAAATGTTTCACTGTCTACTATTGCAGCACCGGTAGATTTGCTCGCCGCGTTGAACACTGATGATAATTTTGCCCGCACAACCCAGTGGTTTGAGATTGATGCTTGTTTCACGCTCAATGGTTCACTTCTGATTCGCTCGTTCGATGCTGCTTATACGGACATGCGTCATTTACACAGTGGTGGACGCCCGGTTCTGAGTGGAACGAGCCTGACCGGGGCGTTGCGAGCGCGGGCAGGGAAAATTTTACGGACGATTCACGCTCAAGACTCAACCCGTCAAGATAAGTTGATGGAAGACATTTTTGGTAGTCCGCCGCGCAAAAAGGAAGATAAGACACCACTCAAAGGCGGCAAGTTGACCGTTGAGGAGCATGTTATCGAAACACAGGCACCAGATCGGGTGCAAAGCCGTGTCAGCATTGACCGCTTCACAGGCGGGGCATTGGATACAGCGTTGTTCACCCAGCAACCTGTGTTTGAAAGTGATGCAAAAGGGGTACGTGTCAAGCTGCGTCTACGAAACCCAAGTGAAGCGGAAATTGGTTTGCTGCTGCTGCTGCTCAAAGATTTGTGGACTGGCGATCTTCCGCTTGGTGGCGAACAGAGTGTTGGGCGTGGTCGCTTGCGCGGAGAAAGCGCAACGCTCACTGACCATGTACAAACATGGGCGCTTAAACGTGATGCAGATGACAACATTTCAGTGACGGGAACGAATTTGAACGAGTATGTTGCCCAAATGCACCAATACCTAAACGGAGGACGGGCATGAGTCGAGAAATAGTTCCGCGCCCCGCATCTGTGCAACCAGTCTCATTAGAGGAAGCGAACGACTTACGCACATGGCTGGCTGAACTTCCACAAGGCAAATTCGCGTATGTGTTAGCGCACGCTGATGATGGGGTGATCTGGGGGAAGGTTGAACAGGGAGTGCTAATTATCGCTCAGGATGTGGGTTTCAACAGCCCCCCGCTCCGCCTTGAGACGCTCCAGCAAGTGCGTGTTTTCAATAAGCAAGCGGAATGGTTGTTATGGCGTAATGGAACGACAGGCGAATGGGCAGCCCGTGTGATCGAAGACCGTGAGGACGGCAAGACTTACGCCGAGTCATTCGATGAGGACGACATCTTGTGGGGAGATCAAGTCACTGAATCGATAGACGGATTTTCGCTCATGCAGGATGGCGCTCAAGGATTACGTCACGCTGTGCCACTGCCATTGCGTGTAGGAATATACGAAGATGCAAAAAAAAGAGCATGGCGTCCGCTGCGGTTAAAGATACGCCATTATGTGCAAGCAGACGAGTACGGTTTCGTTCGGGTTGCGGCGAGTCGCCTAGTGAAGTTGTATGAGGAAAAGGCTAAATGAATTAGAACCCATCTGAATATTAGGCGGGAAGCCGTTTGAGCAAAGTATGAATAGAGGCGAGATAGATCATGCCTTCACTGCTACGGGGACAACGCTCGTAATCCTTGCTCAAACGACGCTGTTTGCCCAACCAAGCAAAGGTGCGCTCCACCACCCACCGTCGGGGTTGCACCGCAAAGCCGACTTGACCGGGTTGTGCGCCCACGATGTCCAGCTGAATGTGGAACTGCTCCTCCAGCCACACGCTCAAATCGCCTTGATAGCCTTTATCCGCCCAGAGTTTGAGCAGGCGTAGCGTAAGTTGACGCTCAACTTTCGACACGACGGCTTTGGCACCCGTGACATCCGTGAGATTGGCAGCCAGCACCACGACCTCCATCAGGTTGCCAAGCGTATCCACCAGAATATGGCGTTTGCGTCCTTTGACTTTCTTGTTGCCGTCATAGCCGCGCTCACTGCCGCTGTCGGCTGTTTTCACGCTTTGACTATCCAGAATGCCCGCACTAGGTCGCGGGAAACGTCCCACCCGTCGTCGTTCCAAATAGCCCATCGCCCGATTGATCCGCTGCCAAGTTCCGTTCAAACTCCACTTACGAAAGTGATAATACACACTCTTTGGGTTGGGCAAATCGTGAGGCAGGTTATGCCACTGGCAACCCGTCATCACCACGTACATGACCGCATTGAACACCTCCCGCACGCTCAATTCCATTGGGCGTCCTGCCCCCTTCCGTTTGCGAAACAGCCATTCCATCCGCTTCCACTGTCCATCGCTCACATCACTGGTGTATTCACGCCGTTTATGCGACACTTTTCTAGTTCCTGTTCGGTAGTTGAGTTTTTTGGCAACCCTCATTCTACCGAATAGGAATATTCAGATGGGTTCTTATGCTGGTGACACGAGATCGCTCAACCGACTACAGTGCCGGGATTCGGCAAGGTGCACCCCAAGCAGTGCAGGTGGCAGATCGCTGGCATTTGCTGTTGAATCTACGACAAATGCTGGAGCGATACTTGACCTCCATTTACGCTGATTTACAGCGATTGCCGGTTGCCGCTGAATTTCAGACCCTTTTGAACCAGCAACGATCTGCTTTCGTACGCATGAACAGTGATCGGCAAGCATCGATAGAGAAGCGGAATGAGCGCCTTGCCTTGTATGAACAGATTCAAGCTTTGAGGCATCAGGGGTGGAATATCGCTCAGCTTGCTCAGGAACTGGCTTGTCATCCCGCAACAATTCGCAAGTACTACTACGCGACCACCTTTCCAGACCGCAAACCCCATCGTCTCGGAAAAAGCATCCTCGACCCTTACTTACCTTATTTAGAGCAGCGGTTTCAGGCGGGATGCGAAAACGCCCAGCAGTTGTGGCGTGAGATCCAGCAGCAGGGGTATCCCGGCACCAACCGACAAGTCATGAAGTGGCTGCAGTTGAAACGCACTCATGTGGCACCGACAACGCCTCAGACCAAACGCACCGAACCGCCTGCATCGCGTAAAACATCCGTGATCCCCTCGTCTAAACAACTCGCTTGGTTCCTGGTACGCGACGATACAGCGGATTTCTCTCAAACGGAGCACCTGCTGTTGGCTCATCTTCGCCAGCATGCTCAACTCGCTGCAGTCTACGCCCTCGCTCAACGTTTCATTCATATGGTGAAAGCCCGCATCGCCTCGGCTTTCGATGCATGGTTGGCGGATAGTGAACAGTCCGGCGTCTATTCGTTACACACCTTTGCGCTAGGCTTACGTCAAGATGTTGCGGCGGTTCGCGCTGCTCTCGAGACCGCTTGGAGCAACGGGCAAACTGAAGGGCAGGTCAACCGGCTCAAACTGATTAAGCGTCAGATGTATGGACGCGCAAAGTTCGATTTGCTTCGTCTTCGCGTTATCCATCCGCCTTAAGCTCACATAAACTGCGGATGAGCCTCAGTCCAGATATCGAAATTGGTACTGAAGAGTTTCAATCCCCCGAAGGGGTGAGCCTAAGCCCTGACCTGACGTGAGCCAGGAGTCCGCACCGCGGACTCCTTAGGTTTCAATCCCCCGAAGGGGTGAGCCTAAGCCCTGACCACTGTTGATCGCTGCCAACTGTCAGAACCCCGCACCATGAGTTTCAATCCCCCGAAGGGGTGAGCCTAAGCCCTGACGATGGGCTTTGGAGTCAGGAAGGTGACCGGAATATGTTTCAATCCCCCGAAGGGGTGAGCCTAAGCCCTGACTGAATTGGATAAATGGTATGTAATAATCCCAGAGTATGGTTTCAATCCCCCGAAGGGGTGAGCCTAAGCCCTGACCTATGGCATAGTCATCCGGGGGCTTTGGAGTCAGGTTTCAATCCCCCGAAGGGGTGAGCCTAAGCCCTGACTGGGTACTTCAACGGTGCAAATCGTTGGGGTGTGTTTCAATCCCCCGAAGGGGTGAGCCTAAGCCCTGACATTTCCGTACTCGTTTTCAGCATCGTGTCAGTAATGGTTTCAATCCCCCGAAGGGGTGAGCCTAAGCCCTGACTTCTTTGGAGAAGCTGTGTGGTCGGTGCTTCTTGGTTTCAATCCCCCGAAGGGGTGAGCCTAAGCCCTGACTGGCTGGAAAAAACGCCAGGTTACGTTTTCTATTTCGGTTTCAATCCCCCGAAGGGGTGAGCCTAAGCCCTGACACTAAAGTACATACCTCCTCTAATCTACCCATTTTCCCGTTTTATGTCAACCCTGCTGCCCAATTTGCGCGGCTCGCGGGCTGGACGGATCAGCACGGCTTTTTCTTGCAGCGGCGCGGGCGTTTGGGCGTGTTGGAGCGGATTTTACACCCCCGAATCTCCTTCCAAGTCGATGGGACGCTGGTCTAGCTCCGTTTGCGACCTGTATGTACGTTTGAGAGAGAAACCCGACGACCCTCTATTTTGTATACTCTGCCCGCAAAAGGAGGTTGTGAGGATGAAAGCATTTAGCGAACGGACATGGTTTGAACTGCGTGCGGCGGCCTTAGCCGAGCGCTGCCGCTTTAACACGCAGTGGACAAAGGCGCAGGCACAGGAGCAGGTGTACGGGCAGCTTACCGAGGGATCACGCTTACGGCGAACCTTGCGGACGTTGGGGCAAACGGAACGGCGCGCGCTTCAGCGTTTGCAGTCGGGAGGGGGCGGCTTGCCCCGTCACTGTTTCACGCGCGATTATGGGGCGCTGCGTCCCTGCCGGCAGCGTCCACACGATGCGCCGAAGCCGTGGATCGCGCCGCATTCCCCGGCAGAACGCTTGTGGTTCGCCGGATTCATTG
>Ga0163147_10009085_pt1 | contig 10843 bp, 3 predicted proteins | sample OliLakLV19MP6G1_FD_148597 | JGI IMG/M metagenome (GOLD analysis project Ga0163147, IMG submission 148597) | Freshwater microbial mat bacterial communities from Lake Vanda, McMurdo Dry Valleys, Antarctica- Oligotrophic Lake LV.19.MP6.G1 | ecosystem: Environmental > Aquatic > Freshwater > Lake >... | reverse complement strand
GCCCCGGCCAAACCCGCCGACCCCGCCGACCAAACCCTCTTCCGCGACCGCGACAGCGTGGAACTGTCGGGCGTGCAGGCGTTCCTGCAAACGCTCAAAACCAACGACATCCGCGCCGAAAAGGTGGCCGAAATTAAATCGCAAATCGCCGCCGACACATACGAGTCAGAAGAAAAGTTCGACATCGCCGCCGACAAGCTGCTGGACGAAGTGCTGTAACGACGACGCTGTTGCCCGACGCTCAATGGAGCGCCGCGCCTCGTAGCGACGCCCGTCCCCGGGCGTTTTGAGTGCGAAGCCACGACAGCAATTGGCCGAGACGGCCAACGCGACAACAATCCAGCATTCCAACACTGCACCCGCCGCGCCCCGGAAACCAAACGGTAACCGGGGCGCGACGTTTTGTTCCTGCCCCCTTCGCCCGGCCTGCGGTGAGCTTGCCGAATCGTACCCCGGGTGAGGGCCGGGGTGAGGGTTCTTGTGGAAAGCCGAAACCCGTATTTGCGAAAACAATTGCCCCATTGTGAAACGCGCCCGTTACCCCGGTTGACGGCGGGCGTGAGGGTTGTCGTAAAATGCCAATTCGCCTTCTCTCACTTCTGTATCGGCGTTGTCCGCCTGATCACCGATAATCTGAAGCACGCCGGATGAAAAAATCATCGCGCTGCCGGTCAGGTGAAGTCTTGAATGCAAGAGTTCGATGTGAGTCTGAAATTTCATATTTGCCTCGCTTATACAATCAGGCTTCAGCCGCACCCGCAGTACCGCAAGTGCGTGGCCGGGCGATTGATTTGCAGCGAACCACGCGACTTGCCTTGTTGAAAAGGTGGCGGGCGTAATGGCGGTTAGCGGTTGCGTGGCCGCCTTCTTCGCCTTGCGTTCTTTGGCCGTCTTGCGCGCCCTTGCTTCGTTTACTTCATGTCGGCGCAGACGCTCGGCGCGCTGCGTGGTGGCGGCTCGGCGGGTGACCAGTTCACGGCGCTCTCTGGCGGCGGCGGCGAGACGGCGCTCGTCGCGCTGAACCGCGGCCAGCTTTCGTTCGACGGAGGCCTTTCGTTCGGCGACCGCAACCTTGCGGGCGCCGGCGTCGCGACGGGCGACGAACGCCTTTCGCGCCGCAATCACTGTCTTGCGCGCCGCGGCCTCACGGCGCTGGGAGGCGGCGAGCTGCTCGGGCGTCTTCTTCAACTTCGCGGCCGTCTGCTTCTTTGCCGCGTGCTTCTGAATCGGTAACTCGCGCCAATCGACACCCGCCGGCGGGGCGATGGTTTGAATGCGGCATAGCTTCCAGCCGCCGGCAATTGTGGCGAGCGTTTCCGTCGAGCGAATCACCCGGCGGTCGATCATGCGGGCGATGTCCGGATCGACCTCCCGATACGGATCGCCGGGAAGCACGCCAAACGGAATCTGTTGCTCGACCAGAATGTTCGCATAGCTCCGCGGGCTTTTGCGCGGTGGAAGCAGCTCACGCTGCATCATCACGTCTCGGCCGGAAAGGAAACGAAGCACCTGTGCCTGAGGCCCGATCACGCGCTGGCCGGCGGGAACGAGCGATCGAATCTGCTGAGCCATCGTAATCGTGGGTACGAACTTGCCATTGCGATAGCTATCAACAAAGGGCGTGGTCCGCTGCTCGATCACAAACGGCAGCACCTTTCCGAGGTTCAACACCGTGACCAGGGCCAGCCCGAGCAGCAGCGCCAGTTCTCCCGCGCCGCCGCCCAGAAGCCGCCGGACGTGCAGCAGCGCGGTGAGCCACGCCAGCAGCAAAATGGGCATCACCATCAAGTAATAGCGCGGCGTGGTCGTGAGCAGAAGCGTAACGGCGACGGTTCCGAACACCAGCAGCGCCCAAAGCGCGTGGCGGCGAAAAAGCAGGGCGACGCCGATAAAAAGCCCCAGCGACGCCAAGGTGCTCAAGCCCCACGGCAGCCCCTGGCCGAGGAACGACTCGGGGAAATTCTCCGTCAGCAGCCGCGGGATGTTGTGGGCTAGGCGGGTGAACAGCGCGGGGGCGCGGCTGTCGGTGTCGGCGCCGGCATCCTGCAGAACGGCCAGAAACTCCTGTTCGTACCCGCCGCCGAAAATTCGCCAACTGCGGGTGCGCGGGTCGAGCATGAAGACGATCGCCACGACGGCCAGCACGACCGCCACGGCGCTAGCCGAGGCGCGATCGCGCCGGCGGATGAGATTGACGCCGGCAACGGCCAGCCAGGCGACGGCGATCACCCAGAACGTCGGCCGCATGCTCGCCGCCAGCAGAAGCCCGCCGGCGCACAGCGCCAAGGCGCGCACGAATCGGCCGTTTGTATTGGCCCGGCGCAGCAACTCCCAACCGAACAGGGCGACGACCGTGCCGAACAGAAAAGGGATGTCGGTGAGCAGTTCGTGCGAAAGCTGTACAAACCGCGAGTTCACCGCCAGCCCGAAAACGACCACCGTCGCAATCCATGACGGATAGTGAAGCCTGATCAGTTGATACAGAACGACGAGCGTGCCCGCGCTCAGCAGCATCATCATCACGACGGCCGGCCAAGGCGCAAACACGTTTTGCCCGAACGCCTTTTGCACGCCGGCGAGCAGAACCGGCAGTCCCGGATAAGCGGTGTTGGTGGCAAACTCGCCGAAGTGGTATCCGCGGCCGCTCACCAGGGCGTCGGCCAACCCGCGGTAGAGTGAGGAATCCAAGCCGATGCGCCACTGGCCGTTGAAGCTAACGAGTTGAATCAGCCCGCAGAGGATGAAGAGGGCCACCCGGTGCTTCTCGATCGCACGGGCGACCCACGAATCGGCACAGCTCAAATCTGGTTCAACGATGATCGACGATTGCCGGGGCAACAGCGGGGCAGTGGAAATATTGGGTGCCGAGCCCGAAACCGACATGATCGCATTGTCGTGTGCCGCGCGCGCGCGTCAAGTCTGACCCGACGCTTGCGGCGTGCCTCAACCGCCGAGCATGAAATCCAGATATCTCGGTGAGAAGCGTGCGATGTTCGGGAAAATCGTCTCGACCTCAAGATCAGTAAACCCGCCGAACCATTTGGCGATGGTGGCGGCATACTGGTCGACGCTGGTGGTGGGAATCCATCGTCCCTGACCAACGTCGACGGCGGTGTTGCCCAGTGCCAGGTCGGGCATGGTTCCGTAGAATTTTCCGCCGTCCACCGCGGCGCCCATTACCATGGCGTGACTGCCCCATGCGTGGTCGGTGCCGGTGCCGTTGAACGCAAACGTTCGGCCGAAATCACTGCTGGTGAACAGCGTTACTTTATCGGCCAGCCCGAGTTCGATCATGGCGGCGTCGAACGCGGTCATGCCCTGGCTCAGTTCGGCCATTAAGTTGCGATGCGCGTTAAGCTCGTCGTTGTGCGTGTCATATCCACCCACGCTGGCGAAGAAAATCTGCCGTTGATACGCGACTGGCACCGCCGGCGTGCCAGTGGTTCCCCAGCCGCCGTTGGAATGGGCTTTGATCATGCGGGCGATCGTCCGCAACTGGTTACCTAAGCTGGTACTAAGCCCGGCGCCGGTCGGGGTGAAATTGGTGGCCAGCGGGGGATTGAGCGTGTTGTTGAACACCCCACCCACGGCGGCGGCGGCTTCCTGGCTGCGCTTGCCCATGCGGGCATATTCGCGGTCGAACAGGTTGGGGTGGTTCACGCCGTCGTTAAACAACTGCTTCATGATGCTGATGCGCGAATTCGGGTTGGTTTCATCATTGCTGCCGTTGCCGGTGGCGAACGAGGTAACGGTGCCGTTGCTGTTCACGCTGTACTGGTTGACGGAGTTGCCCACTTCAAACGTGTTGGTCCCGCCGACGGTGAGATTCATGCTGACGGTGGTGCCGGGGTTCGCGCCGTACGCGGCCGACATGAGCATGTCTGCACACCGGCCGCCCCAGCCCGTTTTGGCGGGTTGATCGGGAATGCTGGTCATCCATTCCACCTGCTGATCATTATGGCTGAACAATTGCGGCGGGCGGATGGAAGGCGTGCTGTTGTAGGTCGCCACGTTGGGAATGGGAAACGTGAGCGGGCCGACGTTGGTTACCACGGCAAGCTTGCCTGAATTAAAAAGGCTCTGCATGCCGGGGCAACTCGGGTGCAATCCCCACGTTCGGCCGTCGGAATTGGCGACGGTGATCGGGATGACGTTGCCCGGGTTCGCTGGGTCGGCCGGGTTGTAATTCGGAATGGCGATCGCGCCGCGGGCGGTCGAATACTTGGCGTAGTCGGCCACGCTGGTGGGGATGACCATGTTCGAGGCGTCGTTCCCGCCGTAAAGAAACAGGCAGACGATCGCCTTGTAGTCGCTAAACGCGCGGGTGGTGTCGGCGGCGAGGGCGGCGTTGATCATGCGCAGATCCCACACGGTGCTGACCATCGATGCCGTGGTCAGCGCCGCGCATCCGGCGGCCAGAAAATCACGGCGGGTCTGTTCGTCTTGCTGCTTTGTTCTGCGAGCCATGATGGCCTCCGGTTTTATCGATCTTTTGTAGCGACGGCCGTCTCGGCCGTGGAAACTGGAAACATCGATGACCGGCCGAAACGGCCGGCTCTACATTGTCAAACTCACCGCTGTGCCGAAAACTCCGAACTGGTCACGATCAAATGCACCGCCGCCCGCACACGTTCCAGCGGGTTGCCCGCTGCAAGCGTGCCGACGTGGCCGATGAGCGTCGTTCGCATTGCTGTCGACATTTGTCCATACATCAGAATGAGGTTGAGCCGATCCACCAGCGCCGTGGCATTCCCGGCGATGGCCTGCTCTACGCTGAAATCGAGCCGCACGTCGTTCCCGGTGACGGGGTTGCGGGTGGCGCTTTCCAGCACGTTGGCGGCGCTGACCACCGAAATTTCGTTGAGAATCTGAAACTCCGGCGAGAGCAACCCTTCCACCGCCATGTTGCCCGGCTGCGAGTAGCCCGGTTCAAAGAAGTTGAACACCGTCGGCGAGCGCAGGGCCGATTGCAGAAACGACGTATCGGTGGCGGGAATGCGGAATAGTCCGCTGGCCGACGACGGGCGGAATGCCCGCGCCATCGCCGAGAGGCGCAGCAGCGGCTCGCGCAATTTACCGTAGCCCTGGGTGTAAACCGGGCTGGTGGTGTTGGGGTTGGTGGCCTTGTCGTAAGGGGCACGGGCTTCGTAGTCGAGCAGAATCGCCTTGACCACCGCCTTGATATCGCCGCGGACGCCTCGGCCGTTGTCGGCGAACACCTGCGATATGCGATACACATAGCCGGGGCTTGGGTTACTCGTCACCAGCCGCTGAATCAACTGCTTGCAGATGAACGGCCCGGTGTTGTTGTGGGCGAAGATGTTGTTGTGAGCGTCGGCCAGATCAAGCATGGCGTTGGCGATGCTGGGCGCCCGCGACGGAATCAGCGCGCCGCCGAGCAGTTGCTTCGAGCCGAATTCGTGCTGGCTAGGCACGCTTGCCGAGATCATGAGCGTCATCGGGTTGAAATGATCGACGCCCGGGTTTTGGCTGTTGGTCGGCGTGGTGAGGGCCTGATGCCAGTTCCAACCGGTAAAGACGCGCGCCAAGCCGGTTACTTCGGCTTGGCCGTAGGTATCGATCGGGCTTCCGTCTTCGCTCAGTTTCAGCGTGCCGTCGGGATGAAGCTGGTAAAGTCCGACACTGAAGAGTTGCAAAATCTCGCGCGAATAATTTTCGTTTGGAATCTGCGTGCCCGCGGCCTTGCGGTTGTTGCGCATGTCGAGGTACTGGCCCATTTGCGGGTTGAGCGAGACGTCTTCCAGCAGCGTGCGATAGTTGCCGAAAGCATGCTTGCCGACCATGTCATAATAGTGGCACACTTCACGCGGCCGCTGATTCAGATCGCCGTCTTCCAGGCTGATGACGAAGATCTGGCTCAGGGCGAACGCGACCCGCAGCCGCAGTTGATCTTCGCCGATGAGCGCGTAGTTCCACCACGATTCAACGGCCATGTTTTCGTTGTTGGCCTCTTCGCCTTGTTCCTGGCGGGCGAGCACGTAATCGAGCAGTTTGGATTGCGGCTTCTGGAACTGCTCTTCAATCCACGCTTCGTAGCCCATCGCAACGACGCGGTTAATCTCGGCCTCGGTCGGGCCGAACGTCGCCTGAGTGAGGAACCGAGCGGCGTCGGCCTGCGTGTGGGGCGTGCTCGGCAGCGCCGGCGCGGGCGGCGGAGGCGTGAAGGTCTGGCTGCCCATGACGACGATGAACTGCCCGCGGATTTCGCCGTTCGGATACGCCGCGGTGTGAATGTTGAGATAGGTCTTGCCCTGCTTAACGAAATTCACCTGGTCGGCGGCGGTAAACGTGCCGCTGGGGACGAACGTCCAGGTGTAGGAGCCGTCGGCGTTGGGCGTTGCGGTATCGATGTCAAACAGAATGCCCGCCGCCACGCCGGGATCGGCAGGGCCGTGAATATGCGCTGCGGTTTCCGGGCCGGTGAGGTTGGTGTAGTTGAATTTCAGCGTGGCGGTAAGCTCATCGCCGGCCAGCAGAAGCGTTGCGGCGCCCGAGCCGGGCGAAACCGCGCCGCCCTGCGGCGTCAAGCGGCCGACGAATAGCGAGGTCGCGCCTTCGAGTTCGTAATCAAAATCTTCCGAGGTCGAAAGCAGCCCGTCGCTCACGCGCACGGTAACCCGCGCCGCGCCGCCGAGGGTTGCCAGCGGGTCGATCGTCAGCATGCGGTTGGCGCCGTCGCCGGTTACATGAATACGGTCATTCGGGAGAATGCGCGGGTTGTCGCTGGTGGCGAACACCATGAGCGATCGCGCCGGGGTTTCGCGGTCGCCGATCACAAAACTGACGCCCGATGCCAGCCGGCCGGCCGTGGCTCGTTGCGGAGCGATCGGGGTGATGGTCGGCGGCGTGTTACGGAAAGGCTGCCCGATGATTCTTTCGCCGCGATTCTTGCGGATGATCCCTGCATCCGACGCTTCAACGGCGCCGCTGGCGCTCACGTCGAATCGTGCGGTGGTGTTGTTGAGCGGTTTGCCGAGCTGCGCTTTCACCAGTCGGGCGTCGGCTTCATCGACCACCGTATCGGCATTCACATCGCCTTGCAGCGTTCTGAACGCCAGCGTCTGCGATTCGCTGCCCGGCTGGGTGATGCTGACGGTAACTTCCTGGCCGTTGGTAACGCGTTCTACCGGCACGGTCACGACGTTGGATTGAATCGTTGCGGCGCCGAGCTTGGCCGCGCCCTGATCGAGCTTGACTTGAATTTTATCGGACACCACTCCGTCGAAGGTCAGCACGAGCGTCATGCCGGCTTTGACGTTGCGCGGTTCGATCGCCGACTGATCAATGGAAAGTGGAACATCGAACGACTGCTTGCCGTGCGTAACCCGCGAGGAAACAGAAACCAGCTGAGCGGCGGGAACGGCGGCGGCAAAACCCAGCAGGGCCGCGGCGGCGAGACTCAGAAAGGAGCGATTGTCTCTCATGGGGTGTCTCATGGTGGGTTTCATGGGGTTCTTCATGGAATGCTCCGCTTTTCTAGCGTGTTATCGACCGTGACCCGGACTTCGTTCGGCATCATTCAACGAAATTCAACGAAATTCAACGAGATTCAACCGGCGGCGGGTGGGCGAAGCGTCGATTGCGATCAATCGCCCGGTGGAACATCCTTCCGCCGTTACCGAAATTACTCGTATTCTCTATCTTTGCAATCAGGAAACGCTTCGGATTGCAGACTATTTCGCATGGATCGATTTTGATTCTTCCGTCGCCGTATCGTCAACGCGCCCATGAGCAGCACCAAAGCCGAAGAAGGCTCGGGAACGGCGGCGCGGGGCAAATTGGCTGGAATGGTCTGACCGAAGTTGGCCACCAACGCGGTGAAATCGTCCAGATCGACGTGCCCGCTGTAATTGAAATCGCCCCCGAACCACCGCCCGTCGTTTCCAAAGCCGGCGGCCAGGGCGGTGAAATCGTCGAGATCCACCGTTCCATCAAGATTTGAATCGCCGGAGAGGGTGTATCGCAGCAACACGGCGTCGCCGGTAAACGATTGCCCGAGAAAACTGATGACGCCCGTGTCCGATGCTTCAATAATCCCCACCGCCGTGCCGGGATTGACGGCGGCGCTGCTCGATTGAATGCCCGCGCCGTTCCACAAACCACCGTTGTAGCCCGACGCGATTAAGCTCGTGAGTGCGGCGAGCGGCGATGCCGCGGCGTAATCGACGATGGTGGCGTTCGTGCCGATGTCGAGTCGCGCGCCGTTGCCGGCATCGACTGTTAGCCCGCTGGCTTTCAAAACCAACGGGACCGCATTGCCGGGTTCGATCCGGGCGGTGGCCGTCGCGCCCACGTGCAGCGTTCCGCCGAGGGCGTAGGTGTTGTTGAAGTTAAGCACGCCTTCGTCGGCCACCATCGACCCGGCAAATGATCCGGGTGCGGCGATGAGCAGCGATCCCGCGCCCGACTTCAGCAGTGTCGCCGAGGCGGTGCCGAGAATGCCGCCGCGCAGTGAGGCGATGGCGTCGAGGTCGACGCTCACGCGGCGCGCAGCGCTTTCGATATCGAATGAGCCGTCCAGCACAAGCATGGTTTGCGGCGGCGAAACACCGATTGCAATATCGCGGCGGGCAATGATCGGGTTGGGCACAAACCGCGTAGCGCCGATCGCCATCAGCCGAGGCTCGTGTGAAGGCAGGAACGATCCAAGCCCGATCGTGAGCGTGCCCTTGCCGATGGGTGACGACGTAATGACCCCGCCGGCGTAAATCGCATTACCGGCAAACCCCAGCGTGCCGGCGGCGAGGGTGGTTCCGCCGTCGTAGGTATTCGAGCCGGAGAGGATCACGTTGCTGCGCGTCGTCGGTTCTTCGCCGCCGAAATCGTGGCCGATCTGCACCGAAGCGCCGGCGATGCCGTTGATCAAGCCCGTAACCGCAAGCGGTTCGCCGTTGCTGTAAAGAATCAAGTCGGAACGGCTGCCGTTGATGTTGACGCCGCCTGAAAAAGTGAGCGTTCCGCCGCCGACCGGTACACGGCTTCCGATGACGCCGTAACTGGCGACGGGGGTGGTGCTTCCCTGTAGCGTGATGGGTCGGGTGAACGTCAGCGGAGTGTCGCCGGAGAATTCGGGGTTGTCGTCGCCGGTGGCGCTGCCGAGAAAAATAGTGCCGATCGTCCCCAAAGCGTTGGCATTCGAAAAGACGGTTGCTTTGCCGGCCAGCGTGGTTCCGCCGGTGTGCAGGTTGTTGCCGGTGATGCGCAGCGCGTAGCGGCGGGAATCGACGACGCCCAAACCGGTGGAGCGGATGGTCAACGGCCCGGCGCCGCTGATCTGCCCGGCCAGCGTCGGTCCGGAGGCGGCATCGATAATCAGCCCTTGCGCGTTGGTGATGGCGAGGGTGCTGTTGAGCGTGCCGGCGGCACCGTCGGCAAACGCAAGGGTGGCGGTTCGGCCCACCTGCGCCGCGATGCTGATCGGCCGGCCGTAAGTTTCAAAGCCCGACTCCAACCGCAGCCCCACTTCGCCGTTCGTGCCAGCGGTGCCGACATTGATGCGCGAGACGTTGTTGAAGCCCGTTCCCGTCAGGTAGTGCGTTCCCAGGGCAACGGTGCCGCTGGCGATGGTCACGCTCCCGGTCATCGCCTGACTGCCGGTGACGGTGAACGTGCCGGCGCCGGTTTTCACCAGCAGGCCGGCGCCGACGATGTTGTGATGAGAACTGGTGGACTTACTGTCGGTGCCGAGAATGAGCGTGCTCGATCCCAGATTGACGGTGCCGGCAAGATAGCTTCCCACCTGATCGATGACCCCCGCCTCGCTGAGCGAGCCCATGGTGTCGTTGAAGCCGTTCATGTCGAGCGTGGCGCCGGCGGCGATGACTACGCTGCTCTCGTTGCCGACGATGTTGTTGCTGCCGAGGCGGAAGGTGCCCTGGAGGATGCGCGTCGGACCGCTCCAGATCGAAGCGGTGTTGCTCACGGTGAGCACCGCCGGGCCGCTTTTGGCCAGTCCGCCGTCCAAACCTTGATCGTTGCCGAAAATAAAGAGGCGGCTGGCGATGTTGGTGTCGGCGTGGATATAAAAGTTGGCGGTGGGGGCCTGAATGGTTCCGATGGTGCCGATGCCGACGGTGAGCGACCCGCCGGCGATGGTGGTCGGGCCGGTGACCAGCATGGCGCCACTGGTGACGGTAAGTGTTCCCGCCGCCAAGTTGACGGTTCCGCCGGTGAACTTCGCGGAATTGATGGTTCCGGCGGCGACGATGGTGTCGGTGGCGATGGAAACGTTGTGGGTCGCGACGCCGCCGTTATTCAGCGTGTTGCTGTTGTAGGTCGCCGGAATCACGCCGTTGGAAGCGCTGTAGCTGGCCAGTTCCACACCCACGCCTTGATTAATCACCGCGTAGGGGAGAATGCCATTGATGAGCGTAGGGGCCACGCCGAACGAAATATTGGTCTGGCCTGCCGCAACGGAGGCGATCGTAGAGCTTCCGATTCCCGGGCCGCTGAAAAGCACCTGCATGCCGTTATTGCCATTTCGGGAAAGCGAACCAAAGCGCAGGGCGGTATGGCGCGCGGGGTTGGGCTCCAGCGTGAGGGTGGTCAGGCCCTGGCCGGAATTGCTGGTCGTGCCAAGCGTCAGCACGCCGGTCAGCACCGAGGTGTTGAGCGTCGCATTACCCACAACGTGAACGGCCGCGCCGCGCAGGGAAATGGGCACCGTGCCGGTGATTTTGGCCGTGGTCGACGCGGTGTGGTCAATCACCAGTGCGCCGCCCTGGTTGATGGCCAGGGTGCCGGTGGTAAGCAGTCGCCCGCCGACGCCGCCGAGGTGGATTGTTCCGTTGTTGATGATAGCGCTGCCGACGTTTGCGGCGTT
>Ga0163147_10009076_pt1 | contig 10852 bp, 8 predicted proteins | sample OliLakLV19MP6G1_FD_148597 | JGI IMG/M metagenome (GOLD analysis project Ga0163147, IMG submission 148597) | Freshwater microbial mat bacterial communities from Lake Vanda, McMurdo Dry Valleys, Antarctica- Oligotrophic Lake LV.19.MP6.G1 | ecosystem: Environmental > Aquatic > Freshwater > Lake >... | reverse complement strand
CCGGTCGACGCATCCAATCTGCGGCGGATCGCACTGCGACGACGTGCGCATGACGAGCCGTTACAGCGAGCGCTGTCTCAATGACGGCCTCGGATCGGTGATGCACGAGACGGGCCACGGCATCTACGAGCAGGGGCTGCGCTCGGACCAGATCGGTCTGCCGATGGGCCACGCAGTGTCGCTCGGCATCCACGAAAGCCAGAGCCGCATGTGGGAGAACCAGGTCGGTCGCAGCCGGCCGTTCTGGAACTGGGCCAGCAAGGAACTTCCTGCGTACGCCGGCGACGGCGTCAAGGCATTCTCGCAGGACGATCTCTACAGCGCGGCGAACGTGGTCGAGCCCGGCTTCATCCGCGTCGATGCCGACGAGGCGACGTACAACCTGCACATCATGATCCGTTTCGAGATCGAGCGCGCGGTGCTGCGCGGCGAGCTTGAAGTCGCGGGCATTCCCGAGGTGTGGAACGCGATGTACAAGGAGTACCTCGGCCTCGTCGTGCCCGACGACCGGAGGGGCTGCCTGCAGGACATCCATTGGTCGATGGCCGCAATGGGCTACTTTCCGACGTACACGCTGGGCAACCTGTTCGCGGCGCAGTTTTACGAAACGGCGAAGCGGGACATCCCGGGACTCGAAGAGGGCTTCGCACGCGGTGAGTTCGCGCCGCTGAAGAAGTGGCTGAACGAGAAGATCCACCGGCAGGGACAGCGCTACCGCTCAGCGGATCTGTGCCAGGTCGTGACCGGCCAGCCGCTGTCGGCTGAGCCGCTGATGCGGCACCTCGAAGGAAAGCTGAAGCCGCTGTACGGGCTGTGAGTACGGCGCGGCTTTCGCGACGACGGATGTTCAACACAGAGGGCACAGCGGCCGGTCGGAGGTCACAGAGAATGCGCCGCGCATGGACACGAGAGCCAGAAGTAACGGGTGTGGGACGGGATGGCGCGCAGACGAAGCCCATTTCCCCCCCTGTCTGCTCTGTGTCCCTCCGTCTGGTCTCTGTGTCTCTCTGTGCTGCTCTGGATCCGAGTCTGAACTCGTCCCCCAGCGCAGCCTGTGTTAGAACTCCCCCGTGCCCCCCACCCGACGCAGCGCTGCAATTGCTCTTGCTCTCGTCATCCCGGCACCGTCCATCGGCGCGCTCGTCTCCTTCTGGATCGCGCCCGGTCCCATCGGACTGTACGTCTACGGCATCTGCAAAGCGGTGCTCTATCTCACGCCGGTCTTCTGGTCGCGTCTCGTCGATCGTGAACCGCTCAGCCTCTCGCCGGCGCGGCGCGGCGGCTTCGGGATCGGCATCGCCAGTGGCCTCGTCATCAGCGCACTGATCTGGTGTACCTGGTGGGTGCTCGGCGACCGTGCGATCGATATCGGAGCATTCAAGTCGGTGCTGGAACAGAACGGGCTCACCACACCGGCGAAGTACCTGTTCGCCGCCGCGTGGCTCACCATCGTCAACGCGATGCTCGAGGAGTACGCCTTTCGCTGGTTCATCACGACGCGTCTGGAAGTGCTTGTGCAGCGGCAGGCGGTGTGGTGGGCCGGCGCGGTGTTTGCCGCACATCTTCTGGTCGTGGCTCTACCGCCGCTCCGGGTCGATCTGGCCCGCATATGTCAGCCATGCGATCATCGATGCAGCGGTCATGGCAATTGGGTGGATTTCCCTCTTTTGAGCCGCCAGAACGCAATGTGTGCTTCGCGTTCACGCGGCCGTCCGCAATAGGGGAATCAGTCGTGATCGACGAATGCAAGGCTCGTGTTACACTGCTTGACTTTCCATAACCCGAGCCGCTTTTTTGATGCTGGTCGGTTTCATTCCGCACGAGCCCTTTCTATGGCCACTTCTGACGATATCCGTCACCGCAACGTCGCGATCATTGCACACGTCGATCACGGCAAGACCACGCTCGTTGACGCGATGCTGCAGCAGTCGGGTGTCATCAAGTTCACCGAAGGCGGCCAGGACTGCGTGCTCGACTCGAACCCGCTCGAGCGCGAGCGCGGCATCACGATTCTCGCCAAGAACTGCGCCGTGACGTACACGATCCGGTCCGGTGCGCGCAAGGGCGAGGTCTACCGCGTCAACATCATCGATACCCCGGGCCACGCCGACTTCGGCGGTGAAGTCGAGCGCGTCTTGCGCATGGCCGACGGCTGCCTGCTGCTCGTCGACGCCGCCGAAGGTCCGATGCCGCAGACGCGCTTCGTGCTCGGTAAGGCGCTCGAGCTCGGACTGCGTCCTATCGTCGTCATCAACAAGTGCGACCGCGCGGATGCGCGCATCGATGCGGTCCTCAACGAAGTGTTTGATCTGCTCGTTGACCTGAACGCGCCGGATGAAGCGCTCGACTTCGCGACGGTATACGCGTCGGGTCGCCAAGGCTGGGCCTCGCGCGATCTCGATGACCGCGATCGCGGCGTCGACGACCTGTTCCAAGTCATCGTCGATCGCGTCCCCGCGCCCAAGGACGACGCGTCGGCGCCGCTGCAGATGCTCGTCACGAGCCTCGACTGGTCCGAGTACGTCGGCCGCATCGCGATCGGGCGCGTCTTCGCCGGCACGCTGAAGAGCGGCTCGAGCGTCGGCGTGTGCAAGGCCGACGGCAGCGTCAAGCGTGTGCGCATTCAGAAGATCAACCGCTTCGAAGGATTGGGTCGCCGCGAAGCGAACCAGATTGAAGCGGGGGACCTCTGCTCGGTCGAAGGAATTTCGGACATCGATATCGGCGACACGATTGTCGATATGGACAATCCGATGCCGCTGCCGCGCGTGCGGGTCGACGAGCCCACGCTGCACATGGTCTTCCGCATCAACGATGGACCGTTCGGCGGGCAGGAAGGCAAGTTCATCACGAGCCGTCAGATCTCAGAGCGGCTGGAGAAGGAACTGCAGTCGAACGTCGCGCTGAAAGTCACACCCGGTGAAACCAGCGAAGAGTTCCACGTCAGCGGCCGCGGACTTCTGCATCTCGGCGTGCTGCTCGAGAATATGCGCCGCGAAGGCTACGAACTGACGGTCGGCAAGCCGGAAGTGATCGAAAGGGAAATCGACGGCGTGACGTGCGAGCCGTTTGAACGGCTTTCGCTCGATGTCATCAGCAACGGCATGGGTCCCGCGCTGGAACTGCTCGGCGCCCGCGGTGCGGAGATCCTCACAATGGATCCGCGCGGCGAGCGCATGCACATCGAGGCGGAAATCGCGGCGCGCGGCTTGATTGGTCTGCGGACGCGCCTCCTCAACGCCACGGGCGGCGATGCGATCATGCATCACACGTTCAGCGAATACAAGCCGCTGCGCGGCGAGCTGAAGAAGCGCCAGAACGGCGTGCTCATCTCGCTCGAATCCGGACGCGTCACGGGCCACGCGGTCGAGAATCTGTCGGACCGCGGCATCATGTTCGTGCGGCCTGGCGACCAAGTGTACGTCGGCCAGATCGTCGGCGAGCACAATCGTGACAACGATCTGATCATCAACATCACGCGCCTCAAGCAGCTCACGAACTTCCGTGAGACCGCCAAGGAAGCGACGATCGTCCTCAAGGGCGCGCGCCTGTACACGCTGGAGGCGGCGCTCGAATACATCGAGAGCGACGAACTGGTCGAGATCACGCCGCAGAACATCCGCATCCGCAAGCGCATTCTCGACGAGGGTGCGCGCAAGCGCTGGGAGCGGTCCGACCGTGACCGCATGGCAACCAGCGACGTGTGACGGTTACGCCGACCACGCGCCGAGAAGCTGCGCGAGGTCGTTTGCGCTGACCGCGCCGTCACCGTCAATGTCGGGGCCGTTGAGCGGACCGAACCGGCGGCGCACGACGTAGATGTTTGCGGGATCGGCAGGCACGAAACTTGGCGACCACGTCGTGAAGCTGACGAAGCGTCCGTCGACGCTGATCGACGACGGGCCGTTGATCCACGTCCAGTTCGGCTGACCCGGCAGCGCGGCGACTTCCGTGCTCGAGGGTGCCGGTCAACCGATCCTTGAGAAGGATGGTCGCAAACGGCGTGAGTTCGGGCGCGAACGTGTTGAACGAGACGAACCGGCCGTTGCCGCTGACGAGCGCGTTCCATGCGTGCGTCGAGCCCTGCGTGCCGTCCTGCGCCACGGAGATGCGCTCGATCACGCCCGTGTCCATGTCGCGTGCATGGATGTCGTGGTGCCGCCTGCGAGCGTGGTCGCGAGCACCGGTCCGGTCAAGGCAAAGATCACGCTGAGAACGACACAGTGGGGCGCGGTGAGCGCGCGGAGCACAGTCATCATGGAGGAGACATCTTCGATTCGTCCGGGCAGATTCCCTCTTCGACGAAATGGGTCAAATCCCTGCATCGGCGAATTCGATTCGCACTCCTGGGTCTTTCGTCGGAGCCCCGTCCCCGAACCCCTTTCACTACACTGCCCGACTTTCCCATGGCGACCATCGTTCAAAAATTCGGCGGCTCTTCGGTCGGTGACGCACATCGCATCATGCGCTGCGCCAAACGCGTGGCCGAGACACGTGCAGCGGGCCACGACGTCGTCGTCGTCGTCTCGGCGATGGGCGACACGACTGATGATCTCATCGCGCTTGCGGAGAGCATCACGACGGAGCCGGACCGGCGCGAGATGGACTCGCTGATGTCGACCGGCGAGCAGGTGTCGTGCGCACTGATGGCGATGGCGCTGCAAAAGCTCGGCGTGCCGGCGCTGTCGTTGACAGGGGGCCAGGTCGGGATCCGCACCACCGACGCGCATCGCAAGGCGCGCATCACAGCGATCGACCCCGCGCGCATGCGGCACGAGTTCGCCCACGGCCGCGTGCCCGTCGTCTGCGGATTCCAAGGAACATGTCCCGCTCCCGCCGGATTTGGCGGCGACATCACGACGCTGGGCCGCGGCGGATCAGACACAACGGCCGTCGCCCTCGCGGCCGCGTTGAATGTCGCAAAGGAAGGGGGCTACTGCGACATTTTCACGGACGTCGACGGCGTTTACACGGCCGACCCGCGCATCGTGAAGAACGCTGCCAAGCTCACAGTCATCAGCTACGAAGAAATGCTGGAACTCGCGACGCTCGGCGCCGGCGTGATGCACGCGCGGGCTGTGATGTTCGGTGAACGATACGGCGTGCCGATCCACGTTCGGCACAGCCAGAAGCCTGACACAGGAACCATGATCACGGACGAACGGTCCGTCCGGGAGAAGCACGGAATGGAAGACATCGCTGTCATCGGCGCGGCGCTCAAGGCGGACCTCGGACGTGTGAGCCTGCGCCGCATCCCCAACAACGTCGGCGTGCAGGGACTGATCTTCGAGAAGATCTCCAACGCGAACATCATGGTCGACGACATCGTGCAGACCGAGTACGGCGAGATGGCGTCGATCTCATTCACCGTCGATCACGCGGATCTTGCTGATGTCAAGATCGCCGCGAGTCATGTGCTGGACGCGCTCGGCACCGGCGAACTGGCGATCGAGATCGGTCTCGCGAAGGTCTCGGCAGTAGGCACGGGCATGAAGAGTCACACAGGCGTCGCGAGCCGGATGTTCTCGGCGCTCGGCAAGGCCAGCATCCCGATCCACAACATCACGACCAGCGAGATCAAGATCAGCTGCATCGTCCCGAAGGAGCACGGTCAGAAGGCGCTGCAGACCGTGCACGACGCATTCAACCTCGAGCTCGGGGACTCGGTGAAGGCGGGGATGCAGACGGACCGGAGTACCGAGCCGAGGACTGCCGAGATGCCGGTGATGCCGGCCATCCCCGGGATGCCGAAGTGAGAAAGGGCCACGGACCGGGCGCCGCCAGCGGATCCGGGTTCGCAGTTTTACATAACAGGCATTATAGGACCTAGGACCGGAATCGGCGTCTGGGTAGGGTCGCGTAAATGCCGGTTCGCTCGCCGGTTAGCCTCCGTGACCTCCAGCTCTCTGCGCCTCGGCGGCGAATGCGTCCCGCGCGACGCGCGACCCCACAGAAGGAAGCCGCACCGCTGCGCGTAGATCCAGCGCCACGACCCCGCGAGATGGCGACGGTAACGAGCCCAGATCGCAATCGGCAGATTGGCGAGCGACACGATGCCGAAAGCGCGCGACGGCAGGAATCGCTCGTATCGCAACGACAAGTCCCGATGCGGTCCCGATCAGGCTGCTCGCGACATGGATGAGCGTGAAGATATGGATGAGCGTGAAGATTGTGAGTCCGATGCCTGGCATGGGCGACTCCGTATGCTGACGGCGACTCCGCGCCGTGCGCGGTGAAACTGCTCCGTCGCGGGCGCAGTGGCTCTCCGACCCTGCGATCGGTACTCTGCCCGCATGCACGACATCTCGCCGACTGTGCAGGCTGGTTTGGCCGCCGCTGCCGTCATCGCGGTGTGGGCCGCAGCAACCGGACGCCGTGGTCGGTGCCGGCCCGCGTGTCGAGCGTGTGGACGGGATGCGCGGCCGTTTGCGTCGTCAGAAGAGCCGACATGTGCGTGCGGCGTGCGACTTGATCAACGCGGCGCGATTCGGTTGCTGCGCCGGCGAACCGTCCGCGGGGTCGTCGCGTCGCTTGTTCTGACCGCACTCGCCCTCAGCTTTCCGTTCTGGGCCGCCAACGTGCACGGCCGCGCCAACGGCTGGCGTGACGAACTGCCCAACTGGCTCTTCGTTCGATTGCTGACGTTTGAACCGAGCTACGCGGCGCAGCGCTCGCTCGAGCGCCGCATCGCGGAAACGCGCGACCGTGAGACGGCGACGGTTCTGCTGCGCGGCGCACTGGACGCAGCCGACGGAGCGGCGATCGGTTCGGTCGGGGATCTTTCGAACTGGGTGCAGCGGTCGTTTGCGATCCTCGGACCGCTCGCGTCTCCCGAAGGCGAACTGGGCGGGCGCCTTGCCGCGACAGCCTTTCGGCTGGTTGATGTCGTCGTCACATCGACCTCCACTGGTCCGACGCTGGAAGTATCCGTCCCCGGATCCATCGACACTGCCCAACGGCGTTTGTTTGTTCGCATCAACGAGATCATGGTGAACGGTGCAGCGGCCGAGTTCGCATTGACAGCGCGTCTGCGGCGCGGCAGCAGCGTCGCCGATCAACAATGGCACGTGCTCGCGCGCGGTCCGGTCAAATGGGCGGTCGAGGTGCCGCCAACGACGACCGCATCCGATGTCCTCGTCAAAGGCGAGGTGGTCTATTGCCCCGTCACGGTTCGCGCGGCGGTCGATCAGTTCCTCCCGCGTCCCGATCCGGCGGACTGGAACGCGCCCGTTGGCGTCGCGCGGTTCGAGCGCGTTGCGGCTGAGGTCCAACGCCGCAGTTCCGGCGCCATCGCCATCTCCGTCCCGCCGCCGATGGCTGCGCCGCGGGCGTCGTTTGTCGGACCAGACTGGTGGACGGCGTCTCCCGCGGCATTCTCCGCTCCGCGGTTGGTGGCGATGAGCGCCCTCGGCCTGTTGGCCGGCACAACAGCGTTTCTGCTGTGGAAGTTGGCGCAGCGGATTGCGCGACGCCGCGAGGCACTGACACGCCCGGTGTGCGACCGCTGCGGGTCGACCATCCTCGACACTGGCAGCGCGCGGCCCGAGCGATGCACTGAATGCGGTGCCGGATTGCGCACCGACACGGCGATGCGGTACGTCGCTCCGTCGGCCCTCGGCGCGCGATTGGCGGGGGCGCTCGCCGCGCTAGGGATCGCAGGGATCATTGCGGTTTTTGCCGGGCCGATCGGCGCGAGTTGGCTTGAGACAGCGCTCACCCCGACGCTCCTGTCGCCAGACGGATATGGCGCCTGGCTCGCGGACGAAGCGCTGTCGGCCAACGAATCCCAGATCCGAACACAGCTTCAGGCGGCGGATCTCCCCTCCCCCGACATGATGTCCGAGACGGCCGGCGAAGTGATGGCCACGGCGCTCGCACTGTTCGCACGTCGATGGCACGACGGAGTGGGCCTTGGAAGCTCAGCGGACAGAGTCAGATCAAAGCGCCAGCCGAGGTCGGTGACGCAGACCTCCGACTGGAGTGGGCGATGGTGGAGCCGGCGCGGCGCGAAGCGCTGCAGACGCTCGACGACGCGACGATTGAAGATCGTCTCGCGCGCATTCCGCTTCGTGGCACCAAGACCTGTCGCGTGCGCATTCTTCCCGAGGACGCACCCAGCGTCGTGACGGATCCCACGCTTGATCCGTTCACCGACCGGGCGCCGCTGCGGCTTCGCGTGAGCCCGCTCGGAGGGCGGATGGAACTGATGCTGTCCGCGCCGTCACTCGAGCGAGGCATGTCTTGGAATGGCCATTGGGCTCTGAGCTGGGACGGCGGCGGCGTCACGCTGACGCGCGCTGGGCGACAGACATTCTTCGATGCGCTCACCGATAGAGCCGCGGAACTTCCGGCCAAGCTCATGGCTCGATTCGTGCCGGCGGCGCCGCAGTCAGCGTCGGATGCGAAGCCCGGACCGCTCCAGTGGGGGCGCACAGTGGAATGCGAGCTGCGCCGCATCGAGCCAAATACAGGCGATCAGGGGGAGATCCAATACGTGCAGACGCCGTAGATCCGCGGATTGATCCGCGCGCCGTGATCCGGCAATCAACGCTGACGCGTCGGCCGCTGCGCGGCGGGGCGAATGACGACGGGAATCTGGCGCGGCGCGGGCTTGCCGACGCAGCCTGCGAGCAGCTTGGCGACCAGCGAACCGATGATGACAACCACACTGTCGCGACGCTGCGGAGAAGACCGGTTCATGAGCATGTGCCTCTGCGATGCCGACTGCGCCTCGGCGATGCCGAATGGATCTCCCGGGGGCGGAACACGCGCGTCCGGGACCGAGACGATCGAGTGTGCGGTGTGATCCGTTCACCTGCAACGCGAATTCGGGCGTTTTTGGGGCAGAGAAAAAGCGACGGCCGTGGTGGGACCTGTAATGCGATCTCTCGTCGGCGAATGACGGGCAATCCTCGGCTTGACCAGTGCTCACCTGCGGCATCAATCTCTTACGATGCCATCCAATGTCGACCTCCGGACTTCCCCAGCCCTTTCGCGCCACTCCCCTTCCGGGCGGCACGTCCATACCGGCTGCGAGCGGGACGCCCACCGTCATGGCGCCTCTCTGTTCCGTCTTTCGACGGTTCTTGAGGAGCCAGAACCTGAAGTACACGCCGGAGCGCGCGGACATCCTCAGCGCGATCATTGAATTCGGCGACGTCTTTGAAGCAGAAGAACTGCTCCTCCGCATGCGCTCGCAAGGACACGATGTCTCGAAGGCGACGATCTATCGCACGATCCATCTGCTGCAGGACTCCGGCATCATCACGCAGGCGCTCTTTGACAGCAAGCAGGCGCACTACCAGCTGATCTACGGCAAGGCGCCGCGCGACTTCATGATCTGCATGAAGACCGGCAAGCTCGTCGAATTCACGAGTCCCGAACTCATTGCTCTGCGCGACCGCGTGTGCCGTGAACTCGGCTGGCAGCCGGTCGGTCACCGATTTCAGATCTACGCGATCAGTCCGGAAGCGACAGGCGGCAGCGGCGAGGACGCTGATCCTGATGCTGGCGCTGACGCCGCTACCTCCGATGATTGACGCGCTCAGTCCGTGAGTTCTTCATCGCTCTCGATCGGCCTCGACACCGTGTATCGGCCGCCGAACCATCGGCCCAGATCGGCCATGCGGCAGCGCGAGGAACAGAACGGAAACGTCGCAGCGTCCGTCGCCACCGGTTTGCCGCACGATGGACACGTTGCAGCGCGCGCCGCTGACGGCGGCGCCGCGGTATAGAACGCCAGCGCGTCGCCCAGTTTGCGCCGATCACCAGGATCGTCGCGCCGATCGACAATCGTCACGCGGCGGTGGCCGTCGATCTCGTGCTCCAGCGTGATGTCAATGCGCTCGGCAGGAAGCGCCGCAGCAATGCGCGATGGCCACTCGACCGCGACAAGGCACCGTTCACGGCGGAGCACGTCATCCCATCCGATCGACTCCAGCTCTTCGTCACTGTGCACGCGCCACGCATCGATGTGCACGAGATCGATCGAGTCGGCGCCGCCGGTTCCGCGATGTTCGACGCTGATCACAAACGTCGGACTGGTGACGGCGTCCGGTTCGATGCCGAGCCCCGCAGCGAGTCCTCGCACAAGACGCGTCTTTCCCGCGCCGAGTTCCCCTTCCAGCGTGACAATGGCCGCGCGCCGCGCACTCGCCGCCACGCCTGCGGCCACACATTCGCCGATGCGGCGCGTGTCGCGTTCCGATGTGCTGATGCGTTCCCATGTCGAATCGATCATGACGCGTGCTCCCATCCGGCCCGGCTCACATCGACGCGATTCGATCCATCGCGTGCGAGCACAAGCGATTCGCCGTCGATTCCCCCGGCCCTCTCGATCACTGTCCCGATCCGCGTGACCGGCGTTCCGCACACGGTCGAAGGGACTTGGCCGGTCGCCGTGAACAGCAGCTCGTAATCTTCACCATCGGTCACTGCGCGCTGCCACGGCACACCGCGGTGCGCGGGGATCGCCCGTGCGTCGAGATCGATCATCAGGCCCGCGCACGAATCGTTCTCGAGCAGATGCGCGGCGTCGCGGCCCAGCCCGTCACTGATATCGATCATCGCGTGCAGCCGCGCGCCGAGATCCTTCAGCAGCGCGACACCTTCGTCCATGCGCGGGTCAAACGTGAGGTGGCGACCGCCGCCGTCCGGGTCCAGACTCCCGCCGAGGCGGCCGGTGACGTACAACCCGTCCCCCAGCTGCGAACCGCTCCGAGTGATCACCCGCGCTCCGGTCCACGCCGGCGACGCCATGATCGTGACGGAACACACGAGCGGCGCCCGCGGATCTTCGTGGAACGCCAGATCGCCGCCGACGAGCGGACATCCGAACAGATCCGCGCTCGCG
>Ga0163147_10009075_pt1 | contig 10852 bp, 10 predicted proteins | sample OliLakLV19MP6G1_FD_148597 | JGI IMG/M metagenome (GOLD analysis project Ga0163147, IMG submission 148597) | Freshwater microbial mat bacterial communities from Lake Vanda, McMurdo Dry Valleys, Antarctica- Oligotrophic Lake LV.19.MP6.G1 | ecosystem: Environmental > Aquatic > Freshwater > Lake >... | reverse complement strand
GATAAGGTGAAAGTACCGCTGCGCTCAGATGCCGAATAAATTCAAAAGCGGGTTGGCGGCTTGTCTTCCATCCCATCCGCGATAACGACCTCGATTTTTTCGGTGGGGTAATCTTGCGTCAAAACCGCGCCAAGACTTCGCTCAATAAACTTCACTTCATTACGAATGGGCATAATGATACTGACGAAGGGTTGAGACAAAGATCACTCGTTTCTTGTGAAAAGCCCAATATGTGAATGGGATAGCGTGATAAGCGGAATTGACTTTTTCTGCTACAAGTCGATTGTATCAATACATGAACGATAAGAATCAGGGTCTCATGATACCTCAATTAGCTGTTCATTTCATTGTCCACAATGATTTCTCACATATTGAAGCAGCGTTGGACAGCCTCTACCAAACTACAACTATTTCTTCACAGATCCACCTGACAATCAATAGCGGACAATCGGTGAATACGGAACGCATACGTTCGCAATATCCCCAAGTTCAAATAATAATCAACACACATTCAATCAGTTTTGCAGCCAACCACAATAACCTTATGCGGCGGGTAAACGCGCCATTTGTCGCCTTAATAAACGATGATGTTATTTTTCACCCTCAATCGCTCGACACACTGGTTCGTTACCTTGATATGCACCAAGATGTTGGATTGGTGGGACCATTGGTAGAAAATCCTGACGGCTCGATGCAGCTTTCGACATTCAGTGACCCTAGCTTGCTGCGAATGCTATTCCATATGAGCGGACTGAACAAATTTACAAAGCATGGAGGTGTATTCAGGCGTGTTTTGCAGCGATTACAGATCGCACGTTTGATCCGGGTTGAATCGCTCAATTCCGATCTCATCACACGCGACGTTCCAGTGATTGTCGGCGTATGTATGGTCGCTCGTCGCGAGGCATTTCTACAAGCGGGTATGATGGATGAATATACGCAGATGTATGCAGAGGAGATGGGATGGCATTGGCGTTTACGACAACAGGGGTGGCGTGTGGTATTTGTCCCCTCCGCACGGGTGACACATTATAATCTTGCTCAGGATTTGAGCGGTTGGAAACTTACTGAACACCGAAAGGGTGTTCTCGCTTATTTTCTGCAATACCGCCCTGCATGGCAAGCACATATTATTCGATTGGCTATCATCCTATCTCATACTCTTGCGAGTTTCGTCACTGTACCCTTCAATCGTGATGTTGCTCGTACTCATTGGCAAACGGTGCGTATGGGGATGACGTGGAAAATTACCATCACCGATGTTTCAACAGCAAGTCCCTTATCGCATTAAGCCAGCTACCCGAATAACGATGATAACCGCCGCTCAAAAATTCTCCAACAATGGGCAGAATGCGGCGCATTCGCTGACGAGGTAAAGTACCACGTTTGAAGAAATGTGCCTGTTTCTGCTTGAATGCCGAAAGCGTCGCCGCTTTCGTTGAATTGTTCTGATGGAGGTGATCATGTAGTATTTGATACTGTTTGTAACGTTTGAGATAGATGTTGGGGTCGGTTTGCAGTGCAGTTCGGAGTCGTTCTATCGGCTTCACGTTTTCAGTGCCTACTTGATTAGCGTCATGACGGCGATACTGCATAAGGGGGTCAGCAAGAATGACGACGGGCGCGCGGATAGCAATGATCAGGGATATCCATTCATCATGAACCCAATCAGCGCTGATGGGTAGAATGAAATCCCGAAAGCGGCTATGGAAAGCCATTGTCGCCCCAGTAACGACGGGATGACGGAGCAATACCTCTACCGCGCGCCTTTCTGTGATCTGCCGCTGCTGTCTATGATCGAACCGTACACTTTGCCATAGGGTATATCCAAGCCCGTGCCGCTCCGCGTTAACCACATGTGCATCGGAGAATACAAGTCCCGTTTCCGGTTTGTCGATGAAAACGGCTTCCAAGTGCGCCAATTTATGAGGGTACCAGTAATCATCCTGGTCGGCGAGAACGATAATTTCGCCTGTGCATAGGCGAATAGCTTGTTCAAAGTTCTTTGTCGAGCCTAAATTAAATTGATTTTGATAGAGTCGAACTGTAAATGAAACTTCGCTGGCGAACGATTCAATAATTTGTATGGTTGTATCCCGGGACACATCGTCGCAGATGACCAATTCATCAGGCAGTCGGGTCTGCTGTGCGATACTGGCAAGTTGTTCCGTAAGAAATTGTGAGCCATTATAGGTGCAGAGTGCCACAGAGATAATCACGACGTTAAGATGCCAATAGCGGCGGCTTATTCATGTGAGGCATATTTGAACTCAGGTCGATCTGCCCGTACAAAGATGAGGTCGAATTGCCAAAGTGCTTGATCATAGGGTCGATGAAGAGGATCTACCATATCAATGGGTCTAAATCCTATCGTCGCCAGAAAACCGCACATCTCATGAAAGCGTAATGCGCCTGCATTTAATTGAAAATTGTAGGTCTCAATCACAAGGATTGTGGTGTGCGAAAGGGTTTCCTTTGCGCCATTCAAAATTGGAAGCTCGAAACCATGCGTATCCAGTTTGATTAGGAATGGCGGGTGCAATTGGTGTTGTCTCACCAATGCGTCAATCGTTGTGACGAGAACGCGCGTATAGCCTTCATGAAAGGTTTGAGACGCAACGCCACCGAGTGCAACACGATCATCGAAGAAAATTTCCCCTTCGTTATCACCCGCAGCAGCAATAATATAATCGACTGAAGGGTTGGCGCGTTTAAAGTCTTCCAACGCTTTCTGATGAATTGTATTCGCTTCAATCAGGAAATAAAGAGCTTTCGGATAAAATGGATAGAGCATTGCACTCCAGCTTCCATTTGATGCGCCTATATCGATTACCGTTGTTATTGGAATAGCGCGCTGAGTGAGCCTTGAAAAGGCGGCACTTAACGAGAAATCGCTCTGTGCGCGCACGATTTTATAACCTGCTCTTCGTAGAAGTCCGTTAACCCGACGCGCAATATTCGTATAAATGGACATAACTCTCCGGGTCATTTTCAAAAGTGAGCAGTTTCAGGTGCGAGTCATCTCACGTCTACGCTCGAACCGTTGAAGTATGGCATCTGCAAAGGAAGTCTGCAAATAGGTGTCTACAATCATTGCAATGGCAAGGAATCGATGACGTAATGGCACGGCACCGGTAATAATTTGCTTCAAGTAAGGACGCAGTTCGATACGATAGCCCTGTTTCCAGGGCGCGTATAGCGTATACATCCACAAATAATTTTGTTTGATATTCGTGCGCATCTGCGCCATTTCCTGCGATAAGGCGGGTAAATGGAAGAATTTATCGATCATCGTGTCCCAATCACGCCAAAAACCGCTCATCTGTGACACTGTCTTGCTGTCTCCATGCAGACGGTATGCGCCGCGTTCACCAGGAAAGTAAGCGGGTTTGAAACCGTCTGCGAATAAACGCAACCAGTAATCCACATCCATCGTGTAATGAAGTGATTCGTCGAACATCCCAATTGCCTCTGTGACGCGCTTGCGCCAGAATGCCGATTGTTGGGGCATGAAAACGCGCCCTGTCACAATTTGCTGGAGATCGAACGCTTCTCCGCGTGCAGCTCCGATTTGCACGCCATTTTTATCAATATAAATGCAATCCCCGTAAACCAAATCAACGTCAGGATTTTCATTGAAAGCATTGACTGTAACGCTAATTGCACCCGGTAAATAGAGATCATCCGAGTTTAGATAAGCCAGTATATCGCCTTGTGCTTTTTGTAACCCTTTGTTGATTGCATCGGATTGTCCTCGATCTGGCTCGGATACCCAGTGGAGACGCGGATCGTCGCACGCTTTGAGAATATCGACCGTGCCATCGGTCGAGCCGCCATCGACCACGATATACTGAATATGTGGGTAATCCTGCGAGAGAACACTGTCCATCGTCGCCTGAATGAAAGCCGCCTGATTGAAGGAGGGAGTGATGATGGAGACAATCGGTTGCGTCATCGATTTATCCTATTCAAGTTCAATTATGCCTCGATTAGGGCATCTTCCCGTGTATAATACCACACGTTCGTCCCTTGAGGTAACAAGTTCACATGTGTACGGAAGCCTTTAGTCTATGATTTTCTCAATTGTCACGCCCTGTTTTAACGCCGAACGCTATATTGGCGAGACGATCCAATCCATCCTAGTGCAAACGGCGCTGCAAAGCGGACGGGTCGCGCTTGAATATATCGTCGTCGATGGACAATCGCAGGATCGCACCGTTGAAATCGCCAGAGCTATGATGGCGACCTTCGCGCATGGCACGGTAAAAATTATTTCTGAACCGGATAAGGGGATGTACGATGCGTTGGCAAAAGGGTTGCAGGGTACGACAGGCGATATTTGCGCCTATCTCAATGCAGGTGATCTCTACTCGCCTCATGCGTTCGATGTCATCGCAGATGTGTTACAAACACAATCGCTTCAATGGTTCACGGGACTTCAGATTGTTTACAATGAAGCCGGGCAGATTGTCTCTGCGCATCGCCCGTTCCGCTATCGTTCGCGCCTGTTTGCCGCTGGACTCTATGATAACGTCGCTTTGAATCATCTCCAGCAGGAATCGACGTTCTGGCATCGTGAGCTACATCGGACGCTCGATTTTGCCCGCCTTGCACAATTCAAGTATGCGGGCGATTATTTTCTATGGCATCAATTCGCGCGGCAGACCGAACTTAAAATTATCCAGGCGCATTTAGGCGGATTTCGCGTCCATCGTGGACAATTGTCGGAACATCGACAGGCTTATCACGACGAGATACGCGCGATAGCCCGCCAACCCCACATCGCCGACCGATTACTCGCGTTCTCTGACAAAGTGATGTCCCACCTGCCGGGACGCTTGTGGGGACAGGCGAATCGCGATGCGATTGTCTCGTTTGACCACGAAGCTCAGGCGTGGCGCGACGGGGTGAACCGTTCCCCGATGTAACCGCGATTCAAGCGATGTTGGTGGAACTGGCACGGGCGCTGCAAGGCAGCAAGCGGACTGTGATTGCCCAAAGTGACGCGCTTAAAGCCCTCACCTCCAAGACAAACGCGTTCTAGCCAGACAAGACCTTGAGCAGATAGTCGTTCTTCCACCCCGCCCGAAGGCGTTTAGCTCGCAGTCCAATTTTGACCGAAGTTTCACGTTTGAGCAGGATCAAGGCGAGACGACAAAATAATGCCAGGTTCTCTGGGGCATAACCGACGCGGGTCTGGTTGCGGACGCACATCAATTTCGCGTAACGTCATCGCAAACGACGGTTTTCCATAGATGATTGTGCCAACAAATATGTTGCGTATAAGTGAATCAAAGAGATCGTAAGTCTGGTCGAGTTCCCAAAGGAAATCGCGCTGGAATTCTGGCAGCATGATCGTTTGGGCGCGTATGCCTTTTACGATGTCAAGCAGTGACCCGGTTAGGCTTTGGGTTGTTTCGCTCATGGGTATTCCGTTCTCTTCAACGAGGATCCATTTCTCATAATTCTAACTGATTCTTATCCCGTTGTTCCTCAAGGTATGCTGTCTATCCATATAGTTGTCACTTTGCATTGATATGCAGCAGTATGAATTTCATTCAACAATCTATCCGTGAATGGAGGTGGTGGCAGTGTGTTCAGCGTGGCTGAATCACCAGCGGGGTTGGGCACAAGGCAAAACCTGACCACGTCATGCGCTGGTGGGGGGCTAATGTAGAAACACTACGCGGCGCACCCGTGCGTCCGCGCACTGCACAGGCACGAATGCACCACTATTCGACTTGGTAGACGATCTCGATCACCACATCGCTGATCAGGTCAAAGCGGAATTCCAGAATCTGGCGCTCGATGCTATAGCTGGCTGCCGCTTGCGGTATCGTGCTGACCAACTGCGCGCCTTCGGGCAAACTCACCTGTACATTCACCAGTTCAACGCGCATCCCCGGCTGCTTCTGGATCAGCAGGTTATAGCGCTCATAACCGCCCACGACTTCGACCACATCGGGCGTGCTGTACACAAATTGAAAGCGTTCCGTGCCATCAAACGGCACAATCACGAACGAAGTAAACAGCGTGTGCGCGGGCAAATCGACACGTTCCAGATTGAGGAATGCGCCGCTGCTGCTGACCAAAGCGCTGTTGACGGGTGTATACACCTGAAGTAGATTATTATAGACCAACTGCCCGTGAAATTCAGCATTAACGGCGGGATCATTCGCCGCGACGCTTTCGGGATAATCGTAGTTCACGGTCAAGCGACTGTTAGCCGAGTGATCTGCGTTGATTTCCACGTCATACGTGATCTGACGACGAATCGAACTGTTCGACTTGTTGCCCAGATTAGCATCCACCACCGCCAGATAATCCCGCCCCAGCCCATCAAGCTGCCGTCCCGACCAGCCGAGCAGATCAAGCGCATCATTCAGGCGTTCATCCTCAAAATACAGCATGATGTGTTTTTCGCGCAGCGCTTGCAGCAGCGCGCCCAGAATCGCAGCGCTGCGATCTGGATCACTAGCGGTCGTCTGCCAATCTGCGAAAATCTGGCGAAAGGTCGCCGCAAGAAAGCGCTTATGCGGGGCATCACCTTCACCGCTGGCGCGAATGTCATACACCACATTGCGGAAGTTGTCCGGCGTCACGGTCGCAGTGCGATCCCCATCGGTCACGCGCACCTGCCCCAATCCCTGCAAAATGTACTCGAAGGCGACAATATCAATCGCGATCACGCCGCTGACGGGCGACTGCGGATTGTTGCCGCTGTTGTAGAACCACATCGCGCGCTCGGCGGTTTCGGGAAAGTTCGGCGTCCATGAACCATCCCACGCGGCATAGATCGGCTGCTCATATTGCAGCCACCACGACGGAATATCCAACTCAGTGGCAAAGGCTGCTGGCGGCGGATTCGGGTTGTTGGCACTGGTCGCGCTGTAGTTGTAATCGTCAACCCGCCCGTTACGCACGTTCAGCCAGCCGTAAGTACTCAGAAAGCCCCCCGATGGGCGTAACTCGTCGCTGTTCTGCGACAACACTAGATATGTCACCGGACTTTCCAGCCCCAACGCAACCGTGAGCAGATCGGGCGACACCATCAGCAGGCTTTGAATGCTGCTCAACTGCTCGTGATAAGTTTCCAACTGTTCAAGCTGAAGCAGCGTCGTGGCTGACAAAAGATTGCGATCAATGCGGTCAAGCCCCACACGCGCCGCGTTCAGATGATTGTCGGCGTTCAAAAAGCTCGGACGCCCCAAACGCAGCAGCTCAACCACGCGCTCACCCGCTGAAATTTGCGCGGTCACGGTCGAGCTTTGATTTCCGCCCACCAAAAAGAACAGCATCGGCTCCAAACCGCTGGTCATCGAATCGGCAGCCTGCGCCAGTTCCAGCACTGCATCCTGATACAAAAGCGTAGTTTCCAACTCAGTATTGAGGTTAAGCAGCGGACGCACCACATTTGACGTGCGCTGCACGCTCGATAATGTGGTGATCACGTTGCGTAAGCTGGAGCGCAAAATCGTGAAGTCCTCAAGCGTAAGATCAGTCCCCGCTATACCGCCGGTTGTCCTTATCACCTGCTCCAGACGATTGAACGAGTTTTGCACGCGCGATACAGCATCGGTCACGACGACCAGCGCCCCAACACCAATTGCCAGCAGCGCCACGCTTACGACAACCAGCACTTTAGGCAGTTGACGCCGCAGCCGCAGCCGTGCGATCACGCGCTGGACACGCTTAAAGGGGCTGTTCCGTCGCCGCCGCCGTTTCTCTAAACGTTCAGGACGCCCGCCCTCCGGCAGATCATCGGTCGGCGGTGGTGTTTGTTGCAAGGTATCGTCAGAAATACTCATCAAACAGCAGCCTTCGTCTCTTTAGCGTGGGCAAGTACAATTGTTTCCAACAGATATTGAATTGATTGAAACTCTTGAAAAGGGACAGGGATAGTGCATCATGGAAGGAAAAACCCGACCAAAGGTAATCTACCATGAACACTATCCCCGTCAGTTTAACGCAAGAACAGTTCGAGCAGTATATTCGTCCATCTTTGAGCGTAACCAAACGAGGCTCTGAATGCAGCATCCCGCTTTACAAAGTCTTCAACTATATCCTCTAACGACTGCACACCGTCTGTCAGTGGGAGCATCTGCTCATCGACAACGATCCCAACGATCCAAAAAAAGGAAATCAGCTACCATGCCATCTACCATCACTATCATAAATGGAGTCAGAACGGCAGCTTGGAGCGCGTGTTTCAGCACAGCATCCTGAGCATCTGTGAGCAGCTTGACACCCATCATTTGAACCTCGACGGCAGCCACGCGCCGGCAAAAAAAGGTGGCGAGACAGTGGCTTATCAAGGGCGGAAGAAAGCCAAAACCTCCAACATCCTGCCCATCACCGACGCTAACGGGTTCATCGTGGAAACCACCGAGATTGGTGCAGGAAATCACAATGACGCTTTTGAGTTGAAGGACAACCTTCGCGCTGCCTTAAAGTTCATCAAGCAACCGGGCATTTCGATTGTCGGCAGCTACTTCAACGCCGACTCTGCCTTTGACACCAAAGCCGCCCGCTGGACATGCTTCAACCACAAAGTCATCCCCAACATTCTGGAAGACAAGCGCTCCCGCAAAAAGACCAAGCGTAGACCCAGCAGAAGTTTACAAGCTGCGCTTCACTAGTGAGCGTATTTTCGCTTGGATTGACAAATTCCGCGCCCTGCTGGCTCGCTTTGACCGCAAGGCGGATCACTTGATGGGCGCTCATTTCATCGTCTACGCCCTTATCAACCTCCGTCACCTCTTGGCTAAGGAAAAATCTCAATGAGTTCGAAGACTTTGTACAATGGGATGCTGCATTCGCAGCCTCGTTTGGCTACGCTCAAAGATGGACGTATATACTGCTCGAACTGTTTTTGCGTTAAACTGACGGGGATAGTGTTCATGCTGGGTTACCTTAGGTAGAGTTTTTCGTTCCATGATACACTATCCCTGTCCCTTTTCAAAAGTTTCAATCAGTTTATCAGAAAAGCGCCGTAAAACCCCTGCCTTCAGGCATGGGGATATAAAGCGCAGGGCAATCGCGTTCTAAAACGATGCGGCTCTAAAAATCCATAATGACCATTACTGACAGTATTTATTCACCTATCCATGCGATTAAGCTCAAAATGCGTGAATTTGAACCTAAGAAACACATAATGAACCCTATAAGACTGGGGCAAAATGCGGTCTGCACGGGTAGGTGAATAAATACTACTGACATTGTTTTGTGTGTCACAATGGGCTAGAAGAGTTCATTTTCCGTCAGGGATTGCTAGAACGCGATTGCCCTGATATAAGGCGTCGGTCTTGTGTTTTTTCTGCTGAAATAGGGTATGATGAAGGGAGGTTAAGGTACGAGACGTAAAAATCCGACCTCGATCATAATACCGTAGTTAACGTCAAACACAGCGGGGCATCGCTGTGCTACCGGAGCGACGATAAGACGAAGGTTCGCCTTCGCAGTCGCATTAAGGGTAGAAGCCCCCGCCTTTAGGCGTGGGGAGTATGTCACCTCTTTCAGAGTACTAATGCGCATCAATTTCTCAAATCTGGTATGGAGGTCGGAATGCAATTTCGTCGTTTTGCGCTTATCCTGCTGTTTGCGCTCTTAGCATTGGCAGTTGCCCTTCCTCAGCAGGTAAGTATGGCTCAAACCAATACTTGCTCTGCCCTGATCACACAAGCGCTCAGCCAAACAGCGGTCAACTGCGCCGGACGTGAAACCGGCACAGCGTGCTATGGTTTCCCCAGTGTGGAAAGCGAGCTGACGCCCGATGCTGATCCGCTTGATTTCGACGAACCCGGCGAGAGCATCAGCTTGGATCAAGTGATCCATCTGCGCCCAAGCGAAATCAACTTGCTGGAGCAGGAATTCGGCGTGGTCACCATGAATGTGCAGGCGAATTTGCCAAGCGGCTTTGCTCAGGATGTCGTCGTCATCGGCTTGGGTGGCGCTGAAATCGAAGATGGCGTCTTTGACAGCGAACTGTTCACCCCGCTGGATAATCCCGTGAGCGTGACCACCAGCGCCGCTGGCGAGTTGCGCGAAGCGACGCTGTTCACTGACCCCGCCAGCAACCGCGTGTTGGGCAATGTGCCAGCCAACACCGCCCTGCCCGTCGATGCTGTCAGCAGTGATGGCAATTGGGCGCGCGTCGTCTATCAAAATCGCCCCGGCTGGCTGGCGATTAGCGCTTTGGGCGGCAGTGTCGAAGGTGTTCCCACTTACGATGGTTTGACGCCGATGCAAAAGTTCTACTTTCGCACAGGCATCAATGGTCAGCCCTGTGCCGATGCGCCTTCGCTGGTAGTGGTGCAGGGTCCGCGCGATATTCCCGTGGATATGGTCATCAACGGCGTGGACATCCGCATCGAATCAACAATGGCTCTGCGGACGCTGCCCTCTGGTGAACCGGTTGGGCGCAACATGGAGATCATCGCTATTTCCGGCTTGGTGACGATTAACCCCGGTCAGGCGGATCAGATTTTGCTGACGCCCGGCTTCTCGGTCAACGTCGGCTTAGGTCCTGAATTGGTCAGTCTTGGCATTGAAGGCGATGAAGACGAGCGCAGTGTGCTAAGCATCGGCATGCCTGTGCGCGTTTCGCAGACTGTGCGCGACTTGCTCGGCATCATCGAGCGCATCCCGCAGAACATCCTGAATTACCGCATCGTCTTGTGGATCATCGTCACGCCGTCAGGTGTAGGACCCATTATCACGCGCATTGTGATCAACGATCCCAATGCCCTGACGATCGTGCGCGGCTTGTGTGAGGAAGGCATCATCACGCCAGCGATCTGCTCCGCTTATGGGTTATAGCGCGCTGTAGTTTTTCTGAATTAAAAGCCCCTAT
>Ga0163147_10009073_pt1 | contig 10856 bp, 8 predicted proteins | sample OliLakLV19MP6G1_FD_148597 | JGI IMG/M metagenome (GOLD analysis project Ga0163147, IMG submission 148597) | Freshwater microbial mat bacterial communities from Lake Vanda, McMurdo Dry Valleys, Antarctica- Oligotrophic Lake LV.19.MP6.G1 | ecosystem: Environmental > Aquatic > Freshwater > Lake >... | reverse complement strand
GTCGTGGTATTGAAGAAAGAATCACGTCAACCTGAAAGCGATGTCCTCAATTCATACAACAACGCCCTTGGTCGCTCAGGATAACTGCCCGCCTTCTTTCCCGTGGGCTAGTTCGATGAGAGTTTGGCCAACCATTCTTTGACGGCTTGCCGAGAGGCGTCGCCCATGCCGTGGCCTTCGTTGGGCGCGACCAATGAGATCACTGGATTTGCCTTCGCAGAGCGCGAAAAGAGGGCGGGAAGCCCCATCGGAATTGCGCAAGCTAGCGAGGATCTTGTTGGCGAATGCTTCCCGACTCGGGCACTACTGTGCCGCGACAAGAGCGGGGCGGTGATTTTTTCTCACGATGGCGATGGCGACGAAGGTGAATTCCGCAATGACAAATGCTACGGCTAGTGGAAGTCCGCCAGTGCCGAAGCCGTAGCTATGGAGGCCTACGCCGAGGACGAAGTTGACACCATACCATGCCATAATAATGGACTGGAAGGCGATGACGGCCCCCACAGCCATGCCAAAACCTCCCCATTTCCCAGCGATACGGCCGTGGAGAACGAAGAGGTAACCGAGAAGGGCGATAAGGGCCCATGTTTCTTTTGGATCCCAATCCCAGAAGCGTCCCCAAGAATAGTTCGCCCAAACGCCGCCAAGAATTGTCCCGATCGCTAGCAGGAGCACACCGACCTGTAGGGAGCGGTAGAGGTAGTTGTAAAGAGCGGGGGATGGCTTGACTCCGACGATAACTTTCCCCAGCGCGATGTGGCCAACACCAAGCGCAAGAGCAAACGCGGAGTAACTGATTGTGATAGTGAGCACGTGGGTGGTAAGCCAGAAATTATCGGCCAACACGGGCACCAGCGGATGGATCGCGCGGTTAAGAACCACGGGTTGGGTGTCTGCTAGGATGAGGCAGACAATAGCCACCGGGATCGCTCCTAAGAGGCAGTAACGGCAGCGATAGATGCCCTCGAAAATGAACGCGAAGAGGATCGTTCCAAAAGCGACCCACAAGACCGACTCATACATGTTGGTGACAGGCGGGCGATCCGCCACCAGAATTCGTAGCACAAACCCCCAAACCTGGAGTCCAAAGCCAAGGAGCGCAAAGGCCCAGCCGGCACGGTATCCGAAGGTTGTCCCGGCGAATACCATGAGGACAATTCCCGCAGCGAGATAGGATATCCATGCCCAGCGAAAGGGATGGAATTTTTGGTAGAATGTCTCGATGGAAATCTTCTGCGGATCGGCTTGGAAGCGGGGGTTCTCGCGGGCTTGTTCACTGCGTAGGAGGGCCAGACCTTCATCAAAAAGGGATTGGTCTTTACTGGCAAACCCAGCGCGCAGTTTTATAAGAGCAGGATCATCAGAGGCAAGCGGACTCCATGCCGCAGCGCCGGTAGGGAGGGGCGTGATCATCCGCCCAGAAAGGAGGCCTTCATAGATCGCAAGGCGCATTCCCACATCCTTTGCAGCTTTTAATTGCGGATTCAGTTTCACTTTCGGATTTTTTTCACGAAGATCTGTGACTTCGCGCAATACGTCCCGAAAGCCAGAATTCGCCGCGAGTTCTTCGTAAGAAAAGAGTTTGCGATCGGTGGGAAAGCCGAGGCGGGCTTTGAGTGCCTTTTGATTAAAGAGAATGATTCTCTCCTTATCCCAACCGTCCGGCGCAAGCCACAGAGTCGTTGTCGCCTCGAGTGCGTTGAGGCTTTCCTCGCCACGTTGAATCTTTGTCTTTCCAGAGATGCTGAGGATGGACTCGTCGGCGAAAACCAAAAACGGCTTTTTGCGTCCGCCTTCTTGGACGGGAATGGTCTCAAGCCCGCTGAGGTCAAGGGCAGGGAGAGCCGGTGCGAGGAGAGCTGCTGCAGTGAGGGCTATGAGGATGCGGGTCATTATGAAGTTTTGGGCTTAAGGTAAAACATGATTGCGATTCCTACGCAAACGCAGAGCGATCCGAACCACTTCAAAAACCAGCCAGGGTCGTAGAGCACTTGGAGTGTGGTTTCATTAAGGTCGCGTGGGTTCCATTCCGCTTGGGAGAACTTATAATTGATACCCGTGAAATTCGCAAATAGTGTTCCGGGAAAGCTGGCAGGATGGTTCATGCGCGCGGTGCCTTCTTTCGTCGCGCCAGTCATCGCATCTTGAAACTCCACGGTCGCGATCCAGTTCGACGGAGTTTCCGTGCCTTCGTAGCGCGGCACTTCAAAGTTTTTCAGGCGAATGGAAAACGGAACCGGTCGAAGCTCGAGGCCATAGCCGATCCGAACGACATTCACTCCATCGGTAAGCGTCGTGACATCGCCGGACTGGACCCACTGCGGCTTGCCTTGCGGGCCACCGGCCGATTCCAGCCGTGCGCGAAACCCTGGAATGCCTTCTGCACCGTCCTCGAGCGCTGGGCCAGGAGCTGTTGTGGTGACTTTCGTGGCTTGAGGGAAAAACTGGACAACCTCGGCCTGCCAATCGGCCCAACCGAGCGCAAAGGCTTTCCCCGGAGTTCCGACGCCGGAGGCATAGGTTTTACCGTCGCGCATGAGCTGGAACTGGAGAGTATCGCCCACCACGGCAAGAACGAGTTGCGGCTTGGAGGATACAGCAGTCGCATTCTCGGCCGTCGAGATACGAACAAGCGCTGCGGGGTTGTTCGGCAATGGAGATTTCGTCCTAGGGCGCCCTTCCTTCATTTCGAAGTCTGGCCAATACTCTTCCACCGTGACGATGCTCGCGCCCGCAACAATGGGCTGTCCCATGATTTCACTGCGGAGATAGGTGACGCTCGTCGCATCTCCAGCCGAAAGCGACAGGCGGGTTCCGTCCTCGCTCAACGTGGCATTGACCGCGCTTTGGCCTTGCGCAGATTGCACAAAAGGCGCGTAGTGTGCAAAAATCATCTGGGTTTCGGAGGGCAAAGTCGGGATGGCGGCGGGCAGTTTTTTCGCCAATGAGATGGTTGCAAGTTCAAAGAAATCTTCCTCTACGCTTTCCTCCTCTTCGAGCAGAAGCGGCAGCTCCACTTTCTGTTCCATCCGCGCGCTTGTAAGGCGCAGTTTCACGCCTGCCCCACCAGATGTGGCAGGCACGAGATCCGTCGTGCGGAGAAGATTGTCGCTAAAACCTGTTGCCACGATTTGGAGGTTGGTCATCGGCACGGGAAAAACGCGCGGGCGTTTCTCGCTCGGTGGCGTGACTGCGGCGTCATACGTCATCACGTAGAGGCCCGTATCCTTGGGGCTCTCTAGCTGAATGATACTCCGATTTACGGTGATTTTTCGAACGGGCGGCTTCTCAGTATGAAGAATGACATTGCCTTCAAATCCGGCATGCAGACCAATAGTGGCACCGATGAGGACCGTGATAAGGCCGTAGTGTGTAATAATAAAGCCCGTGTGTTTCCGTTGCCACGGCCAACGTGTGAGGGTGACGGAGAGGAGATTTATACATAGAACGCCCAGCCAGACGATAAACCACGGTGCCTTGTAGATATAGGTCTGAGCGACTTTGGCACTGAACTCCGATTCGGCAACTGTCGCGATCGCGCACGCGATCGCAATCGTTGCCATCAGGCTTAATGCGAGTTGAAGCGAACCGAGCCGGTGGATGATGCGCCATACCACAGAGTTTTTCTGCCGGTCGGCGATCATTTTGCGTCGCGCTTTTTCAGGTGACTCAGTTGGGATTGTTGCTGTGCTCAATGTTTTGTTTTCCAGTTTTGCCAAGTTCCACACGCCAAAATCATGCCAAAGCACATGCCAAAGACCATTGCGCCATATGTGCCGAAGAAACTAGCCTGGGGATACGCCATGGGAAGATGTCCCATCATCCACGCAGCGGCCTCCATGCCGATCAACATTCCCAGCACCCCAACACCCCAATACATCCAGCGGTTGTTACGCGTTTCTTCAAAAAAGACAGCGGGAACCGAGGCGACGACCATCGAGGCATCCATCCAATTCCATTTGGCAAAAAGTCCGAGTCCCATATTCGATGCAACGCACCCGCAGAGGCACACGCCCTCTCGCACGACGGGAGCGAACCCCGCATCGGCCCACCAGCCGATCAGCATGGCGAGACCTCCCACCGAAAACATACCGAGAGCCATCTCGGAAAACGCACCCAGCGGACGTCTGGCGATCCACAGAGCACAGCACGCTGCGGCTGCAAAAAAGAGAACGACGAAAGCCAGTGCGGTCACACCATTGAAGCCTCCGAGGTAGACGATGACAGGCCCTTGTATCGCTAGTGCCCCTGTCAGCAAAATCATTCGCCACGGGATTGCAAGGGTGACTTTTTTTCTACTCGACACCTTGCTCTGCCGCAAAGCCCTCGAGGTAACGGTGAAGCTCGAGACGAGCATCAGTAACGCGGCAGCCACCGGATGCAGAATGCCGCCGGCTGCCAGGGCGATACCCACGGCATTGTAGGCGGCAGCGAACCGCAAGTTGCTGCGAATCGCATAAATCGCGGCGCGGCAGCGCGAGATCGCAAAGGGCACACTCGCGAGGTCGGATGACGTCATCTCGCCCGTGGCAGTTTCCTTTGCAAGCGCACAGGCCGATCCCGTCGCAAGCGACGCGGAGGCCTCCGACATCGCAGGCGCATCGTTCACACCATCCCCAACAAACAATGTGCGCACGCCGCGTTCCCGAAGCCCGCGCATGAGGGCTGCTTTGCCCTCTGGGGTGAGACCCGCTTGCACATCCGAAAAACCATGCTGTGCCGCCGCCTCGGCCCGGTCACCGGTCATGACCTGACAGGACAATCCCATCTCCTCTAGCTCAGCCAACACTTCGTGCGCGCGGGCTCGCAGCTTTTCACGAAGGGCGGCCACGGCGACGATACGACCGCCTGCTAACACATAGACGACATGCGTGCCACGGCTCTTGAGCTCTGCAGCGAGCTGGGCGGCTGCTTGCCTTTCCTCGGTGGGGACGACCCCCTCATTTCCGATGTGGTAGATGATTCCGTCCACTTCGCCTTCAATACCTGCACCAGCAAGGAACCGCGAAGGTGCGGGCACGGCCCCTTCTCGGTGAAAAGCCCGAGCGACAGGGTGCGCGCTCGCGGCTTGCAAGCGAGCCACCGCGGCAAGGAGACCCGATCGGTCTGTGGTCGCGCTTGTGACCATGTCCACTCGCTCAAGTTCGTCCTCGCCCAGCGTTCCGGTTTTATCAAAGACCACATGCGTCACACCAGCGAGTCGCTCGACTAAATTGCGATCCCTCGGGACGATCCCCCGCTCTGCAAGAGCTGCCAGGGCTGACCAAATGCCCACCGGTGTGGCCAAGCCCATCGAACAAGGACAGGCGACCAGTAACACAGCGAGCGCATTAAACATTCCTACGATCCACGTTTCTCTCCACGTCCAAAAAACAAAAGTCAGGACAGAAATCGCGAGCACGAGCGGAAGGAACCATGCCACAAGGCGATCTGCCTCAAGTTGAAGGTCGGATGGCTTTTCTTGAGCGTCTCGCACGCTTCGGAGCAGGACATCCAACCTCCGCTCTTGCCCACTCACGGCCGCACGAATGGTCAGCAACCCATCCACAGAATAGCTCCCCGCCATGACATCATCACCCACGCGCCGGACGACAGGGAACGGTTCGCCCGTGAGCGCGGTCTCCCGCACAAACGCCATGCCCTCCACAATCACGCCATCAATGGGTATGGGCATTCCAGCCCGCACGAGCACGCGATCGCCCGCCACGACATCCCGCGCGCGAGCCCTATGCACCTCGCCACAGCAGGTTACCACCTCGCATTGATCGAAGTCCTCGCCCAGAGCCCGCGCCGCTTCGAGTGCCGCACGACGCCGACGCTCGCCGATCAGTTTTCCAAACGTGTAAATCGCAACGAGAATCGCCACGACCTCATAGTAAACGTGCCCATATCCCGTAATTGTGGAGTGGAGAGACGCACCAAATGCACCGGCGATTCCGAGGAGGAACAGCTGTTCCATGACGATCTTTCCCTTGCGTGCCGCTTTTATAGCGGACTGCCAGATCGGTGCGCCGGCGAGGATAAAAACACCGAGCGCAGCAAGGGCGAGAATAATGTGGATGATCAGCCGCTCACTGCCGACCGGAGGCGAGATACTGACCGCTAGCCCGAAAATCATAGACTGCGCGGCAACCAGCCCAGCAAAGCCAAGTCGCATCCATTCTCCGACCGGGGGTTCGGTCGCTTTCTGCGGTGTGGACAGGCTGGAACAGCAAGAAGACATCAAGAAGCGCAGCTTATGCTAGACACATTCAATATGCAACCAGTCCTTTAAATTCTGGATTTAATTGACGTCGCGCTGGGAACGCATACTGCCCGACAAGTCGCGCAGTGATAGCGGCCAGCGCCAGAAACATCCGGCTTGGTTGAATAGTAGGCCGATGAAGGAATACGGCTGGAAAATTCTGTTAGAGAGCTAAGATCACCGTCATGAAACAATACCGCCCTGACGTGGAACGGCAGAAGTGGTTGTATTTCATGCAGCAATCGCGCGCCTACATCCGGCCGCGACAAGGCAAGCCTGAAGGTAACTCGCGCTTCGCCGAAGGCCTCAAACCCATCCCCGCCAATTTTGAACCTTGGCTGCCCGACGGCGTAAAGTCCTTCGCTGACGCCATCTGGATTTCGGATCAGATCAAAGAGACGGCTCGCTAATGGAAGATTCCGCTTCCAGAGCAGTAATCACTCACGCTCTTGCTGAAAAGCATCGTGTGTTGACCCGAATGATCGATCAGTTCAGAAAAATATTTCTGAACCAAGCCCACTTTCTATTTTATGGGACTGACCGTGCGCTGACCCGAATGGCTCTGCTTATATTGGTCGCGCGACTGTAGCCGTTAAACAAAACACCGTTGCAGCCACGGGTCTGAGTCCAGTAATACTCGTATTTCCTTCAAGCAATCACGCGAAGTGAGCACAGTATAAAAATGGCTTTTAAGTTGAGGAGCAAGACGCGCGGCTTCGATCCATTCCTCGCGATCAAAGGGATCTTCTGCAATCGTGCTCCAGAATCCGGTTTTTTCAAATAGGCTGGCAATGAGTTGCGATTGGTTGCCCTGAAGCAAGCTGATCAGGTAAGTGGCCACACCGACCTGCAATCCATGTAAGCGGGGGCGTTTGCTGTTGGCATCAAGCGCATGGGAAATCAAATGTTCACTGCCGCTTGCCGGTCGCGACGAGCCGCAGATCGACATTGCGATGCCATTTAGCATCAAAGCGGTGCCCAATACTTTCATGCCTTCCAAGTCACGCGTTGGTCGTGACATCAATTGATACACGCTCGCATCTGACAGCAATGCGGCAAAGTCGTTTACTTCCGTGCCATCGGCGTGAAATGCCAGCTTCCAATCCTCCACAGCGGTGAGTTTGGCCACAAGATCTCCCACGCCGGAAAGCCAGAGCACGGGTGGCGCTTGCAGACAAACTTCCGTGTCAATTACGACGCCGAAAGGCACGGTCGAGGGCATGGAACGCCGCTTGTCGTTGATCGTGAGACTGGATTGCGGACTACAAAAGCCGTCGTTAGAAAGGGAGGTCGGGATTGCCAGATAGGGGCGCTTGGAAAGGGAAGCCACGTATTTCGCGACATCCAAGGCCTTTCCTCCGCCAAAACCGATCACGGCATCCACGTTGGCCGCCTGCTCATGTGCGAACTGCGCTGCGGTTTTGACTTCAATGGACTCGATTGCTTTTTCGTGAGCTATGATGGTGCCTGTGGAACAGAGCGTATCTCGCAAACGGTCTCGCAATTCCAAGCTGAATCCGTCGCTAAAATACACGGCGACACGACGAAATGCGTATCGTGCCGCATAAGCGCCGATCCGGTCTAAGGCTCCGGGTTTCACGCGAACCAAACGCGGGATTTCCGTCTGCAAATGACTTCGTTCTTTCAAAATAAAATAGCTGCTGTCAGGGCAAGTGTCGCACCATAAATCAAAACCGGAACCATCGCTTTCTTTAAAATTTCGCCTTCCGCATTCACAAGCGAAAGCACGGCGCAAACTGCAACGATATTGTGAATACAAATCATGTTGCCCATCGCCGCACCGGCCACTTGCAAGGCCAGTAAATTTACAGGATTCACACCCGTATCAATGGCAATTGATTGTTGGATTCCGCCAAACATGAGGTTTGAGATGGTGGTGGAACCCGAGAAAAAGCTGCCCAGCGCCCCGAGAAATGGCGCGAAGTAGATCCATGCTTCGCCCGTCACCCCGGAAAGTGTATTCCCCAGAATCATGGTAGAAGCTCGTTCGCCATCTACCATTAGTAATTTTACAAACACCAACGCACCAAACAATGCGACTACAGGGCGTCCAATTCGCTGAACTGTTGCAGCCAGAGTGTTGCGGATTTCAGAAGCCGGCGCACGAAACAGCAACAGTGCCAGTGCCGCAGTCACCACAAAGGGAATAATGGAGGGCACGTAAAGAATGGCGTGGGTCCAATTTAAGTCCTGCCCAAGAATATTCCGCAATTGCACGACCAGCGAAGGACTCAATAAAAACTCGCCCAGAGAACCAAACACGAAGCGGATCCACGGCGTTGTGGCAGTCAACCAACCGCGCAGCCCAAGATCGGGAATGCGGGTTACCAATAAGATGAATACGGTCGCCGCAAGGGGAATCAAGGCCATCACGACGGTGCGGGAAACAAGTGGACGCCTGGGTTCTGAGCTCGGTTCCGGCTTTTCCAGTCCAACACCGAAGCGAGCAAGGAAAATCGTGATAACCATGCCGCATGCGCCTCCAGCAATGGTGGGGAACTCATAGCTAACCGCCGCTATCAACAACATCGGCAACACGCAGGCCAATGTGGAAAGGTAGATAAATACCAAATTTTTGCGAATCACGGAGCCATCCACCACGATGCGGAGCGCAATGGGAGGCAACACCAATGCGACAACAGTTTGTAAAATCGCGGTTTGCCAAGCCACCGCGAGCAATTCGCTCTCAGGAAGATCCAGCGTTTCCAGCCCAAACCAAATTGGCGTCCCGGCTGCACCGAATGCCGTGGGAATGGTATTGAAAATCAGACACAGAACCGCCACGCGCAATGCTGGAAATCCCAATCCCACCAGAACCGGTGCTGCCAATGCAGCCGGAGTGCCAAAACCACTCGCCCCTTCGATGAGGAACAAGAACGACCATCCGACCAGCATGAGCTGCGCGACGGGATTCGAAGAAACATCGCGCAGCCACCCATTCAAAATGGTCATCGCCCCGGATTTCTCGAGAGCGACAAAGAAAAATATCGCACCAAAAACAATCGCAATTGGCGTGAGCGCTTCCAGAAGTCCGGTGATCACGGCGGCATTTACCAGCAACAATGGCGTCTGAAAATACCAGCCGCGTATAGCATAAGCGACCAGTGCCGCCAACACGAAGGCATAGGTGGACGGCAGTGGACGTGGCTTCGTCATCAGCCAGATCAACAAGCCAATGGGAAATGCAGCCAGAATAAAGTCGATCATGCTCGCGGAATCATTTTTTCCTCCATCAGAGATAGACGCAGATTAAAGTGCCAGATCCAAGCGTCCAAAATACCAGACGGCGGAAAAAGGTACCGATCATTCCTATTGACACATGTGCGGAAAGCGCGTTTGCCAGCGACCTCCAAGCTCCGGTGTGCAGGAGCGCGGCAAAAGCTCAAGAACCTCATTCATTGATCGCCAAGCCCACCACGCCTCGCGGCCCGACATCCAACAATTCATTTCGCTCGCGTGCGTTGCAAAAATCTCCAGAGGAAAAACAACCCGGTCAGCACCATCCACGGAAGGTAGCCAACCCAAACGCCCACTGCGCCCCAGCCGAGCGGAAAGGCCAGAATGTAAACCGTCGGGAGGCTCAACCCCCAATAACAAATCGCATTCGCGACCATCGGCACGCGGTTGTCGAGTAGGCCACGCAAAGAGCCAAGGCTCACAGATTGGATCGCGTCGGAAATCTGATAAATACCCGCGATGATCACGAGTTGGCCTGCCAGAGCGACGACCGCCGGATCCGACGTGAAAAGGCCCGCAAGAAAATGCCCGAACGTGATGTAGAAGACGGCGCACACTGCCATTAACATGACGCTGAGTGAAAGCGCCGCCAGCCCCACGCGACGCGCCTCCGCGAGATCACCCGCACCGGCCGCCTGCGCAACCCGCACGCTCGCCGCGGTCGAAAGCGCGATGGGAAACATCCACGCCAGCGATGCAATGCCGATGGTGACTTGGTTGGCGGCCAACGCCGTCGTCCCAAGCCATCCCAGCATCAAGGCACCGACTGCAAACGATCCGCCTTCGAGCACATCCTGCGCCGCTACTGGCAAACCTTGTTTGAGCAAACCCCGAAACGTCTCCGCCGCCCGACCGACCGGCTCCCATTTTTTCATTTCGACAAATACCCGATCCCGCTGAATCCAAATCCCCAACGCCGCCGCCTGCACGAGACGCGAGATCAACGTCGCCCATCCCGCTCCCTCCAGCCCCAGAGCAGGAAATCCCCAGTGCCCGAAGATCAGCAGCAGGTTTAATCCCGCGTTCAACACCACGGCACCCACCAAAATACCCATGACAGGCCATGGACGATTGACCGCTTCCGCCGTTTGCCCCAACACCAAGCAGAGCATCGCGGCGGGCAAGGACCAGGCGATGAGGGCAAGATATCCGCCACACACCGCGACGACTTCGGGTGGTTGGCCGAGGTGCCCCAGAAAAGGCACCAATGCCGTGAGCGCAATCGCCGCCAAACTTCCCACCGCCAGCCCAAGCCAAAGCGACGCTCGAGCGACAGTGCGCAGCGTGCCAAAATCCTTCGATCCAAAAGCCTGCCCAATACTCGGCGCAACGGCCCCCAGCGCACCATAGGCAA
>Ga0163147_10009061_pt1 | contig 10868 bp, 6 predicted proteins | sample OliLakLV19MP6G1_FD_148597 | JGI IMG/M metagenome (GOLD analysis project Ga0163147, IMG submission 148597) | Freshwater microbial mat bacterial communities from Lake Vanda, McMurdo Dry Valleys, Antarctica- Oligotrophic Lake LV.19.MP6.G1 | ecosystem: Environmental > Aquatic > Freshwater > Lake >... | reverse complement strand
CATCGACCGTTCACTGATGGCCATCGGGCCAGTCTGCGAATGGAGGATGCCGACCACGATGGGCTGCCGGTTGACGAGGAGCCGATCGAGGAGAAGCCAGCCGACCGCGGCGCTTGCCACAAGGCCTGCCACCGTGACCCAGGCAGGCCACGGGCGGCGGTTCCCGCGGACCGCAGGCCGATCGGCGCGAGCATCGGGAAGTGAGAAATGGGGCGTCATGGCTGCGAGGACAAAAGCTTGGGAGGCCAGGGGAGGCGATGCCCAGGACCACCTGCAATCTTTGTCCATCTTTCCTGACCGGGCGCCCGATCGCAAAAAAAGCCGCTTTTTCACGCCCCGGGTGCCGGTGGGGGGCCTGAATATCCGGCACAGAGCGAGAATTCACCCGAGCCAAATACTGGCCGCGATCGCTTGGAGGGGGTACTATTGCCCGTTGAAACGTATGGTGCCGGTTTTGGGATGGGTATATCCCCTTCCCCTGTTTCCCACCCATTGCCGCAGAGGCTTCCTTTGACGCTCCCGGTGCCACGACAGGTCACGCGTGTGGGCGGCGTCCAGCCGGCCATTGAGCGGATCATCGGGGTCTCTGCGTGGGCCGATCAGGTACGGCGGTCCATCGAGCTCGTGGCGGCGCACCAGTCGAGCGTGCTGGTCATGGGGCCCAGCGGCACCGGCAAGGAGCTCATCGCCCGCGCCATCCACGCGTGTAGCCCACGCGGCAAGAAGCCGTTCATTCCGGTGGACTGTGCTGTCACGACGGGAACACTCTTCGCCAGCCATATGTTTGGGCACGTGAAGGGATCCTTCACCGGCGCCACGTCCTCAACGCTCGGATGCTTTCGTGCGGCCGAGGCCGGCACCATCTTTCTTGACGAGATCGGGGAGATGGAGCTTGAGCTCCAGGCCAAGCTCCTCCGTGTGCTCCAGCAGCGGGTTGTCGTGCCCGTGGGCAGTCATGACGAGTTGCCCGTTGATGTCCGCGTGCTCGCGGCGACAAACCGCGACCTGGCAGTGGAAGTGAACGAGGGCCGGTTTCGCGAGGATCTCTTCTACCGGCTCAACGTCGTGGCGATCCGTACGATTCCCCTCCGGGAGCGACCGGAGGACGTGCCCGTTCTGGCCGATCGGTATCTCGCGGAGCTTGCAGGGCGGCACGGCATGCCGATGTGTGCGCTGACCAGCGAGGCCGTCGCGATCCTCCAGTCGTATGCCTGGCCCGGCAATGTCCGCGAGCTCGAGAATGTGCTCGAGCGGGCAGTCATGTTTTCGACCGGCGACACGATCGATTCTGACTCCCTCACCGGGCTCATTTCCGGTGGTGATGAGCCGGGGCGGCCGCTCGGCAGTCTCGGCCAGATGGCGATGGCCGCCAGCCGCGGCATCGTGTCACCAACATCGCTTCCGGGCGTGTTTCGTGTGGAGCCGAAGATCGCGCCCGCAGCCAGGCCCGTCGAACTGCCCGGTGAATCGGCGGCTTCGCCGCTCGCGCCGGCCGATTCAGCGAATGGCACGGATGCAGACTGGCCAACGCTGGCCGATGTCGAGCGGGTTCACCTCGAGCGGACGCTCGCGGCAACGATGCAGAACAAGTCGCTGGCCGCCAAAATGCTTGGCATCGACCCGCTCGGTGCTCCGTCGCAAGCTCCAGCGATTCGGCCTCGACGACACCTGAGCGAGGCACGGCCCGCGCTCGGCGGGCGTCGTCTGCCTAGCCGGCCCTTAGCCGGCCCTTAGCCGGCCCTTAGCCCGCCTTAGCCCGGATTGTCGGGGTTTCTTCATCCGGCACACGCAGCTTGAGGGTCGTGGCTGCTGTCGATGCGGGAGGAGCCCGCCGCTCCTGCGTAAACCCACGCGTTCCCGTGCTCAGGAAATCCCGAAGGTGCTGGATGGCGGAGCAGGTGAACTCTCGGCTGAGCGCCTCGAGCACTTCACGCCACGCCAGGCCGCGACGATAGATGACGCGGTAAGCAGCCTTGAGCGCCACGATGTCGTCGCTCGTGTGCCCACTTCGCCGGAGGCCCACGATGTTGAGCCCCACCACGCAACTCGTTTGGCCGTCGAGGAGCATGAACGGCGGCACGTCCTGAACGACGCGGGCGTGGCCACCGACCATCGCGAGCCGTCCGACGCGACAGAACTGATGCACCGCAACAGCTCCGGATACGAACGCGCGGTCTTCCACGGTCACATGCCCACCGAGGAGAGCGGCGTTGGCGAAGATACAGTTGTCGCCGACCGTCACATCATGACCGAAATGCGCGCCGGCCATGGCGTAGTTGTGACTGCCAATGCGCGTGGTTGCTGTCGGCTTCATGGCGCGGTGGATCGTGACGTGCTCGCGAAACACGTTGTGGTCGCCGATCACGACCTTCCCGGTCTCCGCCGGGCGGGCGGCATGCTGCGGGGCACCCCCGATCACGGCGTGCTCACCAATCTCGTTGTCGCAGCCAGCGGTCACGCCAGACTTGATCACCGCGCCGGCAGCGATCGTGCAGCGGTCGCCGATCTCGACATCCGGCTCGATCGTGGCAAAAGGCCCGACGGTGACCCCGACTCCAAGCGTGGCGCCTGGACTCACGACGGCCAACGGATGGATGCTCACGGGAGTCCCTTCAGGATGCACGGACCGGAACGAAAAGCCGGGTCGGAGGGGTTATCGGCTCGGGAACGCCCGGGATTCAATGCCAGTTTCGCGCCGCGAGGCGTACTCATCCCACATCGCCCCCCTTGCCAGGCCATTGGCTTCCCGAGGCATCGGTCGTCCCTATACTGCGGGGGAACTGGAGACAATCAGCATGACACGTGAAGAGCGCTACGCGGCCGCAGAAAAGTTGAAGGACGATGGCGACCTGGCCGCAGCCGTCGCAGCGATGGAGGCCCTCGTCGCCGACGAACCAGGCTTCACCCTGGCACACTCCGCGCTGGGCGCGTGGTGCACACGGCTCGAGCGACACGCCGATGCCGTCCGGCACGCCCGCAAGGCCTGTGAGCTCGAGCCTCAGGATCCCTTTAGCTATACGGCGCTCTCGGTGGCCTGCATGCGGGCGGGCATGATTCCGGAGGCCGAGGAAGCGCTCGCAAGGGCGAAGACGATACAAGGCGGCTGACGGCCGGTCGAGCGTCACTCGTTCCCGCTGCCGGCTTGCGGTTCCTTCGGCAGGCTGAGTGCCCTGACCAAGCGATCCAGCCGTTCGCGGTCAGCCGCGGTCAACCGCTGGCTGTCGATGCCCGCCGCCTTGGCTCGTGCAAGCGTTGCCCGAGCGGCTCGCTCCTCACCGGCCGCGTGTTCGGCCACCGCCAGGTGGAGGTGCTTCACGGCCGATGGTACGAGCACGGCTTCACGAAGATCCGCGACCGCTCCAGCGGTGTCACCAACGGCCAGACGGACAATCCCACGGGTGTCGAGCAGGTCAGACATGGCACCGAGCTGTTCGATGGCAGCGTCGATGAGCGTGAGAGCTTCCTCGGCGGTTTCCTCGCGGGCGAGATGGAGAGCAAGATTATTGCTCACAATGGCTCGCTGATCGGGCTCGAGATTTGTCGTGGCAAGCAACGCGCGGTAGAGCCCCACGCTCTCGGCCTCGCGTCCCTCGAGCGAGGCGAGCTCCACGTCGATCATCCGGATGATGAAGCTGCCTGGGTCGACCTCTTTCGCTTTGTCGAGTTGCTCACGGAGGCGGGCGGCAGCCTTGCGGGCCGATGCGTCATCGGTCTGGGAGGACGCGACGCGCAGTGCCATCGTCAGGGCCCGTTCGAGCGACATCGCATCCCAGTGCGTGTCGAGGAGGTCGAGGGCCTCGTCGATGCGGCCATGCCGCCCTAAAAAATCGATACGAGCGAGGATGCCGTCGCCTGAGAGTGTGGCATACTGCTCGAACACACGGTCGGCCGCCTTCGCGAAGCCGAGGTCGTCCAGAATCTTGCCTACGGCGGCCAACTGCGCCGGGTCATCCTCTGGCACGACACCTCCCGGCATGAGCCTTCTCGCAAACTCGACGGCTTTGGGCCGGTTGTTCTCGAGCAGGGCCAGCTTTGCTTCGAGGGCGATTGTGATTGCGGAGTCTGGCGATATCTGACTGAGACGCCGGAGCCATGTGCGGGCCGTCGAGGCCTCGCCATGCTCGATGAGCTTCTCGATCAGCATGGCGACTTGGGTCGGGGGTGTTTTCGGGGCGGCGGCGAGCGCCACCCATGCGTTGCGGGCGTCTTCCCACTGGCCGGTTTGCTCCAGGAGTTGGGCCCGTAGCATTCGCTGGGCGGCCGTGAGTGGCTGCTTCGCCGCCAGTTCCTCGAGGAGCCCGAGCGCCTGCCGACAGGCAGCGGGCTCGGGACGTCGGGCCAAGAGGGTGATCTCGAGCTCGAGATCTTCCGGGGCCGCCTTCCCTGCAACACTGCGGTTCTCGTGGAGGATGGCACGCGCTTCTTCAAGCTGACGGTACGTCCCGCGGCCAGCGGTCTGCTCCGCAAGCATTCGGCGAGCCCAGGCCTTCTTTGGGGCCGTGTCCTTGCCCGTCGCCGCGAGGATGCGATCGAGCAAGTCTTTGGCCTCCATCGACCGCCCTCTCCGGGCCTCGAACATCGCCAGCCCGCCGACGGCGTCGAGATTTTCAGGCCAGCCCTCCACGGCCTCGCGGAGGTATCGCTCGGCCTCATCGGAGCGGCCGAGCATCTCGTACCCCTGGGCCAGGGCGAGCTGCCGACGTGGCTCGTCCATCAGTTCACTCGCCTTCTTGAGGGCGCGCTCGGCTCCAATCGGATTCGACGCTATGCGGCGGTGGGTAAAGACCGCGAGCCAGACCTCGGGTACCTCAGGGGCAATCTCGGTCGCCTGCTCGAGCACCTCACCTGCCCGCTCGAGCCGCCCTGAACGAACAAGCAGTTGGCCCAGCCAGAGGAGGCCATCGTAATTCTGCGGATTGTTTGCGACGCTCTGTTCGGCGATCGCCACGGCCTCGTCGAGTTTCCCTGCCCGCAGTTCCACCTCAGCAGAGATGCGCTCGAGCCCCGTGATGCCCGCGTCGCCCAGACGCTCCATCGCCTGTTGGGCTTCCTCCAGGCGATTCGCCGCGTAGAGCATGGCCACGAGCCGACGGACCACCATCGGATTCACAGGCCCGGACGTGACGGCCCGCTGAAGTCTGTCAATGGCGGCAGACCGCTCGCCACGAAGGTTTTCCACATCCGCCAACAGGAGTTGGATCTGGATCCACCCTGGTCGCTCGGCCCCGGCTTCGATGAGACGTCCACGCGCAGCGTCGAGGAGCTGACGGATGTCGTCCGGGAGGTCGTCCGATGGACGGCCTCCTGATTCTGCGGCCTTCGTCAGGAGCTCCCTCGCCTCGAGGATCTTGACGCTGGCCTCGGCCACCTTGGTGCGTGCCGATTTGGGGCCTGCGATCGACGCGATCTCCGTCATGGCGCCCCGTGCCTTCTCGAGGTTTCGAGAGCTGAGGGCCAACTCCAGAATGGCCTCGCGAGGTTTGAGCTCCCCAGGCTGGAGCTTGGCCGTCTCTCCCCAAAGCCGCTCGCCGTCCGAAGCATTCCCGGCAGCGAGCTGCATGGACGCCAGCAATTCGAGCACCCTCAGCTTGTCTGCCACCGCCAGGCCAGCGGCCCGAGTCTCGATCGCCGCGAAGGCTGCCATCGCCGCGTCGTGGGGCTGGCGGGCTGCCACCTGAGCCTCGACGAGAAGCATGGCAGCCGAGTCGCGCAGTGCCGACGGCACGTTGGCGATGACCTTGCCGGCCTCGACGGGGCCATCGGCGCGAAGCGCCAGCGTGACAAGCGAGGCCCATACAGCCGGGTCGGCGTTCTTGTTCGCGATTGGTGCCAGAAGGTCACGAGCGGCCTTCATCTCACCCCGCTGGCTGAGCGATTCGGCGCGGAGGAGAGCCACCTGGGCAGCAGGCACGCGAGGGTTCTGTGCGATGGCAGTCAGAAGGCCATCGATCCCGCCCCAGTCCTGCTCCCGTTGCGGAAGCGCGGCCTGCCGGGCGATCCGCAGTTGGAGGAGCGGATACCACACCTGGGGGATCGAGGTGAGTTGTTCTTCTGAAAGGCCCCTGGCAAGGGCCTCGAATTCCGCGCGCGCCTCATCGGTTCGGCCCGTCGCCATCATCGCCTCAGCGGCGCCAGCGCGGGCGGCCACCGAGGTGGGGTCGTCGCTCAACACACGCCGATTCACCTCGAGTTGTGCGTCGAACTCGGAGAGCTTGCCATGGCACAGACCGAGATAGATATCAACCTGCCGCACGAACTCGGCATTGCCCATGGCCATCGGCCGCAATTGCTCGAGCTTGGTCTTCGCTTCCGCCCATCGTTGCTCCGCGAGCAGAAGCCTCGATTCGAGGAGCCAGATAGCCGGGTTCATCGGGCCCATGACCTCACGGGTCCGGGCGATCGCCTGGGCGGCCTCGGTCAATTTCCCCTGCTGGAGAAGCACGTCTGTGAGCTGGAGCAGCAACGCTGGACTCCCAGGAATTTTTCCGGCGCCTTCGAGGAGAATCTCCTCGGCGCGCTCGCTGGCACCGCTCCGGAGGAAGACGTCGGCGAGGATGCGATAGGATCGCTCATCCGAAGGGAATTGCTTGACCGCTTGTTCCGCGGTCGCCTCGGCGACGGAAAAATCGCGGCCGGCGATCGCCAGTTCGTAGTCGATGAACACGCAGTCGGGGTTGTCTGGTGCCAGCTCGCGGGCTTTCTTGACGGCCTTGGTCGCATCCTCCAGTTGGCCGCGGCCGTGATACCATTTCCCGAGCGCGACCCATGCCCGGAAATCATCGGCATGTTCCTCGACGAGGCGCTGAAGCACGCCCCGGGCGTCGTCCGCAGACGCCATTCGATCCTGGAGCATCGTCGCGAGGATGACAAACGCGTCCGTGGGAGCCATTGCCGTGTCGGCAGCTTCCGTGAACCGTCGGTTCTCGAGGTCGTAGCCAATGGCCTTCGCAACGATCGCCGCAGCCTCTTTATATTGACTGATGCCGATGTAGGCGCTCGCCTTGATGAGTAGCACACGCTTGGCCGTTTCTGGATCGGCCGGCGTGCCCTGCGTGTCTTTCGCAATCCGATCCTCAAGGATCTGCAAGTGCTCGAGGGCGGTGGGAGCCATCCCCATCCGAACCTCGAACTCGGCGAGTTGGAGGCGGAGGGCGTCGTTGTCGGGGGCTCGACGGAGAGCTTCCTCGACAGTGTTGAAGGCCCGGTCGCGATCGATTCGCGAGGCATTGGCGGACGATGCTCGCCCGAGCAGGAGCTTCGAGTAATCGGCGAAGGCCTCATCATCGCCAGGTCGCAAAGACACATACTGCCCGAGGAGATCCAGGGCCTCAGCCGCCTTCCCTTCGGCGAGCCGCTCCTTGGCGAGCTGCTGTTTCCCCTCGGCATTGCGATAAATCTGTAGTCGGCGCAGCAGCACGATGCCGCCGGCCGCCACGACGGCCCCGACCATGAGAACCAGCAGGAGCTTGAAATTGATCCGTTGCACGGCTCGGGAGCTCTCCGGGGGCGGGCTGCCGGGCCCCCGGCCAAAGCGAGTGGACGCCTTGGCGTGGACCGGCGGGAGGGTGTCTGAAACCCGAAGTTTAGCAGTCCTTTGCAAGGATTTCGCCATCACGGTTCGGCGGTGGACTGTGCTGCGTGGCTTCCGCGAGCCCGCGATATGGGCAAAGTCTGCGGGCCGGTCGAGCCGATACTGACGAAGAACGGGAGTCTGCCGCTCAGGCAAACCTTGCGGGCCAGGGGGCACCTCCCGAACGCGTCGCCGGAGATTCGCTGCACCCATGAGCCTTCCGACCAACCCTCGCCGCGTTGCCGTTGTGTTCGCGGTGGGCTTCCTCGGCACGGTGTGCCTTGCCGCGCCGCCCTCGGGCCGTGAGAAGGGCTCCCAGGCTGCCAGCCGCCGCATACAGGATCCCCATGTGGTTTCGGCGGGGGGGGCGCGGTGTAGTTGTCGTAGCGGCGCGTGTTCCTGCGACGATCGGACCACGGGCCACAACGGGCACCATCCAGACTGCCGTGACGGACGATGTGCACCCTATTGTCCGGTCCGACCGCAGCACTATGGGTACTACGGAACCGAGTGGCGACGATGGACGGGGCAGGGAGTCGTGGCCGTCTCGGATGAACGGGCAGCAACGCCGGCGCTGCCGCCACGCATGGCCGTGCCAGGCCCAGACCAGGAGTCAATGCAACCGTCGGTCAACGAAGATCTCCAGCCAGGTGATGATCGCCCAGCCGCCGCGGCACCTGAATCTTCCTTCCCCGAACCACTCACACCGGCACCCGCGCCGCGCTCGCCACGGGCCGCCGCTCCTGCGGAGCCAGAGGCCTTTGGGCCCCCGCCCGCCCCCGAGCCTGCGGCCTCGGTGCCTCTGCCGGAGGATGAAAACCTCTTCAACTCAGGCATCCGACAAAAAGCCCGGCGGAAGTTTGCGGTCGGGGCTGGCGAGGGGATGCAACGAAACGAAGACGGCGGGGTTCGGGCCGCTACCCACACGACGCCGGTGGTGCCGAAGCCGGTGCTGGTGCCACCGGTGGCCTTCGACCGCGCCGCAGAAGCCCGCCTGCTTCGTGAGATTCGGTAGGTGCGGGCGCACTGCGAGAGGCGGGAGTCGAACCCGCACGCCTTGCGGCACTGGATCCTAAGTCCAGCGCGTCTGCCAGTTTCGCCACTCTCGCGTGACGGTTCGGTGCGTCGCGCCGAACCGTTTCGGTGAGTGTACCTCGGTCGGCCAATCAATGACTCGATCCGACCGAGCTACGGCCCATCGGAGGCGTCGCCCGCGGCCGTAGGAGCCGACTGCAGAAACCGTTCGAGATTCCCCTCCCCACTGGCCGATCGGGCGGGCCACGAAGCGAAGAGGTGGTCGCACACGGCAGCGTCGCTGGCCACCATCTTGAATCCATAGCGAATCTCGAGGCTCACGATCTGCTGGTCGGGGCCATGCCTCGTGTTCCACTGCATCGCGAGCGCGTGGGCCGCGGGCTCGGCGAAAACTTTGGCGTCGGGCCTTGCCAGGTGCCAGAAGAACGTATGCCAACGGTGGTTCGCGAGCGTCGTAAATCCACCCGTCGGATGGTCCCGTTCTACCGGCCGACCATTTCGAAGGATGTCGACTTCCGAGCCATCCGCGAGAACCGCTCGTCCGTATACCCACTGCTCCCTGGACGGAACACCTCCGAACATGGCCCACTCCTGCTGGAGCGCCGTGAGGTTGATCGCGACGGCCAGCGGCAGCGGGAGCTGCTCCGATCGCCACGGTGGGAGCTTGATCACAAAAGCCAACGCCGCGATCGTTCCCGCGGTGGCACATACCCAGGTCGCGGGCTTTCCGAGTGTGAGCACGCGGTCATCGTCAGTCGCGGCGGCCGACCCCCAAACCTCGCGCGGGAGCAGCGGAAGCCATGCCACGATTCCGACGATGGGAAAGAGGCCGATGGTCATGGTGATCGCGGTCCCGATGTGAAAGATCGTGAACACGGCGACCAGGCCAACGCGGACTCGCGGCGTCGGTGCTATCAGAAGGAGAACGGGAAGCAGCACTTCACCACCGATCACAAGCCACTGGAGGGGGCGGGTCCACCAGGCGTCGCTTGCCAACATCATGCCAAGCAGGGTTCCGTGGTCATGGACTGAGAGTGCCACCGTCATTGCATTGCCCGAGAGCCAGTCGGCGTTGCACTTCGATAGGCCCGCGCCGAGGTAGACCGCGACGAGTTGGAGCACGAGCGCCGCGGTCGCGACCGAGGAGACAGCGGTCGGGGGCTCCATGCCCGGGGCGAGCGTCGGCTGCCGCAGGGAGTCGAGAGACCACCGCGCACCCAACGGCAAAAACATCGCCCAGAACATCTGGCAGGCAAGCCACACATCGCCGGAGTTCACGGCCGGCGAGCCGCGACGGATGATGCTCACGACCGCGACCCACCCCACGATCGTGGCGATCCGTGTGTGCCAGCCGATCGCGAGTGCCGCGCCCGCGAGGCCCTCGAGCGCGAGGACCGTGCCGCTCCAGGCCGTTGAGTCGTGGGCAAAGGCCAGCGACCACATCGTCACTGTGCCGTGGTACCGCATGATCGTGTCGAGCGGAAAGATGCCGCTCGGGCCGAGCATCATCTCGAGGTCAGCCATGCGCTCGATGCAGTCAACGACGAGGATCAGCCCGAGCCCGACCCGGTAGATCGCGAGGCTGCGGGCATCGAGAAGGAATGCCCTCCAAGGCAGGAGTCTGCGGCTCGTTGTCTTCCAGGCGTCGCGCATGACGTGAGATTACGCGCACATTGCCTCCAGAGACCAAGGGCAAAAAGCAGGCATTGCTGTGGCTCGGGGCAAGTCACGACCCCTCGCGGATGCGTTTTTCTGGAGTCTGATTCCTCCGGAACCCGCGCAGCACCAGCGACTCAGTGCGCTTCCCCATAGAAGCCCCTCGCGCCAGCGAGGGGACAGCGGGCCGTTGGGCAAACCCACTCATGATGGCACGTTGGATGTCCCACCGCCCGCAGCCCCTCGGCTATCGCCGTGGGCTATCCAGCATTCGCTTCGCCATCCTGGCTTCGCTTGCAAACAACGCTGGCTCCGCGGCACGGGCAACCCCTCGCGGATGCGTTTTTCTGGAGTCTGATTCCTCCGGAACCCGCGCAGCACCAGCGACTCAGTGCGCTTCCCCATAGAAGCCCCTCGCGCCAGCGAGGGGACAGCGGGCCGTTGGGCAAACCCGCTCGAAGGAAAAGGAAGGAAAAGGGCAGGCAGGAAAAGGAAGGAAAAGGGCAGGCATAATCGCGATCGGGTTCGCCCATCGCGGGGCAAAATGATTTGAAAAGGGGGGCGCAGCTCATTTGGAAAAGAAGTCAGTCCCCACCACGGCCTGGTT
>Ga0163147_10009056_pt1 | contig 10870 bp, 10 predicted proteins | sample OliLakLV19MP6G1_FD_148597 | JGI IMG/M metagenome (GOLD analysis project Ga0163147, IMG submission 148597) | Freshwater microbial mat bacterial communities from Lake Vanda, McMurdo Dry Valleys, Antarctica- Oligotrophic Lake LV.19.MP6.G1 | ecosystem: Environmental > Aquatic > Freshwater > Lake >... | reverse complement strand
GGGCGGTGCAGCGCGGGCCGCTGAATGCGGCCGGCCTCGTCATCGATATCATCGCGCAAACGGCCATCGGCGCGGCGCTCGGGATTGGCATCGGGTTGCTCGCGAGCCTGCTGCTGCCGCGACTGGCACTGCGCGCGGCTGGACTCTACCCCGCGTTCACACTCGCGATTGCCTGCCTGGCGTACGCGATTCCGACGCTCCTGGGCGCGAGCGGTTTCCTGGCCGTGTATCTCGCCGGTCTGTCGATCGGGCATGGCACCGTGCCGTTCCGGGCGAGTGTGGTGCGCGTGCATGACGCCGTGGCCTGGCTGGCGCAGATCGTGATGTTCCTGATGCTCGGCTTGCTCGTGTTTCCGAGTCGCTTGCTGACCGCGGCTCCGATCGGAATGGCGGTGGCCGCGCTGCTGGCGGTGGTCGCGCGTCCGGTCGCTGTGGCGCTCTGCCTCCTGCCGTTCCGGTATTCGGTGAAGGAGGTCGGGTACATCGGCTGGGTCGGCTTGCGCGGCGCGGTGCCGATCGTTCTGGCGGTCGTGCCGATTCTCGCCGGCGTCCCAGACGCGTCCCTCGTGTTCGATGTGGTATTCTTCGTCGTGGTGGTCAGCGCACTGGCGCAGGGGGCCACGGTGCCCTGGTTGACGCGCCGCCTCGATCTCGAGGCGGCCGATCCGCCGCCGCCGTTGGCGGTCCTGAACATTGAAGCGCGCGAGCCGTTTACCAGCGATCTGCACTCCTACTACGTCGACGCCGGTAGCCGGCTGTCGCCTCGCCGATCTCCCGCTTTCGCTGACGACGAGCGTGATGCTGGTGGTGCGCAACCGCGATCTGATCGCCCCGCGCGGTGACACCGTGCTCGAGATGGGCGATCATGTGTACGTACTGTCGCGACCGGAAGACGAGGGGACGGTTCAGATCCTCTTCGGACGCGCCGAAACTGACTAAGGGTGTCGCGTAGCGCAGTCAGTGTGCGCGCGACCTCCGATTCCCGGGAGAATATCATGCCACGAGTTGAGTGCAGCGCGCTTCCCGATGAAGCGCGCGTGTGGGTATTTGCCGCGTCCGATGTGCTGACGGCCGAATCCGAACAGGCGCTGCTGGAGCGCGTCGACGCGTTTCTCGCGCAGTGGCGGGCGCACGGTGCGCCGCTCGCCAGCGCGCGAGAGCTGCGCGAGGGACGCTTTCTCTGCGTGAGCGTCGACCAACGTCCGGCCGCTGCGTCGGGGTGCTCCATCGATGGTCTGTTCCGGGAGCTGCGCACGCTCGAGCCGGCCTTGGGTACGACCATGTCCGCGAGCGGTCTGATTTTCTGGCGTGATGGTGAGGGACTGGTGCAGCGCGGCACGCGTGAGCAATTCGCGGCGCACGCCGCGGCCGGACACGTCACGGGCGCAACACCGGTGTTCGACCTCACCGTTGCGACACTCGGCGACTGGCGGCACGCCTTCGAGCGGCACGCGTCCGAGTCATGGCACGCTCGTTATCTGTCTATCAGGGCGGGCTGAACTGCATGCATGCGCGCTCGGATGCTGAGGATGTGCACGGTACGATGCAGTCCTTGGCTGAGTTCTCCCGCCAGTTGCGATGGCGACTGGTTCTGGCGAGCGCGTTTTTCGTGCTCGATGTGCTTTTTCTGATGGCCGGTGGTGGTACGTCGAGCACGACGGTGCTGCTCGCGTATGGGCCGTATATCGCGCTGATGGTTGCGATGTACGCATGGTGCACACGTACGACGCCTCTGCGAACGCGACAAGGCGACTCCACCAACGAACGCGTCGCGCTGATGGTCGTGGCGTTTGTCGCCGACTTTGTATTCATCGCCGTGCAGTTGCACCTGAGCGGAGGCGGCTGGTGGCACGGTGCCACGATCTTCATTCTGGCGATCGTCATTGCGGCGAGCACGGTACCACCACGTGCGCTCGCGATGGTGACCACACTCGGCGTGGCGATTTACGTCGGCAAGGGTTGGCTCGAGGTGTCGGGCGTGTGGGTGCCACCGGTGTGGGGCACCTTTCCACGCGTTGATGGCAATACACAGTTCCTCTGGAACTACGCGGCGTTCGGCACGCTCTCGATCGTGGCCGCGGCCACCCTGCAGTGGCGTTTGGTCCAGCGCATCCGGAATGCGCAGCAACGATTGCGCACCGTGGTCGACGCCTCACCGTACCTGGTGCTTACCGTCGATCGCCGCGATGTGATCACCACCGTCAGCCGCGCCGCCGAGCACATCACGGGGCACTCGCCCGAGCAGCTGTCCGGCGAGTCGTTTTTCTCGCTGTTTGATCAGTCGGAGCTCTTCGCCGTGCAAGAGCTGCTGAGAAACGTGCGCGGGGGGGAACGACTGCGTCGGGAGCTCCGCGGTATCTCGGCCTCGGGCGCGGAGCGCTGGTATGGGATGGGCTTCTCGCGTATCGACAACGAGCGCGAACTCGACGACGTCGTGGTCATGGTGCGCGACATGACGGAAGAGCGCACGCAGGTTGATGAACGGGCCCGGCTCGCCCGAGAACTCGAGGCGGCCCGCCGACTTGAGTTGGTGGGGCGTCTCGTTTCCGGAGTCGCGCATGAACTCAATAACCCGCTGTCGGCGATCCTCGCGTTGGCCGAGCAGCTGGAGCAGGAGAACACCAACGGAGTCGCCGGTGAAGCGCGCATCATTCATGAGCAAGCCAGACGCGCGCGGACGATCGTGCGGGATTTGCTGCAAGTCGTGCGCGCGCCGGCGCACGGGAGTCGTGCATTGGAAGACATGCGCGACACCGTGACCGGTGCGTTGGATGCACTCCGCACGCGGCCTGAAGCCGGGCGCGTGCGTTTCGATATGCATCTTCCCGACTCGCCGATGTATGTGTCCGCCGAAGAGGGCACGATCGGTCAGGTCATCACGAACCTGGTCGTGAATGCGCTGCAGGCGACATCAGCGGATGGACCGATTGAGATTGCCGTCAGCGGCGACGCGGCGATGGTGCACATCTCGGTTCGAGACTTCGGTCACGGCTTTGATGCCGAGACGTCCGCGCAGCTCTTCGAGCCCTTCTTTACCACGCGCTCTCCCGGGCAAGGCACGGGACTCGGACTCGCCGTGTCGCGCGCCATCATTGAGCGGCACAGTGGCTCGCTGACCGCAGAGTCGATCCGGACATCGCCACGCGGCGCACGATTCACCGTGACGCTTCCGCGAGAGACGACGATCCAGCCGGGACAGAACATTCGGAGTACTCCTGCGATTTCACGCGAACCAATCGTGACTGCCACACGGGCGGCGCCGCTTTTTGAGCCCGCTGCCGTCGGAGACGTTTCGTTGCTCCGCCGCGTCTTCGTGATTGACGACGAGCGCGCGATCCGCATCGCGCTGCGACGTTGGTTCACGCGGCAGGGTTGGCACGTCGAAGAATGCGCGGACGGTGCCGCGGCCCTCGAACGCCTGCTCGCCGATGGTCCCGCCTTTGACGCAATTCTGTGTGACCTCAAGATGCCCGGCACATCGGGAATGCAGGTGTACGCGACGCTTGAACGCACTGCGCCCGCGTTACTCGGTCGGCTCATCATCACAACGGGCGACGTGGCCAGTGCGGACGTGGCGGCGTTTCTCGCCGCGGTGGTCGTACCGGTGCTGGAGAAGCCGTTCGGTCTGCTGCAGCTGACGCAGTTGCTCGAGCAGCTCGCCGCTCCTGCGGATGCGCGCTGACAAGATGCCATCAACAGCGCAGCACATCGCACGGGTCGCGCGGGATTTCCGCGCCCAGTTCTGGTCGCAGGAATTCGCGCAACTCAATCGACGTCGATTTGCGCTGATTGGCGCCGGGTTGTTGATCAACAGCGTCATGTTCTCGGCAGGTCTGGAATGGTCCTCGTCGACGGTGTTGTTCGGCAACGTCTGGTGGATGATGACCATCGCGTCACTTGAGATCATCCGTCGCAGACTGGTTGAGCGCGATGTCGTGCTCTTCTGGAGCACGACCGCGTGTGTGCTCGACTCTGCCTTCATCACGCTGCAGATGCACAACTGGGGCGGCGGCTGGTGGCTCGGCGTGCCCTTCTTCGGCATTGTCGCCGCGATGGGCGCAACCTCGCTGCCACGCGTCTACGGGCGCATCGTGTTTGCCTCCACGCTGCTCGGATGGACGGTGGTACTTGCCTTGCCAACATTCGGCATCAGGTCGCCGGGCAAGTGGAGGGCACTGCCGCAGGTGTCGGACGACCCCGAAGTGCTGGTGACGCAGTACGTCTTCGGCTTGCTCTCCATCGTCGGCATGTGGGTGATGCTGCGGGCACAGGTGGGCCGTTCACGCCGTACCCTCAATTCATACCGGCGCATGGTGGAAGCGTCGCCGTACGCCACCTTCACCCTCGGCGCCGATGGAAACGTGCGGGAAGCGAACCCGGCATCGCTGCACATGACGGCCTTCAGCGCCGACGAGGTGATCGGCAAGAGCATGCTCATGCATGTGCCGCAGGAGATGCGCCCGCTGATTCTCGAGATGTTCGAGCGGTCGCTGCGCGGCGAGGTAGTGCACTTCGAGCACAGCTTCGAGTGCGGCGACGGCACCCGGCGCTGGTTCGATGTCACCTACTCTCCGATCGACTCGAACTTGGCCGACCGGTCAGTGCTCGCGATCGCCCGCGACATCACACGCGAGCGTGCGGCGGCATTGGCCAACGACGCATTGCAGCGCGAGCTGGCCGAATCCCGGCGGATGCAGCTGGTCGGGCGTCTGGTCTCCGGCGTCGCGCACGAGCTGAATAATCCGCTGGCGGCGGTGATGTCGTTCACGGAGCAGTTGCTGCACGAGGGACACGACGCCGACACCCGGGAGGTCCTCGGCGTGGTACACGCCCAGGCGGGACGTGCGCGGGCGATTGTGCGCGACCTGCTGCAGGTCGTGCGCGATCGCGGCGAGCGTGAACGCATGCCCACCGATCTCGAGTCACTGGTGTCGGCATCGATCGATGCACTGCGTCCCGCGTTCGTGCAACGCGGAGTGCGCGTTGTGCCGACGTACGCATCGAACGCACCGCGCGCCGTGGTTGATCCGGTCGGGATGGCGCAAGTCATCGACAATATCCTGCGCAACGCGCTGCTGGCCTCTCCGCCGGCCAGTGAGGTGTCCGTGCATCTCGGCTGGGATGCGCGGGGCTGGGTGATTACCATCGCCGACGTCGGACCCGGTGTCCCCGATCATGTGCGCGCGCACCTGTTCGAGCCGTTCTTCACCACGCGCGCGGTCGGAGAGGGAACGGGGCTCGGGCTGGCGGTGTCGCAGGGTATCGTTGACCAGCACTGCGGCTCGCTCGTCCTCGACGAGGCACTCGACGACGCGTCGACGGGCGCCAGCTTTACCGTGTGGCTGCCCGCCGCACTGGCCGCTTTACCTGACGAAGACGCCTCGCCCGCCATCGAGGCGATCTTCAGCATGCCTGCTGCCAATACTCCACCGCTCGCCATACCTGCCATGACGCACCCTCCTTGCCTGCTGCTCATCGACGACGAAGCCGCGATCCGCATGGCGCTGCAGCGTTTTCTGACGCGCCGCGGCTGGCTCGTGGAGACCTGCGCCACCGGTCTCGAAGCGCGGGACCGACTGATGGACGCGGAAGAGGCGCAGCGCTATGATGCGATCGTGTGTGACCTCAAGATGCCAGGCATGTCAGGCATTCAGTTGTATCAGCATCTGGAAGTTCATCAACCGGAAATCCTCGAGCGCTGGATCTTCGCAACCGGCGACGTTGCGTCGCCGGATGTGGCGTCGTTTCTGGAGTCGGTACGCTGTCCGGTGCTCGAGAAACCGTTCTCGCTGGCGAGCTTGGCGGATCTGCTCGAATCGCGCCGCGCGCCGTCGGCCAAACCTACGCCGTAAGCCACGCGTCGAGATGCTGCGCCACCCACGCATCATCCGAAAGTTCAGGAAACTGGGACGTGATTCGCGCGATGGCGTCCGCCTGACCGGCACTCAATCGTTCGTGTGGCTCGAGTGTCCAGCAGCCACGGACCAGTCCCTGACGGCGCAGCACTTCAAGAATACCGGGCAAACAACCCGCGAAGTTGTGGGCTACATCAAACACGGCGGCGTTTGCTGACGTGAGCGTCGCGCCGTACGACAGTAGTGGGCGCGGCACATCGCCGCCGCCGGCTCGCCACTGTTTGATGGTGTCAAGCAGTTCCACGGCACGGCGCGTCCACACCGCCCACTGGCCGAGCAGTCCGCCGACAAATGTGTACCCGGACGCGGAGCCGCCCACGCGCACCGGCACGTCGGTCACAAGATCGGCTACGATGGCGTCATCGTTGCCGGTGTACAACGCGATGTCGCGACGACCACTGTCCGCGATGGCATGGACCACATCGAGCGTGGCGTACCGATCGAACGGCGCGACCTTGATCGCGACCACACCCGCAATCTCGGCAAACTCCCGCCAGAATCGGTATGAGAGCACGCGTCCGCCGACTGCGGGCTGCAGGTAGAATCCGAACAACGGGATGGCGTCGGCCACGCGTCGGCAATGCGCGAGGATCGCGTCGTCCGATGCCTCGCGCCACGCACCGAGCGAGAGCAGGCCGCAGTCATACCCGAGGCTGCGTGCGGTCGCTGCTTCACGCAGTGCCTGATCGCTGCGGCCGACGAGTCCGGCCACACGCACGAAGGGTCGCGCCCCGGTCCGCGCCAGCCATTCATCGGCCGAACGCGCGGCCAGTTCGAGCACCGGGCGATACAGACCGACGTCCGCATCGTGAATGCGAAAACCGGTCGTGTGCACGCCCACCGCCATACCACCGGCGCCGGACTCCACGTAGTAGCGCGTGAGCGCGACCTGATGTCGTTCATCGAGCGTACGCGACGGTGTCAGCGCGAGCGGATGTGCGGGAATGACCTGCCCGTCGAGCAGGTGGGCACGCACATTCACGTCAGTACGCTCCGCTGCGTACGTCGAACCGGGTGGGCTTGTTGAGCAACCGGCCACCGCGCTGTACCCACGAGGCGCACCAGTCCACGAGCATGCCGAGTGGCATGGGTTCGTCGGGCAGCCGCGCTTGCAGCGTCTCGATATTGACGAGCAGCGCGTCGGCCGCTTCAGTGCCGCTGAACTGTGCCGGCACTCCCAGCCGCTGCGCGAGCATTTGTGCGAGCGCGCGTACCGACACGATCGGCCCGGAGAGATTGAGTGCCGGTGCGTTCGTGCTCGCGAGCGTGAGCGCGCGCAACGCAAACGCATTCGCATCGCCTTGCCAGATCACGTTGGCGTACCCGGTGGCCAGTGGGACCGGCTGGCCGGCATAGATGCGCGTGGCGAGGTCGGTGAGCACGCCGTAGCGGAGATCGCACGCGTAGCACAAGCGCAGGAGCAACACGCGCGTACCGTTTCGCGCGGCCGCGTGCTGAAACACACGTTCGCGCCCGATGCAACTCGCCGAGTACTCACCATCGGGTACGAGCGCCTGCGATTCACGGGCTCCACCATCGCGCACGAGCGTCCGTGGATACACGTTGCCGGTGGAAAACGCGACAATGCGCGAAGACGCGAAGCGTTCGGCACAGTGCACCGCCGCCACGACGTTCTGGGTCCACGTGCCAACGGGATCGGCCTGCGTGCCGAACTTTTGACCCACCAGATACAACACGTTCTCTGCGTCGGGTAACTGCGCGAGCGCCCCTCGATCGGCGAGGTCGGCGCGGATCGGGATCACGCCGTTGGCGTGCAGCAGGTCGGGCAACGTGGTATCAGTGAATCGCGCCACGGCGTACACACGGCGCGCACCCTCGCCCTCGCGCGGCACACCGGCCGCATCGAGTGCGCGTCGCGCCATGCGGGCGAGTGAGGGGCCCATCTTGCCGCCCGCTCCCAGAATCATCACGTCGCCCGTCAGCGTCATCAGCGCGTTGCGCGCGGCAGTGCGGGGGCGTGAGAGCGCTCGTTCGAGCGCCGCTTCGTCGACTGGTGCGGTTTGCACTACCGGGCGTCCGCGGTCAGCGTGCCTTCGCGTGATTCGCCGTCGCCCGGTTCGCCTTCGCGCAGCCTCGAATCGGGCGTGCGCGGTAACTCGCCGCTGTCGAGCGGCGGTGGGGCGTCGAGCCCGAGTTCACGCGCGAGCTCGCGTCGTGCCGCGTCGATGCGCTGACGCACGTCTTCACGCAAACGTGCCGCATCTTTGAGCGTGAGTCCTTCGGTGGACACCGGCTCCAGCACCACGGCCAACGCGCGCGCCCGGCGAAACCGGAAACTGCCTTTGGCCATCACGTGGCGTGTGCCCGCCACGGCAATCGGGAGAATGGGCACGCGCTCCTTGATGGCCAACCGAAAGGCGCCTTCCTTGAATGGGAGCATGGCGCCGTCGCGCGAGCGCGTGCCTTCGGGGAAGATCATCACCGAGACGCGCTTCTCGAGGCGGTCACGGCACTGGGCGAGTGCCTGCACCGCGCTGTCGCGATTGCCGCGCGTGAGCTCGATATCGCCGGCCATCTGCATCATCCAACCCATGAACGGAATCCTGAACATGGTGTCCTTGCTGAGCCACTTCATTTCCCACGGGAACTTGCTGATGAGAAACACGTCGGCATACGACTCGTGATTGGCCACCACGACATACGGTCGGCGCGGATCGGCAGGCGCCACACCGCGTGTCCCGAAGTGCCAGAACGGATTGAGCTTGAGCGTGGTCACGGCCACGAGACGAAACGCGCGTCCCGCGGCGTACCGACCGGCATCAAACGGGCGCGTCACCGCATAGATGAGCGCCACGATCGGCGTGCCGATGATGACGATCACCACGGTACTGAACCACGTCCACCAGCTGCCGAGCGTGGCGAGCATGTGTGCCTCGATTCAGTCCCGAGCGTCCGACAGCTCGCGCGCGATATCGCCCGCCAAGAAACCGATCTTGGAGTGTGTGCCGTCGCAAAACGGTTTGCGTGACGACGCGCCACAGCGGCACAGCGACAACGGTTTGCCTTCGGGGGGCATCGGGATCTCGTTACCCTCGTGGTCCACAAGGCGCACCTGGGTGGCGTCTTCCGCAGTGATGAACAAAGAACCGGTCTTCCGGACGGTGATCGTAATCGGCATGTCGTGGAGCGTGAGGGAAGGTGACGCTATCCGGAAACGGACGGCGATCACGAAGGATTGGCGAACGGTTCGCGCTGCGTGATGGCATCAACGGCGTGACGCTGAATGCGTCGCACCATCGCCGATAAACCAGCCTCGCGTGCGCCCAGCCCGATGCTCTGCATCAGGGTGCGCACAAAGTCGGCGGGCAGTGCGAGCGCGACTTCCGGCGGCTGGTCATTCACCGCCGAAAAGGTAATCGACAAGACCGCCGCGACGGTGGGGGATTGCCGCGCGTTGACGTCGGCCCAGTAATGCATGGTGCCATCGGGCTGTACCTCCGGGAACAAATCCACGCGCGTCTGGCACTCCGGCACGGTAAACGCGTCCCGGTCGAGGGCGGCGAACCGCTCCGGGAGCGGCTCGAGTTTTTTCGCGTGGCTGAGCAACGCCTGCATGCGCGTTTCCCGGTCCATGACCTGGAAACGCTCGAGGGTGCGCGTGATAGAGGGCGGCAGCGTGGTGGGCATACCGAATGCAAGCGGTTCGAACGCGGGCGGTCAACGGCTTTTCGGGAACCTGAGGCGGTCCGGTCTAGTAGGTTGGTACAGATCCTTCACTCAGACGCCTGCCCATGCTCATCCGACGCCCGTCCGACATCCCCTCCTCGGAGATCACGCCCGAGTCCCAGTATGTGAACCGTCGGGCCTTTTTGGGCACCGCGGGCGCGCTCGCACTGGCCGGACTGGCGGCACCGTCGGCGCTCTCGGCGGCTGTGGGTTTGTCGCAGGACGACAAGGTGACCCCGGAAGAAGACGCGACCAGCTACAACAACTTCTACGAGTTCGGGCTGGGGAAGGACGATCCCAAGCGCAACGCCGGCTCGCTCGTCACGTCGCCGTGGACCGTCAATGTGGATGGTTTGGTCAAGGCCCCCAAGCGCTGGGACTTGAACGCGCTGCTGGCGGGGCTCGCGGTCGAGGACCGGGTGTATCGCCACCGCTGCGTGGAGGCGTGGTCGATGGTGATTCCCTGGCGCGGTGTGCGGCTGCGTGATGTGATCGCGCGACTTGAGCCAACGGCGGGTGCGAAGTACGTCGAGTTCACCACGTTGCTCGACCCGCGCCAGATGCCGGGGCAGCGCAGCAACTCGCTCGACTGGCCGTACAAGGAGGGGCTGCGCATGGACGAAGCCATGCATCCGCTCACGCTGCTCGCCACGGGCATGTACGGCAAGACGTTGCCCAATCAGAATGGCGCGCCGGTACGGCTAGTGGTGCCGTGGAAGTATGGATTCAAGGGTATCAAGTCGATTGTCAGCATCAAGTTCTCGGCCACGCAGCCCAGCACGAGCTGGAGCGACGCGAACCGGAGCGAGTACGGCTTCTTCGCCAACGTGAACCCGACGGTGGATCATCCGCGCTGGACGCAGGCCAAGGAGCGCCGCATCGGCGAGTTCCTGCGGCGCAATACGCTCCTGTTCAACGGTTACCAGAACGAAGTGGCCTCGCTCTACGCGGGCATGGACCTGCGCAAGTTTTACTGAGCGGCAGACTGCTGTTCCCATGACCGCTTCGCGTTCCACCCCCACGGGGCGGCGAATTGTGCGCGGGTTGGTGTGGCTGGCCGTGCTCAGTCCGGTGCCGTGGCTGGTGTGGCTATTCGTGTCCGGCGGGCTCGGCGCGAACCCCATCGAGTCCCTGCAGCATCGTACAGGGCATTACGCCATTCGCTTGCTGGCCGCTTCGCTGGCCATCACGCCGCTGCGTACGCTTACCGGGTGGGGTTGGCTGGTGGTCAGTCGCCGGACGCTCGGCTTGGCGGCCTTCGGCTGGGC
>Ga0163147_10009052_pt1 | contig 10874 bp, 9 predicted proteins | sample OliLakLV19MP6G1_FD_148597 | JGI IMG/M metagenome (GOLD analysis project Ga0163147, IMG submission 148597) | Freshwater microbial mat bacterial communities from Lake Vanda, McMurdo Dry Valleys, Antarctica- Oligotrophic Lake LV.19.MP6.G1 | ecosystem: Environmental > Aquatic > Freshwater > Lake >... | reverse complement strand
GCGACCGCAACTTTGCGCGCTACCTGATCGCGATGGTGGTTGTTCGTGCGGGGACGATGGCAGGCGGCTTCTTGATCGTCTATGGTGTCCAACGCTTTCAGCTTGGCGGTGCCGAAATCGGCTTACTAACCGGTGTGCTGATCGGATGTCAGGCCATTCTCAACCCGCTATGGGGCACCCTTGGCGACAGGCGCGGCCATAAGATGGTACTCGTTGGAGGGGCTATCGCACTCGCGCTGGCCACACTGGTTGCATTTGTGATGCCAAGCTGGCCCTGGCTTGTTGTGGCATTCCTGCTGATCGGCGCATTTATCTCTGCCGATAGCGCATCATTTCTGACGATCCTGCCCGAGTTTTGCCGCGATGAAGATCGCCCAACCTATATTGGCCTGACAAACACGCTGATGGCTCCTGTTGCAGCATTGGCACCACTGATTGGCGGCTGGATTGCGGCACAATTCGGCTTCCCAACGATGTTTGCGTGCGCCTCGATCTTTGCGATCATCGGGGCGATACTGCTCTGGCGCTGGGTGCGCGAGCCACGTGGGCAAGCATCTATTGGTGTGGCTCCGATACTACGCGAGCAGCCGGTGGAATGATACGCGGGGAGTTTGGAATGCGGCAGCCATGCTGCCGCCGCGCAAGCATGGCTTGCGCACTCCACATCTGTATACAAACAGCCCTATGACGCCTGATCCTCGCGCAGATCATAACTAAACACCAGCATATCGCGGATACGAATGCCATGCTCATAGATTGGCTCGCGATAGTACCAGAAATAATCACGGCGGACACTCTCCATCCGAAAGCCACATTTCTGGTAGAACGCAATATTGCCAATGCTACTGTTGGCGGTTCCAACAATCAGCCGCTGTTTGCCACGCTGGCGAGCCAGATCAATGATCGACTGCAGCATCCTGCGCCCATAGCCCTGGCCATGCAAGTTGGGCGCAACTGCCAGTTCGATGATCTCGGCTGGATCATTGCGCCATTGTACCGTTGCTGCAGCGGCTGGTTTTCCGTCAATATCCATCTGGTAGACACTATCGACAAGATTCGCAAGCCCCCAGCGTAATGCACGCTCGGATTCTTCAGCCTGAAGCAGAATCGGGATGAGTGCCTCAATAGCATCGCTACTGGCTTCCTGGATGATGTTCATCTGCATGCTCACGAAAGTGTCAACAACGCTGGCAGGTTGCCCTGTTCCTCGAACGGCCCGATCAGCGCCAGATGCATGCCATCTTCTTGCAACACTCGTTGGGCAATGCGCTGCACATCCTCACGAGTGACAGCCTCCACATCGGCAACAACCTGTTCAACCGGGATGACTCGATCATAATGAAGCTGATGCTCACCATTGCGTGCCGCAATCGCCCAGGTATCCTCAAGTGAGAGTAGAATGCCACCCTTGACCTGCTCTTTTACCTGCGCTAGTTCCTCGGCTGTCACGCCCTGGCTGCGAGCGCGGCGCAGTTCGATCATCACTGCATCAACGCACTCCTCGAGTTTTGCCGGTTCCACGCTGCCATAGACAACCCATTTGCCAGCATCGTGATGCTCACGGCGATACGAGCCAACACTATACGCCAGGCCACGCTCCTCGCGGATCTCCTGGAACAGCCGCGATGACATACTGCCACCAAGGACTGTATCGAAGACGAGCATCGCCCGCCGATGCGGATCTTGCTTGGCAATGCCAGGAAACCCAAGGCAGAAGTTCCCTTGCTCGCTATCATCCTGTTCCAGTGCAATCGCTGGCCCGCGTAATGGTGGGTGGCTGGGCAGCATCTGTGATCGGGTTCCAACAGGCAGATCACGAAAGGCGCGATTGAGCGCATCGGCAGCATAATCAGCGCGAATATTCCCAGCAATTGAGATCACCAGATTTGATTGCGTATAGTGCTGTTGCCAGAATGATGTGATCTGGCTGGCACTGAGCGAGGCAATGCTCTCCTCATCACCGGCCACATCGCGCCCAAGTGGCTGATCGCCCCACATTGCTTCATCGATCAGGCTATGAACCAGTTCCGATGGCGTATCGGCAGTCTGGCGCAATTCCTCTGTTATCACACGCCGTTCCTTTTCGATATCGCGGCTATCGAATAGCGGGCGCGTGATCATATCGCTCAGCACCGCGATCGCCCGATCAAAGTGCAGATCGGCAACCTTCGCATAATAGACAGTCGACTCAAGCTCGGTATAGGCTTCCAGGATGCCGCCAACCCCTTCGATGGCATCCGAGATCCGTTTCGGTGTTGGGTAGCTGCGGCTGCCCTTGAACAGCATGTGCTCAATAAAATGGCTTATCCCGGCAATTGGGCGTTGCTCGTGGCCAGAGCCAACCCGAACAAAGCAACCAATCGAAACCGAGTGAGTATGGGGGAGTTCTTCAACCAGGAGTGTGAGGCCGCTGGGAAGTGCAGATATGTGTGGCATTGTCTAAAACATCATTAGCTTATCGCGCTCCGACAATCGAAGCAGTATGATTCATTATACCTGTTTTTAGAAGAGTGTTACCAAACGTTCACAATTTTCGGGTGCAGAATACAAGCGCTATACATCCATACAGCGTACCCTGGTAACAGAATGGAAGCAAAGATGCATATGCAAGGTAGCGTCGGGTATGTCACACGCAATCGAAGTAAGCCCCAGACCAACCACGAGCAGTGAGTCAGTTGATGATATTCCACTACTCATGGCCCATATTCAACGACTCGGCATTCAGCGCCTGATCGATGCACACTTCCCATCTGTCACCGGTGGGTTGTCGCTTGGCTGGGTTGCCGTGCTGTGGCTTGCCCACATCCTCTCGCAGAGCGGGCGACAAATGCCTCATTTGCGTACTTGGATTGCTTGCCACCCAGAAACATTGCACTGGTTGATCAATCAGCCAGTTCGGCAGAACGATGCCAGCGATGGGCGATTGCGTGATGTTCTGCGAGCACTGGACGATGACGCAAACTGGTCGATCTTCGAGGCATCGCTGAACCAACAGATCCTGCGCCTCCACCGGCTGCGGCCCGAGCGTATTCGCCTAAGCCATTCGGTTGGTTTGTGGTATATCACATCCGATGGAACGCTTCAGTTCGATCAGAGCCGCCGATGGTGGCCTGGCGCACTTCAGGTGCAGATTACACTCGCATCGCTTGATCCAATCGGCCTACCAGCAACGGTATGGATGGAACCATCCCATGGCTCGAACGAACCCCTGCTGAATGCTATCCTGCAAACCCGCATCGCATTGCCAGGGCGACCAATCTTGTTCATTGGAAATGGCGAGTTTAGCCCAGCCCATATTCGGGCGGCCATCCACCAGGGAAGTGACACCTATTTATATCTGTTGCCACCTGCGGAGACACTGATCGAGCTTCAGCATATTGTTGGCGATACGCTACCAACATCAGCTTCTGCGAACGCATACGAGCGCAGCCAATTAATGTGCGTTGAACAAGATGGGCATATGATTGAATGGACTGAGCGCCGGCTGCTTGTGCGCTCACACCGACAATCGCATGATCAAGAAACCGAGTTGATGGGGCGGATCGTACGAGCGCAGCGTGAGCTCTTGAGCCTCAATGAGCGTAAGCGTGGAAAACGCCGACCGCAAACTATGGCAGCAATGCGTGAAGCCGTTGATGGCATTCTGGCGGAATATGGCGTCACCGGGCTGATCAAGCCCAGCTTCGATGAGGTGGTGGATGAGCGTAGTGTGCGTCGTTATCGTGGCCGCCCAACAACGATCCGTGTCGCACGGCTTGTGACTGTCTCTTCATCGGTTGATGAAGCAGAACTGGTTGCAACGCGAGAACGATTGGGATGGCAGGTCTATGCTACAACCCTATCAGCAGAGACATTACCACTCGATCAAGCAGTACGAGTGCATAGTGAGCCAGAGCAGGTGTTCGAACGAATGCGTGGGCGTCCACTCTCACTCCTGCCAGGAGTTATTCAGCGTAGCGATCATATTCGTGGCCTGGTGCGCTTTCTAACAATTGGGCTGCGCTGTATGGTGCTGCTTGATACAACAGCACGCGCCCATGTTTCCGATCTGCCCAATTCATTCTGGCAACGGCCCGGCTCTGGTGTGCAGCAGGGTATTCCAACCGGCGAACGATTGCTGGAGGCATTCCGCGATATTACACTGACGAGTTTCTCCGATGGGCACGAACAACACTACCATTTGACGGCCCTTTCAACCGTTCAGCGCCGCGTCCTCGAAATACTGGCCCTTTCACCGACAACATATCAGGTCGAATAGCCATCGAACCGCACAGCCATAGAGCCGCACGATTTTGCGTCTGGGTGCGACGGATTGTTCTGTATGCGATGTTGCAACGACCAATCATGGCCGTAGGGGCGGTTCGTGAACCGCCCTCTCCATGACCGGCAATGGCGCCCATGGTGGGCGGTTCGTGAACCGCCCTCTCCATGACCGGCAATGGCGCCCATGGTGGGCGGTTCGTGAACCGCCCCGACCCCATCGCCATGCCAACGCTGCCGCAATGCAGAACATTCCGTTACACCCGCGGCTGCCGCGCTGATTGCATTTGGCCGATATGTGTCCGATACTATGCATGTCAATTATTTCCCATGCGTGAGGAAGAGCATATGCCGATCAGCGCTGATCTCAATGGAGCGGTCACCAAACTGTGCCAGGATCTCATTCGCACCCCATCGGTGAATGGGCGTGATCCAGAACGAGCGGTTGCCGAAGTGGCCGCCAATTTTGCCCGCGCCCATGGGCTATGGGTCGATCTGCCAGCCCTGGATCCACACCGGCCAAATCTGCTGGTGCGGGCTGGCCCGCCTGGTAATGCCGCACTGTTGCTGGTTGCACACCTGGATACCGTTGCCGAGGGCGAGATTTCAACCTGGAGGCATGCGCCATTCGGTGCCCATATTGAGCATGGGCGCATCTATGGCCGCGGTGCCTGCGATAATAAGGGTGGTTTGGCGGCGGCGCTTGGGGCGCTGGTTGCGGCCAAGCATCTCGAACTGCCATTCCCGATTCTGCTGGCTGGTGTGCCGGATGAGGAGGCTGGCGCAACTGGCACACTTGGGATCAAGTACTTGCACGAAATGGGCCTGTTGAGTGGCCGTGGTGCCATCTATGTCTACCCAGGCAATCGTGAGCTTGTTATCGGCCATCGCGGCGTTCTGCGCCTGGTGTTGCGCACCCGTGGCAAAGCATTTCATTCAGGCTCGCGCGAATGGCAGGATGGGCTGAATGGGTATAATGCCGTGGTTGGCATGGCCGAAATTCTTTCGGCACTGGAGAAGCTAGAATTTGATGATCGATCACCGGGGACGCTGTTTGCGCCATATCATACGGTGATCACCCCAACGACGATTGCTGGTGGGAATGGGCCAAGCATGGTTCCGGCATTGTGTGAAGCGCGTGTCGATATTCGCCTGGTACCGGCGGTTAGCCGTGAACAGGTTGAAGCAGCCGTTCGCAATGTTGTGAATACGATTGCACGCCGCCGCCCGCCACTCCAAGTCAATATTCAGGTTGAGGCAGTTATTCCAACAACGCAGATCAGCCAGCATGAGGCGATTGTGTCGGCAGCACGGGCAGCAGTGCGAACGGTACTCGGGCACGATCCGGTGGTCACGGTTTCCGGGCCTGCAAATGAATCATATCTGCTGAACGGGTTTGGCATTCCAACCTGCATTATTGGGCCAGATGGTGGCAATGCCCATGCCGCCGATGAATATGTTGATGTTGAGTCACTCATTCGTACGATTGAGGTGTATACGCAGGTGGCGGCGGCAATGGCATAACCAAGAACCAAGTATTCAGAATTCAGGATTCAGAATAACCAGAACCGATGGATGTTTGTGGCTCATAGCTTGGTTTTTAGTTTTTGTTTAAAGAATGCTTGTGGCCCTTCAACGCCCGTTGGTCATGCCTCGGCTGCGATCAATCGGTGTTGGTTCTTGTTCTTTTGTTCTTGGCTTGTGGCTCTCGTATTCTGACTCCTGACTCCTGACTCCTTGGTTCTCAGGCAATCCAGCCTTGTTCACGCGCTTCGGCAATCATATGCAATACATATGGCCACAATCCCGGTGCTCCATGGCGAATAGGGTCCATCCGCTGCAGCACGGCAGCGTGGCCCACCTGATACTCCCGCCATGTTCCGCCACCATTGCGAATATTGCAGAGCAGTGGTTCCAGCCGGTCAATCGCCAGGGCGAAACGAGCTTCGTTGGTGGTGCTGGCCTCAAATTCATCCCAGAGTGCCCGCAGTGCCGTGCCTTCATGTTCGGGGAGCAGGCCAAAGAGGCGCTCGGCGGCGGCCTGCTCGCGGGCGTCCTTGGTCAGATGCGCCTGGATATCGAAGGCGAAGGTGTCGCCGGCATCAATTTCAACAAGATCGTGAACCAATAATACGCGGATGACATGGTTCAGATCGCATGGCGTTGGCGCATATTCAGCCAGAGTCAGCGCCATAAGCGCTAGATGCCAGGAGTGCTCGGCACTATTTTCGAGGCGTGAGCCATCCATCAGGCGTGTGTGCCGGATGACCTGCTTCAGGCGATCTGCCTCGATAATGAACTCCAATCGGCTCGTCAACCACAGATCGTCAGCCATTATGTGTTCCTCTCATTATCGTGCCGCCATGCGATCTCAGTTGGCAACCAGCCAATCTCATCGTAATGCCGAACCTGGAACGCATCCCACGCTACGATACCATAATTTAGCAGTCAGCTCTCAGCTCTCAAACGATGGAAGTTTGTATAGCTACCCGCCTTGAAGTATTGATAAGACGCTCCGTCTACACGAAAAGCTGACGGCTCATATGCAATTTCAGCGTACAATAGATGTATGCTGATGCTCACCACTGTTGCATTTGGTCTGGCCTGGTGGCTGGGATGGTATCTGATCGCTCGTGGCCCAACCAAGCCATTGTTGCTACGAGTTGGCTTTGGTTTGCTTTCCTATGCGTTGGCATTGGCAATCGATCTTCTACGCAATCAATCATTCGATCCAGCGCTGACGGCTGCCCTCAGCCAATTGAGTAGCTTCCTCGTCTTTCTGCCTGCTATCGGGTGGACTGGTGCGGCCATTCTGCTGCTGCCCGAGGGCTGGCCGCCCAGATCGCGTATCGATGCAATCTGGCGTAATCTGCTGGCACCATTGACAATCGTTATGCTTGTGGCAGTCGCGCTGCTCGATGGTGGATCGGTGGCATGGCTATTCTGGGCGTTGTGTGGTTTCGTACTACTGCCATTGCTGATTCTCCTGGTACTGGCTGTTATCCAGCGGCGACGCCTGCGTCCAGCACCAGTTGCCGGGTTGTTGATTGCTGCTACGCTGTTTTTTGGGTTGAGCGTGGCCCTGATTCTCCTGCCATTGCAGCAACCACGCGATCTGCTCATGCTAGGAATGGGTTTTGATATGGCATTGCTTGGTGTGGCAGTTGCGATCTTCGATGCCTTTGATGAAGGCGAGGCACTACGCTATGATCTGTTGCGCTCATTAATAGGCGCGATTGGCGCTGCGAGCCTGTTTGGCGGCCAGGTCACACTTGTGCTACTGATCGCTGGTGAAGTGACACTGCCGTTGATTGTGTTATTGCTTGGTGTTGTTGCCGCTGCGATCACCATCCAGATCTTTGCCTCGCCATTACAAAGCCTCCTTGATCGGCTGGCCTTTGCACACGCGCCGCAGCTTCGTCAGGCCCGTGCTGATCTACAGGCCGAATCGGCAGCCCTGCCACGGGTGCATGTTGGTATAGAATTTGCCACACTCGATGCAGCCGAGTTTGTGCGGTATACACGCCGCGCACTCAGCCATTATGGCGATCTCGCACGCCTGGCGAGTAGCCCACTCACCCGCCTGCCCATGATCGAACAGCGGCTGGCACTGCGCGGCGCTCCCGATAACCCAATTGAGCGGGCCACTGAATTGAAAGCGCTGCTTGCCGAACGAATTGTGCGCCTCAAACCACGCAATGGCGAATTTGGCACCAGCGATGAGTGGCGGCACTACAATGCGCTCTATTTTCCCTATGTGGTTGGAATTAAGCCATATAGCCGCCGCAACGATGGATACGATTCCGAACCAATAGCCCAGCGTGCGCTCGAATGGCTGGCCGTACAGGTGCCCGAACGAACCCTGTACAATTGGCAGAATGCTGCCGCAAAACTGATCGCTGCCGATTTGCAGACAGAATGCCAGGATCTCATGCGTGAACCAGTGACACGGTGAAGGGTGAACCTGACCAGGTGACACGGTGATTTGCGACCCTGACCTGGTGAAGGGGTGACACGGTGACAGCGGCTGGATTGAATCTGTACTCGTTTATCAAGCACATTCACCTGGTCACCCGGTCACCTGGTCACGAAGCCAGGATTTGGCACCATATGGCAGCGTTTAGGCTGGTCATGGCAGCTCCTTGTGCGATAGGCTTGGCCCTGTCAATCAATTCTATACACAAGGAGAAACTCATGGCAACGCAAGTCTATGTACCAACCACGACGGATCGAAGTCTGCTGTTGCGCCGGACACTCCAGGCCGACGCAGTTGTTGGAGCGGTTAGCGGTGCCGCAATAGCGGTAATGTCTGGTTCGCTTGGAACAATACTTGGTATCCCATCAACCATCCTGCTTGTCATTGGCTTGATCTTATTACCCTATGGTGCTTGGCTCTGGTATCAAGCGACGCGGCCAGTGATCACGCATCGATTTGCCTGGACAGTGATCGGTATCAATGCGCTGTGGGTGGCCGAGAGTGTTGTGGTGTTGGCGATGGGCTGGCTTCCGTTGACCCAAGCAGGCTTCTGGTTTATCGTCGCGCTTGCTGTTGCTGTCGCGATCTTCGCCGAAGTACAGTTTCTTGGGTTACGCCGCATCTGACACACTGACACGGTGATGAGGTGACACGGTGACAGACGCTTGATCGAAGCGGTACTTTAATCAAGCACAGTCACCAAGTCACCATGTCCCCAAGTCACCATGTCCCCTCGGTTCTCCCCTCGATCTCGGTTGCTCATGCCACAGCCACTACCGAACGAACACCATGCCATTGTAACGATAGCATCGCACACAACGAACGTAGGGGCGAACCTCGTGTTCGCCCACCATGCCAACGATAGCATCGCACACAACGAACGTAGGGGCGAACCTCGTGTTCGCCCACCATGCCAACGATAGCATCGCACACAACGAACGTAGTGGGCGAACCTTGTGTTCGCCCACCATGATGGCCTTGACACCCTAAATACTTGTATGATACAATAATTGGTATAGGCTAATATTTCGTTGGTACACATATCGAGAGGAATTCGAGTTGGAGATGGAGGAGCGAGCGCCGGCCAGTGCGGAGCAATGTGCCAGTGTGCTGCTTGATACGCTTCCGCCACTCATGCGGATGTTGCATGGTGCGATGCGGCGGCATGCTGGTAATGAGGAAGAAGCACCGAATTTTGGGCAGATCCGCATGCTCGAAATGTTGCGGGCGCGGCCCTGGAAGCTGACAGACCTGGCGGCTCGGCATCATGTTGCCGCCTCAACGATGTCGCGAACGATTGATCTGTTGGTCAAACGCGGCTGGGTGGATCGGCAATCCGCGCCACATGATCGGCGTCAGGTTATTCTCGTGTTAACGGAGGAAGGTTTGCGGGCTCAGCATGCCTTTGCCGAGCAATCGCGTGCAGTTGTTTCCGAATTGATGGAGCGCCTTGAGCAACAGGAGCGCGTTCGGCTGATCGATGGGCTGGCAGTCCTCCAACGTCTATTCGATCAAGGTATTGATTGTCCGGCCAACCATACGGAGCATAAAATGGATCATACAACAGAGCATAAAACGGAGCATAAAGGATGAAATCTTTTCAGCGTGCACTGGGCTTTTTGAGGCCATACTGGCTGATAACCCTCGGCGCTTTTGTGAGCTTGATTCTGATGACTGGTGCGAACCTGGTGAGTCCGCGGATTCTCAGCGATATTATTGATCGCGGGATTAGTAATAACGACACCCAGCACCTGTTCTGGGCATCGCTACTATTAGTCGGGATTGCGGTTGTTCGCAGTGTATTTACCTTCACCCAGGGCTACTGGTCGGAAAAATCGTCGCAGGCGGCGGCCTATGATATGCGTAATAGCCTGTTCTCGAAGATCCAGAACCTGAGCTTTTCCTATCATGATCGCGCCCAAACTGGCCAACTTATGACGCGGATCACCAGTGATGTTGATCAGGTGCGTACCTTCATTGGCAGCGGTATTCTGCAGTTGGTCAGCGCTATCGTGATGTTGCTCGGCAGTATTGTGGCGCTGATCAGCATGAACTGGCAGTTGGCACTGCTGGTATTACTCACGGTTCCTGCCATTGCGGTTGTACTTGGCTATTTCATCCAGGTTGTTCGACCAATGTTCAGCCAGGTGCAGAGCCGCCTTGGTATTCTGAACACGGTACTGCAGGAAAACCTGGCCGGTGTGCGGGTTGTGCAGGCATTTGCCCGCGAACCATATGAACACAATCGCTATGCAACGGCCAATCAGGATCTGCTTGATGTCAACATCTCCACGGTTCGGGCGATGTCGCTCAGTTTCCCATTGGTGTTCTTCATCTCGAACCTTGGGACGCTGATTGTGGTCTGGATCGGTGGCCATCAGGTGATCGGTGGCACACTCAGTTTGGGTAATCTGGTTGCGTTCAACAGCTATCTTGCGCTGCTGATTATGCCGCTCATGCAGATCGGATTTATCTCGGCTCAGATCGCCCGCGCTGGCGTGAGCGCCGACCGTATTTTCGAAATCATCGATGCACAGAGCGAAGTCACCGATAAGCCAGGGGCACAGCTACTGCCCGCCATTCAGGGCCAGGTGACGTTCGAGAATGTTAAGTTTGGCTATTTTGTGAAGGCAGAAGA
>Ga0163147_10009048_pt1 | contig 10878 bp, 10 predicted proteins | sample OliLakLV19MP6G1_FD_148597 | JGI IMG/M metagenome (GOLD analysis project Ga0163147, IMG submission 148597) | Freshwater microbial mat bacterial communities from Lake Vanda, McMurdo Dry Valleys, Antarctica- Oligotrophic Lake LV.19.MP6.G1 | ecosystem: Environmental > Aquatic > Freshwater > Lake >... | reverse complement strand
ATATTAAAAATTGTAGAGATCTTAGCGCCTTGTCTTTGTTTGGTCTTTATACTACATAAAGGACCTCGTTCAAGCACATAATTTATCATAACTTTTTTGCAATTTTCTAGAAAGAGACATGGCCTGGTTTAGAAGAGAAAAAGCCCCAAAACCTGAAGCTAGCCCTTCTGATAAGCTTCAGATGCCGGGCGATGTTTGGACTAAGTGTCCTGACTGTACAGAGATTATCTATACAAAAGAATTAAGACGAAACTTTGGGGTATGCCCTAAGTGTGAGTACCATTTTAGATTAGTAGCAAATCAAAGAATCAGTCTAATGGTCGATCGGCATTCATTTGTAGAGAGAGATATCAATCTTAGATCTACTGATCCTCTAAATTTTAGAGATAGTAAGAAATATAAAGAGAGGCTTAAGCTAGCCGAAAAGAAATCAGGTTCTATTGAGGCTGTTAAAACCGGAAAGTGCAGAATCCTTAATATCCCATTAATGCTTGGAGTGTTTGATTTCGGCTTTATGGGTGGGAGCATGGGTTCAGTAGTTGGAGAAAAGTTAGCTAGACTTGTTGAACAGGGAATTGCTGAAAACTTACCTGTTATTATAGTTTCATCTTCTGGTGGGGCTAGAATGCAGGAAGGAATCTTTTCACTTATGCAGATGGCTAAGGTTAGCGCTGCTCTTGCCAGACTTGGTCAGGCCAGATTGCCGTATATCTCCATTTTAACCGATCCTACGACCGGAGGTGTTGCTGCTTCATTTGCAATGCTTGGAGATATTATATTAGCAGAGCCTAAAGCTTTAATTGGCTTTGCAGGGCCACGGGTAATTGAGCAGACCATTAAGCAGACCCTTCCTGAGGGATTTCAGAGATCAGAATTCCTCCTTGAACATGGAATGATAGATCGTATAGTACCGAGAGCGGCTCTTCGTGAAGAGATAGCCCTTATCCTAAAGAATTTCGGATTTGGGGCCTAATATTTTTTAGCTTGTAGAAAATGTAAAAAGTGCAAAAAACAATGCGCCAAAAGCTCTTTCTTTTATTTACCTTACTGATTCTCACAAGGGCCACCTTTGAAGAGGCAGTTTCTCAGATTGAGCCAACAAATAAAAAGGTTTTATTTCGAGAAGATGGCAAAACATATAAACAGCAATTAACTGACGAGAAGAAATTAGTCTTACAAAAGGATCAGGTTCCTACAGAACAAGGGACATATTTCAATGCTCCACAGTTAGAGTTTCGACAAGATACTAGTGAGTATGTTGGATCTGGCGGAGTTGTTATCTCTTATGGAGGAACTCAACTTCAGGCTGATAGTGGAACTTTTAGTACAAAAACAAAAAAAGCTGAATTAAATGGGGATCTAGTTCTCTCCTCTACTGGTGGAACCCTGTTAGCTGAGAGTGGCTGGTTTGATCTTGAAGCAGAGGTTGGCTCTTTTAAGAACTCAAGCTTTTTTATTGAGACAGAGGGGTTTCACATTGCCGGGTCTTCAATAGAAAAAATCTCTGAACTTGAATACGAAGTTGAAGAAGCAGAGATGACCACTTGCAATTGCGCTGACGGTGCTAAACCTTGGAGTTTGACAAGTGATTCTATTGATATTACCGCTGGTGGATACGCGCATGCCAAGCCATTTTTCCTTAGATGTAATGATGTTCCGGTATTTTATTCCCCATATTTTATATTCCCAGCTAGACTTGAAAGACATAGTGGTCTGTTAATTCCAAGGATTGGGTTCTCAGGAGAGCACGGATTCCAATATTCTCAGCCGATTTTTTGGAATGTGAATGAAAGTACCGATGTAATTCTAACTCCATTTACTGAGACACAAACAAGAACTGGAACAACATTGCAGGTTAATGCTCTCCCTTCACGTCGGAATAGTATTGACACAAAAGTTATATTTTCAGATGAGAGTGCTCGTGGTGATGATCTAAAGGGAACTCAAACAGGAGGACTATTCGATCCGACTTTTGATAAGAACCGAGTAGGTGGCTACTATAGGCAGCGTTGGAAAGCAGCACCAGGCGCAGATTTGCCATTATCATTTGTAGCTGATGGCAGATATGTAAGTGATGATCTTTTCGTCAGAGAAATTGAAGAAGATAAAATTGGACTTGCTCAAGATAGATTTACTACTTCAAGAGCATATGTCTATGCGCCTGTAGGGGATTATCTGAACGCCCAATTAAGCACTGAGTACTCTCAATCATTTGTTTCAGATCAAGATCTTGTATTTCAGCGACTGCCAGAGGCGACTTTGGATGGGTATCGAAGTCTCAGAATTTTTGGACAAAACCCTTACGGATTAAAACTGGTAGCAAGTGGTGGAACTACAGCAACATCATTTGGACGTACCGAAGGATACGAGGGCAATCGCTATGATGTCAACCCAAAATTTAAGATCCCTTATTATTATAAAAATATCGTTGAGGGAGATCTTAATTTTACTGCTCGCCAAACTTGGTATGATCTATCTGATACCACCAATCCTGATGGAGGTTCCGATCTAATTAGTAGTGTGGATCGAGGGATCTATGACTTTGGATTTAATATTAGATCTGTTTTAGAGAGGATCTTTGACATCGATCCTGATAGTTGGCTTCGTACAGTGACTGGACTTGGGGCGAGAAATCAATTTGATGAATTGCAACGTGTGAAACATACGATCGAACCATATATTCAATATTTATTTACACCTGAAAAAAATCAAGATGATCTACCACTTTTTGATTCTACAGATCGAATAAAAGAGAGAAGTGTTGTTACTTACGGAGTCTCCTCTAGATTGATAGGAAGGTTTGCTGACTCAGCTGAGAAACGTGGAGTTATTGATGAGATAACACCTGAAGAAATCTCTATTGTTAATTTAGATCAATCTAAACAGGATGAGGCTGGTATGCTTGACTCTATGTTTACAGATCCGAATGCGACTATACGAAGAATTCGAGGAGAAAAGAAGCAAGTAGTAGGTGTTGGTGTTAGGCAGAGTTATGATTTTAAGCTAGAGGATACAGATCAACGTGCCTGGTCTGATGTAGGGATGGATTTTTCAGTCTTCCCTAATAATTATTTCGGTGTTGGATTTGGATCGAACTATGATTATGAGCTAAATGAATTCTCATCATGGCAGATGGGGGTTAAAGTAGAGGATGATCGAGGAGATCATCTACGAACTCAGTTTTCCTATGTTGAAGAATCTTTAAGTCAGGTCGATGTAAACTTGGAATTGGCTTTAACAGAGAAATTAAAGGTAGGATATTACACTAAGTATGATGATCGAGATGCTGACTTTATTGAAAATAGATTGGCGCTTCGAATCATCAGTGCCTGTGATTGTTGGAAAATTGATTTAGGGTATCGTGAAAGAATCAACCCAGATGATCAGACATACACACTGATACTTACTCTTAAAGGCCTTGGAGATTTCGGTCAATAATATTTTTAGAGGTGATTTTATGAAAGGCGTTATTTTAGCTGGTGGTTTAGGTTCCCGACTCAAGCCATGTACCAATGTCACAAATAAACATCTTTTGCCGGTCTATGATCGGCCAATGATATATTATCCGATCCAGACCCTGATTAATGTTGGAATTAACGACATAATGATTGTAACTGGTGGCCAATTCGCTGGAGATTTTTTAAAGCTTCTCGGAAATGGCAAGGAGTTTGGCCTTGAGCATATTAATTATACTTACCAAGAGGGAGAGGGCGGAATAGCAGATGCACTTTCTCTGTGTGAGTACTATGCAAAAGGTGAATCGGTCTGCGTTGTCCTTGGAGATAATATTATAGAGAAAAATCTTAAGTCTTCTTTTGATAAGTATAGAGCTCAGGGAGAGAAAGGGGCTATGATTCTTTTAAAAGAGGTTGAAGATCCCGAGCGATTTGGTGTAGCTGAAATATCAGGTGATAAGGTAGTACGGATTATAGAAAAACCAAAAAACCCGTCATCAAATTACGCAGTAACAGGATTTTATATGTATGATAATCGAGTCTTTGATTTCATTAAGGATCTCGAGCCTTCCGGAAGAGGGGAGCTTGAAATTACAGATGTGAACAATAACTATTTAAAACTTGGGGAGCTTAATTACGGCTTTGTTGATGGTTGGTGGACAGATGCCGGAACATTTGAATCCCTTCATCGAGCAAGTAATCTAGTTGCTCAGACTGGGGCGAATAATATCTAAGAAGTTATAATATGAAAGAAAAGATAAACATTCTCATTACAGGCGGTGCCGGATTTATTGGGGCCAATTTTGTCCATTTAATTGCACAAAAGCGTCCAGATTGGAATGTCACGGTGCTAGACCTACTGACCTATGCCGGAAATCTAAAAAATATCTCTGAATTAATCGAATCAAAGAAGATCTCATTTATAAAGGGCGACGTAGCAGATCAAGATTTTATAGATACTCTTTTTAAACAAACTAGGTTTAATTACGTTTTTAATTTTGCAGCGGAGAGTCACGTTGATCGATCCATCCATAGTGCCGCTGCTTTTATCCGAACTAATGTTTTAGGAACCCAGAATCTAGTAGATGCTGCTAGAGCTTCTAAGGTTGATCGATTCATCCATGTTTCAACTGATGAAGTTTATGGAACACTTGGACCAACAGGATCTTTTACTGAAACTACCCCTTTAGATCCAACTAGCCCCTATGCTGCGTCAAAGGCAGCATCTGATCTTGTGGCATTATCATCTTTCAAGACACATCATTTCGATTTAATGGTAACTCGATGCACTAATAATTATGGACCTTATCAATTCCCTGAGAAGTTAATTCCTCTCTTTGTTACGAATGCTTTAGAGGATAAATCATTGCCTCTGTATGGTGATGGTATGAATGTTCGAAGTTGGTTGCATGTTGAAGATCACTGTCGTGCGTTACTGTTAGTAGCAGAGAAAGGAGTGGCTGGTGAGGTGTACAATATTGGTTGTGGGCCGGAAGGGGAATTGCCAAATGTTGCAGTTACTAAAATCATTTTAAAAGAATTAGATAAGCCAGATAGTCTAATAAAAAAAGTGGCCGATCGACCAGCTCATGATCTTCGTTATGCAGTTGATACAATAAAAATTAAGGGAGAACTCGGCTGGGAGCCACAGATAGAATTTGAGCAAGGGATAAAAAATACAATTAAATGGTATGTAGATAATCGTAGCTGGTGGCAGGACATCAAGTCGGGAGATTATTTAAAATACTATGAAGTCAATTATTCACACCGTTTATCGTTATGAAGATCTTACTTTTTGGTGGTTCTGGCCAATTGGGGCATGACCTTAGAATAAGAGCTGGCGCACTTAATTTTGAAATAATCTCACCAGTTAGTTCTGAGATTGATATTGCCGATCGGGAACAGGTACATCATCTAGTAAATACTGTTCGTCCCCAACTGATCGTAAATTCTGCAGCATATACCCAGGTTGATAAGGCAGAAGAGGATTCTGTAACCGCATTTGCTGTGAATCGAGACGGCGCACGCTATATTGCTGAAGCAGCACTTAGCGTAGCTGCTCGGATGTTTCATCTCTCAACGGATTATGTTTACGACGGCGATGCAGATACCCCTATAACGGAGGATCGACCAACAAGCCCGATTAATGTTTATGGTCAATCTAAGCTCGAAGGTGAGCAGGCAGTTCGTGATATTTTACCTGAACATTCTTTAATCCTAAGAACAGCATGGCTCCATGGTAGCCATGGCAAGAACTTTGTGCAGACCATGATAAAGCTTTTTCAAGAGAAAAAAGAGATACGTGTTGTGAATGATCAGTTTGGTTCTCCCACTTGGACAGGTTGGTTAGCCGAAGTGATACTTGATCTGAGCCGGCTTGATGTTACTGGGGTATTACATGCTGTTTGTGGAGGATCGGCTAGTTGGTATGATTTTGCAAAAGAGGTATACGATCAGACTAAAGATGAGTTAACAAATGTTTCTGATCTGCAGATTTTACCTCAATCAACAGAGGATGCTAAACGCCCAGCTGCTAGACCTAGATATTCCGTTCTTGATTGTACGAGATTGTCTGATATTCTTGGGCGACAATCCATTTCATGGCAAAGTGGCTTGTCTGATCACCTTAAAGAATTAGGATTTTTAAAAGATTAAATTAGGATAGTTTGTGTCTGAGAAAATTAATATACGCCCTGTAGTTTTAGCTGGTGGTCAGGGTACCAGATTTTGGCCAATTAGTAGAACCTCAAAACCGAAGCAGTTTTTATCAATATCACCAACTGGCGAAAGTTTAATTCAAGCTACGATTAACAGACTGCAACCGCTATGTGAAAATGAAAAGATAATAGTTGTTGCAAATTCTAATCATAGAGATCTTGTAAATGAGCATGTGCCGAACTGTGATTCTCTCATCGAATCACAGGGTAGAAACACTGCTGCATCAATTGGACTCGCTGCCATTTACTTGATGAAGCATGATCCTACTGCAGTAATGGCGGTATTTCCTGCTGATCATTACATAGAAAATTCTCCTAAACTTATTGAGCGAATTAAAGTAGCCGCTTCTGTGGCAGTTAAAAATAATGCTCTTGCTACAATTGGAGTACATCCTTGCAGCCCAAATACAGCCTATGGCTACATTAAATGTGGAGGCCAACTTCAAGATGGTGTTTATAAAGTCTCACGCTTTTATGAAAAACCGAGTTTAGAGAGAGCTCGTGAATACCTAGATGAAGGGGGGTTTTATTGGAATAGTGGGATTTTTGTTTGGCGACCAGATATACTTCTTGAGGGGATTAAGAGTTATATGCCTGATCTTCATCGTGGATTAAAAGAGATATCGAGTGTACTTGGAAGCAAACAAGAAGATGAGGTTTTAGCTAAGGTATTTGCTAATTTGGATTCTATTTCTATAGACTTTGGACTACTTGAACATGCTCGCAATTGTGTAGTAGTTGACTCTGGAGACATTGGCTGGAATGATGTGGGGTCGTGGGATGCCTGGGCACATCATTTTACTCCAGATAGTAAGAATAACCTACTCCATGGGGAAACGGTGGCTTTAGACTCGTCTAATTGTGTTGTCTATTCTAATGATAGGCTGATTGCATTATTGGGTTGTAAGGATTTAGTTGTAATTGATAGTCAGGACGCACTCCTTGTTTGCCCAAGATCTAAAGTTCAGGATGTCAAAGATGTTGTTACAGAACTTAATAGCAGGCAGAGAAAAGATCTAGTTTAGGAGTTTTTTGCGAAATATTTTTTAGGACTTACGAGGTAGAGATGTCACGAAAAGTTGCACTTATAACGGGAATAACAGGTCAAGATGGTTCGTACTTGGCAGAGTTTCTTTTAGAGCAGGGCTATAAAGTCTATGGAATGGTTAGGAGATCTTCCGTTGAAAAGTTTGAGAGAATTGATCATTTCTTAAAGGAGATAGAGTTAGTACAAGGAGATCTCTTAGATCAACTATCTCTTATCACCATTCTTCAAGCAGTAAAACCGAATGAGGTTTATAATTTAGCTGCACAAAGTTTCGTTCCAACAAGTTGGGCTCAACCAGTTTTGACTGCAGAGTTCACAGCGATTGGAGTTACAAGGATGCTTGAAGCTATTCGTTTAGTTGATCGAGGTATTAAGTTTTACCAAGCATCAAGCTCTGAAATGTATGGTAAGGTAAGAGAGACCCCTCAGTCTGAAGAAACTCCCTTTTATCCTCGTAGTCCATACGGAGTAGCCAAAGCATACGGACATTATATCACTGTTAACTATAGAGAGAGTTACGGGATGTTTGCTGTCTCTGGTATCCTTTTCAACCATGAATCACCAAGACGTGGATTAGAATTTGTTACAAGAAAAGTGACCGACTGCGTTGCTCGTATTAAATTAGGAAAAACTGAGGAGCTGCGCTTAGGAAATCTTGATGCCAAGCGTGATTGGGGATTTGCAGGGGACTATGTCAGAGCGATGTGGCTAATGCTGCAACAACCACAGCCTCTGGATTACGTTATCTCAACAGGAGAGGCCCATTCAGTTAGAGATTTAGTTGAAGTTGCTTTTGCTCATGTGGGTCTTGATTGGAAAAAGCATGTAAAGATAGATAAAGCTCTTTTGCGTCCTGCTGAAGTTGATCTTTTAATTGGTGACTCCAGTAAAGCTTTACGAGAGCTTGGGTGGAAACCAACAGTTTCGTTTGAACAGATGATTAAGTTGATGGTCGACAAAGATATAGAGTTGGTATCTAAAGAGAACAAAAATTAAAGGTACTCTTTGTAAATGCGGGTCTTAGTAACAGGTGCCGGTGGTTTCGTAGGGGGTCATCTTATAGATCATCTTACAAGTTGTGGTGATTCTGTACTAGCTGGAATTGCCATAGGGGATCAATCTAAGCCCAAAGTTGAGTCAGTTGAATTTGATATTACTGATTACAATAAAACTCTTAGTATCGTGAATGATTACTCACCAAATGTAATTTACCATTTAGCGGGGATCTCGTTTGTCCCGCAAGCAGAAAGTGATTTTCCTCTTGCTCTATCTGTAAATGTAGCTGGAACTCATAACTTAGTTAGATCGGCTCATCTACTTAGTAGGAATATTAGATTTATATTTGTAAGTTCTGCCGAAGTTTACGGAAAACTTTTACCGAGTCAGATCCCAGTAAAAGAAGCTCAACCGGTTAGCCCAGCAAACAATTATAGTTTAAGTAAAGCGATGGCAGAGATGGTTGTTAAGCGATATGCATCAAGTGGATCTATCTCTGCCGTTATTTTACGCCCTTTTAATCATATTGGCCCTGGTCAAAATGATCAGTTTGTTACTGCGAGTTTTGCAAGTCAACTTGCCAAGATTAAAATTGGCAAAGCAGAACCGGTAATTCAAGTCGGAAATTTATCACCACAAAGAGATTTCAGTGATGTAAGAGATATTGTAAAAGCTTATAGATTAGCTGCTCTTCATGGTCAGGGAATCTATAATCTTGGATCTGGAAAACCTATAGCAATTCAAGAGATTCTTGATACGCTTATTAAAATTTCTGAGTTGAATGTTAAGGTCGAGCAAGATCCCTCGAGGATGAGAAGTGCCGAGGTTCAAACTCTTTATGCAGACATATCAAAGGCAAAGAAAGAGCTTTTGTGGGAGCCAAGCATTTCTCTTAAAGAAACACTTAACGACGTATATCAATCTGCATTGTTCGGAATATCATAGCTAGGAATATCATAGCTAGGAATATCTTAGTCACCAGGCCATTGACCATTCTTAAAGCACTCAAATTCTTTAAAGAACTTATCTATCTCTAATCTAAAATTCTGAAAAAGGGTTCCTATTTCAGTTAGGTTGTCTGATTTGCCACATGCTTCAATTTTTTGTGCTAATGAAAAGGCTGTCATCCCTCCTAGGTTTCCAAGAGATCCCTTCATCATATGGGAAGTTCTTATTATTGAATCTAGATCGTGATTGTTTATTGCTGATTCTAAGTTTTTGAGATTCTCTTGATAAGTTTTTTTGAACATATCAACTAGTTCACACAATAGCTCTTTATCAGAATCTACTCTATCTAAGGCTGCAATTTGGTCAAAAACTTTATACTCTGACATTTGTAAACTAGCTTAACTCTATAGGTGTTAAATTTGATTATTTTTTTGCAAGTTCAGCAAATAGCGTTCTAAGGGAGCTCTCGTTGAGTCTTGCTTTGTTTTTTACTAGGTATCCAGGAATAACGATGGAGTCACCAATCTCTAAGTTACTTGGATTTTGAATATTGTTAATTCTTGCAATACGCCCAACATTTCTAGCTTCAAGGGTATACCAACGGGAGATCATAGTAAGAGATTCTCCAGGGTAGGTAACATAGTGTACTAGATCCCCTTTTGGTGAGATCTCGGCATTCTCAGTAACAGTATCTTTAAGACGGAGCACCACGGGGATCAATGGATCTTGTGAAACGGTTTCTGATTGCGGCAAAGAGTTCAAATGTGGAGGTTCTTTAATAGTCGCTGGCTGCCAGGTTGTATTATCACTAGTTGTCCTATCTTTTATGTCCATTGCTATGTCAGGTTGTCTAATATCTGGTTCTTCAGTAATAGCCGGTGCGTTCTTTTCAATTGAGTTAGGTGGAGCAGTAACCTCATTTGGTATTTTTAAGAGAGGTGCATTTTTTGTAAGTTCAATTATTGAAAAAAGAAGCTTCATGCCTGAATCAGGAATTTTTTTGGGCCCATGAATAAGCCAGTCTTTTCCGCTTTGTTCAGCGACGTAGTATTCCTGAGTTTCTGTATAGTAGAGCCTTAGCAATGTTGGACTTGCAAATTTTTTTGCAACTTCTATGGCCCGCGGAGCTCCGCGGCTTTGGATGAAACCTCTAAGCTCTGGACTTTTGTCCATCTCAGTACTTAGTAAGAGATTCCCGGCGATATATGGATTTTGTGTGCTGAGTGGAACCGCCCCTCTATTTCTTAAGCTATTTAAGATTCCACTATTACCACCTGAAGATAGAGAGCAGCCAGTAAGCAAGAATAAAAAAAGTGCGACGTTATGAAATCGTTTGATGAACGATTTAGCATTACTAATAGTTTGAGGATCAAGCATGCATATTAGCCAATATTAAATTTTACAGACGAAACAGCTAGCAAAAAGACTGTAATGAAGATCAAAAGTACAATGGTAGTCATTCCTTAAAAATGCTATACCGACAATATCTCTAGAAATTTACTATACCATCTTCGCTTTGAAAAGGGGCCCAAGTATGATTAGTTATGTAAGACATCTTTTATTCTTATCCCTCCCTAGTTTATTGCTTCCCATTTTATCCCTCTCCATTATATATCTCTCTGGTATATATCTCTCTGGTTGTGGGGGTTCCAGTATCTCTGATATCATTGATGATGTAGCTAAAGAGCCAGATCGAAAGCCTATAGATACTACG
>Ga0163147_10009045_pt1 | contig 10879 bp, 10 predicted proteins | sample OliLakLV19MP6G1_FD_148597 | JGI IMG/M metagenome (GOLD analysis project Ga0163147, IMG submission 148597) | Freshwater microbial mat bacterial communities from Lake Vanda, McMurdo Dry Valleys, Antarctica- Oligotrophic Lake LV.19.MP6.G1 | ecosystem: Environmental > Aquatic > Freshwater > Lake >... | reverse complement strand
TTGTGAAACATTTCTTCGCGGATCTTCGAGTAGATCGATCCGCGATACTCACGGTCATCCACGGAATACTGCTGTTCCCCGAACCATTTCGAATCAAATTCCATCTCGGGAACTCCCGCTTTCTCTCACAAACACGACGCGCAAGCGAGTGGTCTTCCATCGCAAGCACGATGCGCGAGCGAGTGGTCTTGCCATGGCAACCGACTGGCTGGACCTCAAACCACTTGCTTGCTCGTCGTGCTTGTCCTGAACTACAGCAACACTTTCCGCCGTTTCCGCCGGCAATACCAAATCGCCACCAGCCAGTTTTCAAGAATCAGGGCCGTCACGCGGCCGACAGCGATGCCGATCAATTTCCAGATGCTGACCATAGAAAGACCCGGAGGCGGTGCCTGCGCTTTCTCCGGCTGCGGATCGAGCAGGTACGGGAACTTGTCTTTGAAGACACCTCCGCCCTGATCATTCGTCATCTGCCGCGGCCAGTTACCTTTGTTGTGCTGATAGGACAATTCAAACAGCAGCGTATCGCCCCATTGCGCCGAAAGGAGTGGTGAATCATCGGCAGCAGTTCGGGCGGCCGACGTGTCGTCGTCGGCAATTGTCGACATCACATCTTTCTGCCATCGTTCTGAAATTCTCGCGCCGTTGATCGATTCCTGGAGCGAACCGAAGACCTTCCGATGTTCCCGAATCAGAGACCGCATTCCGACCTGAGCGAGAAAGCAGCATTCGACGACGCGGGCCTGAAAATGAATGGTAATATCCCGCATGTGAGGACCGTCCGGGATCATTGATTCAGCACTGCGGTGACGATCATGCAGCAACGCAAGGGAAAACTTCGAACGAACGACCCACTTGTCGAGCCGTATCGTCACGGCATGTCACGACTGAGTTTTGTGTCGGGCACTGTTCTCTGGTGCCTGGTGCTCGCGGCGTTGTGGTTTGTCGTAGTGAAGAATCGATCCACGGAGCCGCGACCAGCTAGCCAGCCAGCGGTCGCCACGGCGGCAAGTGACAGTACGGAAGAGACTGCCTTCACGGGCACGACGAACAGCATCCGCATCGGCTTTCCGAGTCGAGAGTTGCCGGACTTTGATCTGCCGGAATGCATGGGCGGGACGATCAGCCGCGAAAGCCTGCGCGGGAAACGCTGGTTGGCCAACTTCGTGTTCACTCGCTGTGCCGGACCTTGTCCGACGATGACTCGGGACATGTCGGAGCTGCATCGAAGAGTTCTGAAAAGCAATCCTGATTTTCGGTTCGTGACGTTTACGGTCGATCCGGAATACGACACTGCGGAAGTTCTGAAGAAGTACGCGGACTTGTTTCTCGCCGATCATGAACGCTGGAAGTTCGTCACCGGTGATGAAGAACCTCTCTACGACCTGATTCGCCGGGGGTTTGTTCAGGTGGTCATTCCGGAAATCCCGGAGAAGCGAATTCCCGGATTCGAAATCGCTCATTCCAACCGCGCGGTGCTCGTGAACGAAGACTGCATTCCGGTGGCGACGTTCCTGATGAATGTGCCCGAAGACGTAGTAAAACTGCGCAGAATCATTGAAGGTAAGGCAGAGTTCCCCGAACCCGGACCCGGACTGACAGTGAATCCGGCGGAAGGTGAAAACCCTTCGATTCAACTGAACCTGATTCCGGTCAGTGATGCTGATCCATCTGATGCTGATCCATCTGATGCTTCCGATTCGTCCGAGCCGCCGGAAGCTCGCAATGACCGCATCGATCAGATTCTGCCGAATTGGGCAGGCCGAATGCCGACGATCAATGCGGCTCTGAATTCGGTCTGCACCGTGCTGCTGACTGCCGGCTTCGTGGCGATCAGGAACCGACGACGGACGCTTCATCGCAACCTGATGATCACCGCGTTTCTGGTGTCGGTTGTATTCCTTGGATGCTACTTGACGTATCACGAAGCCCTGTACCGTTTCACGGGATTGCGAGGCCGGGCGTTCATGGGTTCTGAGTTGGCGACAAGGATCTATTGGAGTATCCTGATTCCGCATGTGATCCTGGCAGCAGTCGTCCCGATATTGGCACTGAGAGTTTTCTGGCTTGCATGGCGGGAACGCTGGGGCGATCATCGCCGACTTGCCAGAATCACGCTTCCGGTGTGGCTGTTCGTGTCGATCACCGGTGTGGTGATTTACGGGATGCTGTACCATTGGCCCTGGCGGCAGGCGGCGTAAAACTGAAATCAGCCCACAGCGCTGGCGTTGAGGCGTACAGTCAAGGAGCCACAACAATGTCAAGAATTCTTCGATCGGCTGTTCTGGTGCTGGGGATCGCCTGTGCCTCCGGAGCATTCATCAGTCCCTGGCAGATTTCCGCCGCGGCCTGCCCTGGCTGCAAGAATGCCACCGCTACTGATCCGTTGCTTCCCCAAGCCTACATGTACAGCATCCTCTTCATGCTGGCGATGCCGGCCACCGTGTTCACCGGCTTTGGAATCGCGTTCTACCGCCTGTCTCGCAAAGCGGCGCTGGAGCAGCAGGCCGTGATGGATGCAGGAAACGAATCGCCAGCGGCGGAGTCCTCGGAGTCGTAAGACTCCCCTGGCCAGTATCGCCATCACGTTTCGCGACATGAGCGGTGCCTTCTTCAGCTCGTTTGCTGTTACGGCTTCCCGTTTGCCCGCCGCCTATTTGGACAGCGCCCGTTTTTGCGGAAGCCGTGCGTTTTTGCAACCCGAAGCGTGAGCGAGGGATTGTACATAACTCGTTCCCTCGCTTACGCTTCTGGTTACTACTTTGGGTAAAGTGGCGCTGTCCAACGATGCTGATTGCATTTCACAAACCTTACGGCGTCCTGTCGCAATTCACATCGGACGGCTCGCCAAATCGTACGCTCGCCGAGTTTGGATTTCCGCAACATGTTTACCCGATCGGTCGGCTCGACGCGGACTCTGAAGGTCTGCTGTTCCTGAGCGATGAACCGGCGTGGAACGCGCGACTCCTGGAACCGCGTCACGCCCACGAACGAGAGTACTGGGTGCAGGTCGAGCGCATTCCTGCCGCCAGAGATCTGGAGCGACTTTCAGTCGGCGTGCTTGTACAAGGGCGGAAGACTATGCCCTGCCGGGCGCGGTTGCCAGAGCCTCAACCGCATGTTCCACCGCGCGATCCCCCGATTCGCTTCCGCAAGAATGTGCCCGATTGCTGGATTGTGCTGGAGTTAGTCGAAGGCAAAAATCGCCAGGTGCGCCGCATGACTGCTGCCATCGGCCATCCGACCCTGCGCCTGCTGCGCACCCGGATCGGCAGATTTACGCTGAACGCTCTGCCTCCCAGGCATTGGAAGATCTTAACACCGAAGGAGCGGAGACTCGCCGCCGGGAGTGATTTTACGTAGGGACGAGCTGTGATCATCGGGAACTGAGAACATCGGATAACGATGCTGAGCTTCCTCGAATGACAGATCTTCCAGCTGCAGCCCGTGGAGTTTCGCAGACCTGCGAGCTCCCGCAGTGATTTCTGAACCTGGTGGTCCCGACATCAGCAAGTCACGCCGTTCGATGAGGGTTTGCTGCGACTCCTCTGCCAGTTGTTCCCAGAGATCCCAGGCACGATGCAGCAGCGGGACGTAATCGGGATGCTCGAAGTAGGCTTTCCGGATGATGCGCGTCTCACCGTGAGAGCTTCCACGGTCATGCGGGGGATGAAACCGATCGATTCCGATGACATCCAGTCCGCGAGCGGCCAGATGACACATTGCTGCCGCCCCAAATCCGCCGCAGCCGATGACAATGACATCCGACGTGACAGACATTCAGCGGCCTCTGTGTTTTACTGTTGTCCAGCCGCTCCGTCGGCTGGAATTGCTCGCTGGGCGCCTTGGATTCACGAAGTTCATCCCTGCACATGGTTGCGCTTCGCCTCCCGCCGAGGAGCGGCGCGCCAACAGTGAAGGACTCTTCATTTCTGAGGTAACAACGACTGTTTCAACTGGCCAACTAATAGATCGCCTTCCGCAATTGCTCCAGCGGATAAAACGAATCCCGCCATTTCACGCCGCCTTGTTTCAGAGTGATGTACAACGAACGCCAGTACGCGAAAGCCATGATATACGGGCCGGCGAGGAACAGAGGAATCAACTTCCAGCTTTCCGGCAGTCCGATCACCAGCCAGCCATAGACGACATGCCACAGAATCGCTGTCGCAAGGAATCCGGAGGCGACTATGAACGGGAGCACCAGAGGCATGACAAACGGAAGCACCAGAGTCAGCACAAAGATGACCGTCACGCTCACCGTCTGACGGATCGAATAGTTCAGGGAGGCGAAGCCATTCTTCTCAAGCCCGGTCACGACGCCCCACAGCGACGGCTGCCAGCGGACGGACAGCCAGTCGTCGGCCAGTTGAAAGTCACTCTGTCCGCCGTTGCATTTGATCATTTTGCCGAGCTTCACGTCGTCGAGCACGTCCAGCGCGATCGGCTGATGTCCGCCGAGCGATCGGTAGAATTCCGCATCGACGAGATTGAATGCTCCGACGCCGGCATATGACATCGGCCAGCGAGTCCGAATCAGATACAACTGCATTCCGGTCGCAAACGCCAGCCCGAAAAACGTCACGACGACGTTTTCCAGTACACTGCCCGGAACCATTTTCGGCAGCAGACACAGATGCTGCAGTTGTCGATTCTGAAAGTGGAGCACCGCCACTTCCAGCGTTCCGGGTTCGAACAAAATGTCGCCGTCGGTGAATAGCAGAAGCTTTCCGGTTGCCGCCTGAGAACCCACATGCATGGCATGGTTCTTGCCGAGCCAGCCTTCAGGCAATTCGTGTATGTGAATCACTTTCAGACGCTGATCGTTGGCGGCGACGTCATCCATAATGCTCCCGGTGGCATCCGTGGACCGGTCGTCAACAGCGATCAGTTCCAGCTCAACGGCTTCCGACTTCAGCAGCGTCGTGAGTGCATTGCGGATCGCCGCGGCTTCGTTTCGCGCGGGCACGATGACGCTGATTTTCGGGAGTGGCACCAGCCGCGGGTTACCGTCTTTTTCGTGCTGCGACGAGCGAGGCCGTTGCAGCCGCTTCAGTTTCAATGCTGCGACCGCAGGAATCGTGGACAGGGCCACGCCTGCGAAAACTATCCAGCCGAGCCAGAACATAGGATCTCCCGGAATTGTAAGCGGTACGGCGCCAGTTCGACTGTCCCAGATTCGATGGAACGCCCCAATCCAGGTCAGGGACCGACGCTTTAGTCATTATCCACCGTGGGGCAAGCTGCCAGCTTGCCAGAATTGTCACGAGAACGGCGTGTTCAGAACGTGAGTCGGCAAGCTGGCAGCTTGCCCCACGTTTAAAAGTCAGTCCCCAAGGCCGCTGGGGTCGAACATGGGACAGTCGAACTAGCCGCCGGTGTTCTTCCCGTGTTTTGCGATGGCAACACGGGCGGCTCGCAAACGAAGACACCGGTGGCTGGTGCCATTCCGCATTCGCAAACGCATCATAACGCTGCGACAGCTCATCGACGGCTTCTTTGAAAGCCCGTTCGTTGACGGGAATCGCGAAAATCCCTAGCATTCAACCCGGAAAGCTGCTTCCTTTACTGCTCGGAACGATCCGCAATTCGTTACCACGTAAGGAAGAGCGGCGCTCTCCTGCCTGTCGGCGATTGTTCACCGCTGCCGATGCGAAACATGATTTCATGCTTTTGACCGAAGATTCCGGGACTCACTTTGGACGTATTGACGGAAACGACGTTTGCACAACTGGGGCTCACCGCCTCAACCCTGAAGCAGCTGATCAAGATCGGTTACGAAAAACCGAGCCCTATCCAGGCCGCTTTTATTCCTGTCGCTCTGACAGGCCGTGACTGTATCGGGCAGGCACGGACAGGTACCGGTAAGACCGCGGCGTTTATGCTGCCGTCACTCGAAAAAGTCGACCTCGACCAGCCGTGTGTCCAGGTGATCGTCATGGCGCCGACTCGCGAACTGAGTGAGCAGGTCTACGCGGAATCAAAACGACTGGGTGGCACACCCCGACTGAAGTTCGCTTTGGCCGTCGGTGGCCGGCCGATCGGTCGCCAGATCGACGATCTTCAGGCCGGCGCTCATGTGGTCGTCGGAACACCTGGCCGAGTCATCGACCTGCTGCGTCGACAGCACCTGAAACTCCGCGACCTGAAAGTGGTTGTACTGGATGAAGCCGACCGGATGCTGGATATCGGGTTCCGGCCTGACATTGAGCGAATCCTGAAATCGTGTCCGACCGAACGGCAGACCATGCTTCTGTCTGCAACGCTGCCGCCGCCGGTTGAAAAACTGGCGCAGCGTTACATGGTCGAACCACAGATGGTGGACTTGTCTGAAGACGGTGTCGTGGTCAGCACGATTGAACAGTATTACATCACGGTTGACGAAGACCGAAAACGTGCGCTGCTGCTGCGGGTCCTCGCGAAAGAAAAGCCGCAGCAGGCCATTGTGTTCACTCGGACAAAACGCGGAGCCGATGCGTTGCTGGCGGAATTTTCCAAGCGGCTCAGGTCGAATCGCATCGAAGCCATTCATGGCGACCTGCCTCAGCGAAAACGGGACCGGGTGATTCAGTCGCTTCGCGCGGGCGAACTGCGTCTGCTGATTGCGACTGATGTCGTCGGACGCGGAATCGATGTCAGCGGGATTTCGCACATCATCAATTTTGACATCCCGGAATACTGTGACGACTATGTTCACCGAGTCGGGCGGACCGGTCGCATGACGTCCGATCAGAATGGACGCGCAATTACGTTTGTGACTCTGCAGCAGGGCGGCGAGCTGACCAACATCGAGAAGCGCATCAACACTGTCCTCCCGGAATACAAAGTCGAAGGCTTTGATGCCTTCCGGACCCGTGATCGTCCGCAGAGGACCATTCGCAAATTTGGACAGTCGGATTCGTAGCCATTTCGTGCGACGCGTGCTTTACTGTTGTCCAGCCGCTCCGTCGGCTGGAATTCGTTTCTCCCGCGTTGCCGAATCACAAATCCCGTCGGCGGAGCGGCAGGACAGCTGTAAGGACCACCCCACATGGACCGTCGCACCTTCTTGACAGCCAGCGGAGCCGGCCTGTCCGTGCTGTCGATCAGCCACGGTGCCTGGGCGGCTGCACCGACAAAGATGCCGCGAGTCGGCATCATCGGTCCGGGCTGGTACGGCAAAGTCGACTTGTTCCGGCTGCTTCAGGTTGCGCCTGTGGAAGTGGTCGGAATGTGCGACGTAGACAGCCGCATGGTCGCCGACGCTGCCGATATGGTGGCCGAGCGTCAGGCATCGAAACAGAAACCGCGGACCTGGAAGGATTACCGACAGATGCTGGACGAGCAGGAGTTCGACATCATGCTCGTCGATACTCCCGATCACTGGCATGCACTGCAGATGATCGACTGCGTCAACAAGGGCATTGACGTCTGGGTTCAGAAACCGATCAGCGTCGACGTGATCGAAGGCCAGTCGATGGTCACAGCAGCAAGGAAGAATGGCCGAGTCGTTCAGGTCGGAACACAGCGCCGCAGCACGCCGCATCTGATTGATGCCATGACCAAAGTCGTTGACGGAGGACTTCTGGGCGACATCGGGATGGTCGAGTGTTACTGCTATTACCACATGCGCGCTCAGAAGAACCCTCCGGAGATCGCGGTTCCCGCCAACTTCGACTATGACCTCTGGACCGGCCCGGCGCCGATGAGACCCTTCACGGAGCTGACTCATCCGCGCAGCTGGCGGGCGTTCATGGAATACGGCAACGGCATTCTCGGCGATATGTGCGTGCATATGTACGACATGGTTCGCTGGATGCTGAAACTCGGCTGGCCGAGTCACATTTCTTCTTCAGGAGGTATTCTGGTTCAGAGAGATTCGATCGCCAACACGCCCGACACTCAGACGGCCACGTTCCAGCATCCGGATTTCCCGGTGATCTGGCAGCATCGTTCCTGGGGCGATGCGCCGGACAAAGACTATCCATGGGGCGCAACGATCTACGGCGACAAGGGCACGCTGAAGCTCAGCGTCCACAAATTTGAATTCACACCGCGCAACGGTGGCCAGAAAGTGACGGGCGAGGCTCTGTTCGAGTACGACAAGTATCCGGAAGACGAGACCGAAAAGGATTTGGAAACTCATGTTGCGTCGGCCGTGCGAGGCCACATGCTCAACTTCCTCAGTTGCATCGAATCTCGTGAGAGGCCGGTCTCCGACATCGAAGAAGGCCACATCTCGACCGCCAGCTGCATCCTTGCCAATATCTCTCTTCAATTGGGCCGCAGTCTGCAGTGGGATCCCGCGACTCACACGGTCGTCGGCGACGAAGAGGCCAACCGTTTCCTCCGCCGCCAGTATCGCATGCCGTGGAATCATCCCGAACCGGTGTAGTTGTATTCGCAGTCCACTTCCCGGAGAGGAGTCCTCTGCAATGTTCCAATCACTCCGTTCCGCCATCGGACTCTGCTTTGGACTGAACGGCACTGTGAATCGTCCGACATATGTTGTCTGGGGGATCGGGCTGGCGCTGGCGAAGTACGCGGTCGAAGCGGCGGTGATCGGTGGATTTGCACGGCGGTACTATTCGCCGCTGGACTTCCTGTCGCCGCTTCTCAGCAATCGGGCGAGGTTTACGGAGGGGGCTCCGACCTGGCTGGGGATGGCACTCGTGCTGTGGACGGTGCCGTTCGTCTGGATTGCCGTGGCGATGAGTATCCGCCGTTGCCGGGATGCCGGGTTCTCGCCGTGGTTAGGGATGCTCCTGCTGATACCTCTGGTCAATTACGTCTGCATGTTTCTGTTCAGCGTGTTTCCTACGGAGAAGGCACAGTCGGAAGAGGAGGTCAATCAGGAACGACGCGTGGCAGAACTCTGGCAACCCCTGAATGTCGACACGTTGCCGCTGTCAGCATCGATGCCTGGGGCGGAAAGCTCGGGTGTCATCCCTGCGATTGTCGGAGCGGCTGCGGGGTTTGTGTATGCCATCGTGTCAACCGTGCTCACCGTCTATGTGCTCAACAGCTACGGAGCCGCGCTGTTCTTCGGTACGCCGCTCATAGCCGGCGCTGTCAGCGCGTTTTTGTTCAATCGTCCGTCTCGTCGGACGATTGGTGCCACCTTGCTGCAGGCGACGCTGATGCTCGTGTTCAGCTGCAGTGCGTTTCTGCTCGTCGGGCTGGAAGGCGCGATCTGCATCGCTATGGCAGTCCCGATTCTACTGCCCATTGCCCTGATGGGAGCACTGGTGGGACGGTCAATCGCCGTTGAAACGCTCCATCCTCGACGAGAGTCCCGAGGCATGATGTGGTGCGTCGCGGGACTCCCGATGCTGGCAGCGATCGAAGGTGTCATTGCTCCGAATCCCACGTTCGCCGTCACCACACAAATCGAGATTCAGGCTTCGCCGGAAATCGTCTGGCAGAAGGTCATCGCTTTTCCTGAAATCACGGACCCGCCGGCTTGGTTTTTTCGCTCCGGTATCGCAGCCCCGATGCGAGCCCGCATTGAAGGTTCGGGCGTGGGAGCCATTCGTTACTGCGAATTTACGACCGGGACGTTCGTGGAACCGATTACTGTCTGGGACGAAAACAAACGGCTGGCTTTCGACGTCACAGAACAGCCCGAGCCGATGTTCGAGTTGACTCCGTATCGCCACATCCATCCGCCTCATTTGGACGGAGCATTTCGCTCAACCCGCGGCGAATTCCGACTTGAACCTCTCAGCGACGGAGGCACTCGCCTGACAGGCACAACGTGGTATGTTCTGGAAATGCACCCGCAGACTTACTGGACTCTCTGGTCCGACGAACTGGTTCATCAGATTCATCTGAGGGTGCTGAACCACATCCAAAGAATTGCGGAGCCCTGAACAACATTCACGCTGCCCGCATGGACCGTGCATTGGCAGCCCATTGGATCCAGTCGGTGACCTCAGCGAGATCCGGGCGGCGGCCGCTGCGGATAATGCGTTCGCCGTCTTTGCTGCGGGCGAAAGGTTCCACGACTGAGAGCAAGTCTGCGGCTTTCTGTCCGGCCAGGCTTTCCGGCGTTGTGATTCCGCAGGCGACGAGAATTTGAGCGTCGTGACCTCGCAGTTCCGGAATCTGGCACATCAACCGCGACTGCGCCTGCCATTGCTGGATCACATGCGCGGTCATGCGGCGATGGTTCAGTTTTTCTGCCAGTCGCTCCGAAGTCATGCTGAGGAATTCCTCGACCGTCCTGACGCCGATGGCTTCGAGTAACTGTGCGGTCCTGGGTCCGATCGACGGAGCTTTTTCAACTTCGCTTGTGCGACTCAGAAAGAACCGCATTCCGCCGCTGCGTTCCACTGCCTGATCGTCATCGCCGCCCGAGCCAGCCGGTTCCGTCCGCAGCCGCGACGCCTGGCGACGGCGACGAGCCAGCCGACGAGCTCGGCGCTGATCGGCATCCACGTCATCGCCCATGCGGCGACGGCGGCGGCGAAGTCCCTGCGGATCGGACTCGGACGGACGACGAATACCGGTGACCGCAGTGATCGTCTCTGCGGAAATGATCCGTGAACCGGGCGAAACGGCTGGCAGACCCGTCGAAGGTGACCGAGAGGAGAATCGTGAGCGACTGTTTCTGGCGTCATCCAGAGAACGGGAGCATTGTCCGAATCGAGCCCAGTTGATGGCCTGTTGACGGTCAATCAGTCGACCCCCGCGACGAAAGCGACCTCCCGATTCGGATCGCTGGAACTCCGTGACTCGGTCGTACACGGTCTCCGGTCGCAGGCGACTGAGTTCTTCGACGGAATGCACTCCCGCGGCAAACAGCAGGGCCGCGTCACTGCGTCGCAGCATTGGCACGCGAGTCGTCAGTTCAGCCTGGCCCCGCAAGGCGTGCAGCCGGTCGACAGACAGGGTGAAG
>Ga0163147_10009043_pt1 | contig 10882 bp, 7 predicted proteins | sample OliLakLV19MP6G1_FD_148597 | JGI IMG/M metagenome (GOLD analysis project Ga0163147, IMG submission 148597) | Freshwater microbial mat bacterial communities from Lake Vanda, McMurdo Dry Valleys, Antarctica- Oligotrophic Lake LV.19.MP6.G1 | ecosystem: Environmental > Aquatic > Freshwater > Lake >... | reverse complement strand
ATACTGGCTAGTTTGATAAGACTGAATCCCTTGCTGCAATAGGCGATCGGCTAACTTCTTAGGTGATTCGCCCTCTGTTTTGGGCTTCTGGGTAATGGTAGGTTGGGCGATCGCGGGTGGGTATGCCACCAGAACCAATGGACTCAGGCAAAGGCACAATGTGGTGACAGCCAAACCAACCGATTTTAGATAACGCATCCAGAATCCTCCTGGGAAAGAGAGAAGCTCATCATTAATCTATCACTCCCAGGTATGGGAGGTTATGCAGATGGAAGCTAACCGCGTGTTAGCGGAATTGGAAAACTTAGCCAGTATCATAGGGATAGCCAAAAATGCAGCGATCGCCGTTCAGTTTAGCCAGGTAAAGACCATGAGCATAGCCCTCCAACTGATGACCCTTGAGGAATACCTGAACTATGACGATGGCACCGATACCCGATACGAACTGGTCAATGGGAAACTAGTTGCCATGCCAACCGAGAGTGATCTGAATGATCAAATTGCCGCATTTCTGTTTGCCACCTTTCTGCAACTTGGCATTCCCTACTATCGCCTCAGCATGAAGGCACAAATTGCGGTCGCTGGCTCCAGAGCAACGGCGCGACAACCTGACTTAACGGTTTTATCAGAAGAAACTGCAACAGCGCTGAAGGGTGCCAGCCAGCGTCTAATTACTCACGATATGCCGCCGCCGTTATTAGTGGTGGAAGTCGTCAGCCCCAAGCAAGAAAATCGGGATTACCGCTACAAACGCACCGAGTATGCTGGACGACACATTCCTGAATACTGGATTGTGGATGCGATCGCCCAAAAAGTCACGATTCTGCAATGGGTAGATGGCTTATATGAGGATCAGGTTTACCAGGGCGATCAGGCGATGCGATCGCCCCAGTTTTCTGACCTTAGCCTGACGGCGGCAATGGTTTTAGGTGCAGGACGCTGAATCACACCTGTGGTGCTCTAGCAGAAAAAGGCTATTTACTCTGGGAAGCCACCCTTCTTGCTGCCAGCTTTTGAATTGATGCGTAGACTTCTGTCATCTAGCGATAAATTGAACGTTAATGGATTCGGACTGGCTGCCAATTTTTTGCGCCCTTCACCGACCAGCGTAGCCGTCGGATATTGACCCATAATCGCTTTGAGTGTCGCCATCCGTTCTGTCGGAGTTGGATGGGTTTCACCAGGCATCTGGCTACCAGGAAGCCGATTCAACAGATTCATCGCGGTCATACAGCCCTCTGGTTTAAACCCGGCTCGCACCATATATTGGTAGCCCAGCTTGTCCGCTTCAAACTCATGACGGAAGCTAAGTTCAGACCATTCCTTGCGAATCTTTGCTTCCTTTTCGGCAGAGATTTGTTCAATGCGTTTGGTTGCTTCTTCCAACCGACGTTGACGTTGTCCTTGTAGCGCGCCACCGATAAGGCTCCCAACCAAACCAGGGATACCCCCTGACCCGCGAATCATTCCGCCTAGAGAGGATGCCTGACCCGTGACCCAACTGCCAGTGTTAATGCGTTGTAAATCTTCACGCAGATCTTGCTGCTCGGCGGTGACTTCTTGAATGGCTTCAGTTCGCAGTTGCGCTAAGATTTTTTGCCTTTGGGCTTGGCTGACGGGGATGTGATTTTGGGTGTGATGAGCCATCTCATGACCCACTGCACACGCGATCGCATCGTTATCCCCTGCCAACATATCCAACATTCCGTTGTAAAAGACAACCAGATTCACCTCAGTTGCATAGGCGTTGATATCGTATTGACTCGAAACACGAACTCGCCAGGGGGTACCATCCAGCCCATTGGAGCGGGACAACCGCTCAACTACACGATATAGCACATAGTAATTGGGTACTTCTCGTAGTTTGATCTCGGCTTGTTTGAAAAACTCACTCGCTGCGGTGGGTTTTGCTTGGGCAATGTTCAAATGGACTGAGGTAACTGGAGACCCACTGGGTTTGGACTGAGCCAGTAAACTTTCCGGCACTAGCAGCAATGAAAAACCAGCGATCGCACTAACCAGGGTTCTCTTCAAAGAATTCATAGCAACTCCCAAAAATCAGGCATGAACGACATAAAGTATGGTTAAAAACCCTGAAACTCAAACATCACAAGGTGTAATGTGCAACTATTGAATTCGCTAAATCCCTGAGCCAAGACCTAGCGGACTATTTTCCTGACAAAGTGCAAGTATTGCCATTGGGCATCAAGACTTGATCAAGATTTTATAGCTTCCCGAAAAATTTTAGCAGAGTTGAGGGTTTCAATTTATATCCCTCCCGCTCAATTGAGCATATGCAACATTTAAGATTTGTCTGGAACTAATAGCAATTAGTCTGCTTCGCCGATGAGCGTAAAGGCTGCCCAGTTAAGCGGATCGGGATAATTTTGTTTTGTAGTCAACATCGCCTGCCGGAGTGCCTGCGCTTTATCTGGGGATTTTTGCAGGTTTTTGTAAAACTCGGTCATCAAAAACGCCGTTTGCTCATCGGGCACTTTCCAGAGAGAGACGATGATGCTGGGAACGCCTGCGGTGATCAGCGATCGCGATAAACCAATCACTCCATCGCCCGTAATCCTGCCCCGTCCTGTATCGCAGGCGCTCAGCACCACGAGTTCGGCATTCAGTTTCATGTCCAGAATTTCATTCGATGTGAGCAAGCCATCATTCAGTTGACCATTGCCGGAAGGCGCAAGGGCGATCGCACCGGGCACCCCCAACCCTTTGAAATCATCCAATAAGCCATGCGTGGCGAAATGGATCAAGCGGGCATTGGTCATCTGCTGCACGATCGCTGTTTTCGTCGCTTTTGCTCCTGTAATCGCCTCAGTCTGAAACAGCTTGGCGATTGCCATCGCTTCCTGTTTTGCCCCTGGCAAATCAGACAATTGCACGGGTTTGTCTCCTACTTGCGTCACGATTTTTGGCATGGTGGGATTGCCGACAATCAACGACTTTCCAGCGGCAGCCGGACGAGATGCTACGCGATCGCGTTGTTGACGAGTCAGTGCCAATACCTGAATCGCTGGTGCCGTCAGAATGGTATGTTGCTCAATCAACGCTTTGCCCTTTGCATCCATCAAAGCCGGAAAGGGCACCAGGAAAAGTTCGCGTTGGGGCACAAAGATGACCCGCTGATTGGGATCTTTGGGCAACAGATCGGCGATCGGCTGGATCAATAGTTGATGCAGTTGCTTTAGGTTGCGCGTCTCCTGCTCCTGCTGTTGCTGCAACCGTTCTGGTGATAGCGTCACCAAGATATCGGCGCGACCTCTAGCTCCTAGTGCCTCTCGGCTTTGCACCACTAACTGAGCCAGGTTGGTATTCTGCTGCCTCAGTGGTTTGAGGTCTACTTTACGAAAACTGATGTTACCCGTGGAGGAGAGAACCCAGATGTAGATGCTTCGCTCTTTGTCCAGGTTGGAGACGAGGGAATATTGCACCAAGGTAGCGTTTTGGTCTTTGGCAATTTGTTTGATTTCGGCGATGGTGAGGGGTTTGACCAAGGGGGGCTGATTAGTCGTGGCTTGCTTGGCAGCGAGTAATTCAACAAACGCCCGCGCCCTGCCCCGTTCCGCTACCTCCAGTGCCGCCTCGACCTTGTTCTGGGCAATCAGGACTTGTTGCAGGGCGTTGTAAGGAATCCGTTGAGTATCGCCAAAAGAAATCTTGTAGGAGTCTGATAATCCTTGCCGTAAGGATTCCACACCTCGAATTGCTTCCCGCAACACTAATTCTGCTTCCATTAACTTCCCAGCCTTATTTAAGGCTGAACCAATGTCACGGAGGGCAATAGCTTCCCCCACCTGATATGCAACTGAGGGTATTTGCAGACCTCTGATTTTCTTATAAACCGCCAAACTCTGTTGCTGGTAATTGATCGCTTTTGGATAATCACCAAGCATTTCGTAGACAAGTCCCAATTTGTTCAGAATCCAAGCTTTTTCCTTAAAGTCTACATACTTGTTTCCCTGCTCATTTTCTGTGAAAGAAGCAAAGGATCTCTGAAAATAGTCAAGTGATGTTGAGTAATCGTCACGCCATAAGTAAAGGAGTCCCAGATCATCCAGAATAAATCTAGTACTCTCTCTCTTATATGGTTCCTCAAATGCTCGAACAAGCTCTAAACTCTGTTCATAGGATGCAATCGCCTGAGAATAATCTCCAAAGTAAGCGTAGACATATCCCAAGGTCTTCAAGGAAAACCACTTTTGCCGATCGTTATTCTGTTTTCGAGCAATCTGCACTCCCTGCTCAGCATAACGAAGTGCTTGAGGATAATTTCCAAGAGCCTTGTAGGCTCTTATCAGAGGATACAGTGCAGCTACCTCATTTGACAAAACTGTCTCACCATCTTCATATTTACTTTCTCTAATCAAGGTCAAGAGTTGTTGATAATAGTTAACTGCTCGTCCATAGTCTCCAAGCTGTATAGAGGCTGCTCCCAGAAGATCTAAAGCTTCTTTTTCTATTAAATAGCTACGGGTGCCAAGTTTTTGAGACAGTTGCAACACTTGTTCCAACGATCTCAAAGCGTCTGAAAATTCGCTGTTTTTAAGTTGAGTCTCTCCTAAAGCCAATAGCGAAAGGGCTTTTGTGCATTTCTCCTCTAACGATGACAAGTTTCGTGAAAGCGGTATGTCCCTACTACATGGCTCAGAATCAGATTTCTGAGCCACGTGCACAGGTTGCCCAACTCCCCTAGCAGAAGCTACCACAACCCTTTTACGTGGGTCAGTGGCATTTGAGCTAACTGGAGTTTGGGGAATAGCTACCGCTTGCTGACGAGTAAACACCGCTTTGTCGAGTTGCCCCATCTGGTCATAGACATGGGCAATGGTTTCTAGCGTCAGGCGTTCGTCAGCGCGGTTTTGTTGTTCCCGGTCAATAGCAAGTGCCTGCTCCAGCACTCGCAATGCCTGGTCATACCGCTTCATGGCACTGTAGGTTTGCCCCAGTCCATACAAGGTTTGTTTTTCGCCCCCTCGGTTTTGTACTGCCTGATAGATGGCTAAAGCTTTTTCGTAGAAGCCAACGGACTGCTCATACTGGGATAGCCTTCTGTAGGCTGCCCCTTGATTAGTCAGCACAATAGCTTCCCCACTGCGATCTTTTGCCGCCTGAAACATGGGCAACGCTTGCTGGAAATAGCGGATAGCTTTCTCAGGCTGGGATCGATTCAGATGGGCAATCCCCAGATTGGTAATACTCCTTGCCTCCCCATTCCGATTCCCCCGCTGTCGCAGGCTCGCCACTGCTTCTTGGCAAGACTGAATCGCCGCTTCATACTGTTGTTGCTGCAACTGCTCCCGACACAGCTTGAGCAACTGATCCGCCTCAGTCTTGCGGGGGTCGGTGGCTTGAGCCAGAGTGAGAGTGAGAGAGGATGGCAAAAGGAAAACGTTAAAAGGCGAAAGGGCGGCTAAGGTGGCAACGGCAAGGCTGGCAAGCTTCAAGACGGGGTGCATGACGAAAGACTCTCCGGGTAAAGTCGCTTGTCGTTAATTTATCACTCCCAGGCGATCGGAGATTATGCAAGTGGAAGCTATCGGAGGCAGCGGCGATCGCCAGCACAACGCCAGCACGGGCAGCGTACTGTGAGCCACGATGATCAGGTGATAAGCTGCGATGCCAATCAGGTGTAACCCACTGATGACGAATGGAAACGGCTGCTGCATCAGGTGCCCCAGCGACAGAATGAACACGCCAAACATGGCAACTTGGACGATTCCGAGCCAAATCAGCACCCACACAATTTGCCCGATGGGCAGCAAGAACCACTGCCAGCCCAGCTTCAGCGATCGCCGCAGCGCCAACCATTGCCCCAGGCTCAGTACCAGAAATGTGAACGGCTGGAAGCCAGTGCTTCCGGCTAACAAGTGGATTTCACTATCGCTCAAATGGGGTTGAATACTCGCCGCGATCGCCCAACTTAGCGCCGTTGCGACTATCCAGGTTTTGGGGAGTCGGGTAAAGCGCAAGGTTGTCCATTGTGCCAACCCGATAACACCGCCAACCAGCAAACCGCCGCGAAAGTCTAAATGAGCGATCGCCCCTTCAGTCTAGGTGCCGATTCCCAGCAGAATTGCTAATTGAGTGCTGAAATGAATGCTGGCGATCGTTGCCAGGGAAAACAACAAAATGACTCCGACTCGTTGACCAGGATGAACTAAATAGCGTGAAGTCGGTGGAGTGAACTGCTGCGATGGGGCTAATACCATGAGAACCTCTGGGACTAATGGAGTATGACTCACGAAGATATGTCACTCCAACCTGTGAAAAGATATGCAAATAGTCAGCGTTGATGGGCGATCGCGCTTGACAACGGTAAGCCGTTAAAATGATAAAAGCCTTGAGCAGGACAAGTCCCATGAGCCAGACTACCGACGAGCGAGTTCGCTGGACAACAGCCGACCTGGAATTGCTTCCCGAAAGCAGCAACCGCTACGAAATTATTGATGGAGAACTATTTGCGACTCGTGCACCACATTGGAAACACCAAAAAGCGGCAAGCCGTGCTGGCAGTGCCCTTGATGCTTGGTCACTATCCACTGGGCTAGGTGAAACCGTTCAAGCTCCTGGCGTTATTTTCAGCGATGCCGATAATGTGATTCCCGATGTAGTGTGGATCAGTAACGAACGGCTTGCTAATGGTTTAGATGAGGCTGGACATCTGACCTTGGCTCCCGAACTGATTGTGGAAGTGCTATCTTCTGGCACCAACAATGAACGGCGAGACCGGGAAACCAAACTCAAACTCTACACCGAGCGCGGGGTGCAAGAATATTGGATTTTGGATTGGCAGGTGCAGCAGGTCGAAGTCTACCGTCGGCAACAAGCCCTACTAAAACTGGTTTGCACGCTGTTTGCCAGCGATACGCTGACTTCTCCTCTACTGCCCGGTTTCGAGTGTCTAGTCGATCGCCTTTTCCTTTGATTCACAGGTTTCTTTTTCAATCTCCTGAACCACCTGTTGCAGTTGTGCAGAAGGTTTTTTGACTGAGTACACTTGTTGGATTGCATCGGTCCACAACCTACGCTTGGCAAAGAACTTAGCCCGTTGCAGTGCGATTTCCTCTCCATTACTGCCTGTCGTTTTCAGGTTGGCATTCAGCTTTGCCAGACCAGCCGTAGTCGCAGCCCGTTCTTTCCCACCCATTACCTGAAATGGGACTCGTATCCTCAGCGATCGCGTTGTTGGGTCAAAAAATAGCCACTCATAATTACCGGGTTGTAATGATGTTTTAGACTCAATGAAATACCGAACTGGAGTTTGCCCGGTTGAATCCTTGTTGATAGGCGCAACCTGTTGCCAAAGCACTTTTTCTTCTTCCTCAGCGCGGACACCAATCAACCGGGTGTCGCCTTGCCAGACAAACACCGGACGAGTATTCCAGACCTTTTCTGTTGGGGTAATCCAGCACAGGTCAGGCGGTCTGGGACCTCCGCGCCGAGTTGGGTTAGGATCGCGGGGTTCCTTGCGCCCAAAAATAACGTCAATTACACCAGACCAAGAAGCTGGAGATTGAGCCAATACAGTGAAAGCTGAACCAGCGATTGCCACCGTGACGAACAAGCAACTAGATAACACTCCTCTAACGTTGAGCATGATTGCTCCTCATCAATGCGAGTAATAAATATATCCAAATTGTTGCTGACGGCAACAACCAGGGCATGAGAATACCGGGGACGAGATACAGTTGTAGACTCACCAGCCCATAGCCCATCGTGGCTGCCACCCCGATCGCCATCCAGCGTCGATGGCGTTGAGCCAGCAGCAATGACAGTCCTTTGCCTAAGGGGATGACTGCCAGCACCAGCCAAAAACCGGGAATCGGCATCACCAATCGCTGGGTGAGAAAGTGATGCGTCATATAAGCATGGGCTTCTCCACCGGGAAAAATAGGATTGTCGTTGGGAGGCGTTTGCTGACTGCGCCAGTAAGCGATCGCGGCATGGAGCGGAAAATTATCTTCTCCCTCAAACGTGGCTCCAGCTTCGCTATATCCTCCGGCAACAATCATCACCAGTCGGGATTTGAGAGAGGTTAAATTCCGCGATCTCATCACAGCATCCGGTTGCTCCAACAGTTGCCATGCTGGAATCGTGTCATAAATCTGGTGTGGAGGGATTGAAAAATCTAAAATTGGCTGAAACCAGCGTTGATTGAAGAGATATGAGAAAGCCGTCACCGTCTGCAATTGCATTGCCTCGCTGACTAAGGGTTTCTGATTGGTGGGAACCGCTTGGGTCGTTGCTTCTCTCACTTGCGTTAGCAGATTCGTTTGACTATTCAAACTGGGTACAGGAGGTTGTACCGCTGGGATAGGTTGAAATGGCTCGGTTTGAAAACGATAGGCGGTTGCCAGTAGATAACTGAAAGGGGGCGGCGTTGAATCTAGCCAGGGAAGCGGTTTGACATGCCACAGCGGAATCGCCCCATCTCCCTGCAAGCTCCAGGCGGAACTGGCAACTTCTGGTGTCACCATCTGCCATTCCCGCGTTTCACTTGGATGCACCGCAAACACCAACCAGGATTGCTGCCGCTGGATTGCAGACTCCAGTGCTTTGCGAAATTGAGGATCTTCTGGATGGGGGCGATCGAGCCAAAAATCAATCCCAATCACACCTGCATTTAGTGCAGATACCTGATTCACCAGCTTGGCTAAATAGTCCCGTTGCATTGGTTTTGGATTGGCGATGCGTGCCTTTTGTAGAGAGCGATCGTCAATCTGAACTAATAGAATCGGGGGGACAGAGGCTTTGCCAATTTGCCCCGTTCCCTGCCGATACATCGCCTGGATCAGCACCCGCTGCTCTAAAAGCCAGCGCTGCATGGGTGGATAAAGACTCAGGGATAGCAGGATGGTTAGGGCGATCGCTTCTGGTTTTGTGGGTAGCCATTGTTTCAGCTTTTCTTGCCAACCAAACGGTTTCAGCCGAAAAGGGATGGACTCAGGATGCCGAAACAGGGATGGAATCAAATAAGCAGACGGATAAGTCAGGTTCTTATCGAGCTTGAACGACTGGCAGGTGGAGCGAAGGGCATCTTGAACATCCTTATCACTGGTTAGCTCTCGCACAAAGCGAACCAGAAACTCTTGAGCCACTTGATTATGAATCGGTTCGCGCATGACCGCGACTTGAGCTAGACCTAAATCAATTAATGAGTTAGCAATACTCAAGCCCTTGCAGGAATTAAAAATTGCAAACTGTAAGCCATTCTGTTTTGCCAACAGCAACTGAGGGGCAATTTCACTGACTAAGATAGATTGATTGGGTGAGATTGTCAGTTCTCCGCCCGTGAGGTTGGTTTCATTACTGTGTCCAGCAAAAAACAAAATATCCCAGCCGTTGGGGTCGGCGATCGCCTGACAAATCTGCGTTTTCAGATCGGTCACAGGGTTGCCCTCTTGCCAGCCCACAAACTCAACTTCAGCAATGCGAGAAAGCGACTGGACGGCATCTCGATCAGTCTGAAAATTCAAGCCCGTGTCATCGCCTAAAATTGCCAGCACTCGCATCTTGCCTGAGCGCGATCGCCGTCCCGTTTCAGCCCGAAGATTGGCAGGCGTTCGAGCAATGCGAATCGTTTGGGTTGCAGCAAACTCAGTCCCAATTTCCCACACTTCCCAGGGAAGCCGCGCTAATTCCAAAGAATCGCAGGTTAAAAATACCTCAATTTGGGAAACAGAGAATGTGCCAGGATTGATGTTGCCGCCCGAGGCAATTTGCTTTCGCATCTCCAGCAATTCCGCACTGCTGAGCCAATAGTGAAATTCTGCTAAAAACTGGGCTTCCGCCTGTACCAGCTTGGCGCGCCAGTCTACCGCAGGAACCGCAACACTACCGCTCATTTTCACCTGCCCCCGAACCAGAGAACCATAGAAATCCAGATACGCCTTTTGCCAGACTCGATAGAGCGTTTTCAAGGTTTCTGGAAACCGGAGTTTTGCGGTAAGCTGCTGGGTTTTGCCCCAAGACAACTCGAAGATACAGGTCTGCTCAACATGCCACACCTTTAGCAAAAATTTGACTGCCGTGAGTTGTTTCGGGGTCATCTGTTATTCTGCCTGAAAACCAAAGGGGGGCAGGGTGAGAGTGGCACCGTCTGGAACGGTCAACGTCACCACAAATTGCTCCTCCCACGTTCCCACAATTTGAGCGAACAAGTAGCCATCTTCTGTTTGATCGGACAGAATTTGTTGCACCAACACTTCTGTGCGATCGCTGACTTGAAGCTGGGTGCCACGGGGAAGCTGCCGCTGTAATTTAGGACCCAGAATCACTAGCAGCGACCACTCCGGCGGCTGTTCGGCGGTAATGATAGCTCCAGCCACGGCATATAATCGAGCCGCAACAGTGCCAATCATCATATTTTGGTAGGCTGCACGAGTATCAACGGGTAGCGTCATTCCTTTCCGCACCAGTTGTTTGATAATTTCATCGAAATCCTCTGTAAAGGATGGCTGTTGTCCTGCCTGTACCTTGATTCGGAGCGATCCTTCACTCGCGATCGGCGGCAATAGCACCCAGGAGAGTTGTTGAGCCACTTCATCCAGTTCGTTTTGCAGCCAGCGACGAATGTTGATGAATGGAGTTGTTCGCTCATAGCTATTGGCGATTAGCGGTTGGCGATTAGCGGTTAGTGAGTTACTGGGGAGGGGGATGGCTGAAGGGTTTGAGCAACGCAGGTAGAGGAGGAGTCGATCTAAGTCATCCTCAAAATCACTGATGGGAATGGCGTAGAGGTTATCGATATCGGGTTGAAGGAATTGAATTTGGGCAGTGAGTTGGTCGTAACGCAGGAAGCTATGTATTGCAATCTGAGACTGCTCTTCGTAGACTGCGATCGCCACATAAAAATGTGCTGCCAATTCGG
>Ga0163147_10009041_pt1 | contig 10887 bp, 10 predicted proteins | sample OliLakLV19MP6G1_FD_148597 | JGI IMG/M metagenome (GOLD analysis project Ga0163147, IMG submission 148597) | Freshwater microbial mat bacterial communities from Lake Vanda, McMurdo Dry Valleys, Antarctica- Oligotrophic Lake LV.19.MP6.G1 | ecosystem: Environmental > Aquatic > Freshwater > Lake >... | reverse complement strand
ATGCCAATGGCGCGCATAATTTATTTGCCTTCGATCGACATGGCGACGTTGTCGCTGGGCTGCAGGTAAACCATCTTCTTATTGTTGGGCGTCTGCATATTGCCCTTCACGGCGTATTGTTCGAGATTGGCGGGCGAAGTCTTGCGGGCGATTTCGACGTCAAGCAGGGTGGTTTCGGCGCGAAGCTGCGCATTCTTGCGCTTGAGTTCCTGCAGCTTGTATCCGGCGGTGAGCGAATAGGCGCTCGGCAGCAGAATCGCGATCAGCAGCACCACCATGCCGGCGAATCCGAACATTACGCGCCATGAGGCGGAACGATCTTTGCCGTCGGCCTTTGGCACGACGCGCGAATTGTCGATCGGCTTGACCGGAAACAGCAGGTCTTCATTCGGCCATTGGCGCAAACGAAACATCTCGTTGCGGCGCGGCGTGCGCGCGTTGGCGACAGCTTCGGTGCGGCCCGGAATGAAACGCGTAAACATCGTTGCGAACGTTGCCATGATGAAATGAACTCTCCCAGTAAACTCTGACGACAGGTCTAAACTTTCTCAAAAATACGCAATTTTGCACTGCGTGAGGCCGGATTCTTTCCCACTTCCGACTCTCCAGGGACAATAACTTTCTTATTGATCAATGCCACTCGCTTGTCCCGCGCGAGCGCCTGAAAACTCTGTTTGACCTTGCGATCGTCTAGCGACATGAAGCTAATGACCGCGGCTCTCGATCCGGATCTGCGTAAGGCCGAGGGAAGGAATTCGAGTAACGAATCCAATTCCTCCGGCTCGCGATTCACGGCGAGGCGCAAGGCTTGAAACGTCTGCGTAGCCGGATGGATTCGGCTTGTGCGAGGCACCGCCCTCTCGATCAGAGTGGCGAGCTGACTTGTTGTCCGCAGTGGACGGGCCCGCACGATGGCTCTGGCAATTCTCCGCCACCACCTCCTCTCTTCGCCAAGTTCGGCGATCAGACGACCTAGCTCCAATTCGGAGCTGAAGTTGATGACATCCGCGGCCGTCGTTTCCTGCGATCTGCTCATACGCATATCGAGCGGCCCATCGGACATAAAACTGAACCCGCGCTCCGGGTTGGTGAGCTGATAACGCGAGACCCCAAGGTCTGCCAACACGCCATCCACACCGGCCATTCCGTTGGCCTTCAGCGCGAGAGGTAACTCGGAAAACCGGCCGTGATAGAAACGGATTCGCGAGGCGTACTGCGCCGTGTTGACGCGCGCTTTCTCGAGCGATTCCTCGTCCCGGTCGTCGGAAATCACAAAGCCCGTCGTGAGCTGGGCTGCGATCGCGCCCGTGTGGCCTCCGAGCCCACACGTGCAGTCGAGATACACTCCGTCGGGCCGAATGCAAAGGGCATCCAGACACTCGGCCATCAATACCGGAATGTGCTCCATAGCTGACCACTACCGCAACCCCTTCAACTTCACTGCCTGCAGCTTGCTGCCGATACCTTCGAGGGCGGCGTCGAGCATCTTCTTATACTCGAGCGCGCTATAACCGACGATCTTGCCCTTTTCGAACTTCAACCAGACCTTGCTGTCGTTCAGACCCAGTTCTTTGCGGAGGTCCTGGGGAACCAACATCCGGCCTTCGCCATCGATCGTGGCGTCTGCTCCGTAGTGATTCGCGATTCCGAGAATCGACTCAGCGGCAATCATCTCCTCTTGGCTGCCCGTCATCGATTCCAGCAGCGCCTCGTTCTGTCTCCAGACCGAAAGCGGGTAGACATAGAGCAGCTTTCCGTCAATGGTCGTGACGAAAAAGCTTTTCTCCTGAACGGTTTCGAAGTATCCTTTGAACGTGGACGGCAACTTCAAACGACCCTTGGAATCGACAGAGACCTCGTGGGCTCCACGAGGGCTTTCGACTGCCGAAGGTTGAACTGGACCGCTTTGTTCCACTAGGAGCCACTTCGAGCCACTTTTGGCTACTTGACTAGTATGCGCCCGGATTTGTGTCTGGGTCAATACTTTTGGTTTAGGAAAGTTGGGCTATGTCCTTGTTTTCGCGGTATGTTCGCCCTGCCCTTGTAGGGGATATCCCGATGCAAGTCGCGAAAAACTTCCCGGACGACGTTTTCCACATCTCTGGTAAGCTAAAAACGTGAAGCTCTACGACTTGGATCCCGGCCCAGAGATACCAGAACTGGTCCGTATGATTGTGGAAATCCCGAAGAACACCGCCAACAAGTATGAGTATGACGGTGAACTCGAAATGTTCCGGCTCGACCGCGTCCTGTACTCGCCGATGCACTATCCGGGCGACTACGGGTTCATTCCAGGCACTTTAGCTGGCGATGGCGACCCTTTGGACGTCATTTGCATGGTGCAGGAGCCGAGCTTTACGGGATGTTTGATTGAGGTCCGGCCGGTGGGCATCCTGCAGATGCATGACCAGAAGGAAGAAGATCAGAAGGTACTGGCAGTACCAAAGGGAGATCCTCGGTATGAGGAGATCCATACCATTGACCAGGTGTTTCCGCACGTGCGCCGCGAGATTGAGCACTTCTTCCAGATTTATAAGGAGTTGCAGGGTTCGAAGCCGGTGATTGACGGCTGGGGCGGTCCGCGGGAGGCGCGGAAGGCGATTACGGAATCGCGGGCGAACTATCTGGCTATTAAGGAAGCAGGGGCAGCGGCGGCGAACGCCAAGAAGTAGACGTGATCGAAGCGGGGCTTGATAAGTTGGGCCGCCTCAAGGGGGGCGTTCATGGATTGTAGGCGTCGCGCTCAGGCGTCCCTAATTGGGAGTCACTTAGAATCGGGCCGTTACGATCCGCCTCCACTTGGTAGCGGATGTATTGCTTGACCTGCTCCAGTTCGAACCCCACCGTCGATACCGCGTATCCACGAGCCCAAAAATGCTCGCTAGTGAAGTTTCGTTCCTTGCCGCACTAGCCACTGCGATCTGCTTTGCCAGCGCGTGAAACACTTTCCCCAGTTCTCGCCGCACCTGTCCGAAGATCACCTTCCGGCGCGTCCTCGGCACGAATAGGGCGTGGTACTTACAATCCCACTTCGAATAGGATGTGAGCCTCCAGGGGTCGAAGCTAAAAAAGCGCTGCACCCCCGGCAAAACGGTATCATCGACAATCTCGCAGCCAGCCTCTTGCAGGCGTTCGCGGAACTCGGTAAAGTCGCGAACCCGAAACGCCGCATGCGCCTTGCGCGCGGGCCGGAAATCCGGATCGATGCCAATATGGACCTGTAGGTCGCCGCACGAGAACCAGAGTCCGCCTTGATTGTGCAGCGCTACGGGACGCTCAAGTTCCTTGAGACCAAGCAGTCCGCCGTAGAATTCGCGGGCGTTTGTCTCGCATTCCGCGGGACCTGTAATCTGCACGTGATCCAACACAAGCTCCATGCAGCTAGAGTGCGCTACACTGCTCGCGTGACGACTGCTATCTCCACCAGCGCGGAATACATCGAGAGCCTCCGCGGGCGTAACCTCGAAGTCTACTTTCTCGGTGAACGGATCGCCGAACCCGTCGACCATCCGGTGATGCGCCCGTCGATCAACGCCGTCGCGCGCACCTACGATCTCGCAATCGAGCATCCCGATCTCGCGACCGCCCATTCAAGCCTGACGAATCGACGGGTGAACCGCTTTCTCCACGTCACCGAAAGCGTCGACGATGTCGTGGGACAGAACCGCATGCAGCGGCGTCTGGGACAACTGACCGGCACCTGTTTTCAACGCTGCGTCGGCATGGATGCGATCAACTCGCTCTATTCGACGACATTCGAAATCAACAAGGTCTATCACGAACGTTTCAAACAATTCCTCATCAAAATGCAGGAGGCGAACTACGTGATCGGCGGCGCAATGACCGACCCCAAGGGTGACCGATCGAAGGCCCCGGCCGATCAATCGGATCCGGACATGTTTGTCCGGGTTGTCGAGCGTCGCGACGATGGCGTGGTGATTCGCGGCGCAAAGATGCACCAGACAGGATGCCTGAACTCGCACTGGATCCTGGTCATGCCTACCATGCGCCTGCGTCCCGCCGATCGCGATTATGCGATTGTGGGTGCGATTCCAGTGGATCATCCTGGCCTGACGTACGTCTACGGACGCCAATCGTGTGACACCCGCGCGATGGAAGATGGGGCGGATATCGACCTCGGCAATGCGCGGTACGGCGGGCAGGAGGCGATAATTCTGATCAACGATGTCTTCATCCCCAACGATTCGATCTTCATGAACGGTGAGACGGATTTTGCCGCCATGCTGGTGGAACGCTTCACGTCCTATCACCGGCGTTCGTACGTCTGCAAGACAGGATTGGGCGACGTCCTGATCGGCGCGGCTGCCCTCGCGGCGGATTACAACGGTGCGGCCGGAGCGTCGCACATCAAGGACAAACTGGTGGAGATGGCACATCTCAACGAGACCATCTATGGCGCGGGCATCGCGGCATCGCATGAATCTCAGAAGACCCTCGCCGGCAACTATCAGCCCGACGATTTACTTGCGAACGTCTGCAAGCACAACGTGACGCGGTTTCCTTACGAGATCGCGCGTTTGGCACAGGATTTGGCTGGGGGATTGGTCGCCACGATGCCGTCAGAGAAGGATTTCCGCAGTGAAGCGGTAGGTCCCAGACTGCGGAAATTTCTGCAGGGCCGAGACGGAACGAGCGTCGAGTCGCGGATGAGGATCCTACGGTTGATCGAAAACATGACGCTCGGCCGCAACGCCGTCGGATACCTGACCGAGTCGATGCATGGCGCTGGAAGCCCACAAGCACAGAGGATTCAGATCCAGAGGCAGATGGGCATCGAAGAGAAGAAGAAACTGGCGAAGAATTTGGCGGGGATAGACGATTGAAAGGCCCCTTGCGGAAACACGCAACCGCGGACGAAACTCATTCCACCAATAGTCCGTACTCTTTGAGTTGCTGACCCGATACGGAGGAAATCAGCCTCACCCAGTGGACGCCTTTTTTGAGCGAAGGGACATGCGCGCTGTTCCCTTGCAAGGTGCCCGACCAGACCCGATCTCCGTCCGCATTCACGATGACGATCGAGGCTGAGATCCCATCGGCATCTTCCACCTTCAAATCCAGAGCGCGCCCCGCCCGTACGGTCACCCGCAGATCGTTGCCGCGCAAGGCGGAAAGACCGATCGGCTGCCCTGCTTCCGCTACTCTCGAACTTACCGCCGAGGGCGCAATCCAAAGCACGCCCAGAAGCATCGCAAAGCCCCCAGCGAGCAGAGGCAAAGGCGGAGATCCGAGACTTTCATACGCGCCCTGCCACCACTTCTGCCAAAACGGCAGGGGTACCGCGGTTGTTACCTGAGCCGCCGCCGCTTTGATCAGCGCCACCCAGCGATCGCATTCATCCAAATGTTTCCGGCACGATGCGCAGAGAAGGATATGCTCCTCCACTCGCTCGCACTCGTCCTCCGCCGAACAGTCCATCGAATACCGCTCGAGGACTTCCTCCGGCGGATGACTGTGTGTCTGTTGCCACAAGACGCCACTAGTCTCCATGTTGTTACTTTCCTTGCCCGGCAAGCTCTTCCGCCAATTCTCAGACCCAAGCTGGAGCCGCAGTGCTCACCGTGAACGCCGTCCCATACACATGTATAGTGGGTTCAGCTCCCGGAAAATCTCACAAAAACTTGCGACAATCCGGACTTTTGTACTTTTTTCTTACCCAACTCCCCGAATCGGTTTTTGGCACGGGATTTCAACAGCCGGAACTGGGTCATCGTGAGACTCATGTCCTCACAGATCTGCTGCGGCGTCTGTTCGTCCACATAGAAGCGGGTCAGTATCTGCCGGTCGCGTTCGGACATCTCCTGCAGTACATCGCGAACGATGTTGGTCTGTTGCTGGAACAGCAGGGCACCTTCCGGTGTTTCCCGCTTGTCACTGACATTCGACTTCTTGTCGTCGTCGATCCGCTCGCGCCGGGCGATGATCTGCTTGTCGATCGTGGCGGCGACAATCCGTTTGACAACCGTCCGGATGAAGCCCATCAGGCGGCGCGGATCGCGGAGTTCGCCAGCGCGAATCGAATCGACAACGATCAAAAAGGCGTCGTGTAGCCGGTCTTCGAGTTCCTCGGGCCCAAGCTGGCGACAGAGGTAGTAACGCACGCCATTCGAAAACATGGCATACAGCTCTTCCATTGCCTTGGGATCTCCGTCTTGAAGCCGGGCGACGAGTTGCGTCCAAATAAAGCTGCGAAGATCATAATACTCGCTGCCCTCCCCCTGGCCGGTGTCGGGGCCAGCCACCACGGGATCCTCTCGCCACGATTCGGACAGAACCCGCAGCCCTTCTTCTGGCCCGAGCGCCTTTAAGGAACTGGGTCGCACCCCGATGCCGGATATCTCTGGGTTGCCGAAATCCTGCGGGTTAGGGGCGGTGTCTTTCGATCTCGACATCGCTGCGCCCGTGCCTCCAACCGATGGGGTTACGGGCGGCTTGTTGTTGCCGCCACTGTTAGCGTTTTCGGGGTCGTGGAGCGGAAAAGGGTTCTTCATCGTCAGGTTGTTCGCCCGATCAATTGATAGGTGCCCCAGTACTTCGGCATAGCTCGCCATGTTTGAGTCCTCAACATTTCCAACTGCGCGCGGCGTAACGCTTCGGCGGCGTTGCGGAGACTCATGCCGCGCCGTTTCCGCGCGGTCGTCTTTGTCGAAACTCGATCCCCCTTACTGGACAGAGCTTCTTTTTGCAGTTCGCGATAAAAAGTCTGAAAAATCGCCCCGGTGTCGTCCGGGGTGGGCCATAGACTGGCAATGACACCTCTGGCGCCTGCCAATAACCAAGCCCTAGTCATCCCAATGAGCCCCGCCGCGGGGACTTGGGTACCAGCGGCGGAATGGCAGCCGCTGAGCACCACGAGCGAATCCGGCACTTTGACATGCACGGCGTCGGGAGGCGAGAAGAAGTCGGGTTGACCGCTGGCATCGAGGCTCAGGACTAGGAGCGCCCGATCCGGCGAGGCATCCTTCTGCAGGAAATGCGTAGCAAAGTGAATGACCGACGCCCCGGATTCGATCGCCTCAATCGTTTTTCGACGATTGGCGTCAACACCCATCAGCAATCGGCTGGAACTTCCCCAGGCGCTTGCACTCGCCTGCAGTTCCACCCGGCTCGACGACAGGCGGGGCAGTTGCAAGTTGCTTCCACCGGCCGTTTCCGCCGCCATCAGTGCGCCCCAAAATGCCTTTCCAGAGCGTTGCGCGGCGGTACTCTTCCAACGCGGATCCGCGGTATTGTAAACAGCGTCTCCAACTCCTACGAACACACCGTTCCAATCTCCCGTATCGTGTGCGAGCAGAGCTTGTGCTCCGGTGACGATTTCGAGCGACCTTGCCTCGATTAGATACCGGGCCACGCCGCCCTCATCCGTTACATCTTCGGTGAGAACCGCTACCGGCAACCGCAGCAAGGCACCATCGAGCGCCAAAAGCCAATGCTTCGCGCGCACCGCTTCAGAAGAGAGGCCTCCGAATAACTTCTCGTATAAATCCCGGCCCAGTCGAGTCCGGTCCGATTCGGACGCATTCCGCACAGCCTCGCTAAACATCCCTGTGAGCTCAGCCAAACGGTCTTGCGACGGCAGTTCTTTCCAGTCCAGCCGGTTCCTGGTCAACGTCCACCGGATTGCGACTTTGGGTCCCAGGTGGAAACTGATCAGAACCGAATCGGGTCCTAAACTGTCCCGGAAGAGTATAAGTGGTTTGGAGGTAGCGAAGTTCTCAGCAATCAAGCCCAAAAAGGGTCGTATACCCGCATAAGATTCCATTTCAGCGAGACGTACCCGCAGGGAGTGGAGGCGGCGCTCCACTCCATCGGGGGGATTCGGTAGGCTGGTGGATGACACAACGGACTTGCGCTCCAACTGACGAGCCTCCGCAAGAATCTCCCAATATTGATTGTTGAGGCGCGATCGCGAGAGATCTCGGTCGGCGTCAGTTCGGCTGGCGACAGAGGCTTTCCATTCTTCGGCGGAAAGCCATGCGTCTTCAATCAAAGCGGCAGGAGCTGTCGAATCTTGCCTGCTCCAATCCATCGCGTTGCGCAGCATGTCATCGTAGAGTCCGGCAAGCGAGGCTTCGTTGTTCACTCTAAACAGATCCGCAGGCAGCAGATCCGCCCGGGTAAAGCGGATGTTGGCGATCGCCCGCATGTACTCGCGGTGTGCTTCGGCTCGCTTTTGTTGGCGCACCAGAATTTTGGCTCGTAGTTCGTGAATCTGATGGCGTGCCATGTGGCGGTTGGTCTCATCGGCCAGCCTGTGGGCCGCATCGGCCAGCGCATTTGCCAAGGGCAGTTCGCCACGTGCCAGTTCGAGTGAAGCCAGCCCGAGATAAGTTGAAATCAGTTCGGGATCGCGGGTGAGCTTGCGTATGAGAAACGCCCGCAAGAACAATCGCTCTGCGCCTACCAAGTCGTTCTTTGCAAGACGAGAAAGCGCCGCATAGTTCCAAACTTTCGACAAGGCACGGTCATCCTTAGCAAGATCGGCCGCTTCCGCTGCCCGATAAAAACTATCGCTGGCGACGGAATCCGCACCGCGCCGGCCCGCAATCACGGCTCGAATCAAATGCAGTTGGGGTGCGTAATACGGGGTGCCAATGACCTGCCGCAAATGGTCGCCGCCCTCTTGTGCGGCTTGCTCGGCGGCGTCGAGATTCTCAGATGCGAAGTAAAGCGAGGCGAGGTTGAATAGAATGGCGCCGTGTTCCTCGTCGAAACCGCGATTCCGCTCCGCAAGCGCCCTGGCCTCCAGCCAATACCGAAGCGCTTCCTGATAACGATATTCGACGTAGTCACAGCCGCCGAGGCTGTTCAGAAACTTTAACTGGGCTGCGACATTCCCACTACCGAGGGCATGGCGATAGCCTTCTTCATAGATCTTACGAGCCGCGACAACGTCACCTGCGACGCGCTTCTCGGAAGCTTTCTTGGCATATTCACGGGATGTTTCCGATCCCCATGGGTTTGCCGCGACGAGCAAAATCCCCAAGGCCGATGTCACTAAGGGTCCGGCCATGTTGGTGTCCTCAACCGTTGTACGGTCAAATTGAAAGAACTAAGCGTGATTATACACAGTTTTTGAACAGTGACCGGAGCGCGGTTTGGCGCGCCGGTCATTGTGTTCGCCTCGGAGGGGTATTCCTCTTAGAACCAGGCGGGGGGTGGGAAGATCACAATGGGATCCATGATGGACTATCCTTTCTCTCGGGATAGGGGTATCCCGGGCTAGTTGCAAGTCTTGGCTTTCTGGACTCTCTTTGCAGGTCCGTGTCTACGAACGGAGGTTCCGCCGAGCCGCTGGTTAGAACCAGAAGGGAGGCGGGAAGATCACGATGGGATCCATGGCGTAGTCCTTTCTCCGGGATTTCCCCGGTATGGGTTGATGGCTGCCGAGCCGCTGGTTAGAACCAGAAGGGAGGCGGAAAAATCACAATGGGATCCATGGCCGAAGTCCTTTCCTCGGCACGAGCGTCGCCCGCACCGATCCACTTTCAGCCCCAGGATCAGGAGGAAGGCAGAAAAAGTTGAGTGGACCCAAGTCCGCAAACTACTGGAAACAAGGCAAAAATAAATTTCAGTGCAGTGTGAAAGTGGGTTTGTGATTTTTTAGCGTTTTCCGGGATGGGCCTAGACTTCGGTCTGGCGGGGTCGGCCCTCGGCAATAGGCCCGCGCTGAGGACGCGATTGCGAGGTTGCTCGGTTTGTCCGATGGTCAGACCGAGGCGTACTCGGCAATAGGCCCGCGCTGAGGACGCGATTGCGAGAGATCGCGATCGGCGCCCAAACCGTTGCCTACCGAACCTGGACAACGGTAAGCTTGGGAGTGAGAAAAGAACGGGTCCGCGTTAAAGGGTTCGTGCGGTAGAATAGCGATACGCTGTAGTCTTCGCGCGGGACTTTGACCGTACACTGCTCGTTTCGTCGCGTGTAGAGATAGGGGGAGAATCCGCATGCATCCGACGGGCGGTAGTAAGAAGCAAAAGAATCAACCGGCGATCAAGACGACACCGTCCTCACAGCTCATTTCGCCGGTCAATCAGGCCACTCAACCCAGCGTCGGAACGGGCAAGCCCGTCAAACCTTGCCCCGTCAAGAAACATTTCGTCAAGGTAAAGCTCGTCTACAAGGATGACCAGACGCCGGTGCTGGCCACCGCTTGCAATATCCTTCTTGGCGCCAAGACCGTCCAAAAAGGTCCGTTGGGCAATGGCCTACTGGGCACCGCCACGGTGCTCGATCCTGGTGCGTACGAGGTCAACTTTCCGGACATCGACGCAAACGAATGGGAAGTGGGGTAAACGATGCCAACGGTAAAGCCCGGTGACTGCTTCAGCAGCCTCGCCAAAGAGAATGGCTACTTCAATTACCTGACGCTGTATGACCACACCGACAATGTCGTGATCCAGTTAAAGCGCACGAATCCGAACATGCTCGCCGAAGGCGATGTCTACAAGATTCCCGCCAAGCGGCAAAAAAACGCAGCGCTCGATCTCGATCTGGAAAAGAGGTTCGTAGTCGACCGCAAGCTTACGAACCTTCGTCTGGGGCTCTTCGATCATGAGGACAAGGCGCTGGTGCCCACCGAATGCACTCTTGTCGTAGGCCCGCTCACGAGCAACGCGCTGCCCGCAGCGGGGCTCCTCGAAACCCCGATCGATCCCAAGGTGAAGTCGGGGACGGTGAACTTCAAGTTGGCGCCATGGAAGAAACCCGTTGTGCCTCCTGTCATCGTGCCCCCGGTCGTTGTGGACAAGCCGCCGCATCCCCCGACAATCGAGGCGAAGGAATTCGAGGACAAGTTCGAGGAAGATGAGGAATCGGACAAACCTCTTGAGGTGGAGATCAAGCTGCAATTGGGATATCTCGAAC
>Ga0163147_10009031_pt1 | contig 10897 bp, 8 predicted proteins | sample OliLakLV19MP6G1_FD_148597 | JGI IMG/M metagenome (GOLD analysis project Ga0163147, IMG submission 148597) | Freshwater microbial mat bacterial communities from Lake Vanda, McMurdo Dry Valleys, Antarctica- Oligotrophic Lake LV.19.MP6.G1 | ecosystem: Environmental > Aquatic > Freshwater > Lake >... | reverse complement strand
GTCACGTCGCGAAGCTTGCGCGCCTACGTCTCAATGAGCACGAGGTCGAGCAGTACGGGACGCAACTTGCAGCGATTCTCGGACACATCTCGCAGCTCAACGCAGTCAACGTGGACGACGTTGAGCCGATGGCGCACCCGTTCGCATCGAGCGACGCTGCCAAGATGACGAATCGCTTGGACGACGACGTCCCGACCGCGCCCATGCCGATCGAAGATCTCCTAATGAATGCCCCTGCCGTTGAAGGTCGCTATCTCGCTGTGCCCAAGGTCCTTGGCGAGGGAATCGCGTAATGACTTCCGCGACCACAACAACTTCGACCGCACCATCGGAGCGGATTCGTCACGCCGCTGACATCGCAGCTGGTCGAGCGTCTTCAAAGGCGAGCGTCGTCGAGATTCTCGCACGCGTGAAAGCTCGCAATCCGCGCCTGAACGCGTACCGCGAGGTCTTCGACGAGCTCGCGCTCGCCCGTGCCGAGGCTGTCGATCGCGCGCCGCCGAAGGGATTGCTCACCGGCCTCACCGTCGCCGTGAAAGACAACATCGCGACGACCGAAGGTAAGACGACCTGCTCGTCGAAAATGCTCGCGAACTACCGATCGCCATACGACGCGACCGTCATTCAGCGCCTGCGCAGCGCTGGCGCGATCGTGTTCGGTAAGACTAACCTCGACGAATTCGCGATGGGCTCGTCGTCGGAAAACTGCGCCTTCGGCGTCGTGCGAAATCCCCACGACGAATCGCGCGTTCCCGGCGGATCGTCGGGCGGCAGCGCCGTGTCTGTCGCAGCGGAACTCTGCGATTTCGCGCTCGGTTCTGACACCGGCGGATCGATCCGTCAACCAGCCTCACTCTGCGGCATTGTCGGGTTGAAGCCGACCTACGGCCGTGTGAGTCGATACGGTCTGGTTGCATTCGGATCGAGCCTCGATCAGATCGGTCCGTTGACGCGATCCGTGCGCGACGCGGCAGCGGTATTGCAGGTGATTGCTGGTTACGACAAGCACGATTCAACCAGCGCTGACGAACCTGTCGACGACTACCTGACCACACTCGACGAGCCGCTGAAGGGCCTGCGCGTCGGACTTCCGAAGCAGTACGTGAGCACCGCGAATGATCCGGCTGTCAACGCCGCGGTCGAGAAAGCGATCGCGACGTACCGTTCACTCGGCGCGCGCATTGTCGACATTGACTTGCCGCTCACGGACATCGGCATCTCGACCTATTACGTCATCGCGCCTGCGGAAGCGTCGAGCAACCTCGCTCGATTCGATGGCATTCGCTACGGACACCGTGCGAAGCTCGAACCTGGCGAAGATCTCTTCGATCTTTACGCCAAGAGCCGCGCTGAAGGATTCGGTGCCGAGGTCAAGCGACGCATCATGATCGGAACTTACGTGCTCTCAAGCGGCTACTACGACGCGTACTACAAGCGTGCGTTGCAAGTGCGGCGGCTCATCAAGGATGAATTCGACCGCGCGTTTGAACACTGCGATGTGCTGTTAGGTCCAACCTCGCCGACGCCCGCCTTCGAGATCGGAAAGAAAAGCGATCCGCTCTCGATGTATCTCTGTGACGTGTACACGGTGAACACGAATATCGCTGGCATCTGTGGGATTTCTATCCCGGGCGGAACGGTGTCCGTCGGCGACAAACGACTTCCGATTGGCTTGCAGCTTCAGGCTCCAGCGTTCGCGGAGGCGAAACTACTTCGTGCGGCGCGCATGCTTGAAGCGGCGCGATGAGCTGCGTCGGTTAGCGTCTCGTGCCACCGCTGGCAGCCAGTATTTGTGATGCCAATTCCGCCTGAAAACGTTCTCGATGCTCCCTCGGTTCTCTGCCTTGGCGACTCGCTCACGTGGGGACAGAACCCGCGGGATGGCTCACGCTTTCCGTATCACGTGCGCTGGCCCGGCGTGCTCCAACGTGAGCTGAATCGCACGTTGACCGGCGGTGCCCGCGTTATCGAAGAGGGGCTTTGCGGTCGGACTGTTGCAACAGAGAGCTGGCTCTTTCCGATGCGGTCCGCTCGATCGGTCGCACAGATGCTGCTTGAAACTCACGCACCACTCTCAGTGGTGATCGTCCTGCTTGGCGTGAACGACACGATCGCAACGTATCGGCGTTCGGTGCCCGACGTCGCTCTGTCGTGCTACTCGCTCTTGATGGAGATGCAGCGCAGCGGCTGCGGCGTGGAAGGCAGTGCGCCGAAGTTCCTTCTCGTTGCGCCGCCGCCAGTTGAGAAACCCCTCGGTGCGATGGAGCTTTTCTTCCGCGGCGCTGCGGAAACGTCGCGTGGTCTCGCAAGCGCGTACGCGACGATCGCCGCGACATGCGGGGCCTCATTCTTTGATTCGAGCACGATTGTGAAGGCCAGCGAACTCGACGGCGTGCACATCGACGAGGCCGCGCATGAACTGCTTGGCGTACACATCGCGACGCAGGTTCGGGGCATCATTATGCGCAAGCAATAGCCCGGTCCCTACCGCGCCGTCCACCCTCCAAGCACGGCACCAAGATCAAACGGCCCGACCACACCGTCGCCATCGACGTCGGCGCGACGCACCGAATACTCGGTGACTGGTCCCCATTGACTCAATACGTATTGCAAGTCGTGCATGTCGACTTTGCAGTCGACGGTGATGTCTTCGGGGTCGGTGATGGGCCGCATGATGCCGATGTTCACTGCGTTGAGAAAACCGGTTAGGACTGCCAGCATCCGCCCGTCGTCGAGTATTCGCATCGCGCCCTTGTTGGTAATGCCGGGCGGAACCCCCGCGAGCGCGGCGACGTCGTACATCGTTCCGGATTGCCAGAGAAAGCCCATGGTCCCGAAGTTCGGCGGATTCGCGTTCAGACATCCTCCAACCAATTGATCGAGGTCGTTCATATCGCCGACGTAACACGACGTCATTCCGGGCCAGACGCCGAGGTCGGTCATCACGCCGTCGACCCAAAAAAACGTGTGGTAGTTTTGCGGAGGCGCGACCGCTACGAGAGCCGCGTGCCCGACGCGGTTGAGCTCCTCGAACTCCGGGTTGTTGTAACCCTCGGGTGCCTCTACGAACGTCAGTCCGCGCGGGTCGGCGAGGTACGCGCCGCCGACGGTGAACTTGGCGTCGACCCAGCTCCCGCCGAATCGACCGTCGCTTGTGAGGTCGTTGACCGTCACGTGCAGGCCCGCGATTCCGGGCGGCTGTGGCAAAAAACGCCCATCCTTCCATTGGAATGGCAGAAGTTCTGGCACACCCGTTTCTGTATATCCGCCGACGACGCCGGTATTCGTCAACGCGTTCACGTCGTATCCGTGAATCGGTGTCGGCGGCGGGACTAACGTTGGCTCGCCAGTGGGCGACCAAACAATGATTTGCTCATACGTATTTCCGATGCCGCTGAGCTTACCGTGACCCGCAATCATGCCAGAATCGTTGATGCGCTCCGCTCTCCATTCGTAGATCCCGGGGGGCGCGGCCAGCATGACATAGCCATTCACGGCGTCCCAGCGGAACGCTCGACTCGACAGCACTGCCGGAGTTTTGAAGCTGCCAACTACGACCTCCGAGCTGTTCATGTCGGTCAGCGACATCGACGACCACTCGGCTGGCTTTGGTACGACGCTGAGTTCATACGAGCACTGGGCGCTCGCGTCGGTCGTGAATCCAAAGCTAACCGCCACGATGCCACCCAGCACTTCTCCTGCGAAAGAGGTTCGAGAATGTCTCATGAACCCCCCAACATGCTCAGCACCTCAAGTCGAGCTTCCGGGGTGAGCGTTCCGAGCCACTCTGCCAGTTCATCGGTTGAACTAAAGTCAAAGAGCCACGCGAGGTCGGTCGGCGTCATTTCAGGTTCAATTGCTTCTTCAGATTCTTCGCCGCCGCTCTGCATCATGTTGCCCGGTAGCTGGGGATTCCATGGCGCGCAGAGGTTACCCCACGCGCCAAGTAGCACGGCAAGGTCAGTTGCGCCGATCAAGCCGTCACGATCCCAGTCGACGCACAAGCATGCAGTCGGAGGGTTCGTGGCGTACGCAATATCGCAGGGTGGCGGCGACGTCGACTGCGGCGGCGAGTTCCAGGCACCGAGCAAGAGGGCAAGGTCCGCTGCGTCGACGATGCCATCGACATTCGCATCGCCGAGGCAGCGAGTATCGGTGTGCTCGAGCGCGCCGATATCGGTTCGCGCACCGATGACCGAATCGCTGTCGAGAATGCGTGCTATGAAAATGCGGTCGGGCAGCAACTCCATCGTGATGTCGTTGTGGTTGACATCCTTGCCATCGAGCGGCAGGTTTGCGGCGATGGGTTCTCCTCGATCCCTGATCGGCGAGCATGGATGCACGTGATAGGTTCGATTGAGGACTGGAGTGTTGATATCGGCATGATCGAAATAGGGATCTTGAACGTCGAAGATCTCGGAGCTGTATATGTGAGACGAGGCAAACGTGATCGGAAATGCGCAATGGCTGATAGTCGCCGTTACATACTCGCCGCTGAACTGGCTGGTTTGATCCGAGGGGCCCGATCCGTTCAGTGCGATGATGGAACTGTCGAGGATGATGCTCGACGTTCGTGTCGTGAGATTGCACCAGTAAATGCCGGCTCCGGATGCGCCTGAGACGTTGTTTGCGATCGTGCAGTGAACGAACTTCGCGCTGGCGCGCTGCGCGACCGGTGGCAAGGTGTCCGGAATTGCTGTCACGTACGCGCCGCCACCGTACGTTTGTGCGGTGTTGTCGACAATCAACGAGTCGGCGACATCGATGCCTCCGTTCTCGACGCGGATCCCGCCGCCGTATTCAAGACCGAGGTTCGCGCGCACGGTGCAGTTCCGCAGCTTCACCGTCGGGAGTGGTTCCTCCGCCGACGCTGCTGGCTTCGTGCGCGTCGCGAGGAAGCCACCACCCCGGCGACCCGCGTTGAGTTGGATCGTGCAGTTCTGAATCACGGGTTGGGCGATTCCGGGCGTAAACAGCCCACCGGGTGGGCCTTGCGCCGTCGATGTCAGCAGCACACCGCCGCCACCGCGCTGATCCACCATGTTCTCGGGGGCGGGTTGCTGCGCGACGTTGCCGCGCTCGATGACGAAGTCGTCGATGACCGTGTTGTCGTCGACATCAAGCACCGAGACGACGTGGTACGCATTGAGGCCGTTGATGCCGAGTGCCGCGACTGTAGCGAACCCCGTCGGAGCGACGTCGTTGCCATCAAGATCACCCGACAACACCGTCGGAGGGTTCATCGCCAACCAATCGTCCGCACCACCGTTCGCGTCGTAGGCGAAGCCGCCGCGAAGGTTGACGTGACCACTCAGAACGCCGGGCTTGATCGTGAACGTCGAAAACTGGACGGGCAGCGGCTGTCCACTCGGCAAGGCACCCCACGCACCAATTGTTAGGCCGGGCTTCCATGCAGTTCCCGGCGCCGAGCGAGCGACGAAGATGATGTCGTCGCCGTCGTGAGCCTCGGCCCGGTCGAGCGCTTCCTGAATCGTGTTGAAGGCCTTCGCCCACGACGAGCCGTCCTCTCCCAACACTCCGGGCGTGTAATCGCGGACACGATACGTGTCCGCGTGGGCGGAATCGCTCGCGGCGAGCGCAATCACGAGCGAGAGAGCGAGAGAGCGCTGCCATGATCTGAAAGCTCCTTGGATGTGAACCTTGCCCCGTTATATCGATCATCGACACGAACTCTCTACGAAATCCTGAACTTCTCCCCGACTTCCCAAGGGCTCGGTACTCGCTTCGCGCGAACCGATCTGCCGACTTGATTTGGGGTGCCGATCACGTGGAGTCGTCGTACCGCGAACCCCGCTCTCCGTTATCTCATTCAAACGCCTTCTTCTTCCCCAGCAGCTTCAGCACGCGCATGAACTCGTCGCGATAGCGCGCTGCGTCGGCGTCGCGCTGTCCGTAGGTGCCGATGCGCACAGTTGCTGCGACAACCTCGGGCGGCGGGCGACGTTTGACGACTAACTCGCCTGGCTCGTTTCGCACGCTCACAAGTTGAAAACGCCACGTGTCGCCTTCGAGCTTCTTCGTCACGATCGCGAGGTCGATGGCGTCCGCCGCGATGCGCGCGGCCTCGGGGACATCGCGCCACCGGACGCCATCGAGCGCAGGCGTCGGTCGCTCGACGTCGCCAGTCACGGCCGACTGCATTGCAGCGAGCGCCGCGCGGTTTTCATCTGGCGTGAAATCGCGTACCGCGCCTTCGTCACCCAGACCAAGTTGCCGATTCGCCGAGATGGGATCGGTGGTGGGCGAACAAGCGACGAAGAAAGCGCCAGCGACATTCAAAATCCAGTGAGCACGCACGGACGCAGCGTGCGGCGGCGGTCGGCTGTTGTCCAGTGGGACCCAGCAAGCCATCGACCGGGGGATTCGCCGGAGCGGGCGGTATGCACCTTCTGCGCCAAATGGCGAATAACGATCACCTACTTTCGTGATTCGCGCGAACGGTCACGACCGCGGCTCTAGGCCGCTGACTCGAGAGGCGATAGATTCTGTTCCGATCGCCCGCCGCGTTGCCCGTCCTCCTGACGGGGAACGGTGAGTCACGTGTCATGAGGTGCTTCGCGCTTCTCGTGGCAAATGGTTGCACCGCACGCGGCATTGTTCGCACTGCATGCTCGGCTTCGGCCGCCCATCCTCAGACAAGACTAGCTCAACGACGTCAGAACGACGTCGTAAGGAGCTGCGTCGTAATCTGCCCCGCCCGAGCCCCGAGATTGTCGACTGGCTGCGCCGACCCGAGCTCGTCGCCACGCTCTTGATCACCTTCGGCTGCGCCCTCGCAATCACAGTGCTTATCACGCTCAGTCGCGAAGCGTCGCGCGCCTTCACGGGCCAACTCGCAGTTGATAGTCGAATCAATCCGCGCGAGTACTCGATTGAAGATCTCACAGCGACGACCGAGGCTCGCGAGAACGCTCACCGCGCTTCGCCGCGCTTCTACGTCGCGAACGGTGCGTACCTCTCGTCGGTGCGAGCTGCGATCGAGGGTCTGCCCGTCGCCACGTTCGAGAAGCTCGAGCTGAGCGCAATCGAGCCAGAACTGGTCAACCGCTTCGACCTCACCCAAACCGCGCTGAAGGACTTGCAGCGGTACGGCGGCCCAAAGACGGCTTCGGAGTCTTGGCGCGAATGGTCCGAGCGATTCATCGGACTCTTATGGTCGGAAGAACCGATTGTCTCGAGCCAAGAGTACCAAGTCTTTGCGACGACTCGCGAGCGGCGCGTATTGCCTCCACCGTCCGAGCCCGTCGCCGCGGCAGGAGCCTCGACACCACCGGTGTTAGTCGCCGAGGCGAAGCGCGTTGAAATCGCTCACGAACTGCCGCCGGGCGAAGGCCCCGTTGAAGATGATTTTCGTCGCGGCATTGCCCGACTGGTCCGCGAGGCTGGTTTTCCCGAACCATTCGTCAACGTTGTCGCGGCCGCGGTGATTAGCGATCCTCGGCCCACCATTTCGTTCGACGACGCTCGCACCTCGCGGGCAGCGGCGGATGCCGCAGCGCGGGTCGCTCCGGTGATGGAGAAGCACCCGCGCGGCGAAGTCATCGTCGCTGAGGGCGACGTTCTCTCTGCCGACACGCTTCGCCGCCTCGAGCAGAGCGGCGACAATGCGGCTGACTTGCGCACATGGCGCGAGACCTTTGCCATGGTCGGCGGCGGTTTTGGATTCGGGCTTGCGGTCGCAGTTCTCATTCTGCTCTACGCCGTGCGCCACGAGCCGCGCGTCGGTCGAAGCCCGATCCGTCTGACGAGCGTCTTTCTGCTCATGGTCGTGCCCGCGTCGTTAGCGACGCTCACGAGTTCCGCGTTCCCGGTTGTCACACTCCCGACCGCCGCTGCCGCCGCGCTCTTCGTGAGTGCGGTCGCCGCAGTCGCGTACGGGCAACGCTTCGCGCTATTTGTCGGCGCGCTCCAGAGTCTACTCCTAACAATTACGCTCGATCTCGAAGAGACGACGTGCTTGGTCTTCTTCCTCGGTTGCGGCACGCTCGTGACGCTGTTGCGCGAAGTACGTCACCGCGCAACGATCGTGCGGGCCAGCGGCGGAACCGCGATTGTGCTCTTCATCGGTTTCCTTCTGCTCGGTCTGTTCGAGACGAGATTTTCGGCGAATGCGTGGACGCAGACGCTGCGTGACGCCTTCCTCGGCGCGGTAGCGGCATACGCGATCGGTTTCCTTGTGCTCGGCGTGTTGCCGTCGATCGAGAAGCTCTTCAACATTACGACTGGACTCACGCTTGCAGAACTTCGCGATCCGCGGCATCCGCTGCTCCGCCAGATGCAGGAGCGGGCACCAGGGACGTACAGCCACTCACTGCAAGTAGCGAACCTAGCCGAAGCCGCAGCGGATGCCATCGGTGCGGATGGGCTACTCGCGTATGCAGGTTCGCTCTATCACGACATCGGTAAAGTGAATAAGCCGGAGTACTTCGTCGAGAACCAACTTGGTGCCGCGAACAAGCACGAACGCCTGTCGCCCGCAATGAGTCTGCTCGTGATCGTGGGCCATGTGAAGGATGGACTCGAACTCGCGAAGGAGTACGTCCTCCCGAGCCCGCTCCATCACTTCATTGAGAGCCATCACGGAACGACGCTCGTCGAGTACTTCTTCCACCGCGCCCGTACCGAAGCGGAGAGGAAAGGCGAGAGCGAGGACTCGGTCGAAGAATTCGAGTTTCGCTATCCGGGACCGAAGCCACGAACGAAGGAAGCAGCAATCCTCATGCTCTCCGATGCCAGCGAGTCGGCATCGCGCGCGATCGTCGAACCAACCCACGGGCGTATCGAACATCTCGTTCGGACGCTGGCGCGGAAACGGCTCGACGACGGACAGTTTGACGAGTGTCCGCTCACCTTCGCCGAGCTCAAGATCGTCGAAGATTCGCTCATCAAGAGCCTCGCTGCGATTCACCACGGACGCATTGCGTATCCGTCGACGGCGACAACGATCGCGGCGCGGGCCTAACACTAGAGCGTTAACAGGCCATCGCTTCACGCACGATCTTTCGCATCGGATTCGACAGCGGAAACGCGGCAATTTCGCTGATTTCGACCCAGGTCCCGCTGCGGGATCGCGTCTCGCCGCGATAGACGACGAAGACAACTTCGCGATGCGTTGTCATGTGCGTGAACTCGCGCAATCGCGCGACGCGCATGGCGCTCACCGGGAGCGCGGTGGTGACCGCGTGGACATCGAGCGCGGCCTCGCTCTCAATCGTCGGTACTTGCCACATGGACGACCACAGCCCTCGTGCGGCCCTCTGCACGAGAAGGACTTTCGAGCCGCGACGAAGTACGACAGCATGGTGGTACACGCGTCGACGAGCTGCTCGCGGCGCCGGTGCGGGAATCGCAGCGGCATCACCACCGGCGCGGCCGCGACACGCGCGAGCGAGCGGACACACATCGCCTTCGGTGCCGCCGAGGAGCACACTATCGCACCGAGCTCCATGAGTCCTTCGTTGAAATGGGACGCATTCGTGCACGCCTCTACGAGCTGCGCTGCCCGTTCCCAACACCACTCGACGTTCTCAGGGTTCGCCGAGGTTCCGGCACGAGCGTCGACGCGCATCAACACCCGCGCCACGTTCGTATCAACGATGGGAACGCGTGCTCCGAAAGCGATCGACGCGATCGCGCCAGCGGTGTAACGCCCGACTCCCGGAAGTGATCGCAGCGCGTCGATATCTGCTGGTACCTCGCCTTCGAATCGCTCGGCGATCGCCCGCGCGGCCGCGTGCAACCGACGAGCCCGGCCGTAATAGCCAAGCCCTTGCCATGCGGCGAGCACCTCCTGTTCGCTGGCCTCGGCGAGGGCGCCGACCGTCGGGAACCGCCGCATGAACGGCTCGTAGAGTTCGACGGCCCGCGCGACTTGCGTCTGCTGAAGCATGGCCTCGCTCACGAGAGCCGTGTAGCCATTGCGGACTCGACGCCACGGCAGTTCGCGTTGGGCGTCAACGAACCACGCCTCGACGGCGGCAGCAAACTTGGAATCACGTGCGGACATGATCTCGACGCTTGACCGTACATGATCCGAACGTCTGGATGGTGCCGAACAGTCGGGTATCCCCTTCCCAGCGTCCACGGCAACCGTTACCGTACGGCCTATGGCCAACAAGATGTTCTACACGGCGGACGAAGCCGCTCAGAAGCTCGGAAAAACGGTCAACGCTGTCCTTGAGATGGCCAAGAAGGGCGAGATTCAGGAGTTCCGCGACCGCGACCGCGTCATGTTCAAAGTCGAGCAGATCAACCTGCTCGCGGGTGACGATCGCGACGGCGAGATTCCGCTCGCACTTGAGGACAGCCGGCTCGGTGAGTCGGGGATCGACCTCGCCGACTCCACGAGTGACCGGTCAAAGGCAGGTGCCCGAAGCGCGGCCAAGCGCGAACCTGCCCCCGACTCCAGCGATGAAACCGGTATTAGCGCGTTCGACGCGAGTCGCTACGGACAAGACAAGGGTGGCTCGAAGGCTGGCGGCAAGGGTGGCTCGGGTGAGCTCTCGCTCGAGACCGTCGGCTCAGGCAGCGGACTGCTCGATCTCACTCGTGAAAACGACGACAGTCTCTCCGGCGCAGCGCTGATCGAGAACGCGTTCGAGAACGAAGATGACGTACAGCTTCCCGCAAACGCGAGCGGTCTTTTCGACGCTGCTGGCGCTGACAGCGGCGGCAATGTCGTGACCTCGGGCGGCGGAGTCGCGATGATGCCCATGATGGTCGAAGCGTACGAGGGCTCGTGGTCGGGCCTCGGCGTCGGCCTGATGATTGGTGCCTTCGCCGCGCTGATCTGCACGCTCATCATGGCGGCGGTCGCCGTGACCGGTGCCGTCCCTGCACTCGCGACGATGTTTGCCGGCAACCTCCTCGTTTGGGC
>Ga0163147_10009030_pt1 | contig 10897 bp, 3 predicted proteins | sample OliLakLV19MP6G1_FD_148597 | JGI IMG/M metagenome (GOLD analysis project Ga0163147, IMG submission 148597) | Freshwater microbial mat bacterial communities from Lake Vanda, McMurdo Dry Valleys, Antarctica- Oligotrophic Lake LV.19.MP6.G1 | ecosystem: Environmental > Aquatic > Freshwater > Lake >... | reverse complement strand
GCCAGTAGTCACTGTCTGCTGTACTACCTTGTTGAGTAAGGGCTTGTAGCAACTTTGCTTCTAGTACTCGATGCTGTTTGCTATGCCTTTCTTTCTCTTCCTTTACTCTTTGATTGAAGTAGGCTAAAGTATTGTCGTGCCTCTTATCTTCTGCAATCAATTCTTCTTGGAGCTGTTGTATCAATTGGTCTATTTCTTCTTCACTTGTAGTGGTGGTAGACTCTCCAGTTTCATCAATAGTTTCCATGCCAGGCAACTGCTTGATCCGGTACGGCCGATTCGATACTTGTACTTGATTCGGTGCTGCTTCCAACTGCTTCCGTTGCTATCGATTCTATCGATTCGATGCTACGATCGACTTGATCTCCTCTTGATTCTTCACAGAAAACTGTGAGTTATTGTCGATGTATTATATTGACTTTGGACAGGCAACTGCTTGATCCGGTATGGCCGATTTGATACTTGTACTTGATTCGGTACTGCTTCCAACTGCTTCCGTTGCTATCGATTCTATCGATTCGATGCTACGATCGACTTGATCTCCTCTTGATTCTTCACAGAAAACTGTGAGTTATTGTCGATGTGTTATATTGACTTTGGACTTGATCCGTCGACTTGCTACTGTGGAAGACTCGATCCTTCACAGCGATAAGGCTTAAGGCGTTGATGCTTGAATTCTTTCTCTGCCACCGGCTATTATCTTCTCTTTTTCAATTCGTGTCGATACTCCTAGTCAACACTCCTCTTCTCGTCGATGCTATCGGCTTCACTGCTTCTATCGATGCTTCACTGTCAATCAATCCCTCTTTGATCCTCGATCCGGCAACTCGTACTGATGAGGGTTCTTGCTTCGCGATGCTCTTCTTTGCTACCGGCTAAATACACTACTATCTTTTCTTCTACCGATACAACCTTCCTTCTTACGACATCCCTTCCACGTTGCTTCGATCCGTATTAATCTTATTGCTCTTGCTCTTGTGTTACTCTTGTCGTCGATGTTATTGTTGTTGCTCTTCTTGTATTATGTCTTGACATGCAAGAAGGGTTCTCGATTTGTGTAGGCTGTAGTACAAAACGTACGCAGTACCTCTTTTGCGACCACTTCTTTCGCGAAATACTACTGCTTCTACTCGCCGACTCTTCTATCGATATCGATGCTGCTCTTCTACAGCTATTAGCTCCGTTCCGACTCTGTTATCAATACGATCCTGTTGTTGCTTGTTATCTTAAAAAAAAAAAAACTAAATATCTATTTTACTTCATTCTAGACAAGGCACTTCAGCCCGGCAGGCTCTTTAGACGCTCGCACACAGACAAGTCCAGGTGAAGTTGCGACTCCCGTAGCTACCCGGGAGTGGCAATGCTGAATGTGATGGCACTAAAATGTTGGGGAAACATCGTCAAAAAGGGAGGGGGAACAAAGGAAGTCTCGGGTTGTTGACTCACGATTGAGTGGAGGAAACTCTCTGAGTCCTGTCCTCGTTAAAAAGGGGTGGGTTGGTGGTGGTGCAAATAATTTTCAAAAGGCATGATTAGAATCCACAATGGGGATCAACCTGTGATCCCCCGCCACCAGTTACCCCGTCTCCATTTGTGTAGCATATTCCTTCTTGATGATGTTTTCCCAGTTGCTGATCCATGCTCGCTGGCGGAAGAGTGGCCAATGCATGCATTCTTCGAGTGGTGTCTGAAACAGCCACCTGATGTCTTCAGGGACTGCTTCCGCAAATGTGTAGAGGTGGGTGATCTCTCTGAACGCTACATCTTTCAGCTTGTTGGCTCGTCCTTGGTAGTCATGCCCGTGACGGTCCAAGTTCCTCTGGTCCCACACCTTGAACCACTGTGTGAAGAAGTAATCTATCACTGTGGTTGCCCAGTTCAAGGCGTTGTTCTTCGTTGTGGCTTTGTCACCGATGTGAACTCGCTGTCTGTTGATCCACTGCTTGGAGATCCTACCTTTGAACAGGTGAATCCAACCTATGGCCTCTTGGGCCGCTGCTAAGTTCCTCAGTTCTTGAGGCACTCTGAACTGCTGTCTTGTCAAGGCGCTCTTGACTCCGGCTAGCATCATTTCCATCAGGCCTAACTCAGTGCCCAAGGAGTTCAGCTTCTTACGCAAACCAGACATGAACTGTTTCCTCCATTCGCTTCTTGCTGGGCACCGGTACACATGAGAGCAGGTCTCAAGGCACGTCCCATCTCCAGTGCTGCAGGCGGGGCAGTCTGACCGATACTTGACTGGATCATATCTTGACACCACCTTTCCAACTGGGAGGATGTTTCCCAGATGCTTGTTCAGTGTGATTCTTCGCTTGTGATGCCTGTTGGCACCCCGTCTGTGGGCTTCCCAATCAATGTCCTGGAAGATTTCCTCGTCCCAGTCATACTTCTTGATCATGTACTGCTTCATTGGCTCGGTGGTTCTGGCCATGCTGACTTCTTTCTTCATGTTGTAGGTGATGGTTCCAGCGGGGAGATGCAATTGGACTCCGCTGGTGGGCAAGACTGGAACCACTGGGTAGTCTGTGTTGGGGTGATTTATCATGTAGTCTCCCGCAAGTTTGTCGGCATCGACATTCAGCTGTGCTGGGAGGGGCAACTGTTCGTATGCAGTCTTCTTGTCCTGGTGCCCTTTGATGTGCAACACAGCTGGGCGGGCAGTGGCTGGCAACAAGTCGCGAGTGGTCCAAATCTCGGCCAACACATCATAATCGGAAGCCTGGGTGGAGTTGGGAGTTCTTTTCCATTCTGCCGGCACTTCATGGCTGGAAGCCACCATGCTTTTGTTGTCGCAGTACAACCGGGAGTCGCTCAATGTCCCAGTGACGAAGCTTTGCACCCGGAAGAGGAACCTCATCACAGACAAGATCCCGTAGCCTTCGGCCCTGTAAGAATTGGAATGAGCCCCATAGGCAGGCCCACTGACGTGGAGCAGGCGTTGTCCCTGATTGGTGCTCAGGACCCAGCCAAAGGACGCTTTGGGGCTGGCTGCTCCCCCATCACTCGCAAACATAATGGGCTCTGAGCACAAGATGTGCAGCACTTCTTGATAGGGAACCAGGAATTGGCAAGTGTCGAACAAGGCCCTCTCCCACGGATCAAGTGTTGGGAGGAGTTCCAGGAAGGTAGTTGGAGGTGGTGGGGCCACGATGGGTGCCAGGGCTAATGGGGACCAGGTGGTGGAGAAGGTGCCTTTTCTCTCTTTTGCCTGCACTGGAACTCGGCCTTCGAACATTGCAGGATCCGGTGCTCCACTGGCCACAGCATCATAGCTGAACATGAGTCGGGGATGTGCTGTGAAGGTTCCATCCTCGTGCTGGGCGAACAGAACCTCTGGATGTGTGGGGTTGATCCAGAAGGGCCAGCTCCTTCTCATTTGTGCGGGGGCGACGAGCCATTGGCCCATGGGCCGGAGGAGTCGTCTTTGGTAGCGGGTGACACACAGTTTGTTCAAGAGCCTGCGCCACACTCTCCAGGCCTTTATGTTGGGCTTGAACTGGTTCACTTGCTGCCCATTCCGGCAGCCAATCTCATCTCTCTCAAGCCTTTCGGCAAAGTAGAACTTGTCCTCCACCTGTGTGCCGGCTGCGTTGGACACATCAGCGAGCGTCACCACGTTTAGCCACAGCCTGCAGTGGTTCAGCCGTCTCAGGTCCTTGGGGCCAAACTTCCCGCACTGAATGGCAATCTCCATCAGGTAGACATCGTTTGCCCGTTGACGGGGAGGCACCATGTCATCTAGCAAATGGAAGGAGCCTCGGATGTCCTTGAGATATTGCCGCAGGCTTGTCAGATAGTTGCTCTCCAGATAGACCAGTGGCAGGTCTGTGTCAGTGAAGACTGAGGTGCCGATGCCGGCGCAGAACTGAAGCCAGGAGACTGCGATCCGAAGCATCTTGCCTGGGCTTGCTTTGGGGCTCCTCCAGTGCTTGAGAAAATAGGAGACCTGGCCAAACCCTTGAAGATCATAAAGGTGGAAGAAAGAGGCTCCACCCAACTGGGTAGGGCCAAACACCATTGCCAGGGAGGAGGTCCGGTTGTAGCCGCATTTTGCCACCAAGGCCCTGTGGGCCTTCTTCTGTGCCCGGTCCAGCTCCTTGAAGCTGAAGTAACACATTGGGAGAGGGAAGCCCACACTGAGGCGGTAGATGGCCTGGTACATGAGGTGGGCTTCCTGCCTGGTCAGGGAGGAGGTGTTGACAATTCTGGCAAAGTCATCGCACTTGGCTGTGATGGCTTGCAGTTGCCGACGATTGCTGTCGGGTGCTTTGAAGCACCCCAGATGCTTGATCTCCACATTGCTGGGTTGGTGCTTCATCTCCAGTTGGTGTCCCTCCCCATCTGTCACCACTATGGGATGTGGGCTGGCTTCGTCATGTGCCATTGTCGGGGCGCCCTCCTCATCAAAGTTGAAGTGGATGGCGTGGTACTTGCACTTCGAGGACTCCAGTTTCTGATTGCAAGCCTCCAGGATGTCATGCCACAACTGGGCGTCCTTGCATGCCTCAGTGAGCAGCCACACAATGTTTGGTGGTGGGGAAGTTGTGAGGGCGGTGGATGGGTTGCTGGTGGTCGCATTGGTTCGGCGGCAGGTGTCGTCAACAAAGCCCAGGATGTGCAGGGTGCACTCAACATATCTGTCAGGAGATGCATAGAAGGCCCCCTTGGCTCTCTGGCAATAAACATCAAAGAGGGAGCTGCAAATGAAAAGCCACATGGGTGGGGATGTGGTGCTGCCTTGTCCTGTTCCAAGCAGGGGATAGAGCCGGCCATGTTGAATGTGCCGCTTGGAGATGCCCATCTTGGTCTGGACGTGGAACTTGGCCTCCTTGAGAGTTCTGCCGTGCACAATGCACACCTTTGTGTCAAGGCCTCTGGAACGGCCCACAACATTTGCAACGAAGGCAGGAATCCGATCGTAATTGGCTTTGCTGTCGTCGTCATTCATTATGACAGCCAGGCGCATGAGGCGTGCAATCTCATACTCCAGCTCCTTGACAAAAACTGGATCCAGGCATTCTTTTCCGGGCATGGAGCCATAGCAGTTTTCATTGATGTACTTCCGGTCACATGCGAGATGCAGCAGGTAGCGCCATTTGACTCCCATGAGCAAGTTCCAGTCCCACTCGTACAGATGGATCGCTCTCAGGCGGTGCAGCTTTGGTGACCCAGGATCTTTCTCAAACATGGTCATGACAATGCCTAGCCAGCGGGCATAGACATAACCAAACTTCAGGGCATAGTTCAGCAGCAACACATGGGCATAGATGATTCTGCTTCTCCATTCTTCCAGCTCTATGGCCTCGGGTGATCCTTTGGTTAAAAGATGCGGGGCAAAACAAATTTTTGCATGGCCCAAGTGAACTCCTGTCATGGGGGAAGTGGAAGTTGTTTCCTTCCACGACTTGATCTTCCCTTCGTATTCCTCCACTGTCAATTCCCAGGGGCAGCTGTCTGGATGCGCAACATACTTCATCTGCTCCAGAATCCACTTGGTTGCTGGGGTCAGGCCTTCCTCAGGGAACTCTCCTTGCAGGATCATGTCGGCTTTGGCACAAGAGCCTTCGAAGTCCATGAGGATTTCCAAAGGGGGCTGACACAGGTTTGCATTGCCCGACTGGCCGAAGTGTGCTCGGTTGCGCTCGGTCAGCAGGCGATCTATCTCATCTTGGTCCGTTTCGTCGCGCCATGCTGCACAGTTTTCATAGTCGGTGCATTCTGGGTCAGCTGGGACGCGGATGTAAGAAAGTCCGCCCTCTTTGATCAAGCCTCGCACCCCCCTCAGTTTGGTGAACACTTTGCTGACTTCCTCGGCTCTCTTTTGCTGCCGCAGCATTTGGGCATGCTCCTTGTTGCCTTCGTCGAGGTAGCTGGCGATCAATTCCTCTTGGTGCTCTTTACGAAGTTTTCCATCTTTGATTTCCTCCTTCTCTGCTTCAATCAACTCCTTGCGTTTCTGTTTGTGTGCTGCTTCGCAGTCTTCCAGAGTCAGAGGCAACTCATAATCTATGCTGCCGGCTTGGTCTCTGGTGGCTTGAATCGCTTCAGTCATGTCGTAGGAGTGTTTGTGCTGTGTGATGGCCTGACGCAGCAATTGGCACACATTGCGCATCTTTGCGATCTTGGGGGAGTAGGGGGCCCTTGGATATTGGGGGCACTTCTTTCCTGCATGCTTTGCTGACCTTTGAAACCGGTGGTCCAGCTTTTGGGCTAACTGATCATTGGGAGTGTCTGTGTCAATGCATTTCTGCAATTCTTCAAGCTGCTTGAAGAACTTGTGCTTCTCCAGGTGCTTGATCCGGTGCTTGAAATAGATTGGAATCTGGTGGTACTTTTTGCTGTTGATGTCCCGTGAGCCCTTCGCTGTTGCAAAGGTGGGTTTGCCACCCAGCAATTTGGCTGTGTCAAAGTCCACATAGAATGCTCTGTGATCTCCCATGGTGCGGATGTTGTAAGGTTCGTATCCGCATGCCAGGACAGCATCTTCAAGTTCCGGAGGGATGAGAAAATAGTCCAGGACCTTGGATCCTCGGATGTAGGTGTCGAAGTCTGTGCGACCATGGTTGGCCAGGATGATGTCCACCAGACCACAGTCGGTGCACAGTCGCGCAAGGCCGTCAGCATCCTCCAGTCCCAGCACTTCATTGAAATCGCCTCCCACACTGACCAGTTCTCCGGCATTCTGACATTCCTGGACAAACCTCACCAGGTCGCGGCGGTGGTGGTACCGAAGGCGTCGAGGGTCCCGTCTGTCTTCTTCCATGAACATGGACATTTGCTGTTTTGCAAAGGTTGATTCTCCCAGTTGGCGAGTGTTGCTGCGGTCATTTTGGCACACCTGATAGGTGCAAACAAAGGTGAGGATCCGGCCGCCGTTACCTCTGATCTTGGTGTGGACCCATCGGCCATAGGGGTCACTTCCTGTCTCAAACACTTTGTCTTTTAGCCATCCAGTCACGAGAGCCATGGTGCCGCCAGGTTTTTTGTTGCTGGTAGACTCTCGGCTGGTGTGGCTTGTCACGATCTTGTGAGAGTTTCTGCCAAACACTGCGTCGGCATCCTCCTTCAATCTCCACATCACTGAATTGTTACCTGTGTTCAAGTCACTTCCGCTGTAGCCCATCCAGTCCACTTCCATGTCCTTTTGGTGCTTGCAGTTTTCCTTCCATTTTCCTCCCAAGGCCACTTGAATGCCATTGGGGTTCTGCATGCAGAACCTAGTCCGTTGTCTGCCACCGGGTTTGGGGATCATCATTGCATCGCCAATGGGCTGATTTCGTCGCAGTGCGTGGTTCCAGGGTTCGTTTGTGGGCAGGGTTCCATCTTGATGGGCCTGTCGAGTGGCTTCGCTTTCGTCAGGTAGGCTCCCCAGATCATAGGTGCCTTCGGGATCGCCCAGACTGCTAACTGTGGCATCATCTGCCACAAAGGTGGACCCTTGGGTGCTTCCTGTGTCTTCGGATGGTGCCCGGGAGTTGTCGGCCCGGCACCGGGCGGACGTCCGCCGCGGGCCCTGTGGAATGTCGGGCGCGGACATGCCTGATGCCCACCCTGCGGCGGACTGATCTCCTAATTCTTGTCGTGCTTCCTGAGCGTCTGCTTCATCAGGAATCCTGTCTACCAACCACTCTCGTGGGGCATCTAACATTTTTCAGCTCCCTCGTCGCCCGAGGTCCTTGGCTGGCCCATTTGTTCGTGGGGACTCTCGTCCTGCAGGGGCATGTGCCCCCCACCTTTGTGGTGGATGTTGCGAGGCTGCCCTGCTTGGTCCGCACCAAGCATGTTGCTGTCCCCGTCTGTCAGGGGTTCTGCCGGCTTGCTCATTTTGGTGGGTGGTTCAGCGGAGGGGCTGAGAGCCTGCCGTGCCTCGGGTCCTGCGAGCGCTGTGGCCTTGTGCGCATTGGAGCGCTGTGGGGTGAACATGGGATTGTCCTCCTCTTCTTCCTCATCCAGGGACTGCGCCTCCCCTGTGCGCTGGATGAGAGGGGGGTGGATCAGCTGGGCCCCGCTTGGTTGCCCGGGCCCCGCCATGCCTGACTGTGACGCCAATTGGGCCATCATGCGTTCCATGGTGGCCATTCTGGCTTCTGTTTCCTTGTGGCTGATGGTCATGGCTGCAACACTGGCTTGGGTTTCCTTCAAGACAGCCTGATTGGCAGCCAGCGCTTGTTGCATTGCGTCCCGGTCCATGACTGCTGCCACTCGGGCTGATTCGGCCACGGCCTTGTCATGTGTGAGTTGGATCACTGCATCATCCAACTTGCTGATCATTTCCTCACACTCCTCGATGGTCCTTGTGGAGCGATTGGTGAGGGAGCTGGCGTGGGAGGGGCTGCTCTTGTCAGATTCATAGCCGGATGTGGAGGACTGTTGGGCCGGTTGCCCTGCTGGGGGACGGGCATACGGATTCAAGGCTGCACCGGGGGGTGCCTGTGTTGATGCTGTTGGGGGAGGGGCCGTTGGAGGGACCCATGCGTTGCGGACAGGGACTGGGTGGTTCAGTCCGGCTGGGGGGTTCATCATTGGGTTGCTTGGGCTGAGAGTGTGGGTGTAGAGACCCTGGGATAGAAACTTTGAGGTGGGTCCGTTGCGGTGGGCTAGACGGGTGGCTTTGGTTCGCTTGCGCTTCTGTTGAGTCCACGCCCCCCCCTGCTGTCGGGTGGGTCCTGCAACGGCCACTTGGGCGGGGATGGCTGGCCCTGGGTTGGCAGCTGCGGCTTTGGCAACTGCATCCTCGTGGTTCCTGATGGTTTTTGAGATCATGGAGAAGCGCCCGCTGTCTTCACCATCACTGTCACCGGTGTGGGCTGCCCGGGCAGTGATTGCCTGTTCTGCACTCCTCAAGGTTGGGGGCAACCAGACTTGTCCCAGTTGCGCACTTTGAGTCATGGTCTGTGCACAGATTTGCAGTTGTGTGGTGAGCACATCCTTGAGGATCTGTGTCTGTTTGTCACTGTAATGCACATATTTTACAACGTAACCACCTTGCTCCGCTGTGTCAGTTATGTCGATGACGTCTCGGCCAATCTGCCCTGGCAGCTTTGTTCCAGCATGAAACAACCACCGGAGTGCATCCACCTTGTCTGCAGGGAGGTTGTCGATCGTCAAAGTTCTTGTCCTGGACAGAAGTTTCTTGTGTTCCGCTATCGTGTTGGGCAGGTCTCGCCGTCTGCCTTGGTCAAAGAACATGAAAGACAGCATTGGTGGCTTCGCTGATTTCAGCAGCAATGTCACCTGTGGGGCGTCATGTTGGCCAGTTGAGATGGCCCACAGAGTGTGCTTTTTCTTGCCAACTGCAATTGCCACCGGGTGCAGGACAATGATGTACTTGATTTGGCTTTGTGCATTGACAATGGCCTCGATTCTTTCTCGCATTTTGTGTGTGCAGGTTTTCTCTGGGTCAATGCCCAGCAGCAAGGCGACCTTTTTGGAGACCGACTGACGGAGACTGTGTGGATAGATTTGAATCTTCGTCTCATTGGACCAGATGGAGACTCCCTGGAGTTCCTTGAACTTTGTCGCATCGCAAATGGTGTCTGAATAGACATTGAAGCAAGAGAGCTGCTTTTGTCCACGGTCCTGAGGCTTTCCCCACGGGATTCGTTGCTCGTCAAAGAAGGTTTTCAGCTGAAGTTCGGTGAAGGTCTTGAGGACATGGGGAGGGATGAGCGACGCAGGGTCATTCCTTGAGTTTGCTACAAGCATGTTGGGATCGTGAGGTGTGGCCACGGCAAGTGCCATCACGGTGTCATAAACGCTGTGCAGGGTGGAGTTGGACTCCAGAGTGAGGCAGACACCAAATGTGTGGCGTCTGCTGCGGGACTGGGGTCCAGAGTTAGGTTGCTGCACACCTTCACCAGCGAAGTGGACTTCTGCCAGGGGGTGCGTTGTAGGCAGTTGCAGCCGGAAGTCCCCACCGTTTGCGGTCCTCTCTGTGGCAGTGGAGAGGTCATCCCCAGGTTGCTGGAGGTTGTCCAGTCTGGCATCGTCCTGGGAGTTCCGCTTGTCTTCGTCCATGGCTTCGGGCGGCTCAACAATGGGTGCCTTGGGCGTTGGCTTTTGGGCCGCTGGGTTTGGGGCTTTTGGGTCCTCTGGTGGTGGAGCTGGTGGGAGGGGAGCTGGAGCAGGTTCGTCCAGGGTCTCGGGTTCATCACGGGCATGATCGGCTGCTTGCTCTCCTTCATCCATGGCCGATGTTTCAGCTTCCATTGTTGCGGCCAATGAACAACCTTCCTTGTCACTGGACCAGCGAGCCATTGTTGAGCCATTGACCAGGTGTTGAGGGCTGGGCCATGAAAGCGTTGGCGCTGGGGTTTCAAAGCAAAATTCTTCTTCCTTGCCTGGCACATCCGTGGCTTCCAGTGTGGCCAGGCATTGGAATCCGTGGGTGACTTTGGAGGCGTCTCCCCAATTGAGGGGGAACTTTGTGGAAGCAGAATGTCTCACTTGAGGGCATCCGGCGATGCGCTGGTGCAGCATCCCGAGTTGGAGGTTCTGACCCATTCTCAGCAGCAGGCTTGCCCATGGGGCGGTAGCTGGCTGGCATTTGAGGACTTCTGGTGGACCACTTCCAGCCTGATCTCTTTCTGGGATTGTCGCTTCAACGGGGACTTCTGAAGAGCTGTTGGGCTGCCAAATCAAGACTCGGATGCCCAGATTTTGGGCTCGGCTGGACACAAATTCCAAAGCTCCAGCAGGTGTCCACAGGAGACTCTGCCAAAGCCATGACAGGGGCTGGTGAGCCAAGGTTGCAAAGGAGCTCACAGGCCTAGCTAGAGAGTCATGACAGCAGGTCTTTGAACTGCCTTCGGATGCTGTGGAGAGCAGAGGGCTGGGGGGTGATCTGGACCTTCTCTGTGCTGCGTTCCGGCTGGCTTCCAAAGCTCCATCTGGATGG
>Ga0163147_10009028_pt1 | contig 10899 bp, 5 predicted proteins | sample OliLakLV19MP6G1_FD_148597 | JGI IMG/M metagenome (GOLD analysis project Ga0163147, IMG submission 148597) | Freshwater microbial mat bacterial communities from Lake Vanda, McMurdo Dry Valleys, Antarctica- Oligotrophic Lake LV.19.MP6.G1 | ecosystem: Environmental > Aquatic > Freshwater > Lake >... | reverse complement strand
GGCCATGCGTCGGCGCGCGACCCCTATTTCCTCTATGCCGCCAGCAACCTCGGCAGCATGTTGTCGCTGCTCGCGTATCCGACGCTCGTCGAGCCGCGGCTGGCGCTCGACGACCAGAGCCGCTGGTGGATGTGGGGCTACGCGGCGAGTGCGGGTCTGGTCGCCTTGTGCGCCGCGGCGCTGTGGCTGCGAGGGAAGCGCGAGCCGCGTATCGAGGAACCCGCGCCGCGAGCCGCGCGCGAACCACTGACGTGGCGGCGACGGTTGTGGTGGATCGCCCTCGCGTTCGTGCCGTCGAGCTTGCTGCTGGGTACGACGACTTACGTCTCGACCGACATCGCGCCGATCCCGCTCTTGTGGATCGTCCCGCTGGCTCTTTATCTTCTGACGTTCATCCTGGTGTTCGCGAAGCGGCCGTTGTTGCCGCATCGGCTGATGTGCCGGGCGCTGCCCATCGCCGTGTTGGCGCTGGCCCTGGTCCTCGTCAGCGGCGCGACGGAACTGCGCGGGTTGCCCGTGTGGGTGCTGCTGAGCCTGCACCTAGTCACCTTCTTCCTCGCGGCGATGGTTGGCCACGGGGAACTGGCGCGCGATCGGCCCGACGCGAGCCATCTGACTGAATTCTTCCTGTGGATGTCCGTCGGCGGCGTCCTCGGCGGGATGTTCAACGCGCTGCTCGCGCCGGTGATCTTCGCTCGCACCGGACTGACCGAGTATCCGCTGGCGCTAGTCCTCGCGTGCCTGATTCGGCCGACGCCGATTCACCCTTCTCTCCCCGACATGAGTGGAGCGGGAAGAAGGAGGCGAATCATCCTCGATGTCGTCCTGCCCGCCGTCGTCGGTCTGATGATCGTCGCCGTCATTTACGGGATGAGCCGTGCGAATGTCCCGGCTGGGCCGCTGCGGACCGCGTTCGCCCTGGGCGTGCCGGCGCTCGTGGTCTTCACCTTCGTCGATCGTCTACCGCGCTTCGCGCTCGGCATCGCGACGCTAATGCTCGCCGGCTCGTACGAGCCGCAGCAGGATTTGCTGTTCATGGAACGCAACTTCTTCGGTGTCGTGAAGGTCGCCGATTTGACCGACCCGGAAGGTCGCCGATTTCGCGTCCTGGTTCACGGCAACACGGTCCACGGGCAGATGAGCCTCGAAACCGTCGATGCCGACGGGCGGCACGAACCGCTCACGTACTATCACCGCACCGGACCCATTGGCGTGGTCTGCCGCACCTGGTTCGAGAAGAAGCCCGACGGCCTGCGCGTCGCCGGCGTCGGCCTGGGAACCGGGTCGCTCGCCTATTACGCCCGGCCCGGCGACCGCTGGAGTTTCTTCGAGATCGACCCGGCGATCGCCGAGGTTGCGGAGAATCCGACCTACTTCCCGTTCATGACCGAGTGCCGCGCGGGCGTGCCGTGGGTCATCCTCGGCGACGCCTATTTGCGCTTGCAGGAAGTGCCGGAGCAGTCGTACGACATGCTGATTCTGGACGCCTTCAGTTCCGACTCGATCCCGATGCACCTGATGACGCGCGAGGCGCTCGCGCTCTACCGTTCGCGGCTCAAGCCCGGCGGGATCATGGCCTTTCACATCTCGAACCGCTACTTGAACCTTCGCCCGATCCTGGCCAAGTTGGCCGAGGACGCGGGACTCGTTGGGCGCGGTTGGTACGACTCGTCGGGCGACAAGAAGATCGGCAAGTTCGACTCTGAATGGGTCATCGTCGCCGAGCGCGAAGAGGATTTCGGGGCCGTCGCCTGGCCGCGCGGCATGGACAGCTTCCCCGATGCGCGCTGGGAAACGATTCGGCCGAAGCCGAACACGCCGTTGTGGACCAACAACTTTTCGAATCTGCTGGCCGCGTTCGGCCGTCCCGACCTGGAGGATTGAGGATGGAGTTTCGCAACCTCGTCGAAGTGCATCGCGATCAGGCCGAGCGGTATGGTGCGCGGCCCGCGCTGCGGTATCGGCGGCACGGGCTGTTTCGCGACATGACCTGGGCCGACTATCGCGAACAGTCGCTCGCGGCCGCGGCGGCCCTCGTCGAGGCCGGCATCCAGCCCGGCGATCGCGTCGGTTTACTCTCGGAGAATCGCGTCGAGTGGCTCGTCGCCGACATGGCGATCATGACCGCGGGCGCGATCAACGTGCCCTCGCATTCGGGCATTCCCGGTCCCGGCGTGGCCCGGCAAATGGCCGACGCCGGCGCGCGTTGGCTCATCGCCTCCAACACTCTCCAACTCGCGAAGGCGCGCGAAGCCCGCAAGGAACTGCCGAACCTGAAGGGCATCGCCGTCTTCGATCGCGCCGCCGCGGCCGACGACGCCATCGCCTGGCCCGGCTTCCTACAACGTGGCCGACGCGCGCTCGCGTCGCTCGCACCGGAACTAGAACGACGTGAGCGTGCCCTCGCCGGCGACGATCTCGCCACGATCATGTACACCTCCGGCACCACCGGCGTGCCCAAGGGCGTGATGCTCTCGCATGGCAACATTCTGAGCAACGTCGATGCGATGCTCGACCTGATCCCCCGCGACCTCGATGTGCTGCTGCTCAGTTGGCTGCCCTACAGCCACATCTTCGCCCGGACGTGCGATCATTATTTGAGCCTGCGGGCCGGGTTGCTCATGGCCCTGTCCGAATCGCTCGACACGCTGCCGGGCGACCTCGCCGAGGTGCGGCCGACGCATTTGCACGGCGTGCCGCGCTTCTGGGAGAAGATGCTCGCCGCCGCCCGAGCGACGCCCGCGCCGGAGAAAGTGCTAAGGGCGATGTTCGGCGGGCGGATCGTGTGGCTGATGTCCGGCGGCGCCCCGCTGCCGCCGGCGATCGGTCAGGCTTACCGCGACGCCGGGTTGCCGCTGCTGCAAGGTTACGGCTTAACCGAAACCGCCCCCGTGCTGACGACGAATCGACCCAATCACTTCCGCGTCGAATCCGCCGGGCTGGCGATTCCCGGCGTCGAACTCAAGATCGAACCCGACGGCGAGATCATCTGTCGCGGGCCGATGGTCATGAAGGGCTATTGGAACCAGCCCGCCGCGACCGATGCCTGCCTGAAGGACGGCTGGTTCTACACGGGCGACATGGGACATCTGGACGCCGACGGTTTCCTGCACATCACCGGCCGCAAGAAAGAACTCATCGTCCTGAGCAGCGGCAAAAAAGTCGCTCCAACGGAAGTCGAAGCGATCTTGCAAGGCGACCCGCTGATCGAACAGGCCGTGGTGCATGGCGACAACAAGAACTTCCTCAGCGCGCTCATCGTGCCCAATTGGGCCAAAGTCCGCGCGACCTTGCCGCAAGTCAGCGGCGAACCCGAAGCGCTCGTGAAAGATCCCGCCGTGGTGGCGTTGTTCCAACAGCACATCGACGCCGCGCTCGCGAACGCGACGAACTGGGAACAAGTGAAACGCTTCTTCCTACGCCCGCGCCCCTTTACGCCCGACGGCGGTGAACTGACGGTGAGCTTGAAGCTGAAGCGCGACGTGATCCTGCAGCGCCACGCGGCGGATTGGGACGCGCTGTATACGGAGGTTTGAGGCGAGATGCGAACGGTCACGTCATGGACGTCGGCCGCGTTTCTTGCGATCTTTTTTCGGCGTCTCGACCGCGGCCAGTTCTGCCTCGATTTCCTGTACCGTCGGCAGCGCCGACCGCAGGCTCGGCGGCAGCGCCCGCGTCAACTCGTAGGTGGAGATGCCGATCGGCTTGTCGATCCCGGCGAAGCTGTACTCGGCCAGCAAGTTGTCCTTGGACTGGCAGAGGATCAGACCGATGGTCGGCGCGTCGGCCGGGTGCCGCAAGCGGTCGTTCACCACGTTGCAGTAAAAGTTGAGCTTGCCGGCGTAATCGGGCTTGAATTTCCCCTTCTTCAAATCGATGACGACGAATGCCCGCAACCGCAGATGATAGAAGAGCAAGTCGAGATAGAAGTCTTCGCCGCCGACATCGAGCCGGTACTGCCGGCCGACGAACGCGAAACCTTGGCCGAGTTCCAGGAGAAACTTCTCCACGTGTGCCACGAGGCCGGTTTCGAGTTCGCGTTCTTGGAACGGCTCGGTGAGTGTGAGAAAGTCGAAGATGTAGGAATCCTTGAGGGCCTGCTGCGCGAGGTCCGATTGCGGTGCGGGCATCAGTGCCGCAAAGTTCGTGACCGCCTTGCCGTGCCGAGCATGGGCCTGAGCGTCGATCTGCAACGCGAGGATGTTGCGACTCCAGCCGTTGGCGAGGGTTTGTTCCATGTACCAGCGGCGAGCGTAGAAGTCGGCCACCTTTTCCAGAATGGTGACATGATGCGCCCACGGAATCGACCAGAACAACGAATCGGGCAATTGTGTAACAGTCTGCTGCACGAGTGGAACGGCCATCGATTTTGCCACCGCCGGTGGCAAAATCGGAACCGGGGGCAATTTTGCCACCGGCGGTGGCAAAATTGCGGAATGGGCTGAGTACTCCCGATAGAAGGCGATCATCCGCCCGATGTTCCGCTCGGAAAACCCCTTCAGTTCCGGCAGTTCGTTCTTGAGGGCGAGGGCTGGGGCGCGGGATGACGGCCGCGCCCCAGCCCTCGTCCTTCTGGCGTTCCGCAATCGTGCGGCCGATGTCCCAGTAAAGGCGGACCAGTTCCGCGTTGACGGCCAGCATCGCCCGCGTCTGCGCGTGCTGGATGCGGGACTTCACTTCGTTGAGGAGTTCGAGATACCCATCGACCTTGGCGGGCGCTTTCTTCTTGCTCACAACTTGCTCCCCAGCGACTCCATGATTTAGATATGACCTCGGCGATACCGAGTTTCCGCCGAAGTTGCGGAACCTTGGGGATTGCTCCAACGACACTGCACTCGATACGATGGGCATGAAAGGCAGGTGTAGCCTGTCGAACTGCGCGAGGGGCTGCTCCTGTCCTTGTTCGCGGATGATCTGGATGACGACGGCGAACTCGACGAGTTGCAAGTCGATGGCGTCGTGTCCTTCTCGGAGCAAGTGCAGTGCTGGGTGGCAGCCATCGATTGGGCGGCGATTCGTCATGCTTCCGACATGCGGGAGGCGAGTAGCAATAGCACGAAAAACTCAAAAGGTGTCCGGCCGTCGGAATCAGATCAAGCATGGGTTTTCACCACAACGACACGAGGAAAGGCGCGAACCCGCCAGCGGGTCAATTCAGCGGCACCCGCGTGCCCACCGCCGGCAGCGTCACGTCGGGGAACCCCGCGGCGCGAAGGCACGTCGCCAGCGCTTCGGCGCGGTCGCTTTCGCCGTGGACCAGGCACACGCGGTTCACCTTGCCGATGAGCGGCGAGAGGAACGCCAGGAAGTCTTCTTGGTCGGCGTGCCCTGAGAAGCCTCCGAGATGCACGATCTCGGCCCACTTGTTCCACTCGCGGCCGAGGAACATCACCGTCGGCTCTTTCTCCAACATCCGCCGGCCGGGCGTGCCGTAGGCTTGATAACTCACCAGCACCACGCTGCTGCGCGGGTCGTCGATGTGGCGCTTCAGGTGATGTACGATGCGACCCGCCTCGCACATGCCGCTGGCGGCGACGATGATCGCGGGGCCGGGCCGGTCGCTCAGGCGCATGCCTTCCTCGAACGAACGGACATACTTCACCATCGGCCCGCCGAGGAAGTCCGGGTCGTCCTTCAGCTTCCGCGCGGCGATCGGGTCGAGCGCTTCGGGGTGACGTTGATAGATGTCCGCGACCTCGGCGGCGAGCGGGCTATCGACGAAGATCGGCAGCGCGGGCAACTCGCCGGCGCGGATCGCATCGCAGAGGAAGTGGATGACCAGTTGCGTGCGGCCGAGACTGAACGCGGGGATCAGCACCTTGCCGCCACGCTCGAACGTGCGCTTGACGGCTTCGACGAGCCGCGCCGAGGTGCGTTCCAGCGGCTCGTGAACTTGCCCGCCATAGGTGCTTTCACAGATGACGACGTTGGCGGGCGGGACGGCGGCCGTCGGTGGGAGAATCGGCGACCCGCGCCGCCCCAAGTCGCCCGTGAACGTCAACGAACCGCCCGAGGCGAACTCCAGGTGGATCATCGCCGAGCCGAGGATGTGACCGGCCTCGTGCAGCGTCAGGCGCACGCCGGGCAGAATCTCCTTCGTCTGGGCACACGGCAAGTCGATGATCTGATCGCACGTCGCCTCGGCGTCGGGCCGCGTGTACAGCGGCTCGATCCAGGGCGCGCGATACTGCCGCTGGATGTTGGCGTGGGCGGCTTCTTCCTCCTGAATGCGCGCGGAATCCTCGAGCATCACGCCGACGAGATCGCGCGTCGCGGGCGTGGTGTAGATCGGCCCGCGAAAACCTTGGCACACCAATGAGGGCAAGTTGCCGCAATGATCGATGTGAGCGTGACTGAGCACGACGGCATCAAGGCGGTGGGGATGAAACGGAAACTGATTGTTGCGCTGCCGCGCCGATTCGCCGCGTCCCTGGGTCAACCCGCAGTCGAGGAGGATGCGCCGGCCCTCGGCTTCGATGAGGTGCATCGACCCAGTGATCGAACGAGCGGCGCCCCAGAAGGTGATGCCCGGTCCGGCGGGCGAATGATCCAACGCATGTTCCATAATTGAATTATAGCGCTCGGTCCGTTGTGGAGGAAGCGAGGTGTTCTACCGCGAAGCGGTTGTGTCCCAAAGCCCATGGTCGCGAGGCTTGGCGAGCGCACCCTGGGAACCATTGCGAGCGCCGTTGTTTACCGCGAAGCGGTTGCATCCCATAGCCCAGGTCGGGAAGCTTGGCGAGCGCACCCTGGGGATGCTGGGCTTCGATACACAACCGCTTCGCGGTAGAAAACCGCCCCCACCATCTCAGGGTCAACACAAGCTACTTGGTATCGATTGCCGAACGCAATTCGGCCAACAGCAACGATGCTTGCAATCGCTCCACCCACGAGCCAATGCCCCCCGCGTTCGGCTTGGCTTCACTGGGTGCGAAGCGGGCAACGGCGGCTTCGGCCTGGGCGAGATTCGCGCGGGCGGCAGTTACGTCGCCTCGCGCCCGGGCTGCGAGGCCCAGGATCGCGAAATCGATGGGCGATTTCGGCGTTCCGATTTTGGCCATCGCCGAATCGACGTCCGCGAATTGGCCGGCCCGCAGGCGCAGTAGCGCCAAGCCGTGCCACACCTGCACCGACGGCTGTTTCAATTTCGCCAAGGTGGCTTCGAGCCGCGCGGCGGACTCGTTCAGCTTGAACGCACTGTTCGACTTCGACGCGCCGCCGACGAGCGCCAGCGCTGCCAACGTGTCGGAACGAATCGACGCCCAGAACGTTGTGAGCATTTGTTGGAATGATTTGTCGTAACCCGCCATATCGCCCGCCGCGAGTTGCAGCAGCGCGACGGCGCCGTGGGCATGCGCCCGGATGGCTTCCTTCGCCTTGCGCTCGTCGGCCATCTTGGCGGCTTCTTCGGCGAAGGGCAGCGCCTCCTTGAACTTCCGCTGCTCGGCGAGCGCGCCGGCGACCGCGTCGGCGTCCTCCTGGCGCAGGTCGAAGTCCTCCGGCGGCAGTTCACGTGAGTTCGCCAGCACCTGGCGAAACTCGGCCTCGGCCTCGCTGGACTTCCCCACGCTCAAATGCAGATTGGCCTTCAAGCGCGCGAGGTGCCGGCGCAGGTACTTTGTCAGCGGCGGCGAGAGAGATTCGGCGAGTTTCTCGGCCTCGCGCAAGCACTCGCGAGCCGCGGGAACGTCCCCCGCCGACAATCGCCCGCGGCCCTCATTGATGACGACGGAACAGTATTGCCAGCCGCCGGCGCCGTGATTGGCTTTGACGAGTTCACGGCTCGCGCGCAGCAGTTCGGCGCCGACGGCGCCGCGGCCATCGCGGACGAGGGCCATGCCCGCATCCACGATGGCGTGGGACATTTCCCGCGTCCGGTGGAAGCGCCCGGCGGCGATTTCCTCGAGCGCCTCGCGGCCGAACTTCTCGGCCCGGTCTTCGTCGTTGCCGTGGTCGGACTCGAACTCCGAGCGCGCCAACAGGAGCCGCGTGCGCCACTGATTCCTCGGCCCAAATCGTTCGACGTTGGCGGCGTCGATCTTGGCAAACAATTCACGAGCCAGAGGCAGCCCGTTCCGCTTGTCGGTCCGGACGAGAAAGGCGCTATAGCTATTGGCGAAGGTAATGACGCGCGGATGGGCGACGCCAATGGTGTTGTGCAAGTCGCGAAGGACATCGCGATACTCGGCCCCGGCCTCCGCGTCGCGTTCGAGCTTGTCGAGCGTCTCGGCGAGATGATAGCGTGCGATGCATAGATACGGATGATCGGGCGGCAGCGTCTCGCGGCCGTTCTTGATGCACTCTTGAAATGCTTTGAGGGCCAGGGTAAGGGTCACGTTCTTCCCGAAACCGGTCAGTTCGTCGGCGGAGCGCAACAGGATCAGGGCCGGCATGAATTTGAACGCGGCCTTGGCGATCGTCTTGGCTTGCCCCGGCGGCAAGGCGTCGATATCGCGGGTCAATTCCGTGTACTTTTCGGAGGCCTTGGGGAACATGCCGTGATCGACGTAGAACGCGCCGATCGCCAGATTGGCTTCGAGGACGAGAACCGGATTGGACGGCGCGGCGTTCTTTCGCGCATCGCGGGCTTCCTCGAGCGCCGGGAGCGCGGCCACGTCGCCCAGCAGGAACAGGCTCATCGCCCGGTGCCAGCGCGTCAGCGAGATCGCGGCGGGATCAACGCCGGCTTTCGTCTGCTCGTCGGCGATTTGCTCGAAGCGGTCGCGGGCCTTCTCGAACTCGCCGAGTTCAAAGTCCAACCGGGCGAGGTCGAACTCGCTCTGAATCCGATCCTCGGGCCGCGTCGTCGATTCCCCGGCGCGCAGCCGCTGCGCTTCGAGGAGGTGCGGCCGGGCGGCCTCAAGACGGCCGAGGTTGCGGTAACTGTTGCCGAGCGACCCGTGCAAGCGGGCGCGGACCATCGGGGGAATCTCTTTGTCTTCGTCGTTCAACTCGCGGGACAGGTCGCCGAGCACCTCGCCGACGGTTCGTTTTTCGGCGACGGCCCAGGCCGGCGGCGCAAGTTGCGCGCCCAGAAACGCCATCGGGTCGTTGGCCCGGAACAGGCTGACGAACAAGTCCGAGGCCTTGTCCGCCGCGAGCCGGGCTTCGAGTTCGGCTTGCAGCGCCGCTTCCTTCTTGCGCTGCTCGGCGACGGCTTGATCGCGCGCCCATTCAGCGCGCAGCCAAAGCAGAGTGATGGCGGGCGTGCCGATCATCGCCGTCAGCAGCACGGTCAGCAAAAGCGCCGCGGCGGCTTTGTTACGCCTCGCCCACTTGTGTGCCTTCTCGATGCGGCCGACGGGCCGCGCGAGGATTGGCTCTTGGGCGCGGAAACGGCGCAGATCCTCCGCGAGGTCCGCCGCCGTGGCGTAACGCCGGTGAACATCTTTTTGCAGGCATTTGTGGCAAATGGTTTCCAGATCGCGCGGCACCGCGAGGTTCAATTGCCGCAGCGGCGCCGGCTCGTCGCGCAAGACCTGTTGAATCGTATCCAGCGGCGTCGCGCCGAGGAACGGCGGCCGTCCGCCCAGCAGGCGATAGAGCGTCGCGCCGAGCGCCCAGATGTCGGCTTCGGTTCCGACGTTGCCCTCGCCCGACGCTTGTTCCGGCGACATGTACGGCGGCGCGCCCATGACATCGCCGGTGCGCGACAAGTTCGCGTCAGCCCCCAACACTTTCACCAGGCCGAAGTCGGTGATCTTCGCCACGCCGCCCTTGGCCATCAGGATGTTGTGCGGCTTGATGTCGCGATGAATCAATCCTTGGGCGTGGGCGTGGGCCATCGCGCCGGCCAACTGTTCGATCAACTGAGCGGCCTCGTCCGGCGACAGCGGCGCCGCGCGGACGCGCTGTTCCAGCGAGCCGTCGGGGCAATACTCCATGGTGAAAAAGGGCAACCCGGCATGTTCGCCCAGCGAATGAATCTTGACGATGTGCGGATGTTCGAGCGCCGCGACGGACTTGGCTTCATTCTGAAAGCGCGTCAATTCATCCGTGGAAGCGTGAGCGCCCGCCAGCACCATCTTGAGCGCCACCCAGCGGTCCAGTTCGACCTCGCGCGCCTTGTACACGACGCCCATGCCGCCGCGCCCCAACTCCTCGGCGATCGCATATCCCGGCACCGTCGGCACGGCCCCACGCTGCGCGCCGCGCCGCCCCAACCCGGCCATCGTCGAAGCGACGCCGCCGCGCTTCTGCGCCCAGCCGCTCTCGACGAGCGTGAGCAACTCGGGGCAATCGGCGCACACCTCCTCCGGCGACAACGCTTCGCCGCGACGAAATGCCTGTTCCAAGCGATCGATCCGTTCCCCGATGCGCGTGTCGTCGTTCATGAGTGAATCCTCACAAAATGGCGGGAGGGGTGCAACCGCCGGTCACTGGCGGCCGACGGCCGCTTTCAACTCGTCGAAGTGCAGCCGCTCGGCAATGCGGAGCCGCCAACGTTCGTCAACATTCGTGTTGGGCTTGGCTTCGCTCGGAGTGAGTTGAGAAACGGCGTCTTCGGCCTGGGCAATTCGATCACGGGCCTTCGCCACTTCGCCGCGCGCCGCGGCCGCCATGCGGAGAATGACGAAATCGATCGGACGCGATGGCTCACCGATCTTGGCGATTGCTTCATCAACTCGCCCCGGCTGCCCGGCCCGCAGTCGCGCCAGGGCCAGTCCTCGCCAGGCAGCCGGCATCGGCTGTTTGAGATTCGGCAACGCGGCCTCTAGCCGTTCGGCGGATTCGCTCGGCTTCCACGCGCGATGGGATTTCGACGCGCCGCCGACGAACGCGAGCGTCGCCTGAGTGCGGGCACGATCCGATGCTTCAAATGTGGTGAGCATTTGCTGGAGGGTCTTGTCGTAACCCGCCGCGTCGCCTGCCGCGAATTGCAGCAGCGCGATCGTGGCA
>Ga0163147_10009027_pt1 | contig 10901 bp, 11 predicted proteins | sample OliLakLV19MP6G1_FD_148597 | JGI IMG/M metagenome (GOLD analysis project Ga0163147, IMG submission 148597) | Freshwater microbial mat bacterial communities from Lake Vanda, McMurdo Dry Valleys, Antarctica- Oligotrophic Lake LV.19.MP6.G1 | ecosystem: Environmental > Aquatic > Freshwater > Lake >... | reverse complement strand
TGGATCGTCTGCAGGAGCAGAGTATCCACGAGCATCACGGCCGTCCCGCCTATTGGACGGAAGCCGGTGACTGACGAAACAGTGCACACTCGCACGCTCGCGCCGGACCAGCTCCGGAAGATGGACGCCTACTGGCGTGCCGCCAATTACCTGTCGGTCGGCCAGATCTATCTGTTCGACAACCCGCTCCTCAAGCGGCCGCTGGTGCTGGCGGATGTGAAGCACATGTTGCTCGGGCACTGGGGTACGACGCCGGGCCAGAACTTCATCTACGTGCACCTGAATCGGGTGATCACCAAGTACGACCTCGACATGATCTACGTCGCCGGGCCGGGACACGGCGGCCCGGCCGTGGTGGCCAACACGTATCTCGAGGGCACCTACAGCGAGGTCTACCCCCAGATCAGCGAGGACGAGGCCGGACTTCAGAAGCTGTTCCTCCAGTTCTCGTTTCCCGGAGGGATTCCCAGCCACAGCTCACCGGAGTGCCCGGGGTCGATCCACGAAGGCGGCGAACTCGGCTATTCGCTCAGCCACGCGTTCGGGGCGGTGTTCGACACCCCGGATCTGCTCGTGGCCTGTGTCGTCGGTGACGGCGAGGCGGAAACCGGACCACTCGCGACGGCGTGGCACTCGAACAAGTTCCTGAATCCGGCGACCGACGGCGCCGTACTGCCGATCCTGCATCTCAACGGCTACAAAATCGCGAACCCCACGATCCTTGCGCGCATCGAGCCGGACGAACTCGACCAGCTGCTGCGCGGCTACGGGTGGACGCCGATCCTGGTCGAAGGACACGACCCCGCGCTGATGCACGAGGCGATGGCGGCCGCGCTCGACACGGCCGTCGAGCAGATCCGCCGCATCCAGCAGGAGGCGCGCGGTCCCGGCAGCCTCGGCCGCAACCCGACGCGCGCGCGCTGGCCGATGATCGTGCTGAAGTCGCCCAAGGGCTGGACGGGACCGAAGGTCGTCGATGGCCGGCAAGTGGAGGGCACGTTCCGATCACACCAGGTGCCCCTCCACCCGGCGGCGCATCCCGAGCATCTCGGCCTGCTCGACGCGTGGCTACGAAGCTACCGCCCCGAGGAACTCTTCGACGCGCAGGGGCGGCTCACACCCGAACTGGCCGACCTGGCGCCCAAGGGCGAACGGCGCATGGGCGCCAATCCTCACGCCAATGGCGGACTGCTCCTTCACGACTTGCAGATGCCGGACTTCCGCAGCTACGCCGTCGATGTGCCCCGGCCCGGTACGCCCGGCATCGGCGACACGCGCGTGCTCGGCCCTTTCCTGCGCGACGTGGCACGGGTGAATGACGCAGCGCGGAACTTCCGTGTCTTCGGCCCCGACGAGACGATCTCCAACGGGCTGGGGGCGCTCTTCGAGGCCACGAACCGCCAGTGGGACGCGGTCACTGAGGCCACCGACGAGTTCCTGGCTCCCTCCGGCCGGGTGCTCGACTCGATGCTCAGCGAGCACCAGTGCCAAGGCTGGCTCGAGGGCTATCTGCTGACCGGGCGGCACGGCCTTTTCAACTGCTACGAGGCGTTCGTCCACATCATCGACTCGATGTTCAACCAGCACGCCAAGTGGCTGAAGGTCACCCTGGATCTGCCGTGGCGCCGGCCGATCGCGTCCCTCAACTACCTGCTGAGCTCGCACGTCTGGCGGCAGGATCACAACGGCTTCACCCATCAGGATCCCGGGTTCCTGGACGTGGTCGTGAACAAGAAGGCCGAAGTCGTGCGGGTCTACCTGCCGCCGGATGCCAATTGTCTGCTCTCGGTGATGGACCACTGCCTGCGCAGCCGCAACTACATCAACGTCGTGGTGGCCGGCAAACACCCGGCCCCCCAGTGGCTTACGATGGAGGCCGCCAGCGCGCACTGCGCCGCCGGCATCGGGATCTGGCCGTGGGCCAGCAACGACCACGACGCCGCGCCGGACGTGGTCATGGCGTGCTGTGGCGACGTGCCGACGCTCGAAACGCTGGCCGCCGTGTCGATCATGCGCGAGCATCTGCCCGATCTGAAGATCCGCGTCGTCAATGTCGTTGACCTGATGAAGCTGCAACCGCAGAGCGAGCACCCGCACGGCCTGAGCGACGCCGCATTCGACGCGCTGTTCACCACCAGCGCGCCGGTGATTTTTGCCTTCCACGCCTACCCGTGGCTGATTCACCGTCTGACCTACCGTCGGACCAATCACGACAACATTCATGTCCGCGGCTACAAGGAAGAAGGCACGATCACGACGCCGTTCGACATGACAGTGTTGAACGATCTGGACCGCTTCCACCTGGTCATGGACGCCATCGATCGCCTGCCCCAGACGGGCGCGCCTGGCGTGCGCCTCAAGCGGCAGCTCGGAGACACGCTGATCGAGCACCGCCGGTACATCGGCACGCACGGTCAGGACATGCCCGAGGTGCGAGACTGGGTGTGGCCGGGATGAATCTCTACCTGATTCGTCACGGCGAAACGGCCTGGACGGTCTCTGGCCAGCACACCGGCCGCACGGATATCCCACTCACGCCACAGGGCGAACAGGAAGCCCGCGTGCTTGGAGAGGAACTGATCGCGGTCAGGTTCACCCGAGCGTTCACGAGCCCGCGGCAGCGCGCCACACGCTCGCACGGGCACTTCGGCCGCGTCCTGGCAGCGCGCTGGATTGGTCTACCCGTGAGCGCCGCGCGGCATTTCGTGCTCAGCACCGCGTCCCTCGGCATCCTTCGCGACGAGCCGGCCCTCCCCCACGGCTCTTCCACCGTCCTCTGGAATGCCGTCTCGCCCGAAGCCGCCACATCAGGGCAGACAAGTCAGGCGCGCGAATGAGCACGGCGGGCGTGGGCGATCGGCCGGCGCGAACACTCGACGCTCCCCGTGCCGCGAGGGCTGGCACGGTCGTCTCGGTCCGCGGCAGCGTCGTGGATGTCAGATTCGACCGGCGAGCGCCGCCGATCCATTCGCTGCTGCGCACGGGCGCCGACCTCCAGATCGTCATCGAAGTGCTGGCCCAGCGCGACGCGCATCACGTGCGTGGCATTGCCTTGACGCCCACGCAGGGGCTCGCCCGCGGCATGGCCGTAGAAGACACCGGCGGACCCTTGAAGGCACCCGTAGGCAAGGGCATCCTGTCGCGCATGTTCGACGTGTTCGGTGGCACGATCGACCGTGAAGGGCCGCTGGTCGATGTGCAGTGGCGCTCCGTGCACCACGATCCACCGCCGCTCGCAAAGCGTGCCACCACATCGCAGATCTTCGAGACCGGCCTCAAGGCCATCGATGTGCTCGTGCCGCTCGAGCGCGGCGGCAAGGCGGGCCTGTTCGGCGGCGCTGGCGTGGGTAAGACGGTGCTGCTCACCGAGATGATCCACAACATGATCGGGCACCAGGCCGGCGTCAGCATCTTCTGCGGCATCGGCGAACGCTCCCGTGAGGGCGAAGAACTCCATCGCGAGATGAAGGCCGCTGGCGTGCTTCCCAACATGGTGATGGTCTTCGGCCAGATGAACGAGCCGCCAGGCAGCCGGTTCCGGGTAGGCCACGCCGCGCTCACCATGGCCGAGTACTTCCGGGACGACGAGCATCGCGATGTCCTGCTGCTGGTCGACAACATCTTCCGGTTCATCCAGGCCGGTATGGAGGTGTCGGGGCTGATGGGCCAGATGCCGTCGCGTCTGGGCTACCAGCCGACGATGGGCACGGAGTTGTCGCGCCTGGAAGAGCGTATCGCCAACACCGACACCGGCGCCATCACCGCGATCCAGGCGGTCTACGTGCCGGCCGACGACTTCACCGATCCGGCTGCCGTCCACACGTTCTCGCATTTGTCGTCGTCCATCGTGCTCTCGCGGAAGCGGGCGAGCGAAGGTCTGTATCCGGCGATCGACCCGCTGCAGTCCAGTTCGAAGATGGCCACGCCCGGCATCGCCGGAGAACGGCACTACCGCCTGGCGCAGGAAATCCGGCAGACCCTCGCGCAGTACGCGGAGCTCAAGGACATCGTGGCCATGCTCGGTCTCGAGCAGTTGTCACCTGAGGACCGCAAGGTGGTGGCCCGCGCGCGCCGCTTGGAACGGTTCCTCACGCAGCCCTTCTTCACGACCGAGCAGTTCACTGGCCTCAAGGGACAGCTCGTCAGCCTCGAGGACGCGCTCGACGGCTGCGAACGCATCATGCGCGATGAATTCAAGGACTACCCGGAGAGCGCGCTCTACATGATCGGGAAGATTTCCGACGCGAAGAGGCCGGCGAAATGACGCTGAAAGTGCTCCTGCCCTTCGCGGTGTTCGCCGAGCGGGCTGAGGTGTCGCGGATCGTCGCGGAGACGGCGCACGGCTCGTTCGGAATCCTGCCGCACCGGCTCGACTGCGTTGCCGCACTGACGCCCGGCATCCTGGTCTACGAAACCAGCAACGAGGGCGAAGTCTACGTCGCCGTCGATGAAGGTGTGCTGGTAAAGACGGGTCAGAACGTGCTCGTGTCGGTGCGGCGGGCGCTGTCCGGAACGGACCTGGCCCAATTGCATGATCTGGTGGAGCAGGAGTTCCTGGCGCAGGATGACGAGGAGCGGAACGTGCGTTCGGTGATGTCGAAACTGGCATCCGGACTCGTCCGGCGCCTGGCGGCGTTCCATCATGAGTGACGACCGGCGGAACAGGTCTGCTGCCAGGCCGACCCTGGCCGGGCAGGTCGGCGCCAAAGCGGCGCGCAAGCTCAAGGCGCGGCGTCACGGCGCGCCGGGCATCTGGTTCGGCGTCGGCATGATGGGGCTGATCGGATGGTCGGTGGTCGTGCCGACGCTGCTCGGCGCGGCCCTGGGCCTCTGGTTGGACAGCCGCCATCCAGGCGCGCACACCTGGACCCTGGCGCTGCTCGTGGCGGGGCTGACGATCGGCTGCTGGAACGCCTGGCAATGGGTGGCCAAGGAAGATCGCGCCATCCGCGAAGAACAGCGTGACGACGATGCATGACGTGCTGGCGCTCGGCGCGGCCGGAATGGGCGGCGCCATCCTCGGGGCGGTCTTCTTCGGCGGCCTGTGGTGGACGGTCCACCGAGGCCTGTCGTCCGCGCGGCCAGCGCTCTGGTTCATCGTCAGCCTGCTGGCGCGCACCAGCATGCTCCTGGCGGGAATCTACGTCATCGCTGGCGGCCAATGGCAACGGCTGGTCTCGTGTCTGGTCGGTGTCGTCGTCGCGCGCCTCGTCGTGACGCGGCTGGCGCGCCAACCGGTTCAGGGCCCGTCCGGTCCGTCACGGGAGGCCGTTCATGCACCTTAGTCCTGACCAGGTCATCTTCTGGCAGTCCGGCGTCATCACCCTCAACGCCACCATCGTCTACACGTGGGGGATCATGCTGATCCTGGCAGTGGGCTCGCGACTCATCACCGGCGCGTTGTCCGGCGACCTGACCCGGTCGCGCTGGCAGAATCTGCTGGAGATCGTGACCACCGCCATCCAAGGCCAGATCGAAGATGTCGGCCTGGTCCATCCCGAGAGGTATCTCGGCTTCCTCGGCACGCTGTTCCTGTTCGTGGCCACGGCCAGCGTGTGCACGGTGATTCCCGGCTATGAACCGCCCACCGGCTCGCTCTCGACCACGATGGCGCTCGCCCTGTGCGTGTTCGTGGCGGTACCGATGTTTGGCATCGCCGACCAGGGCGTGGGCGGCTACCTGGCGTCGTACGTGAAGCCGACGTTCATCATGCTGCCGTTCAACATCATCAGCGAAGTGTCGCGTACGCTGGCGCTGGCCGTCCGACTGTTCGGCAACATGATGAGCGGCGCGATGATCATCGGCATTCTGCTCACCATCACGCCCTTCGTCTTTCCCATCGTCATGACGGCGCTGGGCCTGCTGACCGGCATGGTCCAGGCCTACATCTTCAGCATTCTTGCCGCGGTCTACATCGCCGCGGCGACGCGCAGTCGCACCACCGCGCGCGAACCGGCGACCACCGCGTGACATCGCCAGAGGATCTCCCATGGACAGCACCGCGCTCATCGCCGTCGTCTCGATCATCAGCGCCAGCCTCACGACCGCGATCGGATGCATGATTCCGGCGCTCAGCGAAGGACGGGCGGTCGCCACCGCGCTGACCGCACTGGCCCAGCAACCGGACGCCTCGGCCACCATCACGCGGACCCTGTTCGTCGGACTGGCGATGATCGAGTCCACGGCCATCTACTGTTTCGTGGTCTCGATGATTCTGATCTTCGCCAATCCCTTCTGGAACCAGGTCCTCGCCAGCGCTGCGGGAAAGTGAGCCGGTGCTGATCGACTGGTTTACCGTCGGCGCGCAGGCGCTCAACTTCGTCATCCTGGTGTGGCTGTTGAAGCGCTTCCTCTACAAACCCATTCTGCGCGCGATCGACGCACGCGAACAGAAGATCGCCGCGGAACTGGCGGACGCGGCCGCGAAGCAGGCGGACGCGAAGAAGGAACGCGACGAGTTCCAGCGCAAGAACGAGGAGTTCGACCAGCAGCGCGCGGCACGCTTGAGCACAGTCGAGGAGGAGATCGGCGCCGAACGCCAGCGGCTGCTTGACGAGGCGCGGCACGCCGCCGATGCGTTGAGCACCAAACGCCAGGAGGCACTCACGGCGGAGGCGCAGCGTCTCAACAGGGCCATCGCCCTCCGAACCCACCAGGAAGTCTTCGCCATTGCCCGGAAGGCCCTGGCGGATCTCGCCACGGCCAGCCTGGAAGAGCAGATGGGCGACGTCTTCACCCGGCGCCTCAGCGAGATGGACGGCGATGCGAAGAATGACCTTGGCCGCGCCCTGAAGACGGCGTCCGAACCCGGCGTCGTGCGCAGCGCATTCGAGATGCCGGCAGAGCAGCGCGCCGCGGTGCAGCACGCGCTCGACGAGACCTTCGCGGCCGACGTGCGCCTGCGGTTCGAGACCGCGCCAGAGCTCGTCAGCGGCATCGAGCTCACGGTCAACGGGCTCAAGATGGGTTGGAGCATCGCAGACTACCTGGCATCCCTCGAACGAGGCGTGGTCGAACTTCTGAGCCCGCCGGCAGCGCCCGAGCCACAGGCCGATGCGAAAGGCAGCGACCACCGTGCCTGAGGGCCTGCAGGATGTCTTCGATCGTGCCTTCGACGGCATCCGTCGAACGCGCGAATCCTTCGTGCCGTCGCTCGCGCCGCGGGAAGTGGGGACGGTCACCACGGTCTCTACCGGCATTGCCACGGTCTGTGGTCTTCCCAACGTCGGATTCGAGGAACTGGTGACGTTTGCCGGCGGCGTCTCCGGTATCGCGGTTCAACGTGGACGAAGACGAGATCGGCGTCGTGCTGCTCGGCGACTACTGGGATCTGCACGCGGGCGATGAAGTGACGCGCACCGGCCGCGTAATGGACGTGGCGGTCGGCGACGGGCTGCTCGGACGGGTCATCGATCCGCTTGGCCGGCCGCTCGATGGCCGGGGACCGGTGGCGTCAGATGCACGCTTGCCGATCGAGCGCGCTGCACCGGCGATCATGGACCGCGCTCCGGTCACCGTGCCGCTGCAGACCGGCCTCAAGGTCGTCGACGCGCTCATTCCCATCGGACGCGGTCAGCGCGAGTTGATTCTCGGCGATCGGCAGACGGGCAAGAGCGCCATCGCGGTGGACGCCATCCTCAACCAGCGTGGCCACAACGTCCTGTGTGTGTACTGCGCCATCGGTCAGCGCGCGTCGGCCGTGGCGAAGGTCGTGGCGACACTGCGAGAGACCGGTGCGCTCGACTATACGGTGGTCGTCGTGACCGAGGGCAACGACGCGCCCGGGCTGGCCTACGTGGCGCCGTATGCCGCCACCAGCATCGCGGAGCATTTCATGGAAGCCGGCCGCGACGTGCTGATCGTCTATGACGATCTCACGCATCATGCCCGGGCCTATCGGGAGCTCTCGCTCCTGCTGCGCCGGCCGCCGGGTCGCGAGGCGTTTCCTGGCGACATCTTCTACATTCATTCGCGTCTGCTCGAGCGCGCAACCCACTTGAACCAGGACCGGGGGGGCGGGTCGCTGACCGCCCTGCCCATCATCGAGACCGAAGCGCAGGACATCTCGGCCTACATTCCCACCAACCTGATCTCGATCACCGATGGGCAGATCTATCTCTCGCCTTCGCTCTTCGAGCTGGGCGTGTTGCCGGCCGTTGACGTCGGGAAGTCCGTGTCGCGCGTCGGCGGACGAGCACAACGTGCGGCCTACCGCGCGGTGGCCGGCGACCTGAAACTCGCCTATGCCCAGTTCGAGGAACTCGAGACCTTTGCCCGGTTCGGAGCGCGTCTGGACGACGACACACGAGTGACCATCGAACATGGACGACGGATACGCGCGTGCCTCAAACAGTCACAATCCACGCCGGTGTCAGTGCCCGCGCAGATCGCGGTGCTGCTCGCGCTGACCGGAAAGCTCTTCGACCACGTGCCGCTCGACCACATGGCCGACGCGGAGCGCGCGGTACGCGAGGCCGCGACCGGCATTCCGGCCGAGGTGCGTGGTCGATTCGACACGGCTGAGAAACTGAGTGATGAGGACCGGACGGCGATCATCGCCATCGCCCGTGAGGCCCTGGCATCTTTCCGACCCGACCCGACGGCCCCCCCCACGGGAACGCCATGAGCGATACCACGGCCACCCTGCGGCGAAAGATCGACAGCGCGGGCGATCTGCAGTCCGTCGTCCGGACGATGAAAACGCTGGCGGCTTCGAGCATCGGCCAGTACGAGGCGTCGGTGCGTGCCTTGGCAGACTACTCTCGCACGGTGGAGCTCGGATTGGGCGCATGCCTGCGGGTGCCGGCGCCAACTGCCGCGATGGGGACCGAAGAGGCACGCCCGCACGTCGGCGTCCGTAGTGCCGTAGTGTTCGGCTCGGACCAGGGATTGGTGGGACAGTTCAACGAACGAGTAGCCGACCATGCGATCGCGATACTCGCCGCGCTGCCCGGAGAGACACACGTCTGGGCGGTCGGGGAGCGAGTACAGGCGCGTCTCGTTGACGCGCACATGGAGCTCGCAGGTGCCTTTGCGGTGCCGACATCCGTCAAGGCCATCACGCCCCTGGCCGGGCAGATACTGGTGGAGAGCGAATCGCGCCACGGACTCGACGAAGAGTCCGAGCTCTATCTGCTCTACAACCGGCCGCAGTCCGGCTCGGTGTATGCGCCGGTCAGTCAACGACTGCTGCCCCTGGACGCCGGGTGGCGACGCGACCTGGCCGCACGGCCCTGGCCGACCAGGAGCGTGCCGGAGATCATAGGCGGCCGCATGGAGATGCTGCGGGCGCTCGTGCACGAGTATCTGTTCGTCTCGCTCTTCCGGGCATGTGCCGAGTCGCTCGCCAGCGAGAACGCGAGCCGCCTGGCGGCGATGCAGCGCGCCGACAAGAACATCGACGAACTGCTCGAGAAGCTCAACACGGCGTTCCAGCGCGTGCGCCAGAGCGGCATCGACGAGGAACTGTTCGACGTAGTGGCCGGATTTGAAGCGCTGGCTGGAAGAGAGCGTAGCCGAAGAGATCGAAGCCGCTGACCTCGGCGTATGGCCTGGATCGCGGGAAGGTTGCCGACCGGGCGCGCATCTGCGACGCGCTCACGCGGGTTCCGACTAAAGAGGAACGACCAGCACCCGAACAGTCCGCATGCGTCGCGCCGTGCTCGGCCACACTGCCAAGAGCCAGGCGCGCCAGGCCGGTTCGACCACGCGTGCCGATCACAAGCAGCGACGCCCCGGTTGCGGCTACCGACTCGAGAATCCCGGCCGAAGCATTCCGATCAGAACCCGCGTGGCGCCCAGCACACCGGTGGCGGCAAGGGCTGAGTCCAGCTGCCGCTCGGCATCGGATTCCAAGGCCGTGACCACATCGACAGGGACCGGCTTCATGGCAATCATTCCGAGGAGCGCCCCTTGGGCCAGATAGGAGGCGTCGTCGATGTCAAGGCAGTGGATCAGCCGAAGAGGCACACCGCGCCGCGTCGCTTCGGCGGCCGCGGTGTGAACCGCCGGCAGGGACGAATCGGAAAAATCGGTGGCGCCAACAAAGGGTCCGCCGACCGGCGACGGACGGGCGATCAGAACCGGACGCTCCGCCGATCGAGCGACACGGAACGCAGCCGACCCAGGCGCCATGACGACGATTCCAGCGGCGATGCGGTACGCGATCGTCAGGACGGCACCGTGCACACTGCCAGATTCGGTCTCAATTCCGATGGCATCGCCCGTGCGACCGAGGTGCGATTCCACTTGGGCGCGAACCGCTGCCGTCGACTTGCGCATCACTTCATCGTGTTTCGCGCCAGCCACGCTCGCGGCCTGCGGAAAACAGGAGACGCACTCTGAGGGCTTCTGGAAAGACATGTCCCGCGACGAGTTGGACACCGGCGCCCGCTGCCATCGCCTGTCCCTGCCGGAGCACTTCTGCACCTGCTTCTAGAGATCGGTGACAGCGAGGACGGGTCCATGAAAGTGGCTCATGGAATTGCTCCTGACTGAACTGCGGTGGCGCTCGCGATGTCGGAGCGCTTGCGGCCCGGTCGAGTATGACGGCGCATATGGTCACGTCGAGAAAGCAGTTCCGCTCGAAAGGAATGGCGTTCGGCCTGCTGCTTATCCTGGTCCTGATTATCGGCCTGACGCGCTGGTTTGGTATCGACCGATAGGCTGACGTTCTTTGGGCGGCACGCCTGAGGGTCCTGGCGACGAAACGGGATTGGTTGGCCCCGGCACCGGGCGCGTCGGGCCCGGCTGAGGACGAGGCCTGGGCGGGCGACGGGGTAGGTCAGTCGGCAACGGCCTGGAAAGAAACATACATTTCCGCCAAGCGCTCCGCGCCGGCGGGATCGCTGCGCGCCAGGAGCGTGATCACCGCATCGCGCTCGTTCAGCAGTGAGCGGAGT
>Ga0163147_10009020_pt1 | contig 10907 bp, 13 predicted proteins | sample OliLakLV19MP6G1_FD_148597 | JGI IMG/M metagenome (GOLD analysis project Ga0163147, IMG submission 148597) | Freshwater microbial mat bacterial communities from Lake Vanda, McMurdo Dry Valleys, Antarctica- Oligotrophic Lake LV.19.MP6.G1 | ecosystem: Environmental > Aquatic > Freshwater > Lake >... | reverse complement strand
ACAAAAAAATAATTTTAAGCTAGGTAAATTCATTATAAATAAATTTTCGATTTCATGAAAAAATTTGTTAATTATATCTTGTCTTTAAATGTTCTTCTGATTATTATTTCGTGTCAAAAGAAAAAAGACTATATAAAGGAATTTACGTTACACAGAAATAATTCAGATACTTTATTAAAAGATATACCGCTAAGTAGGAACGGGTCTCAAACAATATTTGCCCGGTTTAAGTATAACTATGAAAAAAAATTATGTTTAAAAACTTTAGAGAATGGTTTTGATTCAGCGCAGATTAGGATTTGGTGTAATTTAGTCAGCCGCCCTCCAGGGTACGAATATTTGATAATATTTGAAAATAACAAAGGTATTTGGTCTGGAAGTATACTTAGCTATTCTGCTTTGTATAATAAATTAGATCACTTTTCAATTGATTCTTTAATTACTTTTCATTCAAAAAAAATTCAGCCAAAAGGAGGATGGAAGGATTTTATGGATAGAATATTTTCATTGCAACTTTTGACATTGCTGGATTATAATCATATAAGCAACTATCCAAGCTTTACAGACCCGGGAGTTGTAACTTTTGAAATTGCAACAAAGCATATCTACCGGTTTTATTCCTATGAGGCACCCTACGATTCAAAGGAAAAAATAAAGGAAGCAGAATATGTAACACAAATTTTGGATTTACTTGAGAAGGAGTTTGGGATAACTCTTTTTGAAAAATACTAATCCCCACAGGCGTAGGGCTCCAGCCCTTTGCCTTTGTTGGTGTTTCAATCATAAAATTAAAGTAATCAAGCTATACCGGAAACCGCCGTTTGGTGTTGTCACCAACGGCCGAAGCTTATCCCAACAGACTGGTTCTATTCAATAAAACACATCATAATATTTACTAACTTTTTTCCGTAGTGAGTCACCCCCACTTTTCAAGGCGAATCTGGCCTTAGCCGATTCGTTCCATTTACTAAGTACTAATTTTTTATCCATCAATCGTTTGGGTTTTATTTATCTTTATAACATTTCTTTAATGATGTAAGACGCAGATTTTTTTTGAATTAGTGTTTATGATAAGTCTTAAATTACTTCTCATGAATAGAGATTTATTATTATCCGTTCGGGCTCACAATGAGCGGGATAAGTTCTAAGGCGGCAGGGAGTTTAGAAAACAAACGTAAATGGAATAAAGGTTCTGAATTAGAAAGCAAAGAATTTAGTGATGGAAGCGGATTAGAATTATACTCTACATTTTACAGAAGTCTTGACCCACAGTTAGGAAGGTTCTGGCAAATGGACCCCAAGCCGGATTATTCACAGAGTTTATACTGTTCAATGGATAATAATCCAATCTCAAAAAACGACCCATTGGGTGATGTCGCTGTTTTTTATAATGATGCAGGTCAAGAAATCTACAGAAGGAAAGACGGGCATAAATATATAACTGCCACTACAATTTCTAATGATAACTTAAAATCTTTTAGTGCTGCACATGCTAAAGGTAAAGGGTCAGTTGCTAGTTTACAAGGTATGGGTGTAACCTATGACACAAAAGGGATTTCTAAATTTTATTCAAATAATCAAGACAAATTTCAAGCTACTTCTGTAGGTGGGTTTGTATTAAATGACCCTAGTAACCCTGTTAAACGTGTCGATGTGAATGGCCAAACAGTTGACAAAAATAGTTTGAAGGCAGAAGCTAGTGCAAATCTTATTTTAAAAGACGGTGTAGTTACTGTTGGTTCAAATCCAGCGAAATCAGTTGGTTCAATTACTGGTAATTCAGACGGAGGTTCTGGTACAGAACCCGGAAAAGTTGGAAGTATACATCTGCACCCTACAGCTGGTAAAATGAACGTAACTGTAAAATATGAAAGTGGACAATTAGCATCAGTACCTATTCATGGAGGTGCTGTATCAGGAACAGATTATACTCAAAGAGCAAAAGATTTTGAAAGTGGGGCTGCAACTCCAGGAATACGATCTGTAATGGTGGATGAAAAAAATATCTATTTCTATAACTCTGCTTCTTCACAAACCATTACAATTCCAAGACAATGAGACAAATAGCATTATTAGTTTTGTGTGTATTTACCTTTTGTTGTAATACAAAGCAAAGCGATAAAAAAAGTATAGTTATTCCTGTAAATAATACATGTACTGCATATCCTAAAATAGTAGACAGTTTAAAGCTTAGAGATTTATACGATAGTGCAAAATGGTATGTTTATACATGGCATTGCAATGATGTTTATCTTCCTAAAAGTGATACATCAAAAAGATATACTTATGGTGAAATGGAACTGATTTTTGATGAATTGCATTTTAAACATGATACGGTTGAAATCAACTTTCATTTTTTTGACGGCAAAGGAATAATTTTACCAAGCATGTCAAGAAATTATAAGGAATTATCTACTGGCACTGCTTTTGCCCTAAAAGCAAGAAAAAAAATTTACATGATATCACCCAACGGTTTTTCTTCAACTATACAGGGTGGTGTTAACCGTTTTGAAACTCCATTAACGCCTGAAGTTGCATTATACATAGAAAACACCTGGGATAAACTAAATCATTGCTTCCGAAAGTTAGCAGAACAAAAAGGTGTAAAGAAATAGTAAACAACAAAGCCCCTAATTCTGGAGCAAGTTTACTACGCTTTCCAAGGCGAGTCTGGCCTTAGCCAACTCGCCGCACTTACGAACTGCTAATTTTTTATCTTCAACCATTTGGGTTTTATTTATCTTTATAAAAGTTCTTTGATGGTTTAAGATGCATAAATTTTTTGAATTACCATTTTTGATAAGTCTTTATTTACTTCTCAAAAAACGAGACTTACTATTATCCGTTCGGGTTGGTTATGGCCGGAATTAGTTCTAAAGCTGCTAACAGCTTAACCAATAAATATCAATACGGAGGAAAGGAATTACAATCAAAAGAATTTACAGACGGTAGCGGTTTAGAATGGCTTGACTTTGAAGCAAGATATTTCGACCCACAAATAGGCAGATGGCACAGCATAGACCCAATGGCTGATGGTGATAGAAGGTGGAGCCCATACAGATATGCCTACGATAATCCACTTCGTTATATTGACCCTGATGGGATGGTTGAAAGGGACGCAAACGGCAATATTATTTACAACAAGACTGAAGGAGCTAAAAGTAAAGATTATACTTCCACCACAACTTCTACTAATAAGGATGGGGTGAAAACAACTTATGTAATAATAACAGTTGCAGAAGCTGGAACAATTAAAACAGACAAGGGTAAAAGCGTAAACGTTGAAAGAATCACATCTGCTACTTTATCAATAAATGGCGCCAAAGCGATAGACATTACAAATCCAGAAATAGCAAAGCAATATGAATTTGAACCATTAAGCAATTGCAATGGTTTAACATTTGGAGATGGGAAGTTTGTAATTGACGGAACAGGTGCTAAGCAGATTTTAGATGACGAATATGATTTTGTCGATTATGATACAAAAGCCGGGTCTGAGACGATGGGAGACCACAATGTTGTAACAGTTACAGACCCAGGATTTCCAAATGTTGAACCTAAACATTCCGCAACAAAAGAGGCAGGAAGTTCCACATACACTCAAAAGAATGATGATGGGCCTACAAAAAAGGGTCAATCAATTAATCAGGTGACAAATTTTTACGAGCCATCAAAGGTAAAAGCAGAGTCAACGCCGAATAGCGATACCAGGAATTATTACAAGAAAAAAAATTAATTCTATGAAAGCAATACTAATAGCAATTAATCTTATTGTTTTTTTAGGTTTCCAAATTTGTGTTTCATCTCAAAAAATTTCTGTAAATAAGGAAGAAGTAAAGTTTTTGTTTTTATCAGAACTGGACACTTCCCAAGCCTATTTTGGACAGCATATTGAGATTAAGCAAATTTTACCAAATACAAATGAATTAATCCCTATGACGATAGAGGATAGAGATATTATTAAGCGTTCAGGGTATTCCCGGTTTGATGAATTAACCATACTAAAAGAATATTTGAATTTTAAAGGAGACAAAAGAACTAGTAATAAACTATATAGGTTTAAAGCAGCTGGAAGAATGCTAAAGCCAGACGTTGCAAATTTTACAATTGAGATTGAGGCATTGTATTCATTTACTAAAATGCTTACAATAACTTATTCGCCGTTAAAACCCATGCTGATTAACCGCACAACCGGCGAAGAATTAAATACAAACCCAAAAGCAGTAAGTGAAGTGTATGATATTTATGAAAAGTGGTACGATGAGAATAAAAAAACAGACTTTAAAAATATCAGTCTGCCATTAACTGGTTCTCCTTATTGTTGGCTTGGAGAGAATAAAGGCATAGAGCCATTTTTGAAGAAGTCATTTTGATAGAATTAACAACAAAGCCCTCAACCGAGGGCTTTGTTCGTTTTACGCAGCATAAGTTTTTCTACCCTTTGCATCTCTGATGTAAGTATCAATTAAATCGTAGAGAGTTTTCTTTTTATCCTCTTCGAGGTGTTCCAGTTCCTGAAACCGCTTCAAAGTTTTTTTATCAAAGCCGTTGTGCAGGCCTTCACCCACCAAATTATCTAAAGACACTTCTAAAGCATCCGCAATTTTTTTAGCTGCATCAATAGAGGGGACAGCTTCACCCCGTTCATACTCTTTTTCCAAGGCGAGTCTGGCCTTAGCCAACTCGCCGCACTTACGAACTGCTAATTTTTTATCTTCAACCATTTGGGTTTTATTTATCTTTATAAAAGTTCTTTGATGGTTTAAGATGCATAAATTTTTTGAATTACCATTTTTGATAAGTCTTTAATTACTTCTCAAAAAACGACACTTACTATTATCCGTTCGGGCTCACAATGAGTGGCATCAGTTCCAAAGCAGCCGGAGGAATACAAAATAAATATTTATATAATGGGAAAGAAAAGCAAGCTAACGAGTTTAGTGATGGCAGTGGATTAGAGATGTACGATTACGGTGCAAGATTTTACGATGCACAAATAGGGCGTTGGGGAGTGATAGACCCAATGGCTGATAAGATGCGTAGGTGGTCTCCTTACAATTATGCTTTTGATAATCCGATTAGATTTATTGACCCTGATGGAATGGCACCGGCATATCCTCCAATCATGTGGATTCTAAATATTGGGAAAGATAAAATTATACAAGACGGTGCAAAGGATATCGGTAAAAATGATAAGGCGATACATATCGTAGCGCATGGTAGAGCAGAAGGAATTAGACATGTAGAAAATGGTAAAAAGGGAGACCTTTTAGACAGTCCTAAGAAATTTGATAAGGCTCTTTCAAACGCAAGCCCGGAATGGAAGAATAGGAAAAAAGGGGAAGACTTGACTGTGGTTTTGCATTCATGTAATACAGGAAATGGTATTGCAGAAAAATTATCAGAAGCTTTTCATGATGTAACTTTTGTCGCACCCAATCAGCAAGTATATTATTTAGAAGATGGTGAACAAGGTCCATATGAAACTGTAACACAAACGAAGGATGGGAAAACAGTTGAGAAAAAAGGAGAAGCAGGTACATGGGAGGTATTTAAGGGAGGAAAGACTATCGGAACCTATGGGCCAGATTGGACACCACAACCAGTTAAAAAAGGAGCGGACAAAAAAGAGGAAACTAAGAAGGAAAAAAAAGATATATGATATACAAGTTTTTACTTTTGTTTATGATAATACTATCATCCTGTAATGAATCACAGATGAAATCAATGAATCAGCCAGATAAACCTTTAAAAGAACTTAAAGAAAAAGTAATTAAAACTGGAGATGTTCAATCATACGAAGAACTCAGTACTGCTTATATGGATTATGGTATCGGGGAATTTTTACCTTACGCCTTATTAATGGCAAATAAATACAATTACCCACGAGCCTATTATGATGTTTACGAATCGTTAGTATTGATGCAATCTGTAGGACAGGGTACAATTGATTCTTTAGACCCCAAAACTTTAACTATGGCATTAGAGTACTTAAAACTTTCTTCAGAAAAGGGACTTCTTTTAGGTAAGAAAATTTTAGGACAATATTATATTGATGGAAAATATCTTTCGAAAGATACAATTAAGGGAAATCAGCTTTTAAGAGAATCAGGGGAAAAATGATTTTTAAAAACCCAGTCATAAGCTGTACAGCTTTATAAAGTTAAGTCAGTGCTTTTTTAATTTTACGGTTGGAAATAAATGAATCGACGAAGTCAAAAACGAGTTCCTTATCTTTTTCATTTAGCTTATCAATATCCTGTATGCGGTTGAGGGTATTAGTGTTCAGTTCTGTATCCGTATTACCCACGAGCCAATCTAAAGACACTTCAAGAATCTTCGCCATGTTGGCGGCGGCCTCAATAGAAGGCTTCATCCTTCATCTCATCACGTTCAACTCCTTTTTGTCGTTGTTGGTGTTTCAATTATGAAATTAAAGCAATCAAACTATTCTGGAAGCCGCCGTGTGGTGTTTTCACCAACGGCCGAAGCTTGCACCAGCAGGCTGCATCAATTCAAAAATATACTTCATAATATTTACTAACTTTTTCCTTAGAAAGGCTCCCAGCCTTTTTTTAGAAATTAAACACATTCAAATAAAGTAAATTAACATTCAACTATTTTATCGTAGCTTCTTTTAAAAAACATTATGAAAAAAAATAAATGAAACATTGTTTATCGATGAGATGAATAAGTTTATCAGGGCTTCCAAAACTGGCAGGCGCAGGCTTTCCAATGGCCGTAAAATAAGTACTGGAACAATTACAGGTTACACTATGTGCTTGAACCTTGTAGAACTATTTGAAAAGACACAAGGGAGACAATACAGCATTTATACCAGCTTTAAAACCAGCCAGCAACATTATCTTGCACAGCGTAAATACTGGAAGCAGTTTGCCTATGCTTTTGCAGATTTTCTGTATAAACGCAATGCCTTCGATAACCATGTAGCCAACCAGTTTAAAATACTACGCACATTTGTAAATTATTTGCATAAAGAAAAAGGATACCTGCTCAACCAGTTTTTTCCTGTAAATTTTATTGCCAAAGAAATGATCAGTATCATCGTTATCAGTCCGGAGCAATTGAGGTTTTTGATAAATGATACAACCCTGGAAGAGAGTCTGCCAACCAGGTTAAAGGAAGCAAAAGACTTTTTTGTATTTGGTTGCACAGTAGCATTAAGGGTTTCCGACTTATTAAGCCTAACTGAAAAAAATATTGAAGTAAATGAAACAGGTGTTTACCTGGTAGTAAGCTCTATAAAAACAATAACTAAAACAAGGATTTTATTGCCTGCCTATGCCGTTGATATTTTAAAAAAGTATAAGTGCAAATCCCGATTTCTGTTACCAAGGTTCAATATAAGCAATCTGAATATTTATATGAAAAAACTTGCAGAATTGGCCGGATGGACAAATATTATTTCTAAAGCAAGGTTACAAAAAGGAATGCCAGTATTGTTATATGCAGACAAAAAGAAAAAAGTACTTCATCGTTTTTGCGATTTAATAACTACCCATACCATGCGGCGTACAGCAATCACAACAATGCTTTCTCTAGGTATGCCTGAATACCTGGTACGTAAAGTATCTGGCCATGCGCCGGGCAGCAAAGAATTTTACCGCTATGTTTCACTAAGCCAAAAATTGCAGGACGAAGAGACCAAAAGGGTATTTGATTTTTTAACAAAAAAGGAAAGTTGAAATTTACAAGTTGAGTAGTGAAAGTAAATATTTTTAATAAAGATACTATATAATGCAGGCTAGATTTTTTTGCTTTACTCGAGTATGATATTAAAGATATAATGCCTGCTGCCAACATACTCAACAAACTGCCGGCTGCTTTAGGTACTACAGTGGGTTATCCACTAGGCGCAGGGCTCCCTCCTGTGTTTCTTCATTACTATTCTTTTTTGCCCAATATAGCTTTATATATCGCATAAAAAAACCAGCAACGGTTTAGTATTGCTGACTTGCATCTTTTATAGTTTGCTGTAATTTTTTACCGCTGCTTTAGTAACAGTCCGGCACAGGAAGGCCAACACACCTTGCCCGCACCTCATTCCTGCGCCTGAATGAGGAAGCAACTTTTGGTAAAATAGGTACTGGCAATGAAGTAACCGCAACGAGATGGCCAAGAGCATCAACCAATTGGACATCCAACCTCTCTGCAAATGTTTGCAAGCTTATTAATATTGCAGGTGCCAACCCGTCTTTAAGTGTAGGCCCCAACAGTTTATTAAAAGTGATGGCCGGTGATGTGATAGATGCAACTGCAAAATACTATTACAGTACAACAGTTAGTGCCACCAATACCGGCATATTTAACAATATTGCCAACAGCCTTGTGGGGGTGCTTTCCACAGGTACTAACGTATCGGCTCTAATCAAGTCGAATGTGGTGCCTTTATTACCGATTAATGGAGTTACAAACCCACTCAGTAATTTTATTTCTACCTTGCCGCCAACACAGCCGGCAACAACACCCCGTGCTTTTTTAAACATAGTATTTTTTGATGAACAGTTTAGGTTTGTCAGTAATGGCAGCACCGTTCAAATGGTAGAAAGTATAACAGCACCTGCCACATTTAAAGACACGGATCTTCGCCTTTCAGGTGTAAAAGCGCCCAACAACGGATATGTTTACATATATTTAAGTAACGAAAGCAATAATATTCCGGTTTATTTTGATGATTTTATAGTTTTACATACACGTGGTGCTATTACAGAAGATGATGCTTATTACCCATCTGGTTTACGCATAGCAGGTATTAGTGGGCAGGCTGCATTTAAACCGTTATCAAAATATGGTTACCAGGGCGATTTTGCAGAGGAAGATGCAGAAACAGGTTACAATGAATTTGATTTGCGTACTTATGATCCGCAAATTGGACGGTTTATTCAGGCTGACCCTTATGGGCAGTTCCCTTCACCTTATACAGGAATGGGTAATGACCCTGTGAATAATGTTGACCCAAGCGGGGGATGGAGTTTAGCATCAATTACCGGTTCTACCAATATTTTATTTAATACAGTAGTAACTACAATTGGCGGAGCTCTTGTTGGCGGCATTATAGGTATGACCACAGGCGATGACAAAGGTTGGCTAAAAGGTGCGTCAGTTGGAGCTGCTGTAGGTTTAGGAGTTTCATTTAAAGAAGATATTAATGTTCTTGCCGATATTTTTAGAACCGGTTTGCAAATTGAAAATCGAATAATTGGCCGTTCATTAAATGATTTGGGTGACCATCTTATGGATGCGGAAGATAAACTGAATAGAAGGGATAAAAAAGACAGAGATGATTTTAAAAACCATTTTGGTATTGACGATGACAATTCAATGGACTTAGTTAAAAGCATAGTTGTAAAAGAACAAAATTTAGTCAAAGACTATTTAAAGAAAAGAACCTATAAAAGCAAAATAAAGCATACCCATATTTATGATAATGCAGTAGATGATGAAGGGAACCCTTTAAATGTCTTCGCCGAGGTAACTAGTAATGATGTTAATCACAATGTACGACTTGAAAAATATTTTTGGAAAGCACCAAGGAGAGGGATAGATTCTAGGTTAGGCACATTAGCGCACGAACTATCACATTTTAATGACATTGGTGGCACCGGTGATGATGGAGGAGGGGTAAATTATGGACCTGCCGGTGCCAGAAATAGGGCATTAAGTAGGCCGCAAGATGCCCTAAAGACCGCCGATAGTTTTGAGTATTATATAGAAAAAATACGTTTAAAATAATCACGCTATGAAAAATTATTTGTTTCCATTATTTTTTTTAGTTAACCTTATTGGTTGTCATGCTCAGCCACCACAAAAAAGCGGTACGATGGAAGATAAAAAAGTACAAAATAAAAACATAGGTATCAAAAGGACTTCAATGATTATTTCTAAACTTAATGATTCAATATTTGTAAAGTTAGCAGTGACGGCATTTTCGAAAGATTCTGTTATTGTACAATCTACTTTTGTTAACAACACACATCAAGGATTCTATTTGTATAAACTATTGCTACCTGCCGATGAGCTATTAAAAGAAAGCGTTTTTGGATTTTCGGTTGAAGATGAATTTAAAGGGATGCCGCCAGAAATTAATTTTATTGATTTAAGTGAAAGTCAATATTATGAAGGTAGCCGACGTAGTGGAAATGTTATTCCTGAATTGAAACCAGACAATTTTATATTATTAGAGCCGATGAGTTCGTTAAAATTCACTATCAATGTTGCAAAGTTTTATGATTTACAATCAAAAGTTACGGCAGGGTTTAAACATTTTTCTATTGTTTATGGCGCAAACATGCCACTTATAAATAACAGGATTGAGCAAATTTTTGAAAAAGAAAAAAAGGACGGCAAGTTAAAGCCTGTTTTTACTTTTATTGTAACACCAAAAGCAAACAAGACTGATAAATACTTATCTCAACGGGCATACTTTACAATAAAGTAATCAAAAGTTTTTATGCGTAAGGCTTTTTGGCTCTATAGTCTCTATTAGTAACAGGGAAGACACACGACGGAGTCCTGCGCCTGTGGATGTGGTACAGGTGCTGGCAGGCAGCAGTAAAATGGCGTTGATAGCACCACCACAAAAAATAAGCAGAAACGGCTATCTTTATGTTTATGTAAGCAACGAAAGTGCACAGGATGTATATTTCGATGACCTTACCATAAAGCATTACACGGGTGCGTTGGTACAGGAGCAGGCATTTTACCCATTTGGCCTGCAAATGGCAGCCATTAGCAGCAAGGCAATACTAAAAACCACTGACCCCTACAAATACAATGCAGGCAGCGAGCTGGAAGAAGAACTAAATTATTACAATACTTTTTACAGAAAATACGATGCACAAATTGGTAGGTTTACGGGTGTAGATATATTAGCTGAATCAACAGCA
>Ga0163147_10009018_pt1 | contig 10907 bp, 10 predicted proteins | sample OliLakLV19MP6G1_FD_148597 | JGI IMG/M metagenome (GOLD analysis project Ga0163147, IMG submission 148597) | Freshwater microbial mat bacterial communities from Lake Vanda, McMurdo Dry Valleys, Antarctica- Oligotrophic Lake LV.19.MP6.G1 | ecosystem: Environmental > Aquatic > Freshwater > Lake >... | reverse complement strand
TGCTTCACCAGCCGCATGACCTGTGGGTCCTGGATCCGTTTGGCGATCTTATCCAACAGCACCGAGTGCCGGATCGTGTCGAAGTAGGGGTAGTAGCCACATCCAACCGAAAACCTCCGTTAAGGAGTGTTGCGGGAATCACGGTCTGCGTCTTGCCGCATTCGAGCCAGGTCGAAGTGGTAGCGACCAAACGGATTGATGTGCCGGCGAATTAGCGGCGTGACGTGGCTCAGCGTCTCGTCATCAATCTGATGCCCCTCGGCGCGCAACTGGGTGACGATCTCGCCCATCTGAAGCATGTTCCAGGCAACGACCGCATTGTGTAACACGGATAAGCAACTGAAAGTATGCACCTGGTCGCCGAACTCGCGGCCTCGCAACACGCCTTCCTTCCCAAAACACAGGAATCGTGAGAGGTCGTGCGACGCCTCGCCTTTGTTCAGTTCGCGCCCCATCCTTCGGCGATAGTCTTCGCTGTCCAAGGTTTTCAAAATATGGACCGTCTTGTGAACGCGTCCGATCTCGGAAAGAGCCTTATAGACGCTGTTCTGGCGCGCATACGAGCCAAGCCGCTGAAGCACCAGCGACGGCGACACGATACGTTCCTCAATCGAGGCGATTACTCGAACCGTTTCGTCCCATGCGTTTCGGATCAGGTGCGGTTTAATGGTTCCCGCCAAGAGGGGGTCCAGATTGGGATAACGTTGTTGCCGGTCTATCTTGTAAAGGGTCTGATCTTTGATGTCTTTGATTCGTGGAGCCAACTCGTAACCGAGCAATCCCGCCGTTGCCATCACGACCTCGGTGTACCCGTGGGTGTCGGTGTAGCAGATTTTGGGATCAAGCTCCGTCTCATGTTCCATCAACCCGTCGAGACTGAACGCCGCTTCCCGCAAACGGCACGGAATCGGCTGCTGATGCATACGCAGGAAATTGTCGGAGGTGTGAGCGTATAGGGTCACGCCCCGGCCCTGAAGCACGTGGCTGTAGTCGGCGGAGAGGATGTTGAGCGGCACGTAGAAGCGCATCCCGTCCGCGGAACAGGCCGCACCCTGGCCGTATACGCGGCTGATGGGAATCCGTGAAGCGAAATTGATGATATCGATGCTCGCGGCTTTGAGCGTGTCTTCCGTCAGATACCAGTCGGCAACCAGACTGATTTCGTGAAAGTTCAGTCCTGAAGCGTGTGCCATGCGCTGGCACCCGATGTTACATCCAATCGCGAGCACGGCGGCCAACGCATCCCGGCGCCGCGCCAGCGAGGAAACTCCCGAATCGCCACCGGGCGGAAGAAAATGGTGGAGGAAATTTGTCCGGTTGTCGATATCGATCAGAATGTCGGCCAGATCGCACTTTTGAAGGCGGGCTTCGATCAGATCCTTGAGAATCTTTATGGCGTCGGGCTTATTTAATGCCTTTAAGGCGGCGAGGTGAAACTCGCCTTTCCCGGCGTCGATTGTCAGGGACGTGTTCTCTGGAGCGCGCTTATCAACCTCCCCAGTGACCGTCTTCAGGCGATCATCCAATCGAGCGATATACTCGTCTACCTCAAGCGGCAGTTCGAGGTTTGCATAATATTGAATCCGTTTCGCCGCCCAGAGCGACCGGGGAATCAGGTACTCCTCAAAGTCGGTCCACCGTCGGGAATGGGAGACGGTGACATCGCCGGATTTTAACCGCTCATTCAACGTAGTGAGCAGAGCCGGTTCATAATGCGCTCGTGAGAGGGCCGCTTCGCCTTTTGCATCCTGAAGAACTACGTGTTTGACCCAGCGGCGCGGGAGAAAGTCGAAAGGTGCGTCGGGAAACGATTTTTCTTTTCCGCCACGATTCAGAGCTTTCAAGAACTCTACCGCACGGCCCAGTGGGGAGTCCGCGACGAATTGGAACGGCGTTTTCTCCAGCAGCGCTGGTGAATATTTTCGCGTGTAGCCGTACCAATGATTGACAAGGCTCAGCGACGAACCGCTGCCGCCAGCCCCGGACCGTAGACTCCGGCACCCTTCGACCAGCTTGGTGATATCGTCGCTCGGCAGCAGGGCAAAGATGTGTTTTCGCAGGTCGTTATCGGGAATGGAATCGTCCAAAACTAGCGTGCCGATCCCTTCCAGAACTTCTACGGCGCGCGTCCGAGCTTCTTCCGCCTTTCGCAGCAGCGCCTCGTAACGCTTGTCAGCCTTGTTGTGAATCGAGGTGATGAGCTTGTCTTGCATTTCTACGATGCCGTCAGTCGTCTCGGCGCGCGCGGCTTGCAGAAAGCAGATCACGATTGCGTTCCGTTTATTGACGGGAAAGCGGCGTAAATTCCAAACACTGTACCGGTAGCCCCAACCGGAGAATAGACGGCGCGTGGCCGGATGGATATCAGCAAGTGCCGGCCAGGCAGTCAGGCCAAGCGAGCGAATACCGGAGAGCTGTTCGAGCAGCACAAGAAGAGCTTCCGGAGATTCTTTCCGCGCCACCGTCTTGAATTGCTCTAACCGCGACTTCGACGGCGATTCGTCTACCGGCGATTCCGCAACCGGCACCGGCACAACCAGCAGCGAATCGATTTCTTTCGCTTGCTCTGGGGACAGATCGTTCGCCAAAATTGCGTACGCGTTTTGCAGGGCCGCTTCTCGCGCCTCGACGAGCAAGTCTCGTAGCGTAGTGCGTCCGGGCCGGACGATTTGTTCCTGTTTCAGCCAACGATGAGCAGCTTGGCGCAATGCCGTTGAGCGGGTTAGTCCCGGAGCGATTACGGTGAGATGGTTAAGTAAGCGCTCCCGCTGAGGGGCGTCGCACCGCACAAACCCGAGATGCTGACGGATGCGCTCGAGATGGTCGAAACGAGTCTTTTCGTTTTGCGGGTAATCGTCGATTGGAATCGGCAACAAGCCCAGTTGTGAGCCAAGCGTTTCGAGGACCGGCGCAGGGAGATCTCGCGTATCGGAGAGGAAATAGCCATGCCACCGAAGAGTACAGATGCCGGATTAGCGAAGCGCAGCCCATGCTGAACAGGCTGGGTTCCAACTACACGGCGGTACGGGTCGATCCTCCATGTAAGGTTGCCCTCGGGCGAAGAGTCACCTTCAACTGGCCGAGACCCGAAATTTCAGAGTTTCCTTACAGCCAGCGGCGCTTGGTGTCGCTAATAACGATTTGCGAAGTTCCGCCAGTGTCGGATAACTTAGCCGACGCAGCAAGGTGCCATCGGCAAGCAACTTCGCACCCCCAGCGGCTCCAACCCCAACGGAGCGTACAATTTGCCGCGATTCGCCGCACGACTGGCACTCGGCAACGTGTTGAAGGTCCGTATTATCACGCCGGTCTTCGAATTCCAAGCTGCGATTCTCCAGCAACGGCGTAAGAGCTCGATATGTCGCCGGTGATTCGATCGGCATCGCCGTGACTTGCCGTTCGGCTCGTTGGACCAAAGGTAGTGGGCTCTTCGCAGCGCGCGAGATGGCCGGACCCGCGGTCAACGGCTTTGCGGAGCAGAAGCCACCAGCACCGGGCGCGGCCCGCCGGAACCCCACAGCAACCGGAGCGCCCCCCAAAGCGACCCGGGACGGAACGTTAGGCGGTGACGGCCGCGAGGAGCCAGAGTGCTTTAGGATCACGAGACGGCGACCCTCAACGGCCACGCGCAAGAGACGTGAGACGTTGACGTCCAAGGGCCGAAGCCCATTGGAGAACATAACCCCTGCGGCCTCTAGCATTGTGTAGAGCTGCAATCGGCAGAAGGCCAATTCCGACGTGATCTCCTGGATAACCGTGATGGCACCTTCGGAAGACAGCCGCGTGAGCTGCCTGGCGTCGGCCAACTCTCGCAGACCACCTGGGGTACCAAGCAGAACATCACCACTCTTAAGTCTCATCGTCCAAAGTCGTTTTCCGATAGAGTCAATGACCATTTCTATTCCTCAAACTGCTATTCGATTGGGCACTGGAATGTTTCGGATGTTGGGCTCCTCGGAGGCGTCGCACACGCGGTCGACGCTGTCAGATAGTAAGCAGCCTCGATGGACTACGTTTGGAGAAGGGAACAGACACTTGTCTGTAAGGAAACGTTGGAATTGAGCCATAGATGCCGGGTCCAAGGGCGCTAGGGAGGGTCGGAACGGCGCCGGTCTGGTTCGTTTAATGGCAAGCCAGAGTGGAAGGCCAGCAGGCATCTCCTTCCGCGCGCCGATCCGGCGGAGTATTGTGCTTAGAATCAGAATCATGAATACCTCCTACTTGCTTTTACGAATCACGGGACTACTTTTTTTATTCCGCTAGTTATTTAGTCCTGGCCAAAAACAAACCGGCGCGATCCGCGAATGCATGGTTGAGGAGTGTTGTCCTATGCAATTTGCTCTTGTCGCCGTTGCCAGTGTTTGTCTGGTTCTTCCGGGGTGTACCCACCACCCTTCAACACCACCGCCGCCGCCGCCGCTGGTGGAAGCCGCGGACCCCGCCGCCATCGCCTTGCTCATCGACGCCAGCAAGACCCGTATCAAGTTCCGCCAATCCCTGCCCTCCCGCCGAGACATTCTCCCGGTCTTTCGGACGATTTGCCTTCATGGGGGCGGCATCGCCACCTTTTGGGTTCGGGAGCCGAATCATACCAAGGGCAACGAATTCCTGGTCCCCGCCCCAGCTCGGCCGCCCTCCGCCTCGGATCCGTCGTGGAACCCGGCATCGCTCCACGACGCCGGCCTCAAAGCCGTCCGCGAAAAGCGTATCCAAGAATACGACGATGCCGAATCCCTCCGCCGCGCCCAATGCGCCCAGGATGCCGCGCGATTCGTCGACGAACTACTTCAGTGTGCTGCGGCGACCCCTGATGCTGATTACTCCGCCATGCATGAAGCCCTTCATTTCGCTCTCCGGTTTCTCGACCGGACCGCCGAGTCCATACCGCCTCGCCGCGTCCGCAAGGTGCTGGCGGTACTCAGTGACGCCATCGACGACGTGCCGTTGAAAGATGTCCTGCCAATGCCCGTCGTGCCGGGCGGCGTTCGGGTTCTCTGGGCCAACCCGCGAGCTAAATCCGAAGGCCCGCTCGCCGCCCTCTCCCCTTCCGTTTTCAACGACGGCGCTGGCTTACTCTACCGCCTCGCCATCGACCTCACTAATCAACCCGAACATCAACCTAACTAGAGCCTGTCCCGTATTCGGCGTTTTTGCCGCATTCCCGCTTGTCAACAAAAAGTGCTTGTCACTATAGCGGGGAATTTCCCGGCACATGTCTGTAGGAACAGGCAGGAAGAGGCACAAACGGGTGATCGCCGCGCGCTTGCCCCTCATTTCCGCCGTCGCGGACACGCCTCCGCCTTCTCATCCACCGGGCATTCAATTGTTCGGGATGGGGCCGGCTCAAGGCCGGCTCAACTCGCCTTCGCCAACGCCATGGCGGGACCTCGCGGCAGCCGCGCGATCACCCAGAGATTGTGCGCCAGCACACTCCAGGCCACCTCGCGGCTTTGGTTCTCATGTCCCTTGCTCAATAACGGAGTTCCCAGGAATGCATTCTTGAAAATCGAGATGCGCGCCTCGGTCTGTGACCGCCTCTTTTGCAGCTTCGCAAATGCGGGGTCTTTCATCCTCTTGTCGAGCTCCGCGGGCGACTTCGGACAGATAGCGTTATAGATTCCGTCTTTTTCCAACAACGCCCGGTTGGCGGCGCTGTCGAATCCGCGGTCGCCGCAAACCTGGCGAATGGCCAGCCCCTGGGACGTCCCGTTCATCCGCTCCAGGCTCCGGCCCAACATCTTTGTATCCGCCTGGGGATGGCCGTTCACCAGTTCCCAATCCACAATCACGCCGCTGGCCGCTTCCCCCAACAGCAACTGAGAGCCAAACTCAACCTCCGCCCCCGCCTTGCCCCGCACGTACACCGCCGCATGGTCTTCATACAAGCTCAGCATCTTCTCGGTGTTCTTCACTTGCCGCTCTCCGATGATCCGCTCATGGGCTTGCCGGATGGCTTGCGGCAGCCGCTCCAATACCGTCGTGATCCGCTGGATGATTTGCCGCGCCGCCCCTTCTTTCAGATCCGTTTCCCGCCAATGTTCCCGCAACAGTTCCCGATGCCGTTTCGCGTGCGCCGCAATGATCCCGCTCAACTTCTTCATCTCCCGCAGCACCGCTTTGCGCGCCCGCTTGGCATCCTTCTTCCGCCGCGCATGGGTCATCTTCATGCACAACTGGTTCATTCGATTGAGGAATGCCTCGGGCTCCTCCATCCGCGCTTGCAAGCCCCGCTTGCGGATCAATATCGCCGCCTTCATCAACGTGCGCGCCGCGTCCCGCAACAGCACCCAATCCACCGGAAAGTGAATGTGCAGTTTGACGCACGTCGTATCCAGAAAGTACGCCTCCAGATGCAGCGCCTCCGTCAAATCCAGCGATTGCCCGCCCTGGACGGCGCCGTCACTGGCCGCCGCCAGCAACGTGTCGATCACTTTCCGCATGTCCGCTTCCGGCAGCCACTGGCTGTAGCGCTGCAACGCGCTCTTGCCCGGAACGAATACCCCTTCGAGCCGATCCAGCCTGCAAAACCACTGCAATAGCGCCGATTCCGCCAAGCGGCATCCGAAGCCCCGCAAACTCTCCCCCATCAGTGTCCGCGCCACATTGCATCGCAGCGCCTGCGAGCAAAGCCGCTGATAGCTCCCTTGCTCGACTGCGCCCCATTTATAGAACGGGCGTTTTTCCTTATCCGCCGCCTGCTGTTCGGCCAGATTCCGCTGCGCCAAAGACAGGCGTTGAAACGTCTCAACCACGCCGCTTAGCCGCAGCACCTCGTCGATTCGCTCCAACTGGCTTTTCCATTCGCGGTACTCAATGGGACCGTAGACCGTCGGGACAGGGCCGGACAGAAACTCTTGTTCCGGAACCAGTGCGGGCAGCAAAAAGAGGTCTGGCTGGATGGGCATTCCAAATTATAAACGCCTTCTTTCCCACAATCAAACAAAATCATCACTTTATGTTTTGGCACCGGCAGGCTCATCGTTCGATGAGCCTGCACCCGCAAAAAATGGGACAAGCTCTACACTAGACGGAGGCAGGGTTTGAAGCCGCAAGGCAGCAGACGTGGAGGAACTGGCGCGACGCATGACGCAATATCAAGATTTCATCGATCATCAAAGGGAACAAAAGGATATAGCCTACTATACGCAGCGCTTCGTCCTCCACCCGAAGCAACTTCAAGCGCTTCAGTTGCCAATAGATCTCACTTGGCAGCAAACTCCATTTTTACCGCAGAACGCAGTAGCAGTTGCGGAACAAACCGGAGTCTATGCATTCGTTATTCAGCATGATGCGAAGGGGTTGCCGCCTCACGGATATGTTGCCTACATTGGGCAGACGGGCCCGAAGACGAAGAATCCCGGAGATCCGGTGGAACTGAGGCGAGCGACAAGCCGCGAGCCCCAGGGCACGAAGGCGTAGTCGGATTCGGGAAGCGGCGCGCCGATGCGGGCGAGCACTTCGGCGGATCGAGGGCCTTTGATCGCAAGGGTCGTGGTCCGAGCGGTCGTGTCGTCGAGGTTGGCGCGTCTTGACTTATTAGTCAAGATTGATATACTGAAGGCGTGAACCTCGCGGCGGACTTGACTCCGTCGGGCCTGCGAAAGGTAAAAATATGCGCGTACTGCTGGTGTCCACCTACGAGCTTGGCCGGCAGCCTTTCGGGCTGGCTTCGCCAGCTGCGTGCTTGCGCGTTGACGGACACATGGTTACCTGCGCCGATCTCGCTGTGGAAAAACTCCCTCTGGACGCCGTACGCAACGCGGATCTAATCGCCTTCCACCTGCCCATGCATACCGCAACGCGTCTTGCGGCACCGGTAATCGAAGCTACCCGGCGCGCCAACCCGGGCGCGCATACATGCTGCTACGGTCTTTATGCGCCCGTCAACGCCGGTTATCTGCGATCACTCGGAGTGGAGACGCTGATTGGCGGAGAGTTCGAGGATGAATTGCGGCGCCTGGCACTGAGGCTCGCGGCCGGTGATCGATCCTCTTCGGCGGAATCGCTGGTGTCGTTCGACCGGATGCGATTTGAGACACCGGACCGTTCCGGGCTGCCGCCGCTCGACCGATACGCCACTATGTTCGATGGCGAGACGGATCGCATCACCGGATATACGGAGGCGAGCCGCGGCTGCAAGCACCTCTGCCGTCATTGTCCCGTTGTGCCCGTTTACAACGGGACGTTCCGCGTGGTTCCGGCTGACGTCGTGATGGCCGACATCCGTCAGCAGGTGGAGTCCGGGGCGCAACATATCACCTTCGGTGACCCGGATTTTTTCAATGGCCCTGCACACGGCATGCGCATAATCGAGCGGATGAAGAGGGACTTCCCGTCGCTCACTTATGACGTCACCATCAAAATCGAGCATCTACTGAAGCGCCGTGATCGATTGCCCGAATTGCGGCGCACTGGTTGTCTAGTTGTGACCACGGCGGTAGAGTCGGTGGACGATGAGGTTCTCCGCAAGCTCGACAAAGGCCACACGAAGGCGGATTTCGTTGAGGTGGTTCGGCTGTTTCGCACGGTGGGGCTGAACCTTTCGCCGACCTTCATTCCTTTTACGCCCTGGACGACATGGGAAAGCTACCGGGAACTCCTGCGCGTTCTGGCAGAGCTCGATTTAGTGCACGAGGTGGCTCCGGTGCAGCTTGCGCTGCGGCTGCTGATTCCAGCGGGTTCGCGACTGCTGGAACTGGAAGAGATCCGCCGCATGGTGGACCCGTTCCAACCGGAGGCTTTGGGTTACAAGTGGCGCCACCAGGACCCCGGTATCGACACGCTGGCCCAGCGACTGCTGCATCTGGTGGATTCCGAACAGAAGCGCGGAGCGTCGCGGACCGAATGCTTCGCGGCGATCTGGGCGGATGCGGGCGGGGGCGAACCGGCGCCGGCGCCGGCTCCCGAACGAGGGAAAGTACCACAACTGAGTGAACCCTGGTTCTGCTGCGCTGAGCCGATGCCGGACCGCGTCGCCCGAGTGTGATTGCGATGGCGACCGGCACGCCAAAACGTCTGCTGCTGGTTGCGGCGACCACTGGTTACCAGACCACAATCTTCGCGGAAGTGGCGCGGCGGCTCGGCGTGGAGGTCAGTCTGGCTACCGATCGCTGCCACGTGCTGAACGATCCGTGGGGCGATCAGGCTATCCCGGTCCGTTTCGAGGCGCTGAAAGAATCCGCCGCCGCCCTGGCCCACGGGGGAAGCTTCGACGGTGTGGTCGCCGTGGGGGACCGGCCTGCCTACCTGGCGGCGCTCGTCGCCGAACTGCTGGGAGTGCCTTTCCATCCACCCGCGGCGGCTGCGGCCGCTATCAATAAATTTGCTGCCCGTGAGTGCTTCCGCAAGGCGGGCCTCCGAGTACCCATGTATTCCCGCGTCGCATTGGACCAGGACGCCGAGGCGGCAGCAAGCAGGTTTCAGTACCCCTGCGTCCTGAAACCGCTTGGCCTGTCTGGAAGCAGGGGTGTTATCCGCGCAAACAGTCCGCAAGAGTTCGTCCCCGCCTTTGAAAGGATCCGCAACCTTTTGAAGAGTCCCGACGTTGCGCAGTTGAGCGACCCGGCCTCGGACCACATCCAGGTGGAGACCTTCTTGCCGGGGCGTGAATTCGCGCTCGAAGGTTTGGTAACGGATGGGCGCTTACACGTACTGGCGCTATTTGACAAGCCCGATCCCTTGGATGGACCGTACTTCCAGGAGACGATCTACGTTTCGCCTTCGCGCGAGCCGCTGAGCGTACAGGAGGCGATCATTCAGGCAGCACAACTGGCCGTGACGGCTCTCGGTTTGCACTACGGGCCGGTGCACGCCGAAATGCGCGTTGACGGAGACCGCGTGTGGATACTCGAGGTAGCTCCGCGCCCGATCGGCGGCCTTTGCTCCAAGGCGCTCGTTTTTGAAGACGGCGCGCCGCTGGAGGAACTGATCATCCGGCATGCGCTCGGCCAAGACGTGTCTCGCACGCGCAGGCGCGATGGGGCGGCGGGGGTAATGATGATCCCGGTGCCTCGCGCCGGCATCTACCAAGGTGTTCGCGGTGTCGATCGTGCGGAAGTGCTTGCTGACGAAGTGATTATCACCGCCAAACAAGGTCAGCCTGTGTTGCCATTGCCGGAGGGAAACACATATCTCGGTTTCCTGTTCGCTTACGGACAAACGCCCTCACGGGTTGAGGAGCGCCTGCGCCGGGCGCACAAACATTTGGAGTTCGAAATCGCTGAAACGCTGCCGGTGGTGAGCCGGTTCGGCGGAGTCTATTAGAACATCGTGTCCTTTCGGCAAGGCTGCGTAGTTCAAGAATTCTTATCAGCGAGGATTCGCCGAACCGATGTTTGGCCGATTTGGAGGCAGCGGGCGATTTCCGATTTGCTGATTGCTGCGCGAAATAGGTCAGGTGCCGAACCAGCTTTGACGACAGCTGTTGAAAGGACCGCAGCAGCGGCCATGAGAACTGCGGACTTTGCGATTGTCATGTGTTGAGCCCAGCCGCATGGATTAAAGCGTGGTGTCAATCGGACGGAAGTCGAGGCAATTGCCAAGAAGTTTGCAGACGCCGGTGCGAGACTCCGGATCGAATAGATAAGCGAACTCAACGCTCCAAATTGTACGGAGGCAACGTCGTGGGAGGCTTCTGTGTTTTCTTGAAGCGCCTATGCGGGAGTTCAGCGTATGGTTCAGATACTCAGGTTGGCGTATGGTTCTCGAAATCAGAAACTGTAACGGTAAACGACAGCGAGTTGGCGGTATCACAGCCGAGCGGGCTAAAAACCTTCGAATAGATTCAGTCGCTTAGCTCGACTTTATCCAATTTCGGGCGAGCCTCGCGAGGCGGACGCTGAGCAAATCCGATCGGAAGTCAGGCTAATCTATCAACGCTGGACAGATAACCAAAGGCAAGGTAGGCT
>Ga0163147_10009011_pt1 | contig 10915 bp, 10 predicted proteins | sample OliLakLV19MP6G1_FD_148597 | JGI IMG/M metagenome (GOLD analysis project Ga0163147, IMG submission 148597) | Freshwater microbial mat bacterial communities from Lake Vanda, McMurdo Dry Valleys, Antarctica- Oligotrophic Lake LV.19.MP6.G1 | ecosystem: Environmental > Aquatic > Freshwater > Lake >... | reverse complement strand
GCGATCATGCCGGCGAAAAAGGCCAAGCGCCATTGCCAGTCGGCAGGGGCCGGCCTGATGAGCCCGCCCAGCACACTCGAAATCCCGGCGATCCGTCCGACGGTCAACATCATGAGACCGCTGGCCAGGCCGATCATGGCACCGCCAATCAAGGCGTTGATCCAGGCGTCGCTCATGTGTTTGCCCTTTTGCCGATCACCTCAAGGCCGGCGGCCTTCCAGGCCTGCATGCCGCCGGCAACATTGACCACGTTGTGAATGTCGCGCGCCGCCAGTTCGCGCGCCGCCAGCATCGAGCGAGTGCCGCTGCGGCAGATCAGGTAGAGCTTGTCGCAACCCGCCGAGAGTTGCTTCAAGCGGCCATAGTCGTCATGTGCGACCGGCACCGCGCCCGTGGCGTGGCCATCGGCGTAATGCCAGGCGTCGCTCAAGTCGACCAGAAGGGCGCGATCATTGCAGCGCAGGTCGCGCGACGCTAGGGTCGGCGGCAGTGTCTCCCAGGGGGTGTCTCCCTCGGCAACCGGTCCGGCCATGCGGTTGAGCGGCACGGCCTCGTCGATGCGCTTCGGGCGCGGCAGGTTGAGCGCGGCCATCAGCGCCACGAAGTCTTCTTCGGTGGTGCCCGCCAGGCGCGGATTGGCCGCACGTTCGGCACCGATGCTGCTGTCGGTACGCCCCTTGTAGTCATGGCCCGGATATACGCGCGTGGCCGGCGGCAGGGTGAAGAGTTTCCGCGTGATGCTGGCATACAGCGCATGGGCGTCGCCATTCTGGAAATCCGAGCGGCCGCAGCCGCCGATCAACAGGGTGTCGCCGGTGAATACCCGGTCGCGCCACAGGAAGCACATGCTGCCGGGGGTATGCCCCGGCGTGGCCAAGACGCTGATCTGTTCATTGCCAAACGAGAGCGTGTCGCCGTCGTTGAGCGGCTGGTCATAGCCTCCCGCGCCGCAGGCTTCGCCGACCGCAGAAGACGCCCCGGTGGCGATCTTCAGTGCATTGGCGGCCGTTACGTGGTCGGCATGCACATGGCTGTCGAGAATCCATTTGAGCTTGAGATTGCCATCGCGCAGCACCTGCAGATCGCGCGCGCGCTGTTCAAGCACCGGATCGATGACGACAGCCTCCAGCGTCGTGTCGTCAGCGACGATGTAGGTATAGGTGGAAGAAGCAGGATCAAACAGCTGATGGAAGATCATCGTGGGCCTCCGGTAGGAAGTGGGTTTCCTTGACCAAGCGCAAGCGGGAACCGCGGGTTTGGGTGTCTGATGATTGCCGGGTTCCCGACAGGATCACTTTGCAAGGCCATGGGTCGCTACGCCAATCAACTAGGCCGCAGTCGTGCCGCCACCGCTCTGCCGCGCAAACGCCGCGCGCGCGTCGGCGGTGCGCTCGAACTGGCGCGCGATGCTGCCGCATACCAGATCGCACAAGGCATAGACCGAGTCGTCGGCGATGCGGTAGTAGACGCTGGTACCGCGACTCTCGCGCGCGACCAGGCCGTGCTTGGTCAGGAGCGTCAGGTGGCGCGAAACGTTGGCCGAGGTATAGCCGCAGGCTTGCGCGATCTCACCTACGTTGCGCTCCCCCGTGCGCAACAGGTTGAGGATCTTCAGCCTTGTGGGCTCGGCAAGTGCCTGAAAGTAAGTGGCCACTTGCTGCAGCGCTTCGTTCGACAAACCATCCATGGCGGGGCAGGCGGCGGGTGGGGAAGCCGTGATGATGCCCATGGAAAAGCTCCTTGACAAGAATTAGTTAATTACGTACTTGACTATTTGCGTACTTAAGCAAATAATAGCATGCATTGAATGAATGTCCAGCCCGATCAACACCGGCAGTTTCGGCGGGCAGGCGCGGCAACGTGAAGGAGCAAGGGCAATGGGCGGTTCCAATCGAAGGGGGGCGGGACTAAGCGCCGTTTGGGCGCTGACGCTGGTGTTGCAGGCGGCAGCACAGGCCGCACCGCCGGCGGCTGCCGTGCCCGGGTCCGCGCCGGCGTCCGGCGCACTCGCCAGTGTCACCATCCAGGGCCACGGAAGCAGCGACACTTCCGGATTCGACGGTGTGGTCGAGGCGGTGCGCCAGACCGTGATCGCAGCCCAGGTGCCCGGCGCTGTGCTCGCGTTGACAGTCAAGGCCGGCGACAGCGTCAAGGCCGGTCAGGTGTTGGCGCGCCTGGACGCCCGCGCCGCCCAACAAAACGCCGCGGCCAGCGACGCGCAGGTGCGCGCGGCGCGCGCCGCGCAGGAGGTTGCCACGCGCGAGGTGGAACGGCAGCGTCAGTTGTTCGCCAAGCAGTACATCAGCCAGGCCGCGCTGGAACGCGCCGAAGCCCAGTTCAAGGCCACCGACGCGCAGGTCGCGGCGCAAATGGCGCAGGCGGGCGCGGCGCGCACCCAATCGGGCTTCTATGTGTTGAGCGCGCCCTATGCCGGCGTGATCGCCGAGGTTACCGTGGTGCAGGGCGACATGGCGATGCCCGGTCGGGCACTGATGACGCTGTACGACCCGGCGGCGCTGCGGGTCACCGCACCTCTGCCGCAAGCCACCGCCGCACGCCTGTCCGCAGCCGACGCCGTCAGGACCACGCGCATCGAAGTGCCCGGCTTGGCGTCCGCGCGCGCCAACCAAATGCCCACACGCATCAGCGTCTTGCCCACCGCCGACCCGGCCACCCATACTGTGCCGGTACGCTTCGACCTGGCGCCGGGTTCCGGCGCCACGCCCGGCATGTTCGCGCGCGTCTGGCTGCCGCTGGCCGGCAGCGCCGCCACGCGCATCTACGTGCCGCTGAAAAGCCTGGTGCGGCGCGCCGAGATGAGCGGCGTATACGTGCTCGATGCCGCCGGCAAGCCGCTGTTGCGCCAAGTGCGCCTCGGGCGCGTCAGCGACGAGTCGGTCGAGGTGCTGGCAGGCGTCGCCATCGGTGAGCGGGTGGTACTCGATCCGCAGGCCGCGGCGCGCGTGCGCTAGGGACCCGGCATGAACCAGACCCGCGGATTCTCCGGCCGTGTCGCCGCCTACTTCCAGGCGGCCAGCATCACGCCCCTCCTGGCGCTGCTGGCCCTTTTGCTGGGCGCCTTCGCCGTGCTGGTGACCCCGCGCGAAGAAGAGCCGCAGATCAACGTCACCATGGCCAACGTGCTGATCCCGTTTCCCGGCGCCGCCGTGGCGGACGTGGAGCACATGGTGGCAGGCCCGGCCGAACAGGTGCTGGGGCAGATCGCCGGAGTCGAGCACGTGATGTCGGCCTCGCGGCCCGGGCTGGCGGTGATCACCGTGCAGTTCAAGGTCGGCGTGCCGCGCACCGAGGCGCTGGTGCGCCTGCACGACACGGTGCGCGCCAATGCCGACTGGCTGCCGCGCGGTCTGGGCGTGCTTACGCCCTTGATCAAGCCCAAGGGCATCGACGACGTACCGATCGTCTCGCTCACGCTCTACAGCCGCCAGGCTACGATCGGTACTTTCGACCTTGAACGGGTGGCGCACAGCGTCGAAGCAGATCTGAAACGGGTAGCGGGTACCCGTGAAGTGACCACCATCGGCGGCCCGGGGCGCGCGGTGATGGTCGAGCTCGACCCGGCGCGCATGGCGGCCTCCGGCGTTACCGTGGCCGACCTGCGCGGCGTGCTGGCGGGTGCCAACTTCGGCCTGCCGGTGGGCGACCTGATCAGCGCCAACCGCGCGCTGGCGCTCGAGGCCGGCCCTTTCCTCAAGGATGCACGCGAGGTGGCCGAACTGGTGGTCGGCGTGCGTGACAGGAAACCGGTGTTCCTGTCCGAGGTGGCGCAGGTGCGCGACGGTCCGTTGCCGGCCACCCGTATGGTCTGGCACGGCATCGCCGGCGCCGAACGCGGCGAATTCCCGGCCCTGACCATCTCGATTACCAAAAAAACCGGCGAGAACGCGATCGACGTCGCCAACGCCGTGCTGCGCCGGGTCGAGTCGCTGCGAAACACCGTGATCCCGCGCGATATCGAAGTGGCCACCACGCGCAACTATGGCGCCACCGCCAACGACAAGGCGCAAAAGCTGATCCAGAAACTGCTGTTCGCCACCGCCTCGGTGGTGGCGCTGGTGTTCATCGCGCTGGGTCGGCGTGAAGCGGCGATCGTCGGCATTGCCGTCGCACTCACCTTGACTGCAACCCTGTTCGCCTCGTGGGCCTGGGGCTTCACGCTCAACCGGGTGTCGCTGTTCGCCCTGATTTTCTCGATCGGCATCCTGGTCGATGATGCCATCGTGGTGGTCGAGAACATCCACCGCCATCAGCATCTTTACCCGGGCCGCCCGTTAGCCGAGATCATTCCGGCGGCGGTTGACGAGGTTGGTGGCCCGACCATACTGGCGACTTTGACGGTGCTGGCGGCCTTGCTGCCGATGGCGTTTGTCAGCGGCCTGATGGGGCCCTATATGGCTCCGATTCCGATCAACGCCAGCATGGGCATGCTGCTGTCGCTGGCGATCGCTTTCGTGGTCACGCCGTGGCTGGCGCTACTGTGGATGAAGCCGGTGCCGGCCGCGCATGGCGAGGCAGCGCATGCGGGCGCACCGAGCGGCCTTGCGGCCAGGCTGGCACCACTGTTCACGCGCATTTTCACGCCCCTGCTCGACCCCCGACGCGGCGGCCGCAATCGTGCCCTGCTGGGCCTGGCCGTGGTGCTGATGATCGTAGTTTCGCTGGCCCTGCCGGCTGCCGGCTGGGTGGTGCTCAAGATGCTGCCGTTCGACAACAAGTCGGAATTCCAGGTGGTCGTCGACATGCCCGCGGGCACGCCGGTGGAGCACACCGCGGCGGTGCTGCGTGAACTGGGGGCGCATCTGGCAGGCGTGCCCGAAGTCACCGACTACCAGGCCTATGCCGGCACCGCCGCGCCGATCAACTTCAATGGCCTGGTGCGCCAGTACTATCTGCGCAGCGGCGGCGAATATGGCGACCTTCAGGTCAACCTGGTCGACAAGCATCTGCGCGCCGATCAAAGCCACGCGATTGCCACCCGCGTGCGCCCGGCGCTAAAGAAGATCGGCGAGCGCCATGGTGCCAGGGTCAAGGTGGTCGAAGTGCCGCCCGGCCCGCCGGTGCTCTCGCCGATTGTGGCCGAGATCTACGGACCCGAAGCCGACGGCCGGCGTGACCTGGCGCGCGCGGTGCGCGGCGTCTTTGCCGGCACCGCAGGCATCGAGGATATCGACGACAGCAACATCGCCGAAGCACCGAAAAAGCTGCTGCTGGTCGATCGCCGCAAGGCCGCACAACTGGGGATTTCGCAACAGGCGATCGCCACCACACTGGCCGCCGGGCTGAGCGGCGCGCCCACCACCTATCTGCACGACGGCGCCAAGTACCCGGCCGCCATCACCCTGCAACTGCCGCCCGAGGCGCACGGCGACCTCGATGCCCTGCTGAAACTCGCGGTGCGCGGCAGCGACGGGCGCCTGGTGGCGATTCGTGAACTGGTGACCGTGAGCGACACGCTGCGCGAGCAACCGGTGTTCCACAAGGACCTGTTGCCGGTAAGCTACGTCATCGGCAACATGGCCGGCAAGCAGGACAGCCCGCTCTACGGCATGTTCGCGATGCGCGCCGAGATTGCGAAGCTGGCCGTGCCCGGTGGCGGTGCCATCGCCGAATACTTCATCCGCCAACCGGAGGATCCCTATCGCGGCTACGCCATCAAGTGGGATGGCGAGTGGCAGATCACCTACGAGACCTTTCGCGACATGGGCGCCGCCTATGCCGTGGGGCTGGTGATGATCTACCTGCTGGTGGTGGCGCAATTCGGCTCCTACCTGACGCCGCTCATCATCATGGCGCCGATTCCGCTCACCATCATCGGCGTGATGCCCGGCCATGCGCTGCTCGGTGCGCAGTTCACCGCAACCTCGATGATCGGCATGATCGCCCTGGCCGGCATCATCGTGCGCAACTCGATCCTGCTGGTCGATTTCATCAACCTGCAACTGGCCGCCGGCGTACCGCTGGCGGAAGCGATCCCGCGTTCGGCGATGACGCGCGCGCAGCCGATCATGCTGACCGGCCTGGCGGCCATGCTGGGCGCCTTCTTCATCCTCGACGACCCGATCTTCAACGGCCTGGCGATCTCGCTGATCTTCGGCATCCTGGTTTCCACCGTGCTGACCCTGGTGGTGATTCCCCTGTTGTATTTCGTCGCCTACCGCAAGCGCATTCCCGTGCTCGCGGCCCAACCTTAAAGGAGCTCAAGCATGACCTCATGGCAAGTCGTTCGTCTTCTCGCCGGTACTTTCATCCTGGTTTCGCTGGCCCTGGGAATTCCCGGCAGCCCGCTGTTCGCCAGCCAGTGGTGGCTCGCATTCACCGCCTTCGTTGGCGCCAACCTGCTGCAAAGCGCGCTCACCAAGTGGTGCCTGATGGAATCCATCCTGCGCAAGCTTGGCGTGCAAAGCGGCGCCTGAGGCAACGGTCATGCACCTTTACTGCCCTGCCTGCGGCACCACCAACCGGGTGCCGGATGCGCGCCTCACGGACGGCCCGGTGTGCGGGCGTTGCAAGGCGCAATTGCTCAAACCGGAACCGGTCGCGCTGACCGATGCCAACCTGCAGGCCTTCCTCGCCGGCACCGAATTGCCGGTGGTGGTCGACTTCTGGGCCGAGTGGTGCGGGCCGTGCAAGATGATGGCGCCGCATTTCGCTGCGGCCGCGCGCGACTTGCCGGAAATCCGCTTCGCCAAGGTCGATACCGAAGCGTCACCCAGAGCCAGCGTCGGGTACCGGATTCGCAGCATCCCGACCCTGGTCCTGTTCGAGCGCGGCACCGAGGTGGCGCGCGCATCGGGCGCGATGCAGGCTGCCGAACTGACGCGCTGGATCCGCACTCACCTTTCGCAAAAGGCCTGACCATGCGCCCACGCACTGTCGCCTTCGCTGCCATCGTCGCAGTGGTCTCGCAAGCCGCCTCAGCCATCGATCTGGTGGGCGCCTGGCGCGCCGCGCGCAAGGGGGATTTCGAATATAGCGCGGCGCAGTCCGCCGGCGCCGCCGGACAGGCGCGACGTGCGCAGGCCGACAATCTGTGGAACCCGTCGCTGGCATTGAACGCGACGGCGGGCGTCGGTCTTTCCGATACCTCCACCAGCGGTGCGCGCTTCTCCGCACCCGGCTTCGGGCAGTCGAACGGAGTGTCGTTCAACACTTCGGTCAATCACGGCGCGAGCGGGCGCTTCGCGGTTGTTGCGCGCCAGCCGCTGGTGAGTGCTGAGCGCAGCGCGCAACGGCGTCAACTCGAACTCGGTGCTGATGTGGCCGCAGTCGAACTCGAGGCCGCCGAACAGGCGATGGCGTTGCGCGTGGCCGAAGCCTATTTCGATCTCGCCATGGCCGCGGAAGCGGAGCGCGTATTGCGCCGGCAGCAGGTCGCAGTCGAGCGCGCACTGACCCAGGCGAAAGACCGTTTTTCGCTGGGCGACGTCCCGATCACCGACACCCACGAGGCGACGGCGCGCGCTGAAAGCGTCAAGGCGCAGGTGCTCGCCGCCGCGACGGAGGTCGAACTCAGGCGCGCCGCCCTGGCCGACCTGACCGGGCTGCCGGCGGCGCAACTCGCCGCCCGCGCGCCGGCAAGTGTCATCGCAAGCGCCGACCTGCCCTCGCTCGAGCGCGCGCTGGCCGCGGCCGCGGCCAACAACCCGGCTTTGCGCGCCTCAGCAGTCGCAGTCGACATCGCGCGCCAGGAGGTCGGGAAGCACGCCGCCGGCGCTGCGGCTGCGGTAGATCTGGTGGCGCAGTTCGGGCGCGAGCGCATCACCGGCAGCGGCGACTTCGGCGGCGCCAGCAGCGGCGCCACCAACGGCCTGATCGGCGTGCAGGTGAGCCTGCCCTTCACCATCGGCGGTTACCGCAGCGCGCGCCAGGACGAAGCGCTGCGCTTGGTCGAGAAGGCGCAGGCCGAATTGCAGCGCGCGCGCCAGCAGATCGCCCTGCAAGCGCGCACCGCGTGGCTCGGCCTGTCCGTCGGCCGCGGCCGCATCAACGCCCTGGCCGAGGCGCAGAAGGCGAGCCATGCGCGCCTGGACGCGACGCGCCTCGGGCGCAGCATCGGCGACCGCACCACGCTCGATTTGCTCAACGCCGAAAGCGACGCGGCGGCGGCTGACTTGAACCTCACACGGGGGCGCGTCGGGCTGCTGCTCGACCGCCTGCGCCTGGCCGCGCTGGCCGGTGCGCTTGACGAAGCGCTTTTGATGACTGTCAACGCAAGCCTGGGCTACGAGCCGCGATGAAGCACGTAACGCAAGCGCGGCCGGCGCACCGCGGCAGATTTCCGCAACTGCGAACCGCGCATTCCACTCAAGGGAGAACGTAATGGCACATATCGTCATTCTGGGCGCCGGAACCGGCGGCATGCCGGCGGCTTATGAACTGCGCGCCGAAGTCGATCGCGCGCACCGCATCACCGTGGTCAACGCGGTGGACTATTTCCAGTTCGTGCCGTCCAACCCGTGGCTCGCGGTGGGCTGGCGCGAGCGCGATGCGATCACCTTTCCGATCCGCCCGCACCTGGCGAAAAAGGACATCGATTTCGTGGCCCAGCGCGTCACCCGCATCGATGCCTACGGCAATGCATTGGAGTTGCTGGACGGCACCCGCCTGGCCTATGACTACCTGGTGATCACAACCGGTCCCAAGCTCTCGTTCGACGAGGTGCCGGGCGCCGGCCCCGCCGGCCATACCCATTCGATCTGCACTGTCGATCATGCCGAAAAGACCTGGGCGGAATACCAGGAATTTCTCAAGCAGCCGGGGCCGGCGATCATCGGCGCCATGCCGGGCGCCTCGTGCTTCGGCCCGGCGTACGAGTTCTCCTTCATCTTCAACACCGACCTGAAGCGCCGCAAGCTGCGCAACAAGGTACCGATCACCTATGTCACCAGCGAGCCCTACGTCGGGCACATGGGCTTAGGTGGCGTGGGCGACTCGAAGTCGATGCTGGAAAGCGAGTTCCGCAGCAACGACATCAAGTGGATCACCAATGCAAAGGTGACCAAGGTCGAGGCCGGCAAGATGTTCGTCACCGAGCTCGACGACCAGGGTCAGGTGAAGAAAGAGCACGAGTTGCCGTTCAAGTTCAGCATGATGCTGCCGGCGTTCAAGGGCGTCGATGCGGTGGCTGCGGTCGAAGGTCTGTGCAACCCGCGCGGCTTCGTGCTGGTCGACGAGCATCAACGCAGCAAGAAGTACCGCAACATCTTTTCGGCCGGCGTGTGCATCGCGATTCCGCCGGTGGAGGCCACGCCGGTGGCCACCGGGGCGCCCAAGACCGGCTACATGATCGAGACCATGGTCACGGCCATCGTGCACAACATCGCCGCCGAACTGGCGGGCCATGCGGCCAAGGCCAAAGGCAGCTGGAACGCGATCTGCCTGGCCGACATGGGCGACACCGGCGCCGCCTTCGTCGCCTTGCCGCAGATCCCGCCGCGCAACGTGAACTGGTTCAAGAAGGGCAAGTGGGTGCACCTGGCCAAGATCGCGTTCGAAAAGTACTTCATGTACAAGATGAAAAACGGCACCTCCGAACCGATCTATGAAAAGTACGTGCTGAAGATGCTCGGCATCGAGCGGCTGGAAAAATGAGGGCCAAGGTCGCGCACGAGCGATTGCCTGCCTGCGGGCCGGCAGCCGAGCGAAGCGACGACGCTGCGGGCGCGCCGCGCGCCGATGCGGCCATCGATGCGCGCAACCGGAACTGTCCGATTCCCGCGCTGCTTCTGCGCAAGCATTTCAGGCAGGCATTCAACGGTCAAGGTGGTCTGCATCAGCGTAACCGATCCAGGGGCACCTGAAGAGATTCGCCGCTTCTGCAGAAACACCGGTGACACGCCGCTAGCCAGGCGTGACATGCGCACGCACGTCGACCTGTTCGTGCGCAAGAGTTGAATTTCCTGATCAAGGCATTTTCTGCCGCAAACCTGCAAACCACCTGGCCCTGCCAGGCCATCTCAAAGGACGCAACAACATGACCTATCACGTCAGCAACTTTGATTCATCGATGAGCGTCGTGATAATCTGCCGTTTCTCCAAATGGAGTCCTTTCGTCGTGCCGCCTTATCTTGGAAAATAACATCGCATGATTCGTCTCCTCTACCTTAGTCAAGCGTCGCCCGGGATATCTGATGACGAAATTCAGAACATTCTCCAGGTGGCGCGATCGAACAATAAGGCCCTCGGAATTACCGGCGTTCTTGTCTACGGTGGCGGAATATTCATGCAAGTCTTGGAGGGACCTGAACAAGCCGTTCTCCGGTTATATGTCAGGATCCTCGACGATCCAAGACACACAGGCGGCCAGATCATTCACATCACGCCAGCGAATGAGCAAATATTTCAGCGCTGGTCGATGGCAATTATCAAGAGCGATCCCTTGGATTTTCAACACGTCGCGGAGTTGCGGGCCCACCGCTTGGAAGCGGTGAATGCCAAAGCATTCACCGCTGTCATGCGTGCGTTTACAAAGACGTTGGCCGAAGAGTAGCCCGATGCTGGAAGCTTGAAATGGAATCACATATGGCAAGGCATCATGGCTGGTTGGTTTCGCGCCTGCGGAATGGGCACAGATCTACGTCCAACCCGGCAGTTAGCCGGCGTCGATCTTCACGACTATTGGGATCAACGCTGCAAGGAATGTCACGGCCATGCAGGCGCGTTCGCGCGTCTTCCTGCGCAATCATTACCTGGCCGACGCTCTTGTAGCGCCCGTAAGTGCGATGCTGATCGCGCAAGTCGCAATGTCTCCACTGTACGGCGAGAAATGTGCACGCTGTCATGCAAGCGCCGCCGACTTTGTACGCAAGTCATTGGTCGTCAAGAACGGTGTCTTGGTCGGCGTGTCGAGCGCGCGCAATGTCGCTGACTACCTGGCGTCGCACGGCGGGCTCGG
>Ga0163147_10009010_pt1 | contig 10915 bp, 8 predicted proteins | sample OliLakLV19MP6G1_FD_148597 | JGI IMG/M metagenome (GOLD analysis project Ga0163147, IMG submission 148597) | Freshwater microbial mat bacterial communities from Lake Vanda, McMurdo Dry Valleys, Antarctica- Oligotrophic Lake LV.19.MP6.G1 | ecosystem: Environmental > Aquatic > Freshwater > Lake >... | reverse complement strand
GTCTCCATCAGATCAAGTTGCATCACCGCCTCGCCCACCGTCAGCGTGCGAAGTTGCGTCGTACTTTCCGACACGATGACGGGGTTAAGTGTCTCGGGTTCCTGCTCAGGCCCGTCGCTGGCGAAAACCTGCTCGTGGGCAGGGCTCTGCGCGAACGCATCCCGTGCGCCATTGTGGTGATCCTTGATCCGCCCTTTATACCGCCGCACACGCTTGTCCATGCGCTCCATAGCGCCGTCAAAACTGGCGTAGATGTCGGTTGAACGTCCTTGCGCATGCAGGTAAAGCCCCGAAAACAGGTGCACCGTGCAATCGGCACGGTACTCGTGCCCGTCGCGCGAAAACGTGACGGAACCGTCAACCGGCCGTTCGAAATATTTGCCGACGGATTGCGCCATTTTCGACTGCACGTAGGTGCGCAGCGAACTGCCAATATCAATCTGCTTACCAGTGATGCTGAGTTCCATATCCGTTTCGCGTCCTTGGAAAAGTTTACGGTGTCACTTGAACAGCGTCGGTCAAAAAGCTGCGGACCATTAGCTCTGGGATTTGGCCCTGTCAACGATGGGAATCAAGGGGGCGAAGGGCCTCGGGCATGTTTAATTCCTGTTTCAACCGTTTGCGGTCGATGGAAGAGGGGATACGCAGGGCTTCGCGGTATTTAGCAACCGTCCGCCGTGCAATATCGATCCCGGCTGTACGCAAAACATCGACGATCCGGTCATCCGACAGGATCGCGCTTGTGTGTTCCCCATCGATCAGCTCGCGAATACGGTGTCGTACCGCTTCGGCCGAATGGGCGTCTCCGCCCTCGGCTGACTGAATGGCAGAGGTGAAAAAATATTTCAGTTCAAACGTGCCCCGCGGCGTCGCCATGAACTTGTTTGCAGTCACGCGGCTGACCGTCGATTCATGCATCGAAATGGCATCGGCGATCACACGCAGGTTCAACGGCCGCAAATGCGTGACACCATGCGCAAAAAACCCGTCCTGCTGGCGCACGAGTTCGGACGCCACTTTCAAAATGGTCCGCGCGCGCTGTTCCAGACTGCGGACCAGCCAATTGGCGTTGTTCAAATGCTCGGTGAGGTAGGATTTGATTTCCTTGTCCTTCGCGCTCACCGTTGCATAATAGCGTGTATTGATCAAAATCCTTGGCAGCGTGTCGCTGTTCAGCTCGACATGAAAGCCGCCGCCCGCCGTTTCGCGGACGTAAATATCAGGCACCACCGGCTGTACCGGTTCGCTGCCGAACTTCAAACCCGGTTTCGGATTAAGCTGTTTGATCTCGCCGATCATGTCGGTCAGATCTTCCGGCGATTGCCCCGTCAAACGCAGCAACGCATGCATGTCACGTTTCGCCAGCAGCGCCAGATTGTCCAGCAGCACCTGCATCGCCGGATCAAGCCGGTTGCGTTCCTTCAGCTGCAACGCCAGACATTCAGCCAGGCTGCGCGCCCCCACCCCCGTCGGATCAAATGTCTGGATCGTTTTCAGCACGTTTTCGATCACCGGCACCGGCACCACCAGATGCTGTGACGCGGCCAGAACGTCGGTGGTCAAATATCCGCACTCGTCGATCATATCGATCAGGAATGCCCCGATCAGCCGGTCGCGCGCATCCGCGCACGCGACGTGCAATTGCTCGGCCAAATGCTCATGCAAATTGGGCGCCCGCGCCAGCGTCGATTCCAGCGATAGCGCATCATCTTCATCACCACGTCCGCCACGCCCGTCAAGCTGCGCCGACAATCCACCATCGTTGAGCGCGGGCTGCGCCCGGTCGCTCGCGGAGTCTTCCGCATAGACGTTTTCGTAGTCGGTATCCAGATCGGCCGAAGCATCGGCGGGCGGCGCATCTTCTTTCAGCGTCAAAGCGCTGTCTGGAGCTTCGGGCAAGGGCGCTGCCTCTTCGCGCGGCGCCGGCTCACCGTCTTCGCGCTCAAGCAAAGGGTTGCGCTCAAGCTCCTGCTCGACAAAATCCTGCACTTCCAAATTCGACATTTGCAGCAGCTTGATCGCCTGCTGCAGTTGCGGCGTCATCACCAGGCCTTGGCCTTGGCGGACTTCCAATCGTTGGTTCAGCGCCATGGTGTCAGAGCCTCACAACGAAAACTTTTCGCCGAGATACACCCGCCGCACGTCCGGGTTCGAAACAATCTCGTGCGGGGTCCCCTCGGTCATCACTTCACCATCGTGCATGATGTAAGCGCGATCAATAATTTCCAGCGTCTCGCGCACATTGTGATCGGTGATCAAGACGCCGATGCCGCGTTCCTTGAGGTGGTGGACAAGTTTACGGATTTCGCCGATCGCAACAGGGTCGATCCCGGCAAAGGGTTCATCCAGCAGCATGAACGAAGGCTGCGTCGCCAGAGCCCGAGCAATTTCAACACGCCGCCGCTCGCCGCCCGAAAGCGCCAGCGCCGGCGCCCGGCGCAAATGTTCGATGGCAAACTCAGCCAGAAGATCATCAACCATCTGCTGCCGCTTTTGCCGGTCGCGCTCGACAAGTTCGGCGACCGCCATGATATTCTGTTCAACCGTAAGCCCGCGAAAGATCGAGGCCTCTTGCGGCAAATACCCAATACCCAAGCGCGCCCGCCTGTACATCGGCAGCGCCGTGATGTCGTGCCCGTCAAGAAAGATCGTGCCGCTATCGGACGGGATCAGTCCGGTGATCATGTAAAAGCAGGTGGTCTTGCCAGCACCATTCGGACCCAAAAGCCCTACGGCCTCGCCGCGGCGCAATCGCAGCGAGACGCCGCGCACCACAGGCCTGCGCCTGAAGCTCTTGCCGATCTGGTTGACCACAAGCCCGCTCTGGTCAGCCACGAGTTGCGGCCTCCCATACGTGCTGTCTTGGCCACTGTGAAAAGTCATGAACTTGGGCGCCTGCGGCTGCGTTACGTATTGAACCGGCTCATAAAATCCCACTTGGCCTTAAAGTTGCGTGAAAATTCAAGGCGTTGGCTTGCCGTCTTTGACGTCTTCCGTTGGTTTTGGCGGCGTTCCCGGCGCAGATATTTTTGGTGTCTTGGTGGGAGAGAACACGCCCGACACGCGGCCACCCGGTCCGCCACCTGTAAGGTCGGCACGTCCCGTGGCAAGATTAACAACAAGTGAAGTGCCCTGCAGCACGTTCTGGCCATTCACTAGCACCACCTTGCCGCCCATTTTGACCACGCGTTGCATGATGTCATAGGTTGCCGTGCTGCCAGTTGCCTGGCCCTGCGGAGAGGCGAGAACAACGCCGCCGTCGGCCTGGATGTGCTCGATAGTACCCTTGGAGGCTTTGATCGAAAGCGTGTCGGCGCGCATGTGCAGATTGCCCTGCACAATGCGCACGTTTCCGGAATACGTCGCCGTTTCGTTTTGCATATCGGCGGTGGTCGAGTCCGCCGTGATCGCGATCGGCTGGTCGCTGTCGCGCCCCATCCCCGAAAAAGGATTGTTGGCCGCCTGGCCATAGGCCAGTGCGGACGTGGCCGTCATTGCGAGAGAAGAAATCAACAGGGTTTTGATCATGGTGTCACCGGTGCCGTTTTGGGTTTAAGTGGCAGTGCAGGTGCGCCACTGCCTTCATCGTCTGCAACTGCTTCTGCAATGCCTTCTGGATTTGTCTCAGCCGCTTTCGCCGCAATGCCTTGACGGGCCGCGGGAAAATAAGTCGTTGAAACGCCACCCATGAATTTCAGCACGCCAGGGTCGCGCAAGCCTTCGAACCGTTTTGCCGTAATCACGCCCAGCGGTCCCTGACACTTGATCGGCCTATCGCCCTTCAAAAGGCCCAGGCCAAAGTCATAGCGCGCCTGATCCGTGTGGCACTCATAGCCGCGGTCCGAATAGATGTTGATGGTGTCCTTCAGATCCAGCGTCTTGGCCTCGACATCCAGCACGCCTTGAACCGCGCCGATTTGCACCCAGCTTTTGTCTTGCATCGTCACGTCGGCCTTGACCTCATCGATGGTCATGCGCCGGGTCTTGCCGGGCTCGATTGTGGCGCCCTTGGCCGTGACCGTAAAGGGTTGCCCCCGCCCATCCGTGCCTGTCAGCTTGGGTTTCACCAGCGCCCGGTCCTCGGTCAGGGTGTCGAGCATCATCGGCGAAATTGCGATCACGCCGCTGTCACGCCCCCTCGTCGAATAAAGCACCACCAGCACAATCAGCGACAGCGCAATAATCGGCAGCATCACTTTCATGGTCCGCACAAAGCGCGTGTAGCCAAGCGTCGAATCCGCCCGCTGGCGCGTTCGCATTTCCCAATTGTCAAAGCGCGACCGTGCAGGCGTTTCGGGTTCGCTCGCCGGAACAAAGCCGCCTGTGTTTGGATCGGGAACAAAATGGGCCATGGAGTGCATCGGCGCCTTACGCGACGCCCGCGCGCAGGCAATCGTGCACGTGCACAATGCCGACGGGCTTGGGGCTCACGGACGCCGCATCTTCATCGGCAATCACAAACAGACATGTCACCGGGACAGCGTGATGGTTCATCAGACGCAGCGCCTCTGCTCCCAGCGCGCCTTCGCGGATCAATCGCGGACGGCCCGTCATCACTTCGCAAGCCTTGCGCATCAGCAAATCGCCTTGCATATGACGCCTCAAATCGCCGTCGGTAATCACGCCAATCAATCCGCCATCCTGTCCCGTAACCCCGGCACAGCCAAACCGCTTTGATGTAATTTCAAGCAGCACCTCGCTCATCACCGCGTTCTCGTTGACCAGCGGCAGCTCGCGGCCCTTGTGCATGATATCGGCCACCCGCACCAGCCGCCGCCCCAGCGAGCCGCCGGGATGCAAGACACGATAGTCATCGGCCGTAAAGCCGCGCCGCTTCATCAGCGCCACCGCCAGAGCATCGCCCAGCGCCAGCGTCATCGTCGTCGAAGTCGTCGGTGCCAGCCCCATCGGGCACGCTTCGGGTGCCGAAGGCAAAATCAAAGCCACGTCGGCATGCTGCGCCAAAACCGAATCAGCCCCGCTTGTAATCGCAACCGTCGGAATGCCCGCCCGCCGCGTAAACTCGATGATGTCGGTCAGCTCATGCGTCTTGCCCGAATTCGACAACAGCAGCGCCGCGTCCTTCCGGGTCAGGAACCCAAGATCGCCGTGGCTCGCCTCACCGGGGTGCACGAACTGCGCCGGCGTCCCCGTCGAGGCCAGCGTCGCCGCAATCTTGGCGCCAACCAACCCGCTTTTGCCCATGCCGCTGACAATGACCCGGCCTTCAACGCCCATGATCACGTCGAGCGCCCGCGTGAAGCGCCCATCAAGCGACCGCGACAGCGAAGCCAGTGCCTCACCTTCTACCGCCAGCACGCGCCGCGCGGCCTCGAGGTCGGCAAGGGGTGAGTTATCAGGCATCGCCGTCATCAGTTTTTTTTACTCGTCAGTACACAGTGTGCAATGCAACAAAAGGCGCCACAGAGCGAAAATCGCTCCATCACCAGTATGGTCCCACGGGACCCGGGAATCAAGGCAACTGGCCATGGTCAGGCCTTGCTAAATTTGGCTGAGCCCTGCCAAAATTGTCTTGACCCAGGGCCAATGAACCCGCACGCAAGCCTTCTGCAACAATGGAGAGAATGATGGCCAATCTGACTTTGCCGGTTTGGCCCCTCATTCTCATGGTCGCAAGCTTTGTTGGCTATCTGGTCTTGCTGAAGCTGCCGGGTGCAGCCACCAACGTGATGGCCTTTCTGACCGTCGCCTATTTTTCAGCCTTTGTCTGTGCAGGCCTGTTGTGGCTCCGCAATCCGCAACTGGGCCTCAACCGGCTGGACTATCGTGAACTGCTCCTCGCGCTCATTTTTGGCGCGACCATCACCGCCCTCGAATTCGGCTACGTCTCGGCCTATCGCCTGGGTTGGCCCGTCAACACCACCGGGTCGACCGTCAACATCATGACCGCCATCTTGATGGTGCCCATAGGATTCGTACTATTCCGCGAACACATCACCCTGCTCAACGGCATAGGCCTTGCGCTCTGCTGCGCCGGCCTGATCCTGATGACCTGGCGGTAGAGGGGACTGCGCGGCGCAGTCCAAGGCTCTCATGTGCAACGCTGGCTTAAATACCGGACAACTCGTGTGCTACTGACATAAGAAGGCACGACCGGGAATTTCGGCTGGAACCATGGCTCCTGCTTTTGGGGACAAGTACGATGAGCACTTCGGTATTGACCGAGAAGATCACGCGGTAGTCGCCAACACGCAATCTGCACACGCCGCCATTGAGCGACTTGACCTTCACCGGCTTGAAGGGATCGACGGCAAGGCGTTGCGAAGCAACACCGCTGGCCCGGCCGCGTTGAAGGACTAGCCCCCACACCCCTGACCGTCATCCCGCACGCGGTGCAGCATTCTTCATGCTGCTCCGCAGATGCGGGACCCACACGGGGTTAAGTGTCCCCGAGTAGAGAACGTAAGGGCGGCTCAAGAACTTGCATGCGTATCACCAAGGTGGGTCCCGCATCAGCGAAGCGGCACAAGAGCGCCGCATCGCGTGCGGGATGACGCGGCTTCGTATGAAATTCTTTTTTACTGAGTTCCCGTGTCACTTTAATCTGATGTTGGGTGCTGCCGGTGAGGCCATCGCCAATGCCGCTTTACCATTTGACTGGCGCAAAACCGACGGATGGTCTGTGTATACACAAACGCATGCATACGTGCATATAAGGAGGAAAGACCGTTATATTTCAATCTGTTAAGCCCTAAAAAACCACCTGAAAAATCAACATGTATGCATGCAGTCGTTTCAAGCCAAGGGCGGGGCGTGGGGTGCGCGCCCCGTCAGATCTCGCGGCGCACCCATTCCGTTCCCTGCCTGCCAGGGTTGCTCGATCTATTCAAACTTCAAGTCGCAGCTGACCATCGCCCTTTTTTAGAGCGGGGCCAGAAGTGTGGAACATATACAGAACTACTTTGCCACGTCAACCTGAATTTCAAGCGCTGCCTTCACCTGGCACACGAAATCATAACTGGTGGCACGAGGCACGCAAAAAAATACACACGCGAAAAGAAGAGAACTTCCTGCAAGTGCAGTCGAGCGGAAAAGGCCTCGTCCATTCTTTTCGCGACTTCGCGTGAAAGTCTCTTTTATGTTTTCCGTGTCACCGGCCAATGATAGCGGGTACCTAAGCGGACTGCGGTCTGATTCTCACGACGTTGCGCGCCTGTGTTGGCAATGCTTGCCAATCGAGAGGTAGCCCATGGTCACGATGAACATTTCTATTCCGGTCAGTAATGTGCGCGCCCTCATCCGGCAGGATATTGAGCGGCGAGACACGCCCGTGCCGGTTTCCGCCGGCGAATGCAGCCGAACGCGCCTCAATGTGCGAAGACATCTTCGTCGCCCCAGCCCGCCAGGTCCAAAGCCGACCGCGTGCCGACAAAATTGAAGCACCTCAGCGCCAGCTCCTGCCGGCCCTCACGCGCCAGCATCGCGTCCAGCGTCACCTTCAGTCTGTGCAAGTGCAACACGTCCGACGCCGCATAAGAAAGCTGCGCGTCGCTCAACTTGGCCGCCCCCCAATCCGAGCTCTGCTGCTGCTTCGACAAGTCCACGTCCAGCAACTCTTTGACCAGATCCTTCAGGCCGTGCTTATCGGTATAGGTGCGCACCAGCTTCGACGCGATTTTCGTGCACCAAACCGGCGCCGTCGATACTTTCAGATAGCGTTGAAACACGCCCACATCGAAACGGGCGTAATGAAAGATCTTCGTCACTTCAGGGTCCGCCAGCAACCGCACCATATGCGGCGCATTGTAGGTCTTGCGGTCAAAGCGCACGACATGGCAGTGCCCGTCGCCGCCCGAAAGCTGGGCCAGGCACAACCCATCGCGCAAAGGGTTCAGCCCCATCGTTTCGGTATCGATGGCAACGCTTTTGCCAAAGTCGACGCCGCCCGGCAGATCGCCTTCGTGAAAGTGAATTTTCATGTCGGTTTTAATCCTGCGGTCGTCGAAGAAGTCAAATGGTGCCAGGAGAGGACTCACAATTCGCATTTAGGGGGTTGAAATACCACAGACATTTTTTAACCCCACATCAAAACACCAACACAGATAACAACAACTTGTCTGGACGCTCCCGAACCACGGCGGAAAGTCACTAAGTTAGGGCGATCAGACTTAAAAATATTACAAAAATCGTCGCCAAGCCACTCAACCCTCGCAGAATGCCATCCGTTAGGCATTATATTGTCAATCGTCGAGTCAGATACGCAGACGGCGCATCCGGTCTAAACCGTCACTTCCCAAGCGCCCGCTTCCCTTCCCATCAAGCCGTACTCGGGGCAGGCAACTCAAAGAGTACGCCCGCGACTTCTAGGATTTGGCTCAGTTGCGGCAGACCCAAACTATCGTCGAGGCTCAGCACCTCGCTTGGCGTATTGCCGTCCGGGTTCAAGCTTTCCAGAACAACGAATTTACTGCCCCATCGCAGACGCTTAAAATAGGGGGTACCGGCATCGTCTATCGCCACCACCATCCTGCCGTCATACGCCTTCATCGCGGCAAGTCCCACAACAGGCGCTCGCGTAATGATAAACTGACCATCAAGGGCGATAGGCTCTGCGCTCCGCCCATTGACACCGAACAGCCGTCCCCCATCCAGGGCCGTCTTGACCGCCATCGCATCTGGAAGTGCCGTGACTTCATGCTTCGGATCTGCGGGCGTGACGCCGATCTGTCTGCTGAGAAAGAGCGTTCCAACGATCTTGCGGCAATTCTTGCGTTCATTGGCAATAATGACGGGTTCGACTAGGACCGTTGGGTCTACCGATTGTGCGGTCAACACGGCGATACCGGGGTGACCATCCATCTCATTGTATCGGCGCGCGAGCAGCCGTTCACCTACCGCGGCCACGACCAAGTTGCGAGGATTGATCTTAGCATGTCCGCAGACCAGAACCACATCACCAACCCCGGCAACTGGATCGAGTGTGGACGCCACGAGCTGATAGGCTTCATGGTTGAAAAGCTTAACGGGCTGTGCGGTATTCCATTCATCTAGCGTGAAAAGGCCGTCACCGGCGCGTCCATCTGTCTTGGCGGCTGCCGCGATACCGGTCTGATGGAGGTTAGCCGACTTGATATCCCCTCCATAACCGGACGGAAACGGCACGACGTTGCGCGCCCACGGAAACGTGCGCGGCTCGCCATAGAACGACTCGTAAAGATCGAACAGTTCGAAGGCGTCTTGAATTTCGCTTCGGAGCGTCTTTTCCCAAAACTCCTTGACCTCTTTGGCCTGCGCCACTCCGTAAGTTTCATCATCCTTGTGATGGTTTTCGTTGACGTACTTCATGGGCTTGCCGCCGCCGCCCGTGATTGTGTTCATTAGGGTAACGAACGGCCCCCGGTTAAACGGCACCGTCTGAGCCTGCGTCAAGGTTTTCAACTCCTTGCCCAGATCCCCTAAGGTCATGGCTAGAATATGTGAACCGTGGCCGCGGAGCATAAATTTGAGCAAGTCTTCGCAATAGACGCGCACCCCGGCCATATATCGGCGCGCGATCTCGTCGTCGTTTTTCACGACCGCCTCCTGGTAGAGGCGATCCAGCGCACCGCCATTCACAATCTTGGCAACAGCGGAAGCCTTGTTAACGCCCCCCATCATGCCCTGTTCGCCCGACAACTGCTCGGTATCGACCACGATCTGATAAAATTGCCGTTCATGAGTCGTCAACAGTAATTGAACCGTCATCGCGTCGGATTGCGCCAGGTTGGCCAACGCAGCAAGTTGCTTGGCCCAATGCCGCTTGTTCCGGGGATCGAACGTCGTTTGTGGATCATCAAGCAGCATCAAGGGGAACGGATTACGCCCAATTTTTGTGACGATCTGTTCACGCAGAGCGAACAAGAACGACCATAAGATGGCCCGCAACCAAGAGGTGTTCGCCACCAGCGAAGCATCAATATGCATTCCTGGCTCAAAGCTACCATCGACAATGACAGACTTCTTCTCAACCCCTGTTCGCTGATAGCTCAACCTTTCCTGATGATGAATTTTCTCAAGGATCACGCCCATCCGATTAGAGAGCGCGGCGATGGATCGTGACGTCTCAGCCGAAACCAACAGTCGCAAATCCTTCAACGGCTTTAGGGCTTCCGCAATTGCAACCCGGCGGGCTTGTTCCGCGTTCACTGGCGCCCAGGCCGTTGCCGCATCTGCGGCAGACTTCAGTAGCTTGGCCAATTCATCGAGGGGATCGGCCTTATGCAAGGCAGATCCCAGGACAGCAAGCTGTGCCTCCACTGATCCAGGCGTGAAGGTTTTGTTTTCAAGCTTTTGTCCGATAATTTCTTGCCAGCGATCACGGAACACTTGCCGGTGGCCTGTCCACCATGCCACCAGAGCCACCAATCGCTTGAACCCGTGTATCCGGCTGCGCAATCCGTCTGCGCTAGCGGGATTCCCGCCATCTGACACATAGGCCGCAAACTCAAAGGATGGCAGAGCATCGGTCTGTACCGATACCCGCTTGTCGATTGAACTGGACAGCCCTGTCAGGATGGTCGAAAACGGCGGCACAGTACAAAATCGACCGCGAACGGCATCCGCATAATCCTTCTTAGGTTCCATGATTGCCAATGCCTCGGCGTGCCGCCTCAGCCCCGCCGGCAGCAGTCCTGTCAGATCCGAGAGAATTTCGCTGCAAACGTCTTCCAGCTTCCGTTCCGCTTCGGAAGCATCTGATTTTAGTTCCGCCAGTTCGGCCGCCAGCTCCTTTTGTGTGGTCGTCTGTAAGACACCGTCGCAAACAGGACAATGTGCGGAATCCGTATGCTGGTGCGGCGGAAGATAATAATGCGCCGCTAGCGCCTTGAGACGGAATTTATTGTCCTCCGTCTGGCGTGCGTGCCAGGTAAGGGCTCTTTCCAGCTTTTGCTCCCCCGCCGTCAGCGCGTCGGGA
>Ga0163147_10009006_pt1 | contig 10920 bp, 4 predicted proteins | sample OliLakLV19MP6G1_FD_148597 | JGI IMG/M metagenome (GOLD analysis project Ga0163147, IMG submission 148597) | Freshwater microbial mat bacterial communities from Lake Vanda, McMurdo Dry Valleys, Antarctica- Oligotrophic Lake LV.19.MP6.G1 | ecosystem: Environmental > Aquatic > Freshwater > Lake >... | reverse complement strand
ATCATCGTGTGCCTCGATACGTCCGGTTCCATGCAGGGCTCGCCCGAGACCATCGCCAAGGCCGTGACACTTGAAGCCGTCCGCATCGCCACCGCCGAGAAACGCGAGTGCTTCCTGTACGCCTTCAGCGGCCCGACACAGGTGGCCGAGTTCGACTTGTCCACCAAACGCGGCGGCATCCAGGCCCTTCTGGAGTTCCTTGGCTGCTCGTTCCACGGCGGAACCGACATAGCCGAACCGATGGGCCGCGCTCTGAAGCGCGTCGAGTCGGCGAAGTGGTCAAGGGCGGATTTGATCGTGGTGAGCGACGGGGAGTTTCCGGTGCCAAGCGAGACCACCAGCGCCGTCGCGTCGGCGAGAAAGTCCCTGCACTTGCGGGTCCACGGGTTGCTTATCGGGGCTGGACACAGTTCGGCCATGAGCGCGATGTGCGATCCGGTCCACGTCTTCAAGGACTGGAACGCGCTCGGACAAGGCCGGTATCTCTGAGCGGGGCAGCGGGATAGTGCCTCGGAGACGCCTGCCTCACAGATTCAAGCCATCAGACTCAAGCGAACGCGCGAGCATGTGTCTGTGCCCCCTCCGCACCGCCGCTCTCAACAACCAGCCGCCTGAGGTGCCGCTTGCCATCCGTCATCGTTACTAGCAACTCCGCAACGCCAACCGCGCCGGACTCGCGCGTGGTGATGTCCTTGGATGCGATGCCCGGGGCATTCTCCTTCAGCCACTCTGCCACCTTATCTACCGGCTCCGCGGTGGCGCGCCAGAGATCGACCTGATCGACCGCGACATCAAGCAGGCGCTTCTTCACCCACGCACGGTCGAGGAACGCGAGAAGGTTCCCAGCCTTCGGTCCCGCGGCCTTGTCGAAAAGCACGCGGTACAACGCCGCAAACCCGAGCCGTTGCTCGATCGGAGTCATCCTCGCGGCATCGAACACCAGTGTTTGCAACGCTTCCCCGTTCCAGTGCGCGCTGTCCAGCAGGCCGGCGAGGGCGTGCAGGAAGCCGCGCTGGGCGACGGAAAGTTCCGCCGCGGCGGGGGGCAGCGTCGCCTGGAGTGACATCCGCTCATCGGCGGTGGCGTAGTTCTCAAGGAAGACCTTCGCGGCGTGGACGCGACGGACAAGGTGGCCGCGCTCCAGCGCATTGAGCGCCGAGCCCTTGATCTTCTCGAACTCCGCGAGCAAGTCGAGGTGGGGCATCTGCACGAGCGCCAGCACCAGGCCGAACTCGCAGGCGAAGAAATCACCTTCGGGGCTTACCTCGCACAGGTGGTACGTCCGCTTCTCATCGTCGGAGGCCTTGGGGTCGCGGAAGGTCTTGACCTGCGCGCGGTCCAACTCGTTGAACAACTTGACGAGTTGCTCGTGCGTCGGCTCGAAGTTCGCCTGCCGCTTGGGCGGGGTGCGCAGCATGAGGAACCGCAGGATCTCCGGCGGCAGAAAGTTCGCGACATCGCGCGCGGCGACGCCGACGCCGCGGGAGGAGGACATCTTCGCGCCGCCCACGAGCACGAAGCCGTAGGGGATATTGAGCGGGGCCTCGCGCCCGTAGATGGCCTTGAGGCAGTGCGCGGCGACATCGCGCGAGCCACCCTTGGTGTTGTGGTCCTCGCCCGCGCCCTCGACGGCGACAGGGAATGTGGCCCACTTGGCGACCCACTCGAGTTTCCAGGGCATCTTGCCGCGCCCGTCGAACGGGGAGACCTTGCCCCTGTGCCCGCAGCCGGTGGCCCACTCGACGAGTTTGGGCTTGCACTCGTACACGACTTCCTTGCCGTCGTACTCGGTGACCTCGGTGGTGCCGATGCGTCCGCAGTTCTCGCAGATGGTCTGGAAGGGGTGCCAGTTGTCGGGTCGATCGGAGTTGGAGACTTTCTTGTAGATCGTGCGAACCGTGGGCGCGGCCCGCAGAATCCGGTCGATGGCCTCGTTGAACTGACCGGTGCGGTAGATGTCGCGCATCCGGTAGAACTCGCACGTCACGCCGAGGTCGGCGAAGACGGACCAGAACTCGGTGATGAAGTGGTCGGCCATGTCCGTGGCCCCGGAGCCGGGCGGGGGCGGCACGTTGCAGAGCGGCTTGCCGAGGTGCTGCCGCCAGATTTCGCCCTGGCCGAAGGGGATTTCATCGACGGGGTCGTAATCGTCGCAGCCGAAGCGGTAGCGGACATCCACGCCCCGCTCCTTGAGCGCGCGGAACGCGGCATCGTGGATGAGGACGCCGCGGAGCGCCCCGACATGGGCACGCCCGGAGGGGGTCTTGGAGTCGTTGATGATGACGGGCCGGGAGGTGTCCAGGCCCTGCAGGGCTTCGTCGGTCCAGTGCATGGGAGAGGAGGGTAGGGGAAGGACGAGGGGATCGAGGGATCAAGGGAGGAGGGATCGAGATAGGAGGGAGAAAGGAGCGGCGAAGAGGCAGAGGTTCACACCCGACCGGCTGTCATTTGTCTTCTTGATCCCTCGATCCCTTCTTCCCTCCTCCCTTCCTCAAACTTGATTTTTCGCCTGTTCAGGCGTCGGGGGGGGCGCGGGCCGATAACACCGGCAAGCCTTGCCGGGATCGCCCTTTGTGCGGGGGACGATGGAGACGCGATCACCCGGCGGGGAGGGAGTTGCGCGTGTACACGATCGCGGTGGTCAACCAGAAGGGCGGGTGCGGCAAGACCACCTCGGCGATCAATCTCGCCGGTGTCTTCGCCTCCCGCGGCTACCGCAGTCTGCTGGTGGACCTCGACCCGCAGGCCCACTGCGCTGCCGGGCTGGCCATCCCCGAGCAGCGAATCGACAAGCACATCGGCGATGCGATGCTTGCGGCGGAGAACTCGCCGATCGATTCTGATCGCCTGCTCTGGCGCGTCAGCCGAAATCTTGATCTGGCTCCCAGCACCGTGCGTCTGGCCGCGCTGGAGGCCGCCCGGGGCGACCTGGCGCAGAAGCCCGATGCCGAGAGCCGGCTGAAGAAGGCCCTGAGCCGCTTCGGCGGCCAGTATGACATCTGCCTGATCGACTGCTCCCCGGCGATTGGCCTGCTCACCTTCAACGCGCTGGTCGCGGCGGACGAGATACTGATCCCCGTGGAGACCGCGTTCTTCTCTCTGCACGGCGCTACCAAGCAGGTCAGCACCATCAAGTCCGTCGCGAAACGGTTGGGCGTGACGCTTATGTATCGCCTGCTGCCGACGATGCACGACCCGGCGAGCGCCCTGGCGCGCGACCTGCTCGAGGAGTTGCGCCGCCGCTTCCCCGGTCGCGTGACGCCGGTGGTGATCCGGCTGGATCAGTGCCTGCGCGAGGCCGCGAGTTTCGGCCAGCCCGTGGTGGAGTATTCGTCCGATTCGCTGGGGGCGCAGGACTATGGCGCCCTGGCAACGTTCCTGACGGAGCAGTCGCTGAACAGAAAAGGCGGGCGCATCGACGCGTCGGAGGTTGATGCCGATGCCGAGGCGAAGCACCCGCTCCCGCAGGTGCATGTCGTCCCGGGCATCGCCGATCGCGCAGCGCTGCCTGTTCACAAGGCCGCGGAACCGGCGCGGCCCGTTGCCGCCTTTCCCGATGGCCGACTGGTGGAGCCTGCAACTCCGGCTCACATCGCGGTGATCGAGGCTCCCGTGTCTCCGGCGCGGAGCGCAGATGCCGTGGCGATGATCGACCCGCCCGCGGTGTTCATGCCCACACGCGCGGCGGACCTCGTCGCCCGCGCACGAAAACTCCACGCCCGCCCGGAAACTGAGCCCGTGCTGCTGCATCGCTCTCAGCCGACCCCGGCCCCGCCTGTTGCCGATGCGCCTGACCCCGTTTCGCCTGCTCCCCTCGCGCCTCCCGTATCGCCAGCCGATGCGATTTGGTTCGGCGTGCGCGTCACGCCGCGCGGCGTCATCTTCCGCCAGCCCCTTACGCTGGGCCGCTCCATCCGCATCGCCGGCGAGTTCAACCACTGGTCCGATGCGGCAACGCCGCTCCGCCCGCACCCGACACTCGGCGTGCTGGAGGGTGTCGCGCAGATCGCCGCGGGCTCAACGCAGTATCGCGTGGTCGTGGATTCGCAGTGGATCGCCGATCCGTACAACCCGCTCGTCGCGCCCAATCCGTTCGGCGGGGCCAACAGCATTGTGTATGTCCCAGAGAACGACTCGTCGGCCGCCGAATGGGCGGCGTCGAGCGGAGGCCTGCAATGAACGGGCGCACAAATCAGCCTCCTTTTCCTGCAACCTCTCGCGGCACGCCGCAGCTGCACCGAGATGAGGCGTCATGGGACAGCCCGCTCCTGCCCGCATCTGCACCGCGCACAGGCGCGCCGACAAACGAAGAGTTTGATGCGCTGACCGACCTGTTTCTTGGTGAGGTCAGCCCATCGGGAGCGAAGGCCGCGAACGGCCGCCCGCCGGTCCCATCCGCTCTGCCCGCCCTCTCCCCGCCTGCAAGCAATGGTCGGCCCAAGCAGGTGCTGCGGCTCGCCGGCATGGAAGAGGACCTGGACCTCGATGAGGCGTTCTCTCCGGAGGCGCCTGTCTCACGCAGCCCGGCGACCGTGATGGAGCCGCCGCGCCGCGTTCCTGCTGCGCCGTCGGCCGCGATCGTCGAGTGCATAGTGCTGGGGCACCTGCCCGTGCTCGGCGCGGCGTGGGGCGCGCAGTATGTCCGCGAGGTTGCGCTGGCTTCGGGTCGCCCCGTCGCGTATGTGCGGCTGCAGCGCGGGTATGCGTCGGTCGAAGTCATCGGCGGCAGCGGGGAGTCCGAGCAGACTTCCGCGGCAAAGACCCTCGAAGAAGCCCTCAGAATCGCCGCGAGCCACACGCACCGCTGGGTCGTGCGTGCTGATGCCGCGGATGAGGCCCGCCTCGCCGCGAGCCCGCTGGTGCGCATCGTCACACTGCTGACGGGCGTCGATGAGGCCGCGATTGTCGCGGCGTACGGCTCCGTCAAGGCTCTCGCCGCCAACCTCACCGCGCCGGGCGTTGAACCGGCCAGCGGCCCGCTCATGCGCGTCGCGGCGATGGGCGCACCCGCCGAGAAGGCCCTGCCAGCGTGCAAGCGGCTCGCCGATGCGGTGTCGCGGTTTGTCGGACGCGAGGTGGACGCCGCGGTGTGCAGTTCGCGCATCGCCTCAGCGCGTCCGTCGGAAGTGCTGTTCACGGGGCGCACGGATGTCGAGCCTGTTGCCGCGCTGGAACTGCTGGCCGCCGCCGCGGCGGAAGTTCGCGTGGTGGAGCGTGCCGTTCCGCGACCCGTCGCCGTGGCCACCATGCCCGCGCGGATCGTGCCTGAACTGGAAGTCGAGATTGAACCCGACTTCGCGCCCGAAGGTGTACCGGTCACTCCGGTGCGGGTCATCACCACACACAGTCCTCCGCCGCGCGTACACGCAACGTCCGTAGCGGCGGAGGCCAAGCCACTTGCCGCGCCCGTTGCCGAACGCGATCCCCGGAGCGCGGAAACACTCTCGGATGCACCCAGCGCGCTGGCGCTCCTGCTCCCGGGCCTGCGCCCGGTGAGCATCCGCTGCCCGTACGCGGAGGGCGTGGAGTTCGCCGCGGATCGCGCGGGGGGCCTTCACCTCTTGTCGCGCGTCCAGCACACGGCCGATGGGCAGGAGGAGCGGGCGTTGTCGGAACTGATCGTCGCGGGCGCGTGGGCCGATGCGCACGCGTCAATGCTCGCGGCGTCGCTGGGTCAGGCCGCGGCTGTAGGTGGGGGTGGGGGAGCGGAACTGCACCTGTTCACCGACCGCCCGAAGGCCTCGCGCCGGTTACTTGAGACGAGCGTGAACGTGCATCTGCTGGCGCGTGTCGAGGTGGATGGCCGGAGCGGGTGGTACTGCACGGACCTGAACTGAGAATGTCGAGCGACGCGAGTAGAGGTTCGGGCGCGAGCCGGGGCGTTTCTGTTTTGAGGCAGACTATTTTTCCCGCAGACGTCGCTGGGTGGGCGTCGTGTCCGAACGGAGTTTGAACTTTGGACCCCCGGACTTTGACGGAGGTTTGGGCACCGGCTTGGGCTCTCTCGGATCGTCCTGTGGACCCGGCGCTGGGGGGCCGCCGAAGTCCTTTGGGAGTGCGTCCACGGTCTTCATGGTCTCGAGGCTGACGGTCACGACCTGCTTGACGAGGCGGACGATATACTCCGGGTCGTTGCGCTCCTCGCCCCAGGCGTTGCAATCGCTGACCGCGCCGGTCTTGGGATCGGTGTAGACCTGGTATTGGTCGATGACCCACTCGAGGGCGGAGCGGTTGCCGAGGCGGTAGCGGTAGACCTCGGCGGGGATGTCGTGCAGCGTGAGCGTGTCGTTCACGCGCAGTGATTCCTTGCCCTTGGTCAGCCGCATCTTGTCGTCAACCCGCCACGACTTGGGACGCTTGCGGCCGTTCGTGTCGGTCAGCACCCAGTTCTCGGTGAGTTTGTAGGGCTTGACGATCTTCTCATCGTCGTAGTTGAGGTGGAGTTTGGAGAGTTTCTCTCCGGCTGCGACGAACGCCTCGAAGTCGGCGAACGTCTTCGCGAGCGGGATGCGCGGCAGTTCGCGCTTGAGATTGTCGGCGAAGGTCTCGCGGTAGTCATGATGGTGGAGCATCGCGTAGACGTAGTGGAAGATGTCGAGTTTGGCGATCTTCTTGGCGGCGGGGCTGTCGGGCTGGTACTGGGCGCGGAAGAGGTTCAAGGCCCAGTCGGTAATGTTCTCGCGGCGGTTAGAGCCGTCTTTGTTGTAGACGTATCGAGAGCACCATTGAAAGCCATCTATTGAAAGAATCGACAGGTTTGGGATCGTGTTGCTTGCCAAAGCACCAAAGCAGGCACGGTGGCCAATGCCCGAAAATCCGATCAGCGGATTCTCGCTCGTCGGTGTTGGGAAAATGGACGGCAATCCGTAGATCTCGGCATCAAGAACTCGGTCGAAATACACCAGTTGCCTTGAGAAAGGTCGATATAGCGAGGACCGGAGTGCATCGCGAGACCACTCAACGTACCTGCCCCGCATCAGATCGTTCTTAAGATCGCGATCCCACGCGATTTTGTCGTACTTCACCCATCCATGCACATCCACATCCTTTGGCGCCCGCTTCCATCGGTCAACTTCGTTGTTGTAGGCGTCGATAAACTCCTTTATGCGTTCGGAAAGCACGCTTGCTGAGAAGGCATAGACCACGCTGTCGCGATGCGTCGCGATGCCGAGGGAATAGACCTTGAAGATGACGCCGGATACGCCGTTCTTCGCCGCGCGGCCTTCCTTGCTGGCGACAGGGACGTACCCGGCGAACTCGTGACCGTTGGCCGGTACGAGCCACGAGTTTTTTTCATCGGGCTTGAGTTTCGTCCACTTCACCTCGGCTACCGAGCCCCGGCGTTCGAGGAGCGCGAGTTTGTCGAATCGTGGGATGTCCTTGCGGACATTGGCGTAGAAGATACCGCGCTTCTTTATCTTCTCACGCTTGACGCAGACGGTGATGCCGACACCGACCTGTATGCCGAAGACGTTGTACTGAGTGCCCGAGAGTGTCGGGTTCTCGCGGACGTTGCCCTCGAGGTCGAGGTGATAGATCGCCTGGAAATCGCGGGCCAGGTGCTTGCGCATGCCGTCGTAGGCGATGTTCTCGACGAAAGCGTTGTTGGAAACGAAGCACACGACACCGTCGCGATCTTCAAGCCGGCGCGTCGCCCAGCGGAAGAACTTCACATACGGGTCGTTGAGTTTGCTCACGCTGGTCGCCGTAGAGTCCGCGGCGTAGCTGTGCTTCACCCAGTGGTCCACCGTCGGGTACGGTCTGTTCTGGTTCTGCTCGTTGTGGATCATCTGACCGACGTTGTACGGCGGGTTCCCGATGACGACTTCGATCGGCGTGTTCTTCTGTCGGTCCACGCGTTTCATGTTGGCCTGCGTGAAGAGGCCCGAGTGCTTGGGCTCGGCGAGTTCCAGCGTGTCCACAAAGCACAGCCCCTCGAACGCCTCGAAGTCACCCGTCTGCTCGAAGAACTCGTGCTCGATGTTCATGGCCGCGATGTAGTACGGCATGAGCATGATCTCATTGGCGAATAGTTGTTCGGCGTACATTCGGCGGAGGTACTTGGGCCCGCGGTTGGCGGCGCGGCGCATGAGATTGACGACGAAGTTGCCCGTGCCGGTGCAGGGGTCGAGGATGTTGACGCCGTCGTCGCCGAGTTTCTTGCCGAACTCGGTCTCGAGGACCCATTCGACGGAGGCGCACATGAAGTCCACGATGGGCTGGGGCGTGTAGACGATGCCGTGGGTGTCGGCGGTCTTGACGCAGTAGCCTTGGAAGAACTCCTCGTAGACGGTGTTGAGGAAGTGCTGCTTGCTGGACCAGTCCTGGACGCGCTCGGCGGCGTTTTCTATGGCCAGGTAGAAGTGGTCGAGTGCGCGGAGAAAGTTCTCGGGCTGGAAGTGCTTGCTGGAGAGGGCGGTGATGACGTTCTCGACCTCGGCGGCGATGACGTTCTTCTGAAGGAACTCGAGGTTCTTGAAGACTGAGCGGAAGAGGCGCTTGGTGAGCAGGTGCTGGACAAGCATCTCATCGACGGCCTGCCGGCTGATGTTGGGATTCAGTGTGGTCTGGCAGAGGCTGAAAAAGGCCTCGAAGGCGTCCTTGAACCTGCGGTTGGACTTGTGGGCTTCGGCGATCACCTCGGCGAGGGCCTTGCCGACGGCGGGGACCTTCTCGGTGAACGCCTCGACGGCCTCATCGAAGTTCACCAGGGGCTGGTCTTTGAAGATGATGAAGGCGTTGAGCAGTTCGCAGAGCGCGGAAGCACCGGCATCTGAATCAGCGATGAGGGCGGTCTGCGTGTGGCGGCCCGCCTGATAGAGGACGGCCTTGGCGGGGGACCAGAAGATGATGTTGTCGAGCGGGTAGCCCTTGTGGATCTTGCTCAGGACTTCGCGGTCGAGGTCGTCGGCGTTGTCCTTGGCTTCCCAGTGGCCGCGGGGGAGTTGGTAGCGGTCGCGGACGGTGCCATCGGGGATGATGCGTTTGCCCTTGGCCTTTTTGCCGAGTTCGGGGATCGTGGTCCACTTGTTGCAGCGGACGGCCTGTGCGAGGAGGTGCTGGAAGGCGGCGCGGACGGCCTGCTCGTGATCGACTTCCTGGTGCGCGAGGTCGGCCAGGTGCGTGTAGTAGGCACGGATGGCCGGGCTCTTGGTCGTCAGGAGTTTGACCGTTGGGGGCATGGGGAGCAGGTTAGCGAGTGAGGGGCGGACCTGCGCCTGCTCCGCAGGCTTTGGTTGATGGAACGGTCCCAACCGGAACCCCCTCTGTCGCTGCGCGACATCTCCCCCGTCGGGGACGGGTGAGAGGGCATTGCAAAAGTCGTCGGGGCCGAGGTAGAGGGCGAGGCAAGCGACCGCCGCCTGCTCCGCAGGCGTGGGGGGGGGGAGGATGCTTGCGTTGGCCGTGACTTTCTGGTACGCTGCCCGCCACCGTCGATGCAGCGGTGGCAGGGAGGGGAGGTCAAAGTGTCGGCAGCGCGGATGCTCCATTCGGGCGGTCGCCCTGCGCGCTGGGCGGTTCTTGGCTTCTCCCCTGGCGGGGGAGGAGCCGCAGAGACCCCCTCTGTCGCTGCGCGACATCTCCCCCGTCGGGGACGGGGGAGAGGGCATACAAGGTCGTCGGGGACGGGGGAGAGGGCAACATTGAACGGAAGTTCGATGCCACGCGCTCAGGCCGATTCTTTGCGCTTGACGCGCAGGTCGGTCAGGCGGCGCTGGGTGTAGACGTCGGCCTCATCGATGAAGTATTCCGCGCCGCGGTTGTCCACCTCGGGCAGGTCGTACATCAGTCCCATCATGATCTCTTCCATGACGGCACGGAGGGCGCGGGCGCCGGTGTTGCGGGCCAGGGCCTTCTGGGCGATGGCGCGCATGGCCGCGGGCGTGAAACTGAGTTTGGCGTTTTCGATGGCGAAGAGGTGCTGGTACTGGCGCATGATCGCGTTCTTGGGCTCGGTGAGGACGTTGATCATCGCGTCCTCGGAGAGCGGCATGAGCGGGGCCATGACGGGGAGGCGGCCGATGAGTTCGGGGATCATGCCGAACTCGATGACGTCATCGGGGGTGACCTGCGCGAGCACGGCGGCCCGCTCGGCCTCGGCGTTGGGGAGTTCGCCGTGGATGCCAAAGCCGATGCGCTTCTTGCCGATGCGCCGGCGGATGATGTCCTCGATTCCGACGAACGTGCCGCCGCAGATGAACAGGATGTGCGACGTGTCCATCTGGATGTACTGCTGCTCGGGGTGCTTGCGCCCGCCCTGCGGCGGGACGTTGGCGACGGTGCCCTCGAGCATCTTCAGGAGGGACTGCTGCACGCCCTCGCCCGAGACGTCGCGCGTGATCGAGACGTTGTTGGAGGTCTTGCCGATCTTGTCGATCTCGTCGATGTAGATGATGCCGCGCTGCGCGGCCTCGAGATCAAAGTCCGCGGCCTGCAGGAGTTTGAGAAGGAGGTTCTCGACATCCTCGCCGACGTAGCCGGCCTCGGTCAGCGTCGTCGCATCGCCGATGGCGAAGGGGACGTTGAGAATGCGGGCGAGCGTGCGGGCCAGGAGCGTCTTGCCGCAGCCCGTCGGGCCCATGAGCAGGACATTGCTCTTGTCGAGTTCGATGCCCGTCTCTTCCTTCTCTGAGTGCAGGAGGCGCTTGTAGTGCGTGTGTACGGCGACCGAGAGGGCGCGCTTGGCCATGTCCTGGCCGATGGCGTACTGATCGAGATATTCCTTGATCGAGCGCGGCGTAGGGATGGTCTGGAACATCGCGCCCGCGGAAGAGACGCGGCGCCGCTCCTGCTTGAAGATGTTCTGGCAGAGGTCGGTGCAGTTGGCACAGATGTAGACGTCGGATGGGCCTTCGACCATCGGGCCGACATCGCGGCTGGTCTTGCCGCAGAAGGAGCAGGTGGTGACCTTGCGGCCGC
>Ga0163147_10009003_pt1 | contig 10923 bp, 11 predicted proteins | sample OliLakLV19MP6G1_FD_148597 | JGI IMG/M metagenome (GOLD analysis project Ga0163147, IMG submission 148597) | Freshwater microbial mat bacterial communities from Lake Vanda, McMurdo Dry Valleys, Antarctica- Oligotrophic Lake LV.19.MP6.G1 | ecosystem: Environmental > Aquatic > Freshwater > Lake >... | reverse complement strand
CCCATATGGTTAATCGAGGCGTAGGCGATCAGCCGCTTGAGATCGGTCTGGGCCAGACCAGCGTAGGCCCCAAACAGAATGCTGGCCAGGGCCAATACGGCCAGAGCCGGGGCAAAATATTGCGCCTGCTGGGGAAACAGCGGCAGCATGAGCCGCAGCATCCCATAGGCGCCCATCTTCGACATCACGCCCGAGACGATCATCGAGCCAGAGGTTGGCGCCTGCGAGTAGGTGTCGGGCTGCCAAGTGTGCAGCGGCCAGATCGCCAGCTTCACCGCGAAGGCGATAAAGATCGACCAGAAGATAATTGCGCCGTAGGTGCCCGCCGTCCCACCAAGGCCAAGGCCCTGGGCGGCGCCAAACACCATCTGCTGGAGGTTCATCCCTGGCTGATACACCAGACTGCCGAGCTTCGGCGAAATCAGGCTGGGGTCGACCGCCAGGCCCTGGCCGAGGCGCGAGAGAATGGCGAAGTCGAAGGTGCCGGTCGCCAGATAGATGAACTCGAAAATCAACAGCATTGCCACCGAGCCAGCCATCGTGTAGACGAAGAACTTGAAGGCGGCGTAGCGGCGGTTCTCACCGCCCCAGTTGTTGATGATGAAGAACATCGGCACCAGGCTGAACTCCCAGAACAGGAACATCAGCAGGAAGTTGAACGAGACAAAGTAGCCCAGCATCGCCGACTCGAGCATCAGCATCAGGGCCAGATACACCCGTGGGCGCGTTTTGATGCCAAACGAGGCCAGAATACAGAATGGCGTCAGCGCCACGGTCAGCAGAATCAGCGGGAAGTTCATCCCATCAAGGCCGACGAAGTACTGCGCGTTGAGAAACGGAATCCACTGAACCCGATCAACCTGTTGAATCATGGCCTGATCGCTGGCTGTGCTCAGCAGGGCCGGGTTGAACTGGCCACTAAACCAGAGGAACAGCACCAACCCAAGCGGCACGAGGCTCCAGGCGAACACGCCCCAGCGCACCGTGCGGTCGTCCTTGCCCGGCCACACCAGGGCCAGCACCATGCCGATGAGCGGTGATAATGCCAGCAACGTGGTTGGCATCCACTCACTCGTTTTGAGAAAATCTGTCAGCAACATGCAAGCTCCTAGAAGGCGTACAAGTAGATCAAGGCGACCACAACCACGCCACCGAAGATGTACGCGCCATAATCTTGAATTTTACCCGTCGCGGATTGGCGAACGCCGTCCCCAACCATAATCGTGCCCTCGCCCATGGCGTCCGTGCCGGTGTTGAGGGTGAAGTCGTCGATGATGAAGTTGAAGCGCCCGATGAACAGGGTTACCAGACCAGTCAGGTTGACCACGCGGTCCACCAGATGGCGGTCGATCCAGTTCAGCAGCCGGCCTGCGCCATAGGTCAGGGCGATAATGGTTTTGTCGTAGATTTCGTCAACATAGAATTTATTTTCCAGCAGCACCCAGCGCCCGCGCCAGCGGATCGCGGTCGGTCGCCCGCGCAAAGGCGTTGCGATAGACCAGGTAGCCCAGGAAAATCCCCAGCAACGCGGTCACCGTCGCAATGAGCGGCGCGGTCGGATTGAATTCGGGCGCCTTCTGGTTCAGGAACTCCGAGAGCCAGTGGATATTAAGCATCCCTGCATTGGCAAAGCCTGCCAGCGTCGCAAAGAGCGCCAGCACAATCAGCGGCCCGGTCATCGAGCGCGGCGACTCGTGGGGGTCGTGGGCGGTGTGCGCGTGATGGCCGTGATCGGCGTGGTCGTCGTGGCCGTGAGCAGCCACCGCCACCGCCTCGCTGTGATCGGTGTCGTTCGGCCGTGGCTCGTAGCCCCGGAACTTCCCAAAGAACACCACCATAATCTGACGGGTCATGTAGAACGCGGTCAGGAATGCCGCCGCGGTCAGCACACCATAGACAACATAGTGACTTTCTTTGAGCGCATCAGCCACAATTTCATCTTTTGACCAGAAGCCAGCAAAGGGAAAAATACCTGCCAGGGCCAGATATCCGGCAATATAGGTCAGGAAGGTCACCGGCATAAATTTACGAATTGCGCCCATGTTGCGAATATCCTGGGCTTTTTCCGGGTCGTGGCCAACGGTCGCTTCCATCCCGTGGATGACCGAGCCGGAGCCAAGGAACAGCAGTGCCTTGAAGAAAGCGTGGGTCAGCAGGTGGAACAGCGCGGCCACCCAGGCCCCGATGCCCAGCGCCGCGACCATAAAGCCCAGCTGCGAGAGCGTCGAGAAGGCCAGAATGCGCTTGATATCGTACTGAGCAACCGCAATCAGGGCCGCAAACAGCGCCGTGAAGGCCCCAATGAAGGCGACCACTGGCAGAATTCCGCTGACAGCAAAGATTGGGTAGGTGCGCACGACCAGGAACACACCGGCGGCGACCATCGTCGCGGCGTGAATCAGCGCCGAGACGGGCGTCGGGCCTTCCATCGCGTCGGGCAGCCAGACGTGCAGCGGGAACTGCGCCGATTTACCAACCGTGCCCATAAACAGCAGCAGCGCCATCGCCGAAGCCACCGTCATCCCTGAGATTAGGCTCGGAGCGGCGCCGATTGCCGTCAAAAATTCAGGATTGAAGATCTGGCCCGGCGCGGTCCCGAAGGTCAGCGAGCCGGAGGCGTTGTAGATATACAGAATGCCCAGCATCATTCCGACATCGCCGATGCGGGTGGTGATAAAGGCTTTTTTGGCCGCCTCGCGAGCCGATGGCTTGAAATACCAGAACCCAATCAGCAGGAACGAGCACAAGCCCATCAGCTCCCAACAGATAAAGAAGAGCAGCAGATTGTCGGCCAGGGTCATTCCGAGCATCGAGGCCGTAAACAGCGCGATGTACGAGAAGAAGCGCGACTGGCGCTGCTGACCCGCCGGAAACTCGTCGTGGGCCATGTAGCCCACCGAGAAGATGTGGATACACAGCGCCGCCAGCGTCACCATCGCCAGCATCAAGGCGACTGGCGCATCAAGGCGGTAGCCAATGTTGAAGGTGCCCGATTGATCGCTCAGGCTAAGGCTATCGGGTGCCCAGGCAAACGAGCGGGCATAGAAGGTACCGAAACCCTCGAAGTGAACTTTCTCATGGACAAGCTCAGCTGGCTCGGGAGTGGTTGGGAAACCATCGCCAGAAACTGCCTGAAATAAGACGCCCCAGGCGATCACCGTCGAGATCGCCAGCAGCGCGATGGCGGTGGTATATGACGCTTTGCGTGAGCGGCCAATCGCTGGCACAAGGGTGATCAGCACAAATGCCGCTAAGGGCAGCAGCGGAATCAACCACGCAAGATCAAAAAAAGGCATTGAGCGTTCCTCGACTAAAGTAAGAAGTAGACACGGCCAGGTCAGAAGCTAGCACTTCCCAACTCCATTCATACTTCATACTTCATACTTTAACCTCTAAGAGTATCGACTTCGTCGGCATTGATCGTCAGGCGAGCGCGATAGACGGCGATAACCATCGCCAGACCAACCGCGACTTCAGCTGCGGCAACCGTAATTGTAAAGATTGCAAAGACCAGCCCGACCGTGCCGGTTGGCTGCAAATAGCGCCAGAAAGCGACCAAATTGATATTGACTGAGTTGAGCATAAGCTCAATGCCCATCAAAATACCGACCGTGTTACGTCGCGATAACGCCCCGAACAGGCCAATACAAAACAAAGCGGCAGCCAGGGTTAGGACCCAGGCTATTGGAACTGAACCAACCATCAGCTTGCTCCTTACAGTGCCTGCTCGGCTTCAATTGTCGGCATTACCGCACCTTCGGCATCACGAGGTTCAACAATTCCACGCTGCTTCAAGGCATGCTCTTCGGCCAGCGTGAGCACACGGCGGCGGCTGGTTGGCTCCTCAAACGCAATTACAATTGCGCCAATCAACGCCATCAGCAGCAGCAGCGAAGCGATCTCGAAAGGCAAGAGGTACTCGCGCATAAACGATTCGCCGATGTTGATCGTTGAGGCGACCGCTGTGCCAGGGGCAGCATCCTCGCCGAACGCTGTGATGCTGGATTGAGCGGCGGTCGCGGCGGCATCCCAGTTGGCACCCTGATTCCAGATGGTTGGCACGATCACGGCGCCAAATAGCACCAGCGCCACCAGCAGAGCCACCCACCAGCGCTCGTACAGCATGCGGGTGCCCTCGCCAGTAACGTGGCGGGTCAGCATAATCGCAAACAGCACCAAAATCGAGACCGCGCCGGCGTAGACCAGAATTTGCACAACCGCCAAAAACTCGGCTTCCATCAGCAGATACAGGGCTGCCACACCGATAAACGAGGCGATCAGCCAGAGCGCTGAGTGAATGATATTTTTCACGGTAACGACCATAACGCCTGAAACAAGCGTGATAGCCGCTAAAAGCAAGAAGATTACAACCACAATATAGTTCATACTGATTCCTTTGAACAAAGATATGAAGTATGAAGTATGAAATCCACAATGTTTCCATACCGCATACTTCATAACTTCATACGTTCTTTACAGCCCCAGTGCTAATTCCTCGTCGGTAGCCCGCATATGTTCCTGGCTAGCGCGGTTATTCAGGCCCATGACCATGACCAGAGCGCCCAGATTGATGGCGACGGTAACCGCCACAGCCACGCCAAGTCGAATAAAGTTCGGTGCATCGGCGGTGCCGGGTGCGCCAAACCATGTCGTAAAGATCTGCGCCTGCTGATCCCAGCGGGTAATTGAAACCCACAGCGCGCTGCTCAGGATGTTGACCAGTACCAGCGGCAGCAAAAACTTCCAGGCAAAGCCCATCAGCTGGTCAACCCGCAGACGGGGCACCGTAGCGCGAATCAGCACCATAATAAAGAAGAGAAACAGCGCTTTAATGAAGAAGTAGATCAGTGAAAGGAAGCCGCCCAGAAAGCCGCCCAGCTCATTGACGCCTGGGCCATTGCCGCCGCCCAGAAAGATTGAGGTGGTGATGAAACAAATCGCCAGATTGGTCATGTAGTTGGCGAGATAGAACACAGCGAACTTCATACCCGTGTATTCGGTCATGTAGCCAGCCACAATCTCGGAGTCAGCTTCGGGAATATCGAAGGGCGTGCGTTCACCCTCGGCCAGCGAGGCGATGAAGAAGAGCACAAAGGCAAACAGCCCAACCGGAGTGAACACATTCCAGGCTAACCCGCCGAAGCCACTTTGGGCCTCGACAATGCGCTGCATCGACATTGTGCCGGTCATCAACACAATTGGAATGACCGCCATAACCTGGGGGATTTCGTAGCTCACCATCTGGGCGACACCACGCATACCGCCAAGCAGGGCAAATTTGTTGTTTGATCCCCAGCCCGCCATCAACATACCCAGCGTATGTAAACCGCCAACTGCCACGAAGAACAACACCCCAACGCTGAGGTCGGAGGGGAACAGATTGCCCCAGGGAATAATTGCGAAGGTCAGCACCGTCGCCGCCAGCATCACCACCGGAGCCAGAAAGTGGACAATCCGATCGGCTTCAAGGGGCGTTGTATCTTCCTTGGTCATCGTCTTGATGGCTTCGGCAATTGGCTGGAGCAATCCTTGTGGTCCAACCCGGTTGGGGCCACGACGGTCTTGCATATAGGCGATCGCGCGGCGCTCATACCAGGTCAAAAACATCATCCCCAGCGAGCCGCCAACCAGAATTAGGGTTACTTTGAGGCCGCTGGCGAGAACGACGGCAAGCCATAAGGGGGCGCCAAATGTTTGTTGAAATGTCTCAACCATCGTTTATTCTCCTTCTTGAGCGCGTTTCGCGGCCCGAATCGCCTCAAGTTTGGCGCGTTTTTCTTCGGACATATTTGTGCCCACAGCGGCCACCGGGCCAGTGGCCCCAGGCGCGACCGAGCCAGGCGTGGCGGCATCAGGTGCGGCGACCTGGGCGGTTGAGGGCTGCACGGCAACATCGGCCTCAACGGCGTGTGCAGTATCGATGGGAGCGCCAGCGCCACCGCGTTTTGACTGGTTGGCTGCCCGAATTGATTGGAGCTTAGCCAATCTTTCCTCGGACATGCTTTTGCCAATTGCAGCGACCGAAGCACGCTTTGCCGCAGGCGCCACAGCGCTGGCGCCACCGCCAGCGGGCTCCGCCGGTCGCGCCACGGCCGCCGGAGCCGCTTTGGCGCCCACTTTTTGACCGTGGTCAACGCCGATCGCCCCAGGGCGACGCTTGATATTGTTTTGGAGCTTCTTCATCGCCGATTCGCGCACATCGTTCCACAGGGTTGGTGCGATGGTCTCGTAGTAGGAAACCGGGCGCAACAGCCGATTGTAGTTCACATCCAGCTCAGGATGGTTTGATGTGGATAGCTCATAGTCGTGGTCCATCTTGATCGCGTCAAAGGGACAGACCTCGGCACAGTAGCCACACGACATACAGGTGTCGTACTCGATAATAAATTCGGCGGCAGATGGCACCGGCTTGCCGGTCGCAGGATCCTTGGCCTGGGTGATGTGAATCACCTGTGGCGGACAAACACGCTCACACTGGAAACACGATGTACACAGCTCATGGCCAGTTGCATCATCAAAGAGCAAAATTGGCATGTTGCGATAGGCTTCGGGCAAGGCCAGCCGCTCTTCGGGATACTGAACATTAAACTGACCTTCGGTATCGGAGCGATCGCTGTTGGGCTTACCAAACAGCGCCTTACGAAATTTACGAAAAACAATCGATAGGCCCGCCGCAGTACCCTGGCCTGCGCGAAAACGTTGATCGTTGCGCTCCACAGGGACGACAACGCCCGTACCTTGACGATTTGCAAGGGTCATCGATCCACCTCACCCATCACAATATCAATGCTGCCCAAAATAACCATCGCATCGGCAAGTTTATAGCCTTTGCACATATCAGCCAGCGCAGTCAGGTTAATAAACGAGGGCGCCCGCACTTTGTAGCGATAGGCGTTGCCGGTTCCATCGCTGACCAGGTAGAAGCCGAGCTCACCTTTGGGCGACTCGACCCGTGCATAGGCCTCACCAATCGGCGGCTTCAGGCTTTGCTGTTTAACCTTGGGGTTGATGTGGCCGCCGCTCGCCTCTGGGAGCTGCTGAAACGCCTGCTCCAGAATTCGATAGGCCTGCCGCATTTCAGCAATTCGCACCAAGAAGCGGTCATACACATCGCCGACCGTGCCAACCGGAATATCAAAATCAAAGCGGTCATAGACCGCGTAGGGCTCGGCGCGCCGAATATCATAGGGCACACCTGAGGCGCGTAGCACCGGGCCCGTCACACTGTAGGAAAGCGCCAGATCTTTGGGCAGTACACCAATATTACGCGCACGGGCCAGCAGAATTTCACTGTTGGTGAGCAGCCCTTCGAAATCATCGAAGTAGTGCGGCAGGCCATCCATCAGCTTGCGGGTTTCGGTGATGAAGTAATCGTCAATATCGCGGGCCACCCCGCCGAAACGGGCGTAGTTACACATCATCCGGGCGCCAGAGACATACTCGAACAGGTCGAGAATTTTCTCACGTTCACGCAGACCCCAGAGCAGCGCCGTTTGCCACGCACCCATATCGCCAAGCATAAAGCCTAGCGCGGTCGCGTGGTTCAGAATCCGTGAGAGCTCGTCCATAATCACGCGGATATACTGGGCGCGCTCGGGGACTTCAATCCCGGCCAACATTTCGACCGACCGGGCATAGGCGTGGTTGTTGATCATCGAGTTAAAGTAGTCCAGGCGGTCCGTAAAGGGCATGTTCTGGAGATACGAGTTGACCTCGCCCAGCTGCTCGTGGTTACGATGCAGATAGCCAAACACTGGTTTAAGATCGACCAGGGTTTCACCATCAACGGTTACCAGCATGCGGAACACACCGTGGGTTGAGGGATGCTGTGGACCAATATTAATGCGGAGTTCTTCTGTCTTCAACATTGATTATTCTCCGGTGACGTGGGTATATTTATCGCCCGTCTTGGGGAAGTCTTTCCGCATCGGAAAGCCTTTAAACTCATCCCACATATAGACCCGCGCCAGGTTGGGATGGCCAGGAAAGACCACGCCATACATATCGTAGGCCTCACGTTCCTGCAGGTTGGCACCGGGCCAGGTCGGGCTAAGCGATGGGACGATACACGCTTCTGGGGTCCGCCCAATCCGCACCCGCACCCGCACATCCGCGCCGCCAGCAGTGGTGTTATAGAATTGATACACCAGCTCCATTATGCTGAAGGCGAGATAATCCACGACCGTAATATTGGAGAGATAATCATAGCCCAGCGTATCGCGCAGAAAGTGCGCAACCGGCACAATCTGCGCGGCATGCACAACTGCATCATCTTCGATCAACACCGGAAGTGCTCCCGCATGCTCAGCCGTCTCTGGTGCGGTGGCCTGGTTTGCCCAGCGCACATCTAAGGCGGCGGGCAGCTCGGCTTGCAATTTCGAGCGTAGCTCACCCTTAAGCAACAGCGCCATTGGCAACCTCCTCGTGGACGGTATGGGTGCTGCCGCTCTTCAGCATTGGCTTGGGCAAATTGCCCTCCAGATAGGAGATCGAAGCATTGCGTTCGCCGCGGCCACCGAGGGCCGGGCTGACAAAGGGCGGCATTGTTGGCAGACCACCAACCGGGTCGGCGGTGCCGGGGAAGCCCGCGATCTCCAGTCCTTCGGCGCCGAATTGGGGCACCGGAAAGTCGACCGCATCGTTTTCATCGCCATACCAGCGGACATTGCGCAGCGACTGCATATCGATTTGCGACTGCAACGTCATCAGCGAGTGGAGCAGGGCCTCGGGGCGCGGCGGGCAGCCGGGGATATACACATCGACCGGCACATACAGGTCAACCCCACGCACCACGTTGTAGCCATCGCGGAACGGGCCGCCCGAGGTTGCACACGCGCCCATCGAAATAACATAGCGTGGCTCGGGCATCTGGTTGAATAGCCGAACGACCTGCGGCACCATTTTTTTAGTGACGGTCCCAGCGACAATCATCACGTCGGCCTGGCGCGGGGAGGCCCGAAACAGCTCGGAGCCAAAGCGCGAGATATCATAGCGTGAGGCTGCCGCAGCAATCATCTCGATCGCGCAGCAGGCCAAGCCGAACTGCATCGGCCAAACCGACGAGCGGCGGCCCCAGTTATACAATTTGTTGATGGTGCTGAACAACACACCTTGCTCTTCCAGCTCCACTTGAGTTTTCAGATCAGACATAACCCCTCCGGGTCTATGAAGGCACACGTCAGAAGATCAAAACCTCTGAATCCTTCGAACTTCGTCTTTAAGGTTTCTAAATCCACTCGAGGGCGCCTTTTTTCCAGGCATACATCAGGCCAAAGGTCAAAATAGCCAGGAAGATCACCATTTCTACCAGGGCAAACAGGCCAAGCTGGCCATAGGCGACGGCCCAGGGATACAGAAATACGGTTTCAATATCAAAGATAACGAAAGCCAGGGCGTAGAGATAGTACTGAACTTTAAATTGAACCCAGATATCGCCGATGGCCTCCAAACCACATTCGTAGGTTGAGAGCTTGACTGCGGTGGGGCGGCTGGGTCGAAGGAACGAGGACAACACCAGCGGCAATAGGGGAAATGTGATCGCAGCAACTGCAAAGATGCCAATAAATGCATAGTTTGTGAGCATAGCCGAATCTCCTAGCGATGTCCGTATAAACACACAAATAGCGAGACGGGTTACCCCGGCGCTCGCTGTTTCAGAAGAGTGCAACAACCTTGTGCAACTTTTGCGAAGTATATCACAGGCAGATTAAGCTGGCAAATGAATTCACCAGGACAGGAAGTGTGATTTATGGCTTTAGAATGGGAAATACTATCATTTTACATTATGGTAAGTTCTCATCTAGTGAGCGCGACTAAAAAGTTAACTCTTTACAATCAGGGGCCTTTTTTTCACCAAATCAGGCGGTCAAACAGGCCAATTATTGGCTTAACTTCAGCTCAACTCTGCCAACCCGCAGCAGATCGCCATAGCTGACCGGGGTAGGATCGCGCACCTCAATATCGTTGACAAAGGTGCCGTTGGTGGAGCGCTGATCTTCGAGCCACCAGCTATCCCCGCGCCACTCCAGCAGGGCATGCTCCGATGATAAAAACGTATCATTCAAGGGCACATCGTTGTCGGGACGCCGACCGATCACATTCACCGCCTGGAGATCGAAGGTATAGCCACGACCCAGGCCGGTTTCGCCGGGGCTAACCACCACAAGTTTGCCGTACTGATTCGCGATTGCCCCAATTGTCCCGCCAGCACCACCAGCGACGGTCCCGCTGCCCACCGCCTGCAGCTCACGCCGCAGCACCCGCACAACCTGATACAAAAAAAAGTACAGCAGAAACACCACACTGATCCGCAGAATCAGAATGACAAAATCGAGCGTAGCACTGGTGATCGTCTCACGCATTTAGGCCTCCTCAAAACGTAGCTCTAGGCCACCGAGCGAGACAATATCGCCGTGGCGGAGGTCGCGTTCCTGAATCGGATCGCCATTGACAAAGGTGCCGTTGGTAGAGCGCAAGTCACTGACCCAAAAACGCCGCGCCCGGTAGCGCAGCTGGGCGTGTTCGCGCGATACGCGGCTATCTTCCAGAATCAAGTCGTTGTTTAAGCCCCGTCCGATATTGGTCACCGATGTGGTCAGCGGAATGCGGTGCTCGCCCTGATCGGTGTAGAGGATGAGGGTGGCTTTGGGCTGATTGGCAACCGCCCGTGGCCCACTATCGACCGACATCATCTGGGTGTTGCCGCCGAGATGCGCCGGGGTTTCACTCATCTGGCCAGTCACCATAATCGAGCGCTGTTTGACCGCCGGGTCCGAGATTAGCTCAACCGAGGGATGGTTGAGCATGCTGAAGCCACGCTCGCGGGCCAGCTCGCCGAGATAGCGCGCCATCTCGCCCTGGAGGTTTTGGCGCACCGGGGCAAAGGCGGCAAAATCATCGGGGTGCAGATGGGCCTTATACTCG
>Ga0163147_10008997_pt1 | contig 10929 bp, 7 predicted proteins | sample OliLakLV19MP6G1_FD_148597 | JGI IMG/M metagenome (GOLD analysis project Ga0163147, IMG submission 148597) | Freshwater microbial mat bacterial communities from Lake Vanda, McMurdo Dry Valleys, Antarctica- Oligotrophic Lake LV.19.MP6.G1 | ecosystem: Environmental > Aquatic > Freshwater > Lake >... | reverse complement strand
ACAAAACACACTGTGCTCTGGCAGAATCATTCACGCGGGGTGCCTCCGTGTCTACTTGGGCCTTTATTCACTACCCTTTGGACGCAGCGGTGCCCCGCTCAGTTCACTTCTTCATGAATAATCCGGGCTAGGCCCCCCTTAAGGTTTCCACAATCGGCCGGCCAGCGCCCGTTCGCGGACGGTCGGGGCCACGCGCGCGCCGCGGCGCCGGCACGTTTGGGCACGCGCAGCGTGCCCCCTACACAACCGTGGCACGGGACCGTTTGGGCACGCCGCAGACCCTGCCGTGGCACGGGACCGTTTGGGCACGCCGCAGACCCTGCCGTGGCACGGGACCGCCTGGGCACGCGCAGCGTGCCCCTACAGAACCCTGGCACGGGACTTGGATAGGCGTGGAGTCGCTTGCTGAATCAGCTCCCCTCCTACGTCGCCACCGCGGTCCGCGCGCTGACCCGCATGCCCTTTCTGGTGGGTGGAGCGATCGCCACGGTGGCGGTCGCGGTGGGGGTCAATCTCGCGGTCTTCGGCCTGGTCCATCGCGCTCTCCTCAGCCCGCCCGCCCACGTCGTCGATCCGGATCGCGTGTTCACCCTTGGCTTTGGGACCGGTGGCGACGACCCGCGGCGACGGTGCTGCTCGATGGTGACCAGACAAAGGCGAGCGCCATACTCGTGTCCGGCACATACTTTCCCCTGCTCGGCGCCGCGGCAATCGCGACGTTGATCCCCGCACGCGAAGCCTCGAGGGCCGACCCGAGCGTCCTCCTGCGCTCCGAATAGACGAGGGGATATCCTTCCCCATTCTGAAGGAGATCCTCCCCCATGGCGTACGTGCGTCTTCCCCGCGGCCTGGCCGCCCTGAGCGTGATTCCGTTTCTGGCCGCCATCGTCCTCAACACGCCGGTGGATGCCCGGGAGAAGGCCGCCACCTCCGCCACCGACAAAACGGGCCTGCCTCTTAAGGCCGAACGGAAGATCGCGTTCGAAACCGACGAAGGCACGTGGGTATCGCTCGACGTCTCGCCCGACGGCCAGGCGCTCGTCTTCGAACTCGCGGGCGATCTCTACACCCTGCCCATCGGAGGCGGCGAGGCGAAGGTCCTTGCTTCCGGCATGGCCTTCGATTCGCAGCCGCGCTTCTCACCCGATGGGACACAGATCGCGTTCCTGTCGGACCGCGACGGCGCCGAGAACCTGTGGATCATGAAGGCCGATGGCACGGGGGCCAGGGTCCTGACCAAGGAAAAGCAGGCTTCGTTCGCCTCGCCGGTCTGGACCGAAGACGGCCAGAGCGTGATCGTCTCGCGGAACGTGCCCGGCCTGCGCACATTCGAGCTGTGGGCCTACGACACGCGCGGCGGCTCCGGCATACAGATCACGAAGGCCAAGCCGAAGCCCGAAACGACGCCGGCCGACCAGCACAACGCTCTCGGAGTCGCGGTATCGAAAGACGGACGCCATCTCTACTACGCGACGAAGCGGGGCGGTTTCGCCTACAACGTCAACTTCCCGCTCTGGCAGATCGCGCGCAAGGACCGGCGGAACGGCGACGAGGACGTGCTCACGCAATCGACGGGCAGCGCGTTCAGGCCGTTGTTGTCTCCCGACAACCGGCTGCTCGTCTACGGCACGCGCCACAACACCGAGACCGGTCTGCGCATCCGGGATCTCGACACGGGCGACGACCGCTGGCTCAAGTTCCCGGTGCAGCGCGACGATCAGGAATCCCGCTTCACCCGCGACCTGCTTCCGGGGATGGCGTTCACCCCCGACGGCAAGGATGTGATCGCGGCGTATGGCGGCAAGATCCATCGGATCTCGGTAGCCACCGGCGTCGACACCGTCATCCCCTTCAAGGCGAGCGTGGCCCTCGATGTCGGTCCTCTGCTCGACTTCCCCGCGCGTGTGGAGCAGGGCCCGGTGCGGGCTCGCATCATCCAGGGGGCTGCGGTATCTCCCGAGGGCGCGCGTGTCGTGTTCTCGGCCTTCGGCCGGCTCTATACGGCGCCGGTCTCAGGCGGCGCACCCAGGAGGCTGACCTCACAAACGTCGTTTGAGTACCTGCCGACGTGGTCGAAGGACGGCAAGTCCGTCGTCTATGTCACCTGGTCGAGCGAAGGCGGACAGGTGATGAAGGCGCCCGCCGACGGACGGAGCGCGCCGGTCGCCATCACAAAGGCCGCGGCCTTCTATCGCGATCCCGTGATCGCTCCCACGGGGGACACCATCGTAGCCCTGCGCGCGCCGTGGCGGTCGCGCCAGGAGATTGAAACCGAATGGGGCGGATCGGAGCCCGCGGGTCTCGAACTGGTCACGATCTCCATGGCGACCGGCGAGGTGAAGGCGATCCTTCCCGCCCGCGGTTTCGGGCGGCCGCACTTCGGCCCCGAGCCCGACCGCGTCTATCTGAACGCGCGGGACGGCCTCTTCTCCGTGCGATTCGATGGAACGGATCGCCGCACCCATGTCAAGGTGGTGGGCCGAGTCAACGCGCCCGAGCCCGCTCCCGCCGCCGACGTCCGACTCTCCCCTGACGGCCGCCATATTCTGGCCGCGGTCTCCACCCAGCTCTTCGTGATGCCGGCGCCGCTCGCCGCAGGCGACGCCGCGACCATCAACGTCTCGACCCCGAGCATTCCCGTCGCGAAGATGACGGACATCGGCGTCGACGAGTTCTTCTTCATGGACAACGGGAAGACGGTCGCCTGGACCCTGGGCGCCAGCCTCTTCCGCAAGAGCCTCTCCGCGGTGACCTTCGGCGAGCCCGACAAAGCGGCCGAACCGACGGCGAGTCCGAGTCCGTCGCCGGCCTCCTCGCCGAGCCCGGTTCCGACTCCGGCTTTAGCCAAACGCTCCGAGGATGGAGCGGAGGTCACCGACTTCGTGATCGAGGCCCCCCGCAACACTCCCACGGGCACGATCGTTCTGCGCGGCGCGCGGGTCATCACGATGAGCGCCACCAGCAAGGACGAGGTCCTCGAGTCCGCCGACCTCGTGATCGAAGGCAACCGGATCAAGTCGGTGGGTCCTATGGGCGCCGCCGAAGTCCCCGCGGGCGCGCGTGTGTTCAACCTTGCCGGCAAGACGATCATCCCGGGCCTGGTCGACGTGCACGCTCACTGGACCGAGGTCCGCCGCCGCGTCCTTGATCCCGAGGCCTGGACCTTCGCCGCGAACCTCGCGTACGGCGTCACCACCGGCCGCGACCCGCAGACCGCCACCAACGATGTCTTCGCCTATCAGGACATGATCGACGCCGGGATGATGGTCGGTCCCCGCGCCTTCAACACCGGGCCGGGCGTCTTCGCCAACACCGACCTTCAGTCGAGTGCGGGTGCTAAGAGCGTCGTCGAAAAGTACGCGAAGTACTACCGGACCAACACCCTCAAGTCCTACACCGTCGGCAATCGCCGGCAGCGGCAATGGATGATCGAGGCGAGCAAGGAGCATCGGATCATGCCCACCACGGAAGGCTCCCTCGACCTGAAGCTGAACATCACCCACGCCCTCGATGGTTTCTCCGGCACCGAACACTCGCTGCCCATAGTGCCCCTCTACAAGGACATGGTCGAGGTCTTTGCGAAGTCGGGAATCACCTACACCCCGACCCTCCTCGTGGCCTACGGCGGGCCCTGGGCCGAAAACTACTTCTACGCCACCACTGAGGTGTGGAACGACCCGAAGCTGCGCCGGTTCTTCCCCACCAGCGTCCTCGAGTCGAAAGCCAAGCGCCGGCCCTGGTTCGCGGAAGACGAGCACGTCTTCAAAAAGCTCGCGGCGGAGGCCGCGAAGATCGTGCGCGCGGGCGGACGCGTGGGCGTCGGAGGGCACGGTCAGCTCCAGGGCATTCAGGTCCACTGGGAGATGTGGGCGCTCGCGGCCGGCGGTTTCACGCCGTTGGAGACGTTACGGGCGGCAACCCTTCATGGCGCCGAGGCGATCGGGTACGCGCAGGATCTCGGAAGCGTCGAAGCCGGCAAGCTCGCCGATCTCGTGATCCTGGACAAGAACCCCCTCGAGAACGTCCGCAATACCGCTTCGGTCCGCTTCGTCGTCAAGAACGGCGAGGTCTTTGACGGCGAAACCCTCGACAAGCTGGCGCCCCGGAAGTCGCCGCGTCAGAAGCAGTGGTGGTGGAACGCGGGCCCGCCCCTGGCCCCGGTGGGCACGCTCCCCGAAAACGAGATCTACCTCGCTCCCATCAGCGGAGCGGGTGCTGGCTTGAAGATCGGCGCGCCCAGGAACATCTCCAACCGGCCCGGGTACGACAACCAGCCGAAGTTCGAAACGGATGGCCGCGGCATCGTCTTCACCCGGGGCGACGCGGGCTCGCGGACCGACATCTATCGCTACGACATCGCAACGGGCAAGCTCGGTCCGGTCAAGGAGACCGCGGAAAGTGAGTACTCCGCGACACCGATGCCCGATGGTCGAGGGTACGGCGTGATCCGGGTTGAACTTGACGGCGTGCAGCGCTTGTGGCGTCTCGACCCCGCGAAAGGCAAGCCCGACGAACTGCTGATCGCGACCACGCGGCCCATCGGCTACTTCGCTTTCCCCGAGCCCCATGTCGTGGCGTCTTTCGTCCTCGGAACGCCTCCGACCCTCCAGCTCCTCGACCTCGCCACCGAAGAATCCAAGCTCATCGTCTCGAACGTCGGTCGCTCGATTCACCAGATCCCCGGCCGGCCCGCCGCGAGCTTCCTCCACAAGATCAGCCCCGACGAGTGGATGATCAAGGAGGTCGACGCCAAAGGCGCGGTGAAGGACATCGTCCGCGCTCCCAGGGGACGCGAGGACTACGCGTGGCTCGCGGACGGGACGCTCGTGATCTCGGCCGGCACGAAGGTCCTGGCCCTCAAGCCCGGTGTGGACTCCGACTGGCGCGAAATCGCCGACTTCGAAGCGCTCGGGCTCAAGGACCTGACCCGCCTCGCGGTGAGTCCGCGGGGCGACCAGATCGCGATCGTGGCCTCGCCGAAGTAGGCTTGCGCCTGCTCGTCACTCGAATCGCGGCTATACAAGGGCCAGTCAAGGAAACACTCTCAACGCTATGTGGGCGGTCGGTCGTCTTTCACTTCTATCGCGCGGCCTCGCCGCCGCCGAGCGAGCCGGGGCTGCTCCCGCAAAGCCCATGGCGGTCGCCCGCCTGGTTCCAGGCGTGGCCGCAATCGCGCCGGAGCCGGCGGCGAGTGCGCCTGGGGCCGCCCTGCGGGTGGACCCGGTTCCGCCCGAGCCCGTGAGGGTGCCCGTGCCCGCACCCATGCCCATTCCCGTTCCCATGCCCGTTCCGGTTCCCGTTTCCATTCCGGTTCCCTCCCCCGCGCCGGTCCAGGTGCCCGTCCCCATTTCCGTTTCCGTGTCCGAGGCGCCCGTTGAAGCTCCTGGCCTCCTGCGGCGACTGGCCACCCGCGTCACCCGCTTCTTCCGTTCGATTTTCCGCTGAGGCCACAGGGGTTCAACCTCAAGGTGATGACGGCCGGTTCGGCGGGCATCCTCGAGACAGCGACGACCGATCGCCGCACGCTGCGTCTGATCGGCCTTCTGGCCCTCGCGTGCGCCATCTGGTCGCTGCTTTTCGCGGGCTTCGCCGCCTGGGACCAGGGATACACCACCGATGAGCCATTGCACCTTTCCTGGTCGGAGCGGTTCTGGCAAACCGGTGAGACCGAGCGGGATTCCCTTGAACGGTACGACTCAAAGACACCCATTCATGTCCCGAACGCGATTTCGGCCGGATTCGCGGCGGCGCGCGGGCTTGACCGTCCCGCCAGCCAACGTCTCGCCGCACGCCTGCCGCAGCTGGCGTGGCTCGCGGTCACCTTTATTGCCGTGGGGGGGCTCGCCGGTTGCCTCGGCGGGCCGCTCGCCGCACGCATGGCGGTGCTGCTGGCGGCCCTCGATCCCAACCTGACCGCGCACGCGAGTGTCGTCACGACGGACATTCCATTTGCCGCAGCGACCGCCTTGAGTCTCTGGGCGGCGCTATCGCACCGCCAGTCGTCTTCAAACCTCAAGGCGGCCCTGCTGGGCGCCTCCCTGGGGGTGGCGCTCGTAGCCAAGTTTTCCGCGGTGCTCCTGATTCCGATCGCCGTGGGGGCGGCTTTTGCCGGCATCGGCCTTGTACGCCGCCTTTGGGTCATGAGGCTGCTGGTGTGTCTTGGCTGCGCTTGGCTGACCCTCGGGATGGCCTACAGGTTTGACCGCGTGGCAGAACCCATCTCCGCCTCCCGGTGGACCTCCGGCTTCTTCCAAACGGTCGCGGCAAAGACGCCCCGGCTGCCTGCGCCCCTTCCGATGGCGTTTCTGGAAGGAGTTGACCGCAGCCGTTCCCGGGACGCCCACATGGCCTGGCAGATCGCCATCGCGGGACGGGTGAGCAGCGATCCTCTCTGGTACTACTTTGTGGCGGCGTGGGCGTTCAAGACTCCAATCGCCCTGATGCTGGTCTCGACGATGGCGATTCCGTGGGTCTTCGCGCAGGCGAGGCGACAGGCATCCTTTAGATGGCTGGTCGCGCACCAGGTGGTGAACCTGCTCTTCTTTTCTTTCGCCTTTCGAACCCAGCTCGGCTATCGGTTCGTGCTGATGCTGGTTCCCGTCACCTCCGCACTGGTTGCCGCGGCGATCGTTGCGAAGGTTCCGGTCAGGAGGCTCACCGTCGCCGCCCTTCTTGTCACGGTTCTGCCTCTTGCCGAGGCGGTTCGATTCTGGGGAGACCCTCTGGCCTTCAGCAACCTTGTGGTGAGACCGAAGAGCCAGTCGTATCTGTACCTCGCCAACTCGGATATCGAGTGGCAGCAGAACCGCGATCGCTGGGAAGTGGGTCGCCGCAACGCCGGGCTGCCGGACAACGGCGCCCTGAATCCTCCCGACCTCCAATTGGGCCTGAACGTTGTCACCACCAGCCGAATGGCGGGGGTCATTCCTGGAGACCCCTTCAAGTGGGCCAGGCAGAATCTTGAGCCGAGAGGGATGGCGGGTTGGACGCACCACTATTTTGACGTCACCGAGGAAGAGTACGAACGCTTCCTGGAGGCCGAAAGGCGCCTCGAACCTACCACCTCCGCCCAGGAATTCTGCGGGCTGTCCTCAACCGGAGCCATGGATCCGCCAGGGCCCGGAACGCCCATCGAAACCACCGAGCCGCCGATTGGACGCCGCGTGTCTGTGTTGTGTGTCGCAACCAGAAAGGGAGCGGATCTGAACGCGGCGGCCGCCGAAGGCCGATTTGAGTTCATTCCTTCGGCCCGGCCCGATCTGAGATTCCTCCTCTCGCCCAATCAACGGGTTGCCTACCGCCTTGCGCCCGGCGTGCATGCTTTCGCGATTGTCGAGAGCCCAAACCGCCGGTCGTGGCTGCCCTACCACCTGCACGCGTCCTTCTCAGCATCGAGACATGGCGCGTTGCTCCGCATCGTGCGCGTCGATTTGAAGGATCTGCCGCCCGGATCCGACCTCGTTCGCGCCCTTCAACCGCCCGCCGCGGTCAACCTCCCTTAGCTCCCATCGCCGAAGGCGCAGGCGGAGAGACACCTGCCTATCTGGCGCGTTCGAGGAAACGGCCGTCGCGGGTATCGACCCGGATCTTCTCGCCGGTCTCGATGTAAGAGGGCACCATCACCTGCGCGCCGGTTTCGGTGATCGCGGGCTTGAGCTGAGCCTGAGCCGTGGCGCCTTTGATCGCGGGTGCGGTGTCCTTGACTTCGAGATCGACCGCGATAGGCAGGATCAGGGCGATCACCCGCTCCTGAAACAGGGTGGTGCGGACTTCGAGGTTCTCGAGCATGAAGCCCGCGGCGTCCCCCACGCGGTCGGCCTCGAGGGTGAACTGCTCGTAGGAGGCGAGGTCCATGAACACGAAGTCCCCGCCCTCCTTGTAGAGGAACTGGGCGTTGCGGTAGTCCACCTCGGCGCTTTTCTCCATGTCGCCGCCGCGCCAGGTCTTCGCCTGGCTCTGGCCGGTCCGGAGGTTCTTGATCTTGGTCTTGATCAGCATCGAGGCGCCGCGGGCCGAGGGGGTCTGGCTCTGCACTTCGCCCACCTGCCAGGGATCGCCGTCGAGTTCGAGAATGTCGCCGCGCTTGAGGTCCGAAACGTTGACTGCCATAGCCGGCAAGGTTATTCGCTGGCACGTCTCCGGCACAAGGCGGAGGGCGGCCCCGCTTCGCAAAAACCCCGACCGCGCCGCTACACTTGCACACCTCGCCCATGCCCAAGGTCCTGGTTCTTTTCGCTCATCCTCGACTCGAGAAGTCAAGGAGCAATCGCATCCTGCTCCGCCACCGCCCCCGCGCGGAGGGCATCCACTTGAGGGATCTCTACGAGCTATATCCCGACTTCAACATCAACACCGCGGCCGAGCAGGAGGCTCTGCTCGCGCACGATGTCGTGGTCTTCCATCACCCGCTCTACTGGTATTCGGCGCCGCCCCTGATGAAGCAGTGGATCGACCTCGTTCTCGCTTTCGGCTGGGCCTATGGGCCAGGCGGCACGGCGCTTCGGGGCAAGACGGCCTTTCACGTTCTCACGACCGGCGGCCCGGAGGCCGCGTATCAGCCCGACGGCTTCCACGGCTCCACTCTGGCGGAGTTCCTCCGCCCGCTCGAGCGCACCATGACTCTGTGCGGCATGACCTGGCTGCCCCCTTTCGCCGTGCACGGCACGCACCGGAAGACGGATTCTGAACTCGAGGCCGCGGGATCGCAGTACGCGCGTCTGCTCGAAGGCCTCGCGAGCGGCGACCTCCAGGTGGCGGACCTCAAGTCCATGGACCTGCTGAACGATGCCGTACCGCTTGGATAGCCATGGGCGATCTCCTCCTCCAGGCCGTGGTCTACCTTGCCGCCGCGGTGATTTGCGTCCCGGTGGCGAAAAAGCTCGGCATGGGCTCGGTGCTCGGCTACCTGAGTGCGGGCATCGTGATCGGGCCGTTCCTTCTCGGCTTCATCGGCGAAGAGGGCAAGGACATCATGCACTTCGCGGAGTTCGGCGTGGTGATGATGCTGTTCCTGGTCGGCCTCGAACTCGAACCCGAGGCGTTCTGGCGGATGCGTCGGCAGGTTCTCGGTGTGGGCTCGGCACAGTTGCTCGGCACCGCCTTCGTCTGCGCGGCCGCGTTCATGGCTCAAGGCGTGGAGCCGAGGACATCCGTGGCCGTGGGGCTCGCCCTCGCGATGTCGTCAACCGCCATTGCTTTGCAGTCGCTCAAGGAGAAGGGCCTGATGGGAACCGCGGCGGGACGGCAGTCCTTCGCCGTCCTCCTGTTTCAGGACATCGCGGTCATTCCCATCCTGGCCCTCCTGCCTCTCCTGGCGAAAACACCCGCCACGGTCTCCGGGCACGACGGAAGCTACTTGTCGCACCAGCCCGGCTTTGTGCAGACCCTTGCCGTGGTGGCCGCGGTGGCCCTCGTCGTCGCGGTCGGCCGGTTCGTCGTGGTGCCCGCTCTTCGGGTGGTCGCGAAGACGCGTCTTCGTGAGTTGTTCTCCGCGTCGGCTCTGCTGATCGTGGTGGCCACCGCCCTTTTGATGGAGAAGGTCGGCCTGAGCCCGGCTCTTGGGACCTTCCTTGCCGGCGTCGTCCTCGCCACGAGCGAGTTCAAACACGAACTGGAGAGCGATCTCGAGCCCTTCAAGGGCCTGCTGCTCGGCCTTTTCTTCATGGGCGTCGGGGCCTCGATCGACTTTCGCCTCATCGCCTCCGAACCGGTCCAGGTGGCGCTTCTGACGGGTGGCGTGGTGGCGATCAAGCTCGTGATCCTGCTCGGGCTCGGGAAGCGCCACGGGCTTTCCCTCGACCAGAATCTCGTGTTTTCGCTCGGCCTCTCGCAGGTCGGCGAATTCGCCTTCGTTCTGTTCGCCTTCATCGCCCAGCTTGGACTGATGGACCAGGCCCTGGCCGGAACCCTCATGGCCGTCACCGCGCTCAGCATGGCCCTCACGCCCCTGCTCGTCCTGTTCCACGAACGCGTGATCCAGCCCCGCCTGGGCCCAAGCCGCGCGCCGGGCCGCGCTCCCGACGAGGTCGAGGAGAAGCATCGAGTCATCATCGCGGGCTTCTCGCACTTCGGCAGCACCGTGGGCCGCTTTCTGCGCGCGAACGGGGTCGAGGCCACCATCCTGGACAGCGACTCGGACCGGGTCGACCTCCTCCGCCGGATGGGCTTCAAGGTCTACTACGGCGACGCCACGCGCGCGGATCTGATGCACTCCGCCGGCGCATCAGACGCGCACATTCTGATCAGCGCGGTCGACGGCCTGGCCGAGACCAAGGCCGTGGTCGAAACCGCGAAGCGGCACTTTCCCCACCTCCAGTTGCTGGTGCGCGCCCGCCATCGGTTCGACGCTTACGAACTGATGGACCTCGGCATCAAAGACGCGTACCGCGACCATCTCGACACCAGCATTCGCGTGGGGGTCGACGTGCTGCGGATGCTCGGCCATCGCGCCCACAGCGCCCATCGAGCGGGGCAGCAGTTCCGGGAGTACGACGAGGCGGGCCTCGCGAGACTCGCTCCGTTGCGGCACGATATGAAGGACTACATCAGCAGCGTCCGCGAACTCATCGCATTGCAGGAGCAGCTTCTCGCCTCCGATCGCGGGCGCGAGCCGGGCTCCGGCGACCACGCCTGGGACTCGGAAGAACTGAGGGAAGTCCTCGGGAAGAACTAAAGCCGGACCAAGTCGGCGATTCGGGACGGGTGTGCGACATGAATGTGGGTAGGGTCAAGCGGCCCGACGCTCCCAGTACTGCTCCCAGCGACCGCTCACGGCGCAACAGCGGAGGGCGATGATGGCGTTGGCGCCGCGGACGGTCCATTGCATGCCGGACTGCTTGAGCCTGCTCCCGGCGATGGTCTTGCAACCCGCCTCGATGACACCGGATCCGACAAAGAGCCCCAAGGTTCGGAAATGACGGTACCGCATCC
>Ga0163147_10008992_pt1 | contig 10933 bp, 10 predicted proteins | sample OliLakLV19MP6G1_FD_148597 | JGI IMG/M metagenome (GOLD analysis project Ga0163147, IMG submission 148597) | Freshwater microbial mat bacterial communities from Lake Vanda, McMurdo Dry Valleys, Antarctica- Oligotrophic Lake LV.19.MP6.G1 | ecosystem: Environmental > Aquatic > Freshwater > Lake >... | reverse complement strand
CCATTCGCGACGTCCGCGAGCAAATGACTAACCTCGGCAAGCGCCTCAAGGGACGCGACGACGCCACCGAGATTCAGGACGCCGCGAAGGCGCTCGACAAGAAGATGACGGCCATCGAGGAGGCGTTGCACCAAACGAAAGCGAAGAGCAGCCAAGACGTGCTGAACTTTCCCATCCGCTTGAACAACAAGCTCGCGTCGCTCTCCGGCGCGGTCGGCGCCGGCGACAATCGCCCGGCCGATTCCGCGGAGCAAGTTCGCAAGGAACTCACCGCCAAGATGGACGCCGAGCTGGCCAAGTTGCGTGCCTTGATGAGTAGTGATTTGCCCGCGTTCAACGGCCTGCTCGACAAGAAGAAGGTGCCCGGCGTGTTCGTGGAACCCGCGCCGATGGGAAAATAATTGGGTGGGGATGGTAACGCACGCCGGCTTGCCAAGCGCCGGGTGGCTCGCTTACAACTGAGGAGAATGATGGTGAATCGAAACCTAATGTTGGTCGTGAGTTTCCTCGTCTCCAACTCCACCGTACACTCGAGTCTCGCCGCGGATCCGGTGCAAGTCGAGCGGTTGCGAGCCGATGTCAAGTATCTGGCAAGCGATCGGCTCGAAGGGCGCGCCCCCGGCACGCGCGGCGAGGAACTCGCGACCGATTACATCGCCAAGGAGTTCGAGAAGGCCGGCCTCAAGCCCGCGAGCGAGCGCGGCACCTTTTTCCAACCCGTGCCGTTGATCCGCGTCACGACCGATCCCAAGTCCACGCTCTCCGCCAAGCTCGGCGATCGAGTCATCGACTTCCGCTGCGAAGATGAGTTTGCCGGACAAAGTCACTCGCAACAGCCCGATGTAGCTTTCAACGCCGACGCCGTCTTCGTCGGACATGGCATCACGGCGCCGGAGTTTGGTTGGGACGATTACGCCGGGATCGATGTGAAAGGCAAGGTCGTGATCTTGTTCACGAACGAACCTCCGTCGAACGACCCCAAGTTCTTCGGAGGGACCGCACTGACCTATTACGGCCGCTGGACATTTAAGTTCGAGGAGGCTACGCGACGCGGCGCGAAAGCCGCCTTCATCATCCACACGACGGAAACCGCGGGCTACCCCTATTCCGTCATCAAACCGTTGGACGGCGCGCAACTCCGCCGCGACGAGAAAGAGCCGGCCCTCGCCTTCGCCGGATGGCTGTCGCGACAAGCGGGGGAGAAGCTGCTGGGACTCGCGGGTAAAACCGTGGAAGGCGCCCTGAATGAGGCCGACACTCGAGGGTTCAAAGCCGTTCCGTTGAACCTTCGCATCAAAGGACACATGCCGACGAAATTGGAAAACATCATCAGCAAGAACGTCGTCGGGATGATCGAGGGGAGCGACCCGACGCTGAAAGCGGAGACGGTGATGTTCACCGCGCATTGGGATCATTTGGGCGTCGGCCGCGCGGTTCTCGGCGACAACATTTACAACGGCGCCGCCGACAACGCCACGGGCTGCGCCATGCTCATGGAACTGGCCCGAACCTGGGCGGCGCAGAATCCACGTCCCAAACGTTCCGCCTTATTTTTGGCGACGACCGCTGAAGAGAAGGGTTTGCTTGGCGCGCTCTATTATGCCAACCACCCATTGGTTCCGTTGGCGAAGACCGCGATCGATCTCAACTTCGACATGATCTTGCCGCTGGGAGCCTTGGAATCGGTAGTCGTCAACGGCGCGGAGCGCACCACGGCTTGGCCCATCGTGCAGGAAGCCGCACGCAAGCATCAACTCGACATCGAACCGGATCGCCGCGCTCATGTGGGAATCTTCTATCGCTCCGATCATTTCGCGCTCGCCCGCGCCGGCGTTCCCGCGTTCTCCATCGCGGCGGGCCAACGGATCAAGGGAAAGCCCGCGGACTTGGCGCAAAAGGCCATCGAAGAGTTCACCGCCAAGGCGTACCACACGCCGCAAGACGAGGTTCGCGACGACTGGGACTTTGGCGGTTTCACGCAACTGATAGCCCTCGCAATGGACATTGCCGGCAATATCGCCAATGGCGAGCGCCTGCCGACCTGGAATCCCGGCGACGAGTTCCGCGCCGCGCGCGATGGTTCCGCGAAGAAGGTCAACGTCGTCATCCAAACGGAGAAGGGCGACATTGAAGTGGAACTCGAAGGTGCGAAAGCTCCGAACACGGTCGCCAACTTCCTCAAGTATGTCGATGGCAAACTGTACGATGAGGCTCGTTTTCATCGCACCGTCACTGTAGACAACCAACCCGACAAGAAAACCAAGATCGAAGTGATCCAGGCGGGAGTGTCGCCGGTAAAGGCCAAGGAAGAGTTGGCTCCCATCGCTTTGGAGCGGACGCGCGACACGGGTTTGTCGCATCGCGATGGCGTCATCTCAATGGCTCGCGATGGTCCCGACACGGCGACGGGCGACTTCTTCATTTGCATCGGCGATCAACTCGAACTCGACTTCGGCGGCAAGCGCAACCCGGACGGCCAAGGTTTCGCCGCCTTCGGCCGCGTCGTCAAGGGCATGGATGTCGTGAAGGCGATTCAAGCGTCGAAGGCGAATGGCCAATCGCTGACGCCGTCGATCAGGATTCTGAAGATCGTCCGAAAGTGAGACATCATTGAACCCATGTAGGACATTTTTGGAGAACCTTATGCGCTGGATGTGCCTCGTCATCGCCATCCTGATTGCGACTCAAGCACGCGCCGCCGACACGCCGCGGCGAAACATCGTGCTGATGATTGCCGACGATCTCGGCCGCACCCTCGGCTGTTATGGCGACTCCGTCGTCAAGACGCCGCACATTGATGCGTTCGCCAAGACGGGCACGCGGTTCACTCACGCCTTTGCCAGCGTCGCATCGTGCAGTCCGAGTCGCGCCACGCTCTTGACGGGAATGCCGACACATCAATGCGGGCAATATGGGTTGGCGCATGCGACTCACAATGCCCACACGATGCGCACCGCCGCGGGTCTGCCGAAACTCCTCGAAGCCGGCGGTTACCGCAGCGGCATCATCGGCAAGTTGCACGTGCAGCCGAAGGAGGTCTACCCATTCGATGTCGAGTATCCCGGCGGGCGCAATGTTCCCGAGATGGCGGTGCTCGCGCGGAAGTTCATCGAGGAGAGCGGCGAGAAGCCGTTTTTCCTGGTCGTTGGTTTCACCGATCCCCATCGCACCGCCAAGGGCTTTGGCAACGATCGTCCCGTGCGCGACACGCCGCACGAGCGATACGATCCCAAGTCGCTGAAGCTGCCGTACCATATGCCTGACACCGACGACGCTCGCGCGGACTTGGCGGACTATTACACGTCCGTGACGCGACTCGATCATGGCGTCGGCTTGATCCTCCAGGTGCTCGCCGACCTGAAGCGCGAGGACGACACGCTCGTGATCTTCCTGAGCGACAACGGCATCCCGTTTCCCGGAGCCAAGACAACACTGTACGACGCCGGCCTTCACCTGCCGTTGATCGTGCGGGCGCCCGGCGGAGTGCCGACAACCTGTGAAGGCATGGTCAGCTGGACGGACATCGCCCCGACCGTCCTCGATTGGGCGAAGCAGAAGCAACCCGCCGCGCTGCCGGGGCGGTCGCTGCTGCCGATCTTGCACGAAGCCAAACCGATGCGATGGGATGTGGTCTTCGGCAGCCACCAGTTCCACGAAATCACCATGTACTACCCGATGCGGATGATGCGCGATCGGAGCTACAAGTACATTCTGAATCTCGCTCATCCGTTGCCGTTCCCGTTCGCGAGCGATCTGTACGAATCGGCCACATGGCAAGGCGTGCTGAAGCGCGGTGACAAGATGATGGGGTTGCGCGGCGTAAAACAGTTCATCGAGCGTCCGCGCGAAGAGTTGTATGAGGTTGGCAGCGACCCGAACGAACTGAAGAACTTGGCGGGCGAGCCGGAGTTTGAAGCTGTCCTCAAAGAGAAGCGTCGAGAATTGACCGCGTGGCGGAAGAAGACCAACGACCCCTGGCTGATCAAGGATCGGCACGAGTAGGGGTGACAAGGTGACAAGGCCAATCACCTTGTCACCCCGCCGCCAACGTCACACCGGCGGATCCGGGAATACCGGAATGGCCGCGGTGCCGTCCTTGGGCGTTGGACAGAATCCCTTCGGCTGATCTTTGAAGTCCTCATACCCGCCGGCGTCGGCCGTCAGTTTTTGCCAGTACATGGCCTTGGCGTCGTACTTGGGATTGCCCTTGATGGCGCAGCGGCCCCAAGCTTTGCCCTTGCCTTCAGCGGCATAGTAATAGGCCCAACCGGAGCGCGGGTTGTCCTTCGGGTAAACGGCGACGAGTTGCTTGCTCGTGCCGCCGGATTTGTTTTTGTAGATGAATTCGCTTTCGTAGCGCTTCTGCGCGTCGTTTCTCTTCCACGCGGTGTAGCCGCCCGGACTTTGCGGTTGGGCAAAGGCCGGGGCGGCGAGCAGCAGCGCGGAGAACGCGGTGAACGTCAGTTGCTTCACGGGCAGGCTCCGTCGTGGGGGAAAGTTCTTCATTCGGGGGAAATATTGCCGCCGGGCAAGTCGTCGGGCGGCAGTTCGAGGGTGGCGTCATCGGTGGCTTCGGGCACGGGCGGAACGGGGCTGGGCATCGGGAAAGCCGCCTCCGGAATCTCTTCGAGATTCCCGCTCATGTCGGCGTCGGCGAGTTTGGAGTAGAGCGCCTTGCCGCCGGTATCGACGGGGCAGCGTCCCCAATACTGCTTCTTGTACGGGTTGTAGTAGTAGTAGTGCTTGGGCCGCGCCGGGCTGTGCATGACGTAGTGATGCTTGTAGCCGGCGTAGGTCGGCGTCGGCTTGTAGTAGTACGGGCGATAGCTGTAGTTGTGCTTGGCATGTTTTTGCCAAGAGCCGTAGTACTGCCGGGCGGAGTACGGCTTGGCGAGGCCGGCGGCCGAGATGGTGCCGGCCACGGCCAGCACGAGTACGGCCATGATGCGGTAACGCGGAGTCATGAATCGTTCCTTTGACGAAGAGACCAGTGGCCGCCCGGCGCGAACGATCGCGGCCGACGGCGGCGCCGAGGTTAACGAACGCCTTGCCCAAGTCTTCCCGAAAATTCCCCGGAACTGTATTCGGGTTGATTTTACTGACGAATCCTGGGCTTGCTGTTTCGCGCTGGGCGGATTCGGCGTGCGCGAAACGGCAAGCCGGTTTCGAGCTTTTCAGAATTCCTCGGGAAGATGTTCCCCTGAGCTTCGTTTTCCCAAGCGAAGGGGTGATCGAACAGGTCGAACACCCGACGACGAAAAGTTTCGAACTTTGGGGAAACGATCATGAAAGCGACGATCAAGATGGCGGCGGTGGCGTTGATGACGGGAATCCTGGGCCTGGCGGCGACTGGTTCAGCCAAGGCCGGCGGGTACGATCACGAGCCGCAATGCACTTACAAGAAGGTCACGCACTGGGAAACGGTCGTCACCTGGGAGGTGCGCCGCGAGGCATATCAGAAGGATTTCGTGCTGTACGACCATTGCGATCGCCCGTACACCGTGGCCCGCACGCTGTACCGCGATGTCAAGGTGCCGGTCAAGAAGAGCGTGCCGGTGACCAAGTGGGTCAAGGTCTGCTATTGAGCCGTCCGCGGAGATTTGTCTTGCCGGGCCAGTGGCCCGGCCGAACAATAACCGACATGCCCACCACCCATGCCACGACCAACGCGGACTTCCAGAACGTTCACCGGGAATGCTCCGCGGCCTTGCGAGCGTTCCTGGTGGTACGCGCGGGCCGCAACCATTGCGACGACCTGCTGCAAGACGTGTGGACACGGGCGCTCACCGCCTGGTCGAGGTTCGACGGCCAAAACGCCAAGGCGTGGCTGTTCCGCATCGCCCACAATTGTTTGATCGATCACCACCGGAAGAAGAAGCCCGAAGCCATGGCCGAGTTGCACCACCACGTGGACGAGCGCTTGCCCGCCGCGGACGCAATCGCGCTCGAAGGCGAGCGGATGCGGCAGCTTCGGGACTGTCTGACGAAGCTGAGCGACGACTTCCGCAAGGTGGCGCAAGCGCTGCTCGGCGGCGAAACGGCGGACGACGTGGCCGCTCGGATGGGGGTGAATCGCGCGACGGTTTACACGCGCTGGCATCGGGCCAAGGAGGCACTCCAACACTGCGTCAACGGGGCGAGTCCATGAACGTCATCGCACTGACCATTCCCGAGCGGCCCGACGAGCAGATTTCCTGGCTCGAACGGCACTTGCTCGGACCCGACTTGGGGCTGTTGGCCGCGGAATTGTCTGCCGTCCACGGCGATCGCGAACCGCCGGAGTCGGTCGCGGAGTTGCTCGGGCCGCACAAAAGCGCCCTGCTGGAACGCGGCCTCGCGGCGTTGCCGCGCAGCACGATTCGCGAGTTGATGCGCCACCCGGCCCACCTGCTCGATTTGCAGGAACTCGTGCTGATCGAAGGAGGCGAGTATTGGGAACAGCTTCTGAATCGGCCCGAAGTCACTGATGCCATTGCGGCGCCGCCCAGGAACGCGGCGATGCCGAAGGGAAAGAGCGGGACATGGCGTGGCTATTTCGCCGCCGCTCTGGTGTCCGCGGTTGCGGTCGCCGCCGTGTTCGTCGTCGTCGATCCCGTTCAATGGATGCGACCCAAAGACGTGGTGCAAGCCAAAACCGAGCGCGGCTGGAATCGCGCCGACACCTTCGCGAACGAAGCGACTGCTACCGCTTACTTGCAGAAAGTCGCGAAACGGTCCGAAGAGTTTTCGTCCAGCGGCGAGGCGGGTACGGAACAAGTGCTGGCCCGCATCGGCGAATTTCGCACGGGTTGTTCGCGCTTCCTGCTGGCGAGTCATTCCCAACTTCCGCCCGAGATGCGGGACGACTTGAAGAAGCGCTGCCGCAAGTGGTCCGATGAACTCGACAAACAGCGCATTGCGCTTGAAACCGACCCGTCGAAGGCCGCAGTCATCAGTGGCGAAATCGATGCGCTCGTCGCGCGATTGGCCGGCGTGCTGCGCAAGCAAGCGGAACAACTTCAAGCCGGGTGACGTTCGCTTCGCGGGTCCGGGTGAGCCAGCACGGCTTGAGTCTGCCGCTCGCGATATTGCTTCATCGCATCGCGAATCTTGTCATCGCTCAGGCCGAGGATGGCCGAGGCCAGCAGTGCCGCATTGATCGCCCCCGCCTTGCCGATGGCCAGCGTGCCGACGGGAATTCCCGCGGGCATCTGCACGATCGACAAGAGCGAATCGACCCCGCGCAACACCGCCGATTCGACCGGCACGCCGAGTACGGGCAACGCGGACTTCGCGGCGCACATGCCTGGCAAATGCGCCGCGCCGCCGGCGCCGGCGATGATGACTTTGATGCCGCGTGCCTCAGCGGCGGCAGCGTACTCGAAGAGCAAATCGGGCGTGCGGTGCGCCGACACGACGCGCACTTCATGCGGCACGTTCAGCGATTCCAGAGTCGTCGCCGCGTGTTGCAGCGTCTCCCAATCGGAGCGCGACCCCATGATGATTCCGACGAGTGGCGGCATGTTTTCAATGTAGGCGCGCCGTTCGCGTTCGGTGAGCCAATTCGTAATCTCAACCGCATGACACTCTCGCTCAACGCCCGCGCCTTGCGGGTCGCGGATCGCCTTCGCAACAATGCCGAAGGTTATGGCATTTCGCTCCATCAGGTCACCGGCGCGACGGTTCTCGATTGCGGCGTTGCGGCCATCGGCGGGCTGCGTGCCGGCGTGGAACTCGCCCGCGTCTGTCTCGCGGATCTCGCCGAAGTGACGCTCGCACCCGGCGACGCAACGAGCCTTGGAATGCCGCGCGTGCAGGTTGTCAGCGATCGGCCGGTGCTCGCGTGCATGGCCTCGCAGTATGCCGGGTGGCAACTGAGCGTGGGTAAGTTCTTCGCGATGGGCTCCGGGCCAATGCGGGCCGCCTACGGCAAGGAGAAGATCTTCGACGACGTTGGCGGACGCGAGAAGCCCACACACGCCGTCGGCGTGCTGGAAACCGGCAAAATTCCGAACGAGGAAATCGTGCAGTATCTCGCGGAGAAACTCGCATTGCCGCCGTCGCAGTTGACGCTGCTCGCGGCCTCGACGCGCAGTTTGGCCGGCGGCGTGCAGGTCGTCGCCCGCGCGTTGGAAATGGCGTTGCACAAGTTGCACGAACTTCATTTCGACCTGAATCAGATCAAGTCGGGGTTCGCCGTCGCCCCATTGCCGCCGCCCGCGGCGGATGACATGGCCGCCATCGGACGCACGAACGACGCGATCCTCTACGGCGGCCGTGCTACCGTCTTCGTCGATGCCGACGACGACGCGATCGCCGAGATCGGGCCAAAAGTGCCCGCGAGTGCGTCGCCCGAGTTCGGCGCGTTGTTCGCGGAGTTATTCGCGAAGTACAAGGACTTCTACAAGATCGACCCGATGCTGTTTTCGCCCGCGGAGATTGTGTTCTGCAACGCGCGCAGTGGGCGAACGCACGTGTTCGGGCGAACGGACTTGGACGTGTTGCGCAAATCGTTCGGAATCTAAGGCGCTAAGCCGCAAGCGGCTCATTCATGCACATCGCGATCATCTCCGGCGGGCAAGGTTGGCACGTGCGCGACCTGATGCGCGCCGCCCGCGAACACGGTCACGTTGCCGACGTACTCGACTTCCGCGCGCTGCGTGGAACCGCGGCGTGCGGCGCGGATTCGCTCGTCGGCTTCGACGCGATCGTCGTCCGCACCATGCCGCCGGGGTCGCTCGAACAGGTCGTCTTTCGCATGGATTTGCTGCACCAAGCCGAGCGCCGCGGGGCGTTGATCTTGAACCCGCCGCGCTCGCTGGAAGTGTGCATCGACAAGTATCTCGCCACCGCGAAGCTCGAAGCCGCCGGGTTGCCCGTGCCTCCGACCATCGTCTGTCAAACCGCCGACGATGCGATGGCTGCCTTTGCGACGCTGGGCGGCGACGTGGTCTTGAAGCCGTTGTTCGGCTCCGAAGGCCGCGGCATGGTGCGCATCGGCGATGACGAGATCGCCTGGCGGACGTTTCGCACCCTGGAGCGAACCGGGGTCGTGCTGTACTTGCAACAATTCGTCCGACATCCCGGCTGGGACTTGCGCGTCTTCATCATCGACGGCACGGTCCGCGCCTCGATGCGGCGGTATGCGCGCGACGGCTGGCGCACCAACGTCGCGCAGGGCGGGCGCGGCGAAGGCGTCGTCGCGACTCGTGAGCAGGCGCAACTCGCGCTGCGCGCCGCGGAGGCGTGCAGCGTTGTTGCTGGCGGCGTCGATCTGCTGCCGGGGCCGAGCGGCGAGTTGTTCGTCCTTGAAGTCAACGCCGTGCCCGGTTGGCGGGCGCTCGCGCCGGTGACGGGCGTCGATATCGCCGCGGAGCTTGTAGAATTTCTCGCACGGCAACACGCCTCGAAGAATCAGCGCTGAACGACACAAGGGTCAACCCGTGGCCGACGAACCGATCGACATCGAACGCCCCGCGTGCTTCTACCTGGGGCGCGAATACGACATTCAAACCAAGAGCATCCGCGAGGATCGCCCGCCGGTCATGTACGACGCGCGTGACCTCCTGACGCACGGCGTCGTCGTCGGCATGACGGGTTCGGGCAAGACCGGCCTGTGCGTCAGCCTGCTCGAAGAAGCGGCCATCGACGGCATCTCGTGCATCATCATCGATCCTAAAGGCGACCTGTGTAATCTCCTGCTCCAGTTTCCCGAACTCGATCCCGCGGACTTCAAGAAATGGATCAACCCCGAGGACGCACGCATCAAGGGGATGACCCTCGACGACTACGCGGTGCAAACGGCCGAGAAGTGGAAAGCGGGCCTGGAAGGGTCGCTGCAATCGGCGAAGCGGATCGAGTTGCTCAAGAATTCATCCGAGTTTGCCGTGTATACGCCCGGCAGCGACGCGGGGCTGCCGCTCGCGATCCTCAAGACATTCTCGGCCCCGCCGCCGGGCCTGCCGCGCGAGGAACTCGCGCAGCGCATCGACGCGACGGTGGCCGCGCTCCTGGGACTTACCGGAATTTCCGCCGACCCGCTGCAATCGCGCGAGCACGTCTTCATCGCGCAGTTGCTGCTGCACGCCTGGAACAAGGGCGAAGACCTCGATCTCGCGCAACTCATCGGCCGCGTGCAGGTGCCGCCGATCCGCACCATCGGCGCGTTCGATGTCGAGACGTTCTACCCGGAGAAGGACCGGCTCAAACTCGCCCTGGCGCTGAACAACTTGCTCGCCTCGCCGAGTTTCGCGACGTGGATCGAAGGCGATCCGCTCGACCTCACAGTCCTGATGAAGGGGTCGAAGCCGCGGCAAGTCATCTTCTATCTCGCGCACCTCGATGATTCGCAGCGGATGTTCTTTATCTCCCTACTGCTCTCCGAGATCCTCAGTTGGACGCGGAAACAGCAAGGTTCGACCAGCCTCAAGCACATCGTTTATTTCGATGAAGTCTTCGGCTACATCCCGCCGCACCCCGCGAACCCGCCGACGAAGGCGCCGCTGATGACGCTGATGAAGCAGGCCCGCGCCTTCGGCGTCGGCATCCTGCTCGCCACGCAGAATCCCGTCGATCTCGATTACAAGGCCCTCTCGAACGCGGGCACTTGGATCATCGGCAAGCTGCAAACCGATCGTGACAAGGCTCGACTCATTTCCGGCCTGGAAGGAGTCGCCGCCGAGCGCGGCACGCTCAGCGATCGCGGGTTCCTCGACAACGTCATCTCCGCGCTGGGCAATCGCGTGTTCCTCCTGCACGACGTGCATCAACCCAAGCCGGTCATCATGCAGAGCCGGTGGGCGCTCACCTTCCTGCGCGGACCGATGACGCGCGACCAAGTCGCCGACTTGATGGCGCCGCTCAAGGAGCAGCGTGCCGCCGAACCGGCGACCGTGGATGCCGCTGCGGGTCGCGCCGAGGATCGCTCGTTTCGCGAAAAGCTGCAGCGCACGAC
>Ga0163147_10008986_pt1 | contig 10941 bp, 8 predicted proteins | sample OliLakLV19MP6G1_FD_148597 | JGI IMG/M metagenome (GOLD analysis project Ga0163147, IMG submission 148597) | Freshwater microbial mat bacterial communities from Lake Vanda, McMurdo Dry Valleys, Antarctica- Oligotrophic Lake LV.19.MP6.G1 | ecosystem: Environmental > Aquatic > Freshwater > Lake >... | reverse complement strand
GCGCCCACCTGACCCGCTTCCACGGTGTCTTTGCGCCGAACGCGACGTGGCGCGCGCAACTGACGCCATCGGGGCGCGGCAAACGGCCAGCCACCGACGTGGCATCGGCCGGGGCCAACATCGACGATCGCAGCCCCGACGAAAAGCGCCGCTCGATGACCCCGGATCAAGTCCGGGGCAGGCTCTGGGCGCAGCGTCTCAAGCGCATTTTCAACATCGACGTGAGCACGTGCGGCCACTGTGGCGGCTCGGTGCGGATCGTGGCCAGCATCGAAGAACCCACCGCCATCCGAGCCATTCTCGCCCACTTCGCAAAGCACGGCGCGCGGGAGAAAGCGCACTACCGACCCGCCCCGCGCGCACCGCCCGCCGTGGCCGCGTGACACCCCGCCGGCCACGAAGCCTGTCCTGAGCGCAGTCGAAGGGCCGAAGGCGAAACAAGGCAAGACCACACGCAGCGGCAACGAACCCGTAGGGCCGTGCTCGGCCCGCTGTCGGGAATCAGCGAGAAATGGCCACGGACGCTGAGGCGCCGCGCGCCCGCGATGCCGAAATCCCACTCGCGAACGTCCGATCTGCGCCCAAACTGGCGCTTGCGCGACCACCGCCTACTCGCCAGACTGTTCGAAAAGGGCGTTTGAATTGCCTATACTCAGGGGCGCGATCTCGATCACGTTGCGCTCAATAAGCTTGGCGACCTTTTCCACGCCGAGCATTTCGTACAGCGCATCGTAGAGAGGGCGCAGATAGGGATCGACCTTCTGGCTCAGATCACCCGGCAAGAATCCCAGCTTTTCGCCTGCCTCGACCGCCGGTCGCACCAGGATCAGCCGCTGCACGCGCGAGTCGTTCAGCGCTTCGACGGCGCTTGCGACCGCCAGATACGTCTTGCCTGTGCCGGCCGGGCCAATGCCAAAGTTGATGGCGTGACGCACCACCGCGTGCAAGTAGCGCTGCTGATTGACGCCACGTCCGCGCAACATGCCGCGCTTGACCTTGATCGCGACTTCGGCGACATCGCTGCTGCCTGCGTCGATCGCGCCGAGGCGAAGCTCCAGGGCGTCACGGGTCAGCACCGCGCTTTCGGTGTCGCGATACAAGGCGCGCAGCAGTCGCTCGGCGTCGTGTGCATTCTCTGCTGGGCCGCTGACCCGAAAAACGTTGCCGCGATTGCCAATCTCAACATTGAGGCGGCCCTCGATCAGGCGAAGATGCTGATCGAGCGGCCCGCATAAATTGGCGAGTCGCTCGATGTCGTCGGGCTCAAGGACAAAATCGTGAGCAATGGATGCATTCATTCGCGAAGTTTAGCAGCGCGTCCTGTTCGGTCAGTTGCGATGCAGCGATGGGCATTGTGGCTGCATCTGCTCCTGCCGACCGGGAATTGCGCGAAGGCGAGTGAGGCTTCCGCAAGCGGCAGCTGATCGCCAACTCAGGGCTCAAACCCATTCGCAAACACTGCGCCAATTCCCACGCGGCCGAACTCGCTGGTATTGCCGGCAGCATCGGTGGCGGTCATCACCACCAGGTCATCGGCAAACGCTGCCAGCGGCAAAGTGATGCTGCGAGTGGTCTGTGCCTGAGCGAGGGCGATACTCTGGGTCGCAATCCACTCGGCGGCTTGGCCACCCTCACCGCGAAAGAATTCGACGGTGAGCGGATAGGCCGCATTTGCCGGTGCCGAGTCCACCGCGTACATCAATTCCAATGTAGTGGCGGTCACCACGCCGATACCGAGCGCGGTCGGGAAGTTTTGCAGGCGATTGCCGCCGTTGTCAGCATCACCCGCATCGTTGGGTGTCGGGCCGATGAAACCACCGCCTTGCGCATTGTCGATGGCGGGGCCGCGATTGCCGCGGAAGACATTGCGGCTGATGCGGACGCGCGCGCAGCTGTCGACGGTGATTCCCGCTGCCGCGCCATTGGCAATCAGATTGGCCTCACCCACCCCAGCACCGCCGATCTGTAAGCCACACGGGTTGCCAGCGCCGACCAAGATCGTCGGTTGGGTTTGGCTTGGACTCAGCGTATTCAGGCCGTTGGGAAGGGCCAGGCTACCGCTCCAATCGGTGCCAAAAAAATTGCCGATGACGCGGGAGCCTGAGAACACCAGCGGGATGTTGCTGCCCGAACTCAACAGGACGGCGCTGAACTGGTTGCCCACAAACAGATTGCGCTCGGCCACGGTGCTACCGCCAATGCTGGCGTTGATGGTTTCCAGTAACTGGATGCCGTACTCGCGATTGCCAATAGCCGCCGTGGCGGCCGCGTTGCTGCCAAACAAGTTGCCAGTGACGCGCAAAGCGTTGGTTTGGCTGAAAGCCGAGATGCCACTGAATACGCCGGACAGCAAGTTGCGCGCGGCCGGTGTGTTGCCACCGATGACATAAGCCCCCGGACCTTGCAATCGCACACCTATGGTTCGCAGGCTGTTACCACTCAACGCGGCCACCTCACCAGCGATGTCGGTGCCGAGAAAACAACCTTCTACGCGATTTGCGCCGCCGCCAAAAAAGAAGATCTGACTGTGGAAACGATTGATTGCCAAACCTCGAATGACGGTTTGCGCATTGAAATCGGTGGTTCCCGACTCCAGGCCATTGACGCTCTGCTGTGCGGTACCTCGCAACTCGATCTTCAGCACCGCATCGCTGCCTCCCTCGCCTGGTGCCAGCGTGTTGGCGGTTGCGCCAGGCTGACTGTAGCCGTCGATTTCGACCACGCCTGATAGCGCTGGCAGGGCGGTGACGGGCTCGATACGCCAATGCGCAGTGGCGGCTACAAAGCCGGCGTCGCTTTCGGGAATGGCGAATTCGATCAGGTCGGCACCGGCGGCAGCGTTTGCCGCATTGATCGCGCCGCGTAGCGAGCAGTCAGCGGCAGCTGGGGTGCAGTCGTCCAGATTCGCGTCGCTGCTGCTGTCGACGACAAACGTGGCGGCCTGTGCTGACGCGGCTAACGTCAGCGAGGCAAGGAGCGGTGCGACAAGAAAAGTGCGCATACTGAGTTCCAGTGAGTTCCAGGAAAGTTCTAAAAAAGAGTGGCGGCGCAATGCCATGATCACAGCTCGACATACGCCGTTGCGGTGACGGACTGACATCAACTCTGCGCGGCGATGCTCAAGGCCTGCGGGTCAAGGCTCAGGGCTCAAAACCATCACCAAACACCACCGGCGGCGCGCCATTGACCACTCGATAAAGCATTGCATCGAGGTTGAGCGGCTTATCAGAAACCCGCGTCAAACCCACGCACAGGATGCCGTTGGCTTCCAGCAGGGCGAAATTGCACTCGTTGCTGCCGGAGAGCTGACCGCCCGGCAGTGGCGCGCGAATGCTGCTGGCGGCCTCGCTAAATGAGGGATCGAACATCGCCTCTAGGGTGGGGGACGGCCGAAAGCGCCGCATGCCACCCGCCTGCAGGCCATCGGCGCGAAACGTGTATGCCATCAGCGTTCGATTGTCGCCTTCGATTGCAAGGCTGCCGCAGCCAAGGGAGCCGTTGAATTCGCCAAAATTGAAGCTGGCGCCACCTGCGACTTGGCCACTTTCGAGATAGCTGAGGTAGCCAAGGCCGCCAAGGGTTGGGCCGTTGAAAATGCCCTGCAGAATCACGCCGTCGGCGCGTTGACGAAGGTCAAAGCAAGGAAACAGGCCAAACGTGCTCTGGTTGTTGATGCGATAGCCGGGGCCGGTTTGCAAGTCGAACTCGTCATCGCAATCGCTGGCGCAATAGTCGCAATCGAGGTCGCCATTGGCGGTCATGCGGGCGCTGAAGGTGAGCGTGCTGGCGATGCCGCTGACCTGCGCATGGCCAGCCAGCAGCAGACGCCCCGCACTGTCTTCGCGAACCGCGCCGATCGAAGTCAAGTTGACGCCAGGTGGATTGAAAATCAGTGGCCCGAAGCTGCTGTCGAGCACGCCATTGGCGTCCAAGCGCAGGCAGTAGCCACGCTGGCCGAGGCCAGTCAAGTTGGCAGCGCCACAGACGATGCTGCGGCCATCGGCCAGCACCGTCATTGCCAATAGCACCGCGAACGGCGTTGACCCGAACGGGCGCGCGGCGCCATCGACGCCAAAGCTTGGATCGGGCTGATAATCGGGCCCCACCGCACGGACGATGACCGGCTGTACTCGGTTGGTCATCGAATCGACCTCGTTGCCACCGATCAACAGCCGCTCGCTGCCATCGACGCCGAAGCCACGCAGCGGCGGATCAAGCGCGCCGAAGTTCTGCGGAAATTCGGCTGTGGCCAGCTGATCGACACCGTTGGCCGAGAGCACCGTGGTAATCGCACGCTGCGCATCGGCTTGCTGCGCCTGCATCACCACCAGCAAGCGACCGTCGGCCAGTCGATGCGCGAACAGGCCGCGCTCGTTGGTGGGCACGTCGCCAATCGGCGGCGTGTCGATGAGGCGGAAGCCGTTGCTGCCAAAGCTGAGATCGGCTTCGCCATCGCCTGCTGCGTGCAGGTCAGTCGCAGTCAGGCCAAAAACCAGCGGCAAAAGCAGAGTCGATAGGCAGTAGCGCATCGGAAGTGAGTCCAGATCGGGTGGTGACTGGACGTACGTCAGTTGCGGCAAGAGCTGACAGCGGACTTCTGGGAGTAGTGCTCGGGGCTCTGGCGACCGGGTGACGCGGTGCGCTTACAGTTGCTTCGTGTAGGAGCGGCGGAAGCCGCGAAGGAGCTTGCCTTGTGGCATCGATTTCGCGGCTTCCGCCGCTCCCACAGAAAAGCGAGGGCGGCAAACAACCTCAGGCCCTCAGCCCCCGCGCCCGCTTCTTCCACGCATCACTCAAACCCATCCCGAAACACTTCACTCAAATCCAATTCATCCGCGCCAATATCAAGCGGCGCGCTGCGCGATTCGCGATCAATATCGTCGGTGACTTCAGCGAGAGTCGTTCCGCGATCAATCACGGCGCTGGTTGGCAGCAGGCGGCCATCGGCGGCCAAACTGACCGGCGCTTCGATGCTGGCCGTGTCAGCGCCAGTTTGCAGACGCCATGCCGCCAGGTTGCCGCCGTCTTCAATCGCGCTGCCGGGGCGGCCATCAAAGAAACTGCAGGCGCTGCCGTCATCGAACCACTGGAAGTTGCTGCCGGGCGATCCACTCAATCCGGAGAGTCCACCCAACTCGTTGGCCCAGCGAATGCCGATGCAGGCCGCTCCGGTGGTCTTGACCAGGTTGTTCACGATGCGCGGATTGACGCTGGCAGGGCGGCCGGCCACGGGGTCGAAATCCTGCAAAGTCACACCAAAATAGATCGCCGCTTGGCCGATGTTGGCGGTGCGCAGCAGGGTGTTGTTTGCGATGATGGCGTCGCGTGAGGCGTACAGACCGATGCCGGCGCGGCCGGTGTCGCGGATCAGATTGTTGCGGACGATGCCGCGGATGGCTTCAAAGTAGCCGGGGTTTTCAGTCAGATCGAAGAATTCCGGGCTGGTGTCAAAGCCGACCAGAATGCCGCCTTCGCCGACGCGCTCAATGACGTTGCGCTGGACCAGCGCATCCGTGGCACCGCCCTTGAAGTACACGCCACTGGTGGCGATGTCGTGGATGTAATTGTCCTCCACGGTCATCCGCGCCGAGTTGACGTTGTCGATGCCTTCCGCGTTCTTTTCTTCAAGCGGCGTGCCGGGCGGATAGATCTGGCCGGAGCCATAAATCTCGCAGCGACGAATGGTGACGTCGTTGGATTTGGGCGTGATCTTGACCACATCGCGACCACTGTCTCTGAGGATGCAGTCTTCGATGACGATGTTTGACGCTCCGCGCCCGGCAGTATTGCCGACCTGTTCCCAATCGGTTTGCAGGAACACCGCATAGATCGCGCCGCCGCTGATCTCGATGCGCGACAAGCGGCTGCCGCTGGCGTCCGGATCAATCTGCACAGCAATGCTGTCTTCCACGCTGATCGCGCAATGAATGCGCGCCCATTCGCCTGGTTGCGAGCGCAGGGTCAGCGGCACTCGCAGACGCACTTCGCATTCATTGTAAATCGTGTTGCCGGCAGGGCCGCGCAGGGTCACCGTGTCGTTGGCCTGGACTATTTCGTTGGCAGGATCGAGGACGAAATTGAGCGTACGGAATGGCGCGCTGATCGAGCCAGTGCCGGTGCCATCATTGCCGAGGGTGGAAACAAACCATTCAGCCGCTTCTGCATGGCCAGCCGCCAAGCCCAGCGCCAGCGCGATTGCGAACAAGGGTCCGCGCGCCGAGTTGCGCGCCGATTTCGATCCGGTGGTCGCGCTCATAGTTTGGCCACGGCGGATTGCGCTAGCGCCTGCAGGCGCTCAGCAAGCGCGGTTCGTGCAGTGCTGTCGCCGCTCGCCATGCCGGTGACATTGAGCGAAAGCAGTCGGCTTCCCTTGCGCACATGTATCTGTCTGGCGCCGATCAGCTCAACCTGCATGGCCGAAATCCACGCCGCATCACCAAGGCCTTCGAGCAACTGCCCGCTGACGGTCGATTCTGGCGCGCCGGCAGCGACCGCTGAATCGCTGCCGGCCATGCCGATCATTGCTTCGAACAGTATTTGCGCCTGAGCCTGATCGCCCGCATCACTGACTTGCAGCATCAGCATGGTGATTCGACCGGGGCTCTCCATGCTTGCCCACATGCAGTTTTCGGGGTCATCGCTCATCAGGCCTGCCGCTTGTGCCAGCACGACCTCGGCTTGCTCGGCGTTCAGCAGATCGCAGGCTTTGGGCATGGCTGGGAGCGTCAGAGTGGCTTCCCCGATGGCACTGAGGGAAATGGGTGCGGCCGTATTCACAGAGACTGCCTCGTCGTCCGAGCAGGCAGTCAAGGCAAGCGAGGTGGCGACGGTCAGGAGCACACAACGGAACGTGCAATGCATGAGCAATCTCGATCTTCCAGGGTCAAGGTGAGGGGCGGCGGGGGTCCGTTACTTGCTCATACGGCAGCCGTGCGCAAACCTGACATTGTGTCGATGGCGCTTGTAGACTCCGTGCACCGCCGCTTTCAACCTTCCAACGTCGTGACCAGCGAGCCATCCGGCGAGATCACCCAGCTGTTGCGGCGTTGGCATGCAGGTGATGGCGATGCGCTGGATGACTTGCTGCCGCAGGTGTATGCCGAATTGCGTAAGCTCGCAGCGCACGAGCTGCGCGGTCACCAGAACCACCACACTTTGCAACCCACCGCCCTGGTCAATGAGGTCTTCGCGCGGCTGCTGGGCGCGGGCAAGGTCGACATCAGCAACCGCAAGCACCTGTTCACGACTGCAGCGAAATTGATGCGCCAAACTCTGATCGATCGCGCGCGTGCGCAGTCACGCGAAAAGCGCGGTGGTGGACAGTGGCAGCGGGTAGATTTCATCGAGGCGCTGGCGCTGCCGATCGAAGCGAATACGCAATTGCCAGCGCTGGATGAGGCGCTCAGCGCGCTCGCGGTTCTGGACCCGCGGATGGCCGAGATTATCGAGCTGCGCTATTTCGTGGGGCTTGAAGTGGCCGAAGTGGCGCAGCTACTCGAAGTGGACGAGCGCACGGTCTATCGCGACTGGGCGATGGCGCGCGCGTGGCTGCGCCAGCGCATGTCCTGAGTCTCGTTTGTCTGCCAAACACAGGAAACGACGTACGTAGTCGACGATGATCGCGCTCCTCGACATTGGCCGCTTTGCCGCGCTTAAGCAGGCGTTTCAGGATGTCTGCGACGTGCCTGCGAGCGTGAGCTCGCAGCGCGTGGCCGAGATCGCATTGGAGGATCCCGAGCTTGCGCGCGAGCTGAGTCTGCTGCTGGAAAGTCTGGAGCCGGCTGACTTGCAGGCTGCGGATGAGCAAGCCGAGCTTGCGCGACTGCAATTCGGCCCGTTTCAAGTGCTTCGCCGGATTGGGACCGGCGGCATGGGTGAAGTCTTCCTGGCACAACGCGCGGACCAAAGCTTCGTGCAGCAAGTCGCGCTCAAGCGGGTGCATGCGTTGGCGCGGTCGCCAGAGAGCACGCGACGTTTTTTGCGCGAGCGCCAACTGCTGGCACGCCTCGACCATCCGGGCATTGCCCGACTTGTGGACGGTGGCGTCAGCGCCGACGAGCGGCCGTGGTTGGCGATGGAGTTCGTCGATGGCGCAAGCCTGCTCGCCCATGCGCAAGCAAAAGCGCTGGACACGCGAGCACGGGTGCAGTTGCTGAGAGGTGTCTGCGCTGCAGTCGCGTATGCGCATCGGCACTTGATCGTCCATCGCGATATCAAACCCGCCAACGTGCTGGTGACCGCCGACGGGCAAACCAAGTTGCTCGACTTCGGCATCGCCAAGCTGCTCGATGACGATGACGCCGAGCAAACCCAGCAAGGCAATCGCATGCTGACCTTGCGCTACGCCGCACCGGAGCAAGTGGCGGGCGAGCCAAGCACCACCGCAACTGACATCTACGCGCTGGGATTGCTGTTGTTTGAGTTGGTCGCCGGATGCTCGCCCTATGCGGACGCAGCAATAAGCGGAAACTGGGGTCGCGCTGCGCTCGCGGAAACACCGCAGCCAATCGCTGCTGCGATGCTCGATCATGCAAGCGGCAACCGCTGCCTGCGTCGCGAATTGACTGAGCTTGACCGCATCATCCGCAAAGCGATGGCCAAGCAGCCAGGCGAACGCTATCTGGATGTCGCGGCATTCGACGCCGATCTGCAGGACTGGCTGGCGGGGCGCCCGCTGCGCTCTGGCATCGCTAGCGCCGGCGCGCAAACACTGTTTCTGTTGCGACGCTTCCGGTTGCCCCTGAGTCTGGCGGCGGCGACGGTGCTTGCATTGAGCATCGGCTTGTTTGTTGCGCGCACCCAGGCAGTACGCGCCGAACGCGAGGCGCAGGCGGCGAGGGTGCATTTGGACGCCGTCCTGGAAGTGCTCGGTGCGGCCAATCCTGGTTACTTCGCGGGTCGCGAGCCCAGCGCTGGCGAGTTCCTGCTGACCGCCGCCAAGCAATTGGCGGCTGGTCATGCCGAGCGTCCCGAATTGCGCCGTCGCGCGCTGACCGAGATCGGCCATGGCTTGATCAACCTGGGTAAGTTCGCTGATGCCGGCGTGGTGTTGCAAATGGCTCTGGCCGCCGCCGATGAGGACCCCAATGCGCGCGCGCTAGATAGTCTGAGCGTGCTGGCGCTGTTGGTCGAGTCGCAACCGGATGACGCCAATCGCGAATCCCTGCTCGGTTTCACCACGCGCATCGAGTCACTGGCGCTGGTCGCGCCGCCCGCGTCCAACGATGCACTGGATGCCTTGACCCGTGCCGGCGCAGCGATGGCGCGACGTGGTGAATTTGCGCGTGCCGAGCGCCTGTTCGCGCTAGCCGAATTGCGCCTGCGCGCGTCCGCACCGCAGGCGTCCCAGATCGAAAATGTCTGGCGACAACGCGGCTGGGCGGCCTTGCGCGCCAACGATGGTGCGCGGGCCGGCGGCTTTCTTGATCGCGCCGATCAAGCGACTGCGACCGCGAACCCGCCGCTGTCGGCGATGCGCATTGCGGAAGGCGATGTGTTGCAGATGCAGGCGGCGCTATTGCGCGGCGACACCGCCGCCGCGCGCCGCCGCCTTGAAGCTGCGCGTCCTGTCTATGCGGCCGAATTCGAGGCTGATCACACCGAGTCCGCCGTGTTCGCCTTGCACGAGGCACAGTTGCTCATGGCCGAATTCAGGTATGCCGAAGCCGACGCCATCGCCAGCCGTGTGCAGACCCTTCTGGCCAACGCAGGCGGCGATTTTGCGCGTGATCGCGCTGTTACCCACGTGCTGCGCGCCCACAGCCTGGCTGCGTTGCGCGATTGCGATGCGGCAGCGACACAACTGAAATCAGGCCGCGATGGCATCGAGCATTTGCCCGCCCGACTGCCTCGCGAATTAGCCAAGCTTGCCAATGCAACGGCAGCGATCGAGCGCAATTGCGCGGATCAATAGCAACACAGCAGCACGCCCATAGAAGGGTGCGTCTTGACGCACCGCCTCTAATGGATCATGCCGAAGCCGGTGCGTCCGAGACGCACCCTAAGGCTTCCCATGTGTTGGGAACTTAGTCCGTCACCACGCGCCCGCGCAGCGAATTGCTCATGGCTTCGGTGACCACGACATCGACAAACTGCCCCACCAAGCGGGCGTGGCCGGGGAAATTGATGTAGCGCATGTTCTCGGTGCGGCCGGTCAATTCACTCGCGCTTTTTTTCGAAATGCCCTCGACCAGCACGCGCTGCACGCTGCCTATCATCGCCTTGGATATGGCTTTGGCATTACTTTCAATCGCTGCTTGCAGACGTGCCAGTCTGGCCTTCTTTTCCTCAAGCGGAACGGGGTCAGGCAGGTTGGCCGCGGGCGTGCCGGGCCGCGATGAATAGACGAAGCCAGCAGCGATGTCCTACCCGTGAACGGGACAAACGCCGATGGGCGGCGATGAAGCCGCGCGAAACACTGTGCAGCCGTCGATGCACAGGAGCGTTTCGTGCTGCGCCTCACCGCACTGGAGGGTCGCGCAACGCCGCGCAATGCCAGCGCCGCACCGACCGCGCTGCCGGCCGCGCCGACCTATGCTCGCCATGTTTCCGAGCGCACGCTGCTGTACGCGCTGGTACAGGCGCACTACCCGGATTTCATTGCGCGTCTTACGGCAGAAGACCGCTCGCTGCCGGAGTACGTGCGCGAGGAGTTCGAGGCGTTCCTGCGCTGCGGCGTGCTCGACCACGGCTTCCTGCGCGTGGTGTGCGAGCAGTGCCATGCGGAACGGCTGCTGGCGTTCTCCTGCAAGAAGCGCGGGTTTTGCCCCAGCTGCGGCGCACGCCGCATGGCCGAGAGTGCGCGGCACCTGGTAGAGGAGGTGTTCGGCCCGCGGCCGGTGCGGCAATGGGTGCTGAGTTTTCCCTATCCCTTGCGCTTTCTGTTCGCCAGCAAGCCCGACGCCATCGGCCCGGTGCTGGGCATCGTGCACCGCGTGATCG
>Ga0163147_10008985_pt1 | contig 10942 bp, 8 predicted proteins | sample OliLakLV19MP6G1_FD_148597 | JGI IMG/M metagenome (GOLD analysis project Ga0163147, IMG submission 148597) | Freshwater microbial mat bacterial communities from Lake Vanda, McMurdo Dry Valleys, Antarctica- Oligotrophic Lake LV.19.MP6.G1 | ecosystem: Environmental > Aquatic > Freshwater > Lake >... | reverse complement strand
CTCAAGTGCAGTGCGCTGAGCCAAGGTGCGGGCACGGTCGTCGGTCACGGGCAGGGCGCACGCGACGCCGACGGTGCCTCGAGTCCGATCCGTACGCGACGACGCGGTCGCGCAGCCTACGGCGGCGAGCGGCAGCAACAGGAGCGCGAGGGGTGCGAGTGCACGCCAACGAGGATGACGCGGGGAGTCCGGCACGAACTTGAAGGTGCGGCCTGCCCCGACCATCCGCTAGCAGGAGCACAGCCGGTCACGCGGGGCGCGAGCCAACTTGAGTGAGCGCGCCATACGAGCAATTCCATAGCGACATATGGCGCGGAGGCTTATGGCGACGGAAGACACGGTGGCGTTTTTGGGTGGCAGCGAGGTGTTCGGGCGACCTATCGTGTCCGAGTTGGAGCTCGCCGCTGAGGTCGCGCGCGGATTCCCTTCGGCGTCATTAGATCGCGTGCGCCGCAGCTTGCAGTCGGAGTCGATCCCGCGGGCGTCGCTTTACGCGCTACTGAGTTCGTCACACACGCTCCAGCGACGTACCCAACCGTCGCGCGATGAGTCCGACCGTATCGCACGGCTGGCTCGGGAAGGCGAACCGCAGCCTTGACGGGCAAAGGCCCCTAGACCTCTTAGCGAGCGATGCCGGGACGCGACTTGTCGAGAATGTGTTGGGCCGTATCGAGCATGGAGTCTTCGCCTGACAGAGGCATGGCGGCTCTGTCGAACCCCTCAGCGTGCGCTCGACGGTAAAGGCGCGTTTCGGTACGGAGGTCGCTGGAATGCGCCGGGAGTGCACGTGGTGTACGCCGCGTCCACCTTGGCGCTTGCGGCGCTCGAGTACCTGATTCACGTGGACCCCGTGGACGTGCCGTCTGACCTGCTGGCCGTGGCACTCGTGATTCCCCACGGCACCGTGGTGGATGTCGAATCGCGAGCCACTGTACCGAGCGACTGGCGGGCAGGCGCGGGTTCGGCCGCCTGCCAGCAAACTGCCGCCTGGGTCGCCAGCGGGGTATCGCTCGGACTTGCGGTGCCCTCCGTGATCATTCCAGGTGAGCGGAACCTGCTCCTCAACCCTGCACATGCCGAAATGCTTGGGATAGACGTGCGTAGCAGCCAACCCTTTCAGTTCGACCCCCGTCTTTACTCTACCGCCCTTAGCTCGCGAGTCGGTGATGATGCCTTTTGCGAGCTCGTACACCGCGCCACCGATCTCCGGCCGATCCTGCCGCAGAATCCGGGGCGAGCAGCGCAGCCGCGTGGCCTTCTTCACGCGTGTGGTCAGCGGCTCGTCGGCCTGTGCATGCCGGCATCGGCCCCGCGCGCCGGCAGTTGGGCCAGTGCACGATCCTCCATCACGTCTTTGATGAGAGCCACCATCTCCCGGCTCACCAGCCCCGCGACGGGCTTCCCGTCTTTCAACAATCGGTACTTAAACCACCGTCTCTTATAAGAAGGCCAGATCGTGCTCCGCCGAGCAGCGAGCCGACGACAAGTTGTGGCGCCCTCCTGCAGCGACGGCGCAACAGGTGATGCCCGGCGCCATCAGAGGGGCAGTCATCAGCGGACCGAAAGTGACGACGCTCGCAGCTTCTCAGTGGTCGCGAGCAACCGTTCTGTCACGCCACCGGCAAGAACATCTCAGTAACGGCCCCTCAGTGGTTACCAACTTGACGTACCAAAGTTGCAGCGGCAAGCAGTCTCCAACCGTCACGCAGCAGGAAAATGTAACACTGTAGCGGGCACAGCCATTGCACTCCCTGTGGTCATCGGCGCGGGACGACGGGTTGCGCGCCTCACTCCGGCGGGGGCGGCATAATGGGACAAACGAATCAGCAAACAGCGGGGAGAGCGGTTCAGACGGTATGCCTGACCACATTGCTACTCGTCATCCCGGTCGCCCTTTCTGCGCAGAGTGGGACCTGCCGATCGCTGGTGAGCGGCACGCGACTGGCAACGCAGGCGGCGGCCGCGGCGTTGGTGACCGGGCTCGAATATGGCGAAATGCAGCGTAGCCCCAGCTGGCACGTAGCGGATGAACCCAACAAGAAAGCGATCATCGCTGACCCAAGTTCGCACCTGCACGCCCTTGGTTCGTATCATATGGCGCGCAATCTCGGCGCACCGAACTGTGAGTCATCGTCCGCAACGCGGCGCCAGGCGCTGCGAGGAGCAGCGCTGTCGCTGTCACTCGGCACCGCCAAAGAGATCGCTGATGGATGGTACAACGGGTTCAGCATGACGGACTTGGCGGTCGATGCGGCGGGCGCCGGCTATGCGGTAGCGCAGGCGTATGTACCGGTGCTGCGGCACATCACACCAACCTTTTCCGTCTCACAACGCGTGATGAGCGGCGATCGCGGGCTTCAGGGCGCACCCACGAACTATGCTCAGCAGACTGCGTGGCTGTCGGCCAATGTGCACGAGTTGCTGCCGACAGCGGTGGCGCGCGCCTGGCCGTCGCCAGTGCGCCTGTCTCTCGGTCGCCGGGCATTCGGTGGCACCCGGCAGAGCGAGTATGTGATCGGGCTCGATCTCGACGCCACTCGTCTCCCGGGCACGCATCCAGCTTGGCTGAAGGTCAAGCGGGTATTGCATGACGTACGGCTCCCGGGACCAGCGATCATTATAGGCCCGAACGGCACCCGGGCCGTCGGACTTTACTGGTAGTCCTGACGTCGTCGGACGGTGCGGCCATTTTTGCACGAGCATGCCGCAATCGGCGGCGATGTCGGATGCACCGGACCTGCTCGGGCACTGGGACAAGACGATTCCGGCTCCGTAGCCACGCAGTACAGTGCCGTCACAGCATATCCGATGACTGTTACACCACGGGAAGGTCGCGCGTCTTGAAGGGCATGTCACACTGCTCTCCTTTTTCCTGGCCTGATCCGTGTTCCAACGCCCTTCTCCACAACGCGCCACGACGCGACTGACCGCCGTCACGTTTGCCCTCGCGCTTGTTTCGGCCATGGCCAATGCCCAATCCGTGCCAACCGTACCGCCGTCGCCACAGCAGGCGGAGGCGATGCTTCGAACGCGTCCCGAGTTGGCTGCACAACTTCGACAGCGACTTCAGGCCAGCGGTCTTTCTCCAGCGCAGATACGGTCCCGGCTCAAAGCGGCGGGCTACCCCGAGTCGCTGCTCGATCAGATCATGGGTGCGTCTACGAGCGAGGGCGCACCCCGCGCCGGAGCCGACTCCCTGATTGCGGTGATGCGATCGCTGGGCATCGTGGACTCCATCGACGCCACGGGGCTTCGGCGGATGGCTATTCAGGGCACGTCGGCCGCTGCAGGCACCACGTTCGGGGGAATCGAGGGCGCGTCTGGCGATGCAGCAATGCTCGCCTCGAACCCCACTATCCGCGGCACGTCCGAGACGATTTATCAGCGTGACGGCACGACCCTGTTCGGGCTCGATCTTTTTGCGCAGGCAACGACTTTGTTTGATGCCAACAACGGCGGACCGGTGGATCGTTCGTATCGGTTGGGGCCTGGCGACCAGTTGGTGCTGATCCTCACCGGCGATGTGGAAGACGCCTACACGCTCGATGTCACAAGGGAAGGCTTTGTTGTCGTGCCGGTCGTGGGACAGGTGCCGGTATCCTCACTGACGTTGGACGACTTGGATGCCATCCTTCGGCAACGCCTCAGCCGAGTGTATTCGGGTGTTGGCAACACGTTACGCTTTTCCGTGAGTGTTGCGCGCCTGCGGTCGAATCAGGTCTTCGTGGTGGGAGACGTACGACAGCCGGGTAGCTATCGGGTTTCCAGTGCCGGGACTGCCCTCACGGCTCTTTACGCGGCAGGGGGACCAACGGACCGGGGCTCGTTGCGCGACATTCAGATCCGTCGCCGAGGAGCGCCGACGCAATCGTTTGACATGTATGACTATCTCATTCGTGGTGACGCCGCCGGCGATGTACGCCTCGAAAACGGAGACGTGCTTTTCGTCCCTCCCCATGGGTCGCGGGTGCGCATACACGGTGGGGTGCTGCGACCAGCCACGTACGAGCTGCGCACGGGGGAAACGCTCGACAACCTCGTACAGGCGGCAGGGGGCTTTACCGAAGATGCCTCGCAGCGCTCAGTGCGTATCGAGCGCATTGTACCGCCCTCACAGCGAACGGCAGAGGGAAGCGACCGCCTGGTGTTGGATGTGGCGGCACCAGCCGGGCGCGACTTGCGCAACTTGGCGGCTGTGCGGTTGGAGGCGGGCGACGTGGTGAGCGTGCCACGCGTCGCCGATCGCGTACGCAGTCGTATCACGGTACGTGGTAACGTGTGGCAACCAGGTCCGCAGGGCCTCACCGCGAACCAGACGCTCACCGGGGCGATACAGCAAGCGGGCGGACTCAAGCCCGATACTTACCTTGGCCGCGTTGTTGTATCGCGGTTGCGCGCGGATTCCACACGTGAACAGCTGAGTGCCACGCTGCGCGACCTGACGGGTGCCACGGTTGACTCGTTGCTGCTTCGCGAAGATGACGAGATCACGGTGTATTCTCTCACCGAATTCCGACCGACTCAATTTGTGGCTGTCAGCGGCGCCGTAGGGCGAACTGGCCAGTACCCGTATCGCGAAGGAATGACGCTGCGTGATCTGGTGCTGCAAGCGGGTGGTCTGCATCCGAGCGCGTCACTTCGGGACGCCGAGATCGCCCGGTTGCCACTTACGCGTGCCGAGGGAATGATTGCCGATGCTTTTCGCGTCCCACTGGATTCGTCGTATCTGGTCTCGTCATCAGGTCGTGCGTCACGCGCGCCAGACGTTGTTCTGCAGCCATACGACAACGTGTTGATTTTCCGGCAACCGGACTGGCAGTTTTTACAGACAGTTGTGCTCACCGGCGAAGTGCACTATCCGGGTACGTATTCGATTCGCTTGAAGACGGAGCGACTATTCGATCTGATCGAGCGCGCCGGGGGACTTACTGCCTCGGCCTATTCCGGAGGAATCACTTTTGCGCGCGTCGACGGCGGCATGGGTCGGGTGGGAATTGACCTGCCGAGCGTGCTGAAGAATCCAAACGATCGCGACAACCTGCTACTTATTGCGGGGGACTCGGTGCATGTTCCGCGCTTCAATGCGCTCGTGACCGTGGCCGGCGCGGTGAACTCTCCGCTCGCCGTGCCGTTTGAGCCTGGTCGCTCGCTCAATCACTATATCAGGGCAGCGGGCGGAGCCAGCGCCGAAGGCGATATGGGACGCGTCTGGGTGCAACAAGCCAACGGCAAAGTAGAGAGCCAGCACCGGACCGCATGGTTTTTTACGTCGTCGCCAACGCCAACACCTGGCAGCAAGGTGTTTGTCCCGGCACGTGACCCAGAGGCAAAGCGTGACTGGGCCCAACTGCTGGGTACGAGTGCACAGGTTCTTGGAAGTCTCGTTACTGTCGTCGTGGTACTCAGCCGAACCAACTGACAGCCTGGCTTGCCAGAGGTAACTGTCGGCGCCACCGTCACGGTGGCGCCGACATCGTTTTATGGGTAGTCAAGTTCACATTCGATCAGCCGATAATTGGAGAGGGGCGTTGTCGCGCTGCAGCGAGTGGGCCCCGTAACCGCTGACATTGTGGACCATGACTTCATTCCTCGAAACGGTAGCTGTTCGGCGGCAGCATTGGTTGACGAACAAGTACCTGTTTATTTTCGATGCGGCCGTACTGTTGTTCGCGTGGGGCCTCGCGTGGACGCTTCGATTCGAGGGCTTCGGTTGGCTATCGGAGTGGGGCGATGTGGCAACAAATCAGCTCGTGCTGTCGATGCCGCTCTGGCTGGCTATCGCCGCGGTTTTTGGTCTGTATCGTCGCGTCTGGGCTACGGCCTCCGTCGACGAACTGGAAGCGTTGGCTATCGCCATGCTCGTCGCTGCCGCGTCCAATGTGGCGTTGTGCGTTGTTGTGTTGCCGCTCACGGGCCTCAGTCATTCCCGACTACCGCTCTCCGTGGTCTCTTCACAGACCATGTGGAGTCTGGCGGGACTGATTTTGCCTCGCATCAGTGTGCGTGTCTTGCGCTGGCATTCGGCGCGGCGGCGGCGCGACCCCCACGGAAAGCGTGTGCTGATCCTCGGAGCCGGCTCGGCTGGTCGCGCTACAGCTCGTGAGCTTATCGAGAATGTTCATCTGGGTTTCCAGCCGGTGGGGTTTCTTGACGACGACACCTCGTTGCATGGACGACAGGTGGTCGGACTTACGGTGGCCGGACCGCTCACCCAACTGGCAGAAAGATTGCGTCGCGACGACATCGGCCACGTGATCATTGCGATCAGCAGCCTCCCCGGGGCTGTGGTCCGCGACATCGTTCGCCATTGCACGACTGTGAGCGCCGAGGTCAGGACGGTTCCGGCACTCGCGGAGATCATGTCGGGACGGGTAGGCGTGAGGCAGCTGCGTCCGGTGGAAATCAAAGATCTGCTGCGACGGGCGCCGGTGCAGACAGACGACTGGGCAGTCCAAAAGATCGCGGGTGGGAAGACGGTGCTCGTGACGGGAGCAGGAGGGTCGATCGGCGGCGAGATGTGTCGACAGATCGCGCGCCACCAGCCGTCGCAGCTCGTCCTGCTTGGCCATGGCGAGAACTCGATATACGAAATCCATTACGAACTCGCGACCCAATTCCCGGGCGTGCCGCTCGCCACCGTGATCGCCGACATTCGAGATGACGCGCGTATTGATGCCGTGTTCGCCCGCTTCCAGCCGGTTGCCGTGTTTCATGCAGCGGCTCACAAGCACGTACCGCTTATGGAGGAAAACCTCGTCGAAGCCATTACCAACAACGTCAAGGGGACTCGTGTGGTCGTTGAAGCCGCCGCGCGGCATGGCGTCGACCACTTCGTTTTGGTGTCCAGCGACAAGGCGGTCAATCCCACCAGCATCATGGGAGCTACCAAGCGCATTGCGGAACTGATTGTTCAGCGGACAGCTCAGCAGACCGGGCGCAACTACGTGTGCGTGCGTTTTGGAAACGTATTGGGGAGCCGAGGGAGCGTTGTACCAATGTTCCTGCGTCAGATCCGCGCCGGTGGACCGGTCACCATTACGCATCCGGAGATGACCCGCTATTTCATGACCATTCCCGAGGCAGTGCAGCTGGTGCTGCAAGCGGCAGTCCTCGGTCGTGGCGGCGAGGTTTTCGTGCTCGACATGGGGGAGCCGGTAAAGATCGTAGACCTCGCGACCGACCTGATCCGACTATCCGGGCTGCGACTGGGCGCCGACATCGAAATCCGCTATTCTGGGATTCGGCCTGGCGAGAAGCTGTTCGAGGAGTTGTCGCTTGACTACGAACAGATGCGGGTGACGGCCCACGAGAAGGTACGCTGTGCGCAGCTGATATCTCCCGGCGCGGCCCTGATGCATGGCGTTGACGCTTTGGTGCACGCGGCACAGCGTCGAGAAGGAGATGATCTGCTACGGATCCGCGTCGCTGAGCTGGTGCCGGAATACATGGCACTGGGTACATCGCATGTAGTGAAACGGGAGCTGACGCTGGTGGCGTAGTGGAAGGTGCTCCGTGTCGGGTACGGTGGAGTGGGGCTCCCTCTGCCACGCTGGGGACGGGCCACCGCTGATACAACGAGCACCATCAGCAATCCCTCGAAGCAGGGTGAGCCAAACAAGCAGTCGGCTGCCCTACGTAGAAATGCACTGCCTAAGCCGCAGCATTGCTCTCCCGAGCGCAGGATCGCACGACTGCGATCACTCGGTCTTGCTGCTCGGTCGTAAGCGACGAGCCACTAGGCAGGCACAATCCCGTGGCAAAAAGCAGATCAGACACATCGCCGCCGATTTTGCGACATCCAGCGAAAATTGGTTGCTGGTGCATCGGCTTCCAGACGGGGCGTGCTTCGATGTCCGACGCCATGAGCGCCTCACAAATTTCCGTGCGTGTCGCGCCAAAACGCGCCGCGTCGATTGTCAGCGTGGTCAGCCAGCGTGTCGAACGCATGCCGCCTCGACCGAAGGTCGCCTCCGGCATGAAGGATACGCCAGGCAGATCTCCCAAGCACGCGCGGTACCGTTCGAATACGGCACGTCGCGACGTCACTCGCGCCTCAAGTTGCTGCAGTTGCCCACGGCCAATGCCGGCAAGCACGTTACTGAGCCGGTAGTTATAACCGATGTGCCGGTGCTCATAGTGCTGCACTGCTTCACGCGCCTGCGACGCCAGCAGGCGCGCCTGCGACGCCACGTGCGCATGCGGTGTGACTAGCATGCCACCGCCTGAGGTCGTGATGATCTTGTTCCCGTTGAACGAAAAGAACCCGGCATCGCCGAACGAACCGGCCATGCGTCCTTCGTAGGTGGCACCGAGTGCCTCGGCCGCGTCTTCAATGAGCAGGACACCGTGCCGCTGACATGCTTTCGCGATCGGCGCGATATCCGCACATTGTCCGTACAGGTGAACGAGAACGATCGCGCGTGGTAATGCGTTGCGCCGTCCGGCTTCGTCGAGCGCCTCGCAGACGAGTGCCGGATTCATATTCCACGATTCAGCATCAGCGTCTACGAACACCGGCGTCGCCCGGACGTAGTGAATCGGAAACACGCTTGCGGCGAATGTGAGAGTGCTGACCCACACACTGTCTCCTTCACCTACGCCGAGTGATTCGAGTGCCAAGTGAAGTGCCGCAGTTCCAGAGCTCAGAGCCACCGCGTGCGGCGTCCCGACGTAAGTGGAGAGTTCCTGCTCGAAGGCATCGACATGTGGACCGAGTGGAGCGAGCCAATTGGAACGGAACGCTTCAATTACCATTGCCTCTTCGGCGACGCCGAGGTGCGGAGGAGAGAGATAGATACGTGACATCGGAATCAGAAACAGGAACAGGCGCGCGCCCCAATGGGGCGCGCTGGGATACCGACGGCCGTCACGCCGCCGGGCAAGCTATGGACAACAACCGCACCAGCCCCGATCACGGTTCTGGCGCCGACGCGCACGCCGGGAATGCACGTGGAGCGAATGCCGGCTTCGACGTCGTCTGCAAGTTGCACATCGCCGGCAAGCGACACGCACGGTGCGAGCGTCACGAAATCACCCAGTACGCTATCGTGACTCAGATCGCATCTGCGGTTGATAGTCACGACGCGACCAATGCGAACGTCGCAGGTTATGATCGTGCCGGCGTGCAACTGCGTTCCCGTACCGATTGCAACGCGATCTCCCAGCAGCACTGAGGGGTGAGTCAATCGGGGAAGTGGGGTCGTTGATGGCAATCGTTCGACGATCGAGCGCTTCACGCTGGGTGTCCCGACGCCTAGCGCAGCATGTGTACCCCGTGGAAGCTGAGCGAACGCGCCGATTCCGCCCAGGATGGGGCTGCCGGCCACCAACGTTCCGTGGAGCTGAGCGTCGTCATCGAGAAACCCCAGCAGCTCCCAGGTGGGTGATGCTCCATTGATCTGAGAGATAAGGAGGGCCGTTTCTCGTCCGTGGCCGCCAGCGCCCAGAATCACGATGGGTTTCATAGCCGCTGCTCGCGTGGTTGCGATCCGGCGAATGGCGCAACCGTTGCATGTCCCGGCGCAGTGATTCCGTCGCGCTTGAGTACGCGGGCAACGGTACGTGCAAGCGTCCGAAGGTCAAGCCAGAGCGAGCTGTTGTCAACATACCAAACGTCAAGACTCAGGCGCTCGTCCCACGAGAGTAGATTGCGACCGTTTATTTGGGCCCAGCCGGTGATTCCCGGGCGAAGCTCATGGCGGCGCGCCTGCTCCTTGCTGTAGAGCGGCAGGTATTCCATGAGGAGCGGTCGCGGTCCCACAAGCGACATGTCGCCGACGAATACGTTCCAGAGTTCCGGCAGTTCGTCGAGGCTTGTCGATCGGAGCCATTGCCCGAACGCGGTGATGCGTTCGGCATCCGGGAGCGGACTGCCACCCCGGTCAACGCCGTTACACATGGTGCGAAACTTCACGAGAGTGAACGGTCGTCCGTGGCGACCAGGGCGAAGCTGTCGGAAAAGAATCGGGGTGCCAAGTTTTGTACGTACCAGGATGGCGGTGGCAAGCAGCACTGGGGAGAGCAGCACAAGGAGCACGGCGGATCCCAACGTGTCCAGAAGGCGCTTCCCAGAGTGGGTTGGTATCACGGAAATCAGGGAGTAGGGTTTCGACGCGGGGTTTGTGTCGTCATGAATATGCGCGGTCGTGCCTGTCTGCTAACGACTAATGAACCGTTGCCAAGTCACGGCTCGTAGCAGCCGATTCCCATAGCTGAGCGATGTTCTCGCAACAGGCCGTCACCTCATTCTCTCGTCGGTCCGCTTGGCTGATCATAGGACAGGCCGCCATTGCCGTGGCGCAGTCAGCGGTACTGATCATCTTGGCGCGACGACTGGGTCCCACCGCGCTCGGTGAGTACGGCTTGGCTGCGGCCATTGTGGCGCCAACGATAGCCTTCTTCTCTTTCAACCTGCGTGGGCTCGCTGCCACCGACGTGAATGGTGCGTTTAGCGAAGGCGAGTACCGGTTGCTCCAACGAGCCGCGTCGGTTCCCTCCGTGTTGGTTGCGCTTGTTAGTGCGCTTGCGCTGTACGGAAGCCTTGCTTCCCTGCCTGCCGTTCTACTGCTTTGGGCACAGCGGAACACCGAGCAGATGAGCGAACTCGCATACGGAACGGCGCAGCGGGACGGGCGCGTGAGAGTGATCGCGCGGGGAATGATCCTGCGCGCGGTGGTAAGCGTGATAGCGGTCGCTCTCTTTGTGTGGCACACGGGTCGTGTCGAAGCAGCCTTGGCCGGTGCACTGACTGCGAATGTTGCGGTGCTGATGCTTCATGACCGACGCATTTACTCCAGCTCGGCGCATCAAGACTTGCTGCAATGGCGGGGCGCTTGGCGTGCCCTGCGCGTTCGCTTGCTCCCGCTGGCGACACTCGGCGTCCGCTATGGCTCACTAGCCGTGGTACCCGCTCTTACTGTAGCAATTCCGCGGTGGGTGCTGG
>Ga0163147_10008983_pt1 | contig 10942 bp, 12 predicted proteins | sample OliLakLV19MP6G1_FD_148597 | JGI IMG/M metagenome (GOLD analysis project Ga0163147, IMG submission 148597) | Freshwater microbial mat bacterial communities from Lake Vanda, McMurdo Dry Valleys, Antarctica- Oligotrophic Lake LV.19.MP6.G1 | ecosystem: Environmental > Aquatic > Freshwater > Lake >... | reverse complement strand
CAAGTGCCCAGCATCGACTAAATCTCGGATTGCTTGCCGCAAAGCCTGCACTTGTGCAACGCTCAACGCAAAGGGTTGACCCACTTCCAGCTCACCTTGGGCGATCGCGCCCACTAAACCCGATGGACTGGGATTGCTGCCCCAAAAGATCTTCAGGCGACGAGCGATCGCGTCGAGGGCAGCTTTTGTCCCCACTGGCACGGAGAGCGTTAGGGTTTCTTTCTTTCTGGGCATTCTAAGAGAAGATCCGGAGATGTACTTGCACTAGCCGAAAATATGTGTAATAGTATTTTTCATAAGTACATTTTACCTCGAATCCAGAAAGTTTAAGCAGAATTGCAAGTTACGTCTGCGGTAACATTTTGGTCAAGTCACTACCCCATACGGTTGGATATGCCATGACCAGCACATACAAAATTACGCTGAAACCGGTTTACTCTTGCCCCGCTACGGCTGTCCCAGAAGGTGTAAAGTTGCCTCTAGGCTGGTCGTTGGCGTGGCATCAAGCAGAGACATTGAAAGCACTGCGCGACCCAGATGTGGATGTTGTATTCAACACAGCAATGACAGGTGACGGCAAGAGTTTGGCGGCATTTCTAGAGGTGTTGCAGGGAGAATGCAACGCGATCGCGCTTTACCCAACGAATGAACTTGCCCGTGATCAGGAAACCCAGACTCGAAAGTATATTGCAGACTTTCAGCCGCCCGATGATCCACGAGTGACGCGATTGAGTGGGGCAGAGTTAGAAATTTATGCTGAAAATGAAGGGTTGAGGAAAAGCGCGGCAATTGAAACGCTGACTGGACAGCGAGAGGTTTTGCTGACTAATCCTGATATTTTTCACTACTTACATCGAGGGGCTTACATCATCAAGGGGGCAAAAGGCGATAGTCCCGACAAACTTTGGAATCGCATCGACAAAGATTTTGACTTATTCATTTTCGATGAATTTCATGTCTATGCTGCGCCTCAAGTGGCAGGTGTAATCAATACAATGTTGCTCATCCGGGCAACCAATCGTCGCAAAAAATTTCTATTTCTATCCGCAACTCCAGATGAGCAACTGATTCAACGTCTCAAAGATGCTGGATTTCGCTGTCGAGTGATTGACCCACTGGAGCAAAACAGATATCAATTTCCTGAAACATCGGAACAGCAGCAGCAACTCAAAGCTGATAATTGGCGGCAGGTTGCACGAGCGATCGCCCTAAGTTTTATTCCTTTAGAACCTGTGGCAAAATCATCTGAGACTTGGCTGAAAGACAATGCAGAGGTAATTCTGCAACAGTTTCAAGAGCATCCGGGGAGTAAGGGCACAATCATTCTCAATTCGATCGCGGCAGTGAAACGATTAACCCCATTTTTTCAGTCCTTACTGCAACCCTATGGGCTGAGGGTGAGCGAAAATACTGGGCTTTCGGGAAAAACTGAGCGGGAGAAATCTCTTACGGCAGATCTGATTCTGGGAACCAGTACGATCGATGTGGGAGTTGATTTCAAAATCAATTTTCTGATTTTTGAATCCTCTGATGCTGGCAACTTCATTCAACGTTTGGGACGCTTGGGGCGGCATGATGGCTACGATCGCGATGGACAGTCGATTCAGTTTGATAGCTTTACTGCCTATGCGCTGGTGCCCAATTTTTTAGTGGAGCGTTTGTTCCTAGGTGATGAGCCAGCTTTGGTGACTGGAAATGTCTGCGATCGTCCCTTTCTCAATGCTGCCATCAACGACAAGTATCGCCAAATTAACGATTTTCGAGGTTACTACAAACGGTGGGGCGCGGTGCAATCTTTCAAACTGTGCCTTGATTTGAACCATAAGACAATCCAGCAGCAATATGCAGAGAGTCGAGAAAAGTTTCAATCTGCCTGTGAAACTGTCTTTGATACCAGTTTGAAGTCGGTCGCTGGGCGAGTGTTTGGTTGGGCAAAGGACTGGCAGAGGTTTTCTGGACAGAAGACTGGCAACCCGATCGCAGAAGATGCCTGTAGTTTTCGAGGTTCGAGTCCGTTGCAGTGTGGCATTTACGATGAGACGGAGAGCCATGAAGCCGATCGCTACAAAACCTATGATTTGCCGGGAATTTTAGGGAATTTGGAGATTGAGCTATGGACTGAAGCAGCGTTTTTGCGATCGCTGGAAGCCACTGCCAAGCGCACCGGACAACCGATTCCCAAAGGCAGATTTGCTCACTGTCTCGCCTTCATGAAGCTCAAGGCTTACCGTGAAGAGCGACTGAACTGGAAGTTTCACTTTCCTGGCACTTTAGAAAGTGTCGCAGATGCGTGGAAGGTGCAGGTTTTGAAGGGAGTTGAGATTTGGCAACCCGATAATCGCTGGGCGGGGGAGATCAATAAGAAGCTGCGAGATCGGGCACTGGTGAGCTATGTTTTGCCTCGTCCGATGAGCGAGGTGCGGCAACGGTTGCGCCTGCCGATGCACTTTCAGATTTACCCGATCAGCGATAACTATAGTTTTCATGATGCAGTAGCACCTTACGCGATCGCTTTTGGGCAGAGTGCGCTGCTGCTGGATACGTTGGCGTATCAGTTGAAAAGTAAAGGAGGCGAAATATGGATCGCCTAATAAATGAGGTGGGAGAGGGGATGACAACTAATAGATATGTCAGTTTTCAATACCTGATAGGCTTTGTAACAACCTCGGTAAACGAAGTTGCTGATTCTTACCTCTCCCATAATCAATATACCAGACCAAGAAAATTCTTGAACACGTCCTGACATATCTTTTAAGGTTCGACTATAATACTGATGTTGTTCGTCACGGAGACACCAGTACATGTTTGCGCCAGAACCTGAGATTTATCTGCTACGCCGAATGTTCAATCGTCTATGCGATCAGCTTGAACACCGACTAGATAACTTGGAGGATCAGCAGTGTCATCAAGGAGAGCTAATTGACGACTTGCAGGGTAGAGTTGCCTACGTAGAATCTAAACAAGATAGAAGTGATGAAATAGAGCATCTAGTGAATTGGTACTCGCCTAATGGAGATCCTATTTGCAACTACTTCACCAATGGTACTCACGAGGAAGCGGAAAGTTAGATGCCACCTCAATAGATCGCTGATAGCTAATAAAGGAGACCATCCGTGAACGAACAACAACTTTTAGAGCGCATTACCGTTAATCCCCAGATTTTTGGAGGTAAACCGATTGTTAGAGGTCGCCGTCTTGCCGTTGAACACATTTTGGGAATGCTTGCCGCTGGCGATACCGTGGAAACCCTATTAGCCGCTTATCCCTGGTTAGAGCGGGAAGATATTCAAGCCTGCCTCATTTATGCCCGTCGTTTAGTCAGTCATGAGCGAGTGGAACCCTTAGTCTTGGAGATAGGAGGATGAAGCTGATGCTAGATTCCTGTGTCTGGTACGGCGTTCGTGATGCCTTAACTGCTGCTGGGTATGATGTGGTTTGGGTGGGTGACTGGGAAGCTGATCCGGGTGATGAGGAGATTTTAGCGATCGCCTACCGTGAGAGTCGCATTCTCATCACCTTGGACAAGGATTTCGGTGAAATGACGATTGTCCGTGGATTGCCTCATGCCGGAATTTTACGATTAGTTAATCTAGTTACAACTCAGCAATCTCAGGTCTGTTTACAAGTTTTGTCTCGCTATGGAGATGAACTTAGCGCTGCGGCAATCGTCACGGCTGAATTAGGTCGAGTCAGAATTCGTTCTGCTGAAAACCCATAAATTGCCGCTATCCTCCGATGGAGAAAAGGAGAGTTAAACTATGCCACCACAGGCGATCGCCGATCTTCAATCAGCCATTCCACAAATCCTGGAGCAAGTCCCTTATCTGAGACTGTTGGTTCTCTTTGGCTCACGGGCGAGAGGTGATCATTTTCCATCCAGCGATTGGGACTTTGCCTTGCTGTTTGATGAAGAACTCCGCCAGCAATATGAACCGGGGGACGGTTGGAACTGCTATCGCTCCTGGAGTGTACTTCAGCGAATTCTCGATTTAGGTGATGACGAGATGGATTGGATTGATCTGAAAAATGCTTCAGATGTGCTGGCTCACACGATCGCGGCTGAAGGAAAAGTTGTTTACGAAAAGACGGCTGGAGAGTTTGAAGCATTTCGTCGAAGATCATTGAAAACCACGGCGGAACTCAGGCAGATTTATCACAAAGAGCGAGGAGAACTGGAACTCGAATTGCAAAAGTGGGGTGTATGACCAGTATCAACCCCATTTCAATCAATCGGAAATTGAAAAGTCTGATGAAAAATCTGAATGCACTCAAGCGTTTTGAGACTATCGATTTAGAAGACTATCTCAACAACTATGAAATGCAACTTGCAGTCGAGAGAACTCTACAACTGATCATTCAAGCATCGCTTGATGTCAATCGATATTTACTCAAGCGAGTTCATCAGGCTAAACCCAAGAGGAATGAGGTTTTTCTAACCTCAGAGCAGTATGGTTTATTAACTGCCGAGCTTAGGATTGCCCTCTCAGAGTTTGAAAGGTTTCGTGATGAGTTAGTCCATCTTTATGAAGAAATTGACCCAAATAAAGTTTTCTCTACGATTCAAAAAGCTTTAGCAATCTATCCAATCTACGCAAGACAAATCACAGAGTATATTGACTCTCTAGAAATTAATTATGACGAATCCAATGAATGATGTTGATTTCTTAGAAGGCGATTCTGGCTTGGAAGGAGAAGCAGAGCGTGACATAACCAAGCAACGCGAACTCCTGACGCTCAATCTGTTGCGAGAAGCGATTCAATCACAAAATCCTGATGATGCGGTAATGCGGGACTTTTCGGAGTATGTGTTGCCAAATTTGTTGCGAGTGGCGATCGGGGTCACTGCTAAGGGGGGTAAATTCATGGATCGTCGCGATCAGAAAGCGCAAGAAAAGGGAGAAGTTATTCATGATCGTCACAGTGCTACAGATCAATCACTCAATACTCACTTACTGAATGGTTTATTTCCTGCCAATTTGATTGAACGTCGCTTGGCGAACATGGACACAACTATTAAACGAGTCGTGCGAGATCGAGAGCGACGCTTGATGATTGCTGGATTTGTATTGCACGATTTTGAGAAATTCAAATATTCGTGCTTCGAGAGCTTGCCGCAGAAATATCGTGAAATGCAAGACGATCCAGAGATGAAGCTGCGTGATTTATCAACTGATGAGCATCGAATAATTGTTAGAGCGATGGTGGTTGATTTGGGAATTGATTACTTTATCGATTCCAGCAATACTCAAGTTTGCCAAGAGTACATTGATGATTTGCTTGTTCTTGCATACAATGCACAGCGTCGCTGGGGAACAAACTGGAATTTCTCAGCTTATGGGCTTCAACCCACTTTAGAATGCGATCGAACATTAGGTTGTCTGGCAGATTTGACTTGGTTAGCAGATTTGCTTGCCTCAATTATCAAGCATCCTTATGATGCTGAGAATCCGAATTTGGATAAAGTGATAGGCAAAGTCAGCGATCGTCAGTTAAAACTTACTTATCACAGCATTTCTGAGAATCGGGGTGTACTGACCAATGTGGTGAACAACGCCCTTGTTGACGCGCATACCAGCTTGAATACCGACGATCGCACCAACTATGAGCCATTGTTGTACTTGCCCACAGGTGTAATTTATCTGGCTCGTAGAGATGCACCAAAGGTTGAACGGGAAGGGTTGAGCGATCGCGTTGTTGATAGCATCAAAAAGCTTTGTGCAAAGCAGCTTCAGGATAGAAAAGTCGGCTTTAGTCGCGGCAATATCTGCATGAAATATGCCGATTACTATAATCTATTCTTTGACATTCAGGGCTTGCTCCTTTTTGCTGTTGATGCAGTTCCCAGCAAAATCAGAACTAGCAAATCAGCAGATAAGTCTGCAAACTTGGCTCAATTTAAACGTAAAGGTGCTTTACCTGAGAATATTGACACTAACTTTTCAGAAGATATTCGGATTGATCATCTAGCCGAATTGGGAGCTTTAATCACTGGAAAATTCTGGAAAGAGTATCTCGATAAAGTAAAATCTTTGTTGAAAAAAGACAAAAAGCTTCCTCCACTTCCTACGATAGATCTTACGGTAGAAGCTGTACAGTTCTTGGGCTTATCTGAACATACTGCTGCAATCAAAACTTTTCAGCAACTCAAGGATACTGGAGGGATTGCGTATGATTGGTACTATATCGCTGCGAAGTATCTTGAACATAATCCAGGGCTAGAGAATGTCCGCGAAATTTCCCAACAGTTAGTAAATCGATGGCTAGAAGTCATTGATCCCATCGTTAGACAATATGAATTACCTGACGAATGGAAAGACTTACGCGAATGGTGCGATCGCGTGATTATGCTTCCGGGTGACACGCAAGATCAATCATCCACTGAGCAAGCCGATATCTTCCTGAAAGAACTTGCCAACTACAACAATGCTAAAAAGGCTGGGCGTGGACGACAACTGATTTGCTCCATTTCTCATTCGGCATATACTGTCACCGAGCAAATGGAATCGGCGGTTTTATTCACGCCCCAAGTGTACACCAACAAGCAAATGCTGGGCGGCTCCAATGCCAAACGCAATATTTCCAGTATTGCCGGAATCGAAATGATGTTGCGACAAATCTTGATGAACCAAACTCAAGCAGTGGGCAAACGCTTTGAAGATGGCAAGTACCGCTATCTCTACTTTTACCCAACCTATTACTTCACGCCTGAAACCAATAAGTTTTTGCAAAAAGCTTACAGTGGTATTGCTCAAACCCGATTTGATACCAGCATTCGCAATCATTTCATTAGTCGAGATTTGGATGTAGATTTTGGACGCGATCGCTATCAAACAGTTGATGCTTTCTTAATCGATGATGATTTAGAGCGCAAGAAACATCTGGATGAGAATGATCCGAATTTCAAGCGCGATCGCACCTTCAAACTCGCCTATCCTGACGACAAGCCATTGACCTTCTATTTCATGGCTCTACCACCAGGGAAAGATCCGACTGACACTGAATCCTGGGTGATGCCGGCTTGGTTAGCGCTTGCTTTTCCCATGATTCTGGATGTCAAAACCGTAGTTTCCGAATCACCAATCCCACCGTTCAATGATGGTGCAGAGTTTGAAGAAACCGTGTTCCTAGACAGTGCGCCGCAAGCATTTCGAGTGTTGTTGGGCAACGATCGATTTCGACTCGACCATATTTTGGAAGGCTGGAAAACGGCGAATGGAACCGAGCGATCGGCTCCATTGAACATCTTAACGGCTGCCTACGCTATTCATCTAGATGTAAACGCCAAGCAAGGAAAGGGTGGCTACGACGCGAATTGGGGCAGACTAACCGAATTGGCAAAGGACTTAGACACCAGTCCACTCTACGTCTTTTCCTATCTCGCGAAGTGGGCAAGAGGTCAAATCAATGACGTTCCTAGTGCAAAAAAGATCAAGCTCTATGCCTACCATTTCTATCCCTGTTTTGATCCCTATGTTGAGTTTGACGTAACTATGGAGAAATTGATTGTGTGTGATCAACAGTCAGCATTGAGACATCCTCAAACACTCACTGAGCTATATCGCCGTTTCTATCGTGCAGATAAGTGGTTTAATCCCAAGAGCAATGCCGTTTTGAAACCCATTAATAGGGCTTCTGATGTAGTCCTGCATGTGGATTCAAATGGCTCTAAGGGTGAAGATTTAGTCTTCGTAGTCGCAGGCAATCTGTCTAAGCTTATGGATGGTGTCCGCGCTTCTAGGACAGAAGGGCGTTGGGTGATTAGTGACCGAGAGGAGGAACGGCAAGCGATTATAGATTTTTCTCGGTATTTTGTTTGTGATGTTTTTGAGAAAGCCTTTGCAGGCGATCGCGCTCGTCTTGCAGGCAGACAGCTTAACTTGATCCGTGACACTTGCGAACTGATCTACCGCCTAGAGCAAGACCGGGAAAACCAAGCTCGACGGGCTAAAGGTGAACTTCCCGAAGGTCAGCCTGACCTTGAAACTGAATCTGAAGAAAACTAACCATTTGGAGAGCAATTATGACTTTTTTGAAGACGATCAACGCTGCTAATTCTACAAAGTTTTTCCATGAGGCAATTTCCTACAAGCCGATGGGGAAATATGTTCACTTTTTGACCGTCCGTGTGACTGAATCCTACCCTCTGTTTCAAACTGACAGTGAATTGAACAAAGCCCGTGTCCGAGCCGGAATCGTAGAAGCAACTCCAATTAGTCGTCTGACTATGTTTAAACGCAAGCAGTCCACACCCGAACGTTTGGTCGGTCGAGAACTGTTGCGAAACTATGGTTTGATGACACCCGAAGAGTGTGAATATAATGTCAGTTTTGCGATGAATAATCCTGATTGCATCATTTATGGGTTTGCGATCGGTGATTCTGGTTCTGAGAAATCAAAAGTGGTAGTCGATACCGCATTCTCCATCACACCGTTCGATGAATCTCATGAAACTTTCACTCTGAACGCACCTTTTGAAAATGGAACGATGGCATCTAAAGGTGAGAAAGATACAAAGGTAGGGGAAGTCACAAACCGCATCAATCAGCAAGATCACATTCGTCCTCAAGTCTTTTTCCCCAGCATCATCACGCTCAAAGATCCGACTGAAGCCAGTTTCCTTTACGTTTGCAACAACATTCTGCGGACTCGGCACTATGGCGCACAAACGACTCGTACCGGGCGGGTTCGCAATGAATTGATTGGGGTAGTGTTTGCAGATGGAGAAATTGTCAGCAACCTCCGTTGGACTCAAGCAATCTACGATGCGATGAAGACCAATGGTACGCTGCATTCTCCTGATCCTTTAGATGAAGATGATGTGATAGCCGCCGCGAAAACTACGATTGAAACCCTCATGGCTGAAGAATTCATTGTTCACACTGATTTGATCGGCGACAGTTTCAAGCCTCTGTTAACTGAAATCAAAACCTTGACTGGCAACGAAGAGACAATCAAAGCAGTCTTGGCACAGGCGGACAAGGAAGCAAAAGCTTATTTCGCCCAGTATGTTGAAAAGCCTAAAAAGTCGGCTGCAAAGGCGGGGTAATTATCATGACCCATCTCTATCGCTGCATATTGGAGCTTCACGACTCGATGTACTTTGCCACTCGTGAAATTGGGCGATTGTATGAAACTGAACCCATCTTGCACAATTACGCCTTGTGCTATGCATTGGGTTTAGTGGATAGCGATCGCCACTCCACCACTGTTCCCGAAGAACACTCCTACCGCTACTTTTGCCCAGAGCAGATACCTAAATACGAGGAACATCTAACTCCACTCAATCAACAGGGAATCTACGTCACTCCCGCTCGTGCCGTTCACCATACGGCGGTTCTCAACACCTGGAAGTATGCCAACAACAACTATCACGTTGAGATGGAAAAAACGCAGAAAAACATTCCCAGCTTTGGTCGAACGAAGGAGATTGCTCCAGAGAGTGAATTTGAGTGCTTCATCATCTCCGAAAAGCCTCTCACTTTGCCAAAGTGGGTTCGCTTAGGTAAGTGGATGAGCAAGGCAGAAGTCACAACGAAAGAGCTACCAAAACTGAAGCACTCAGAAGGCGAATTTGTATTTCCCTATCCCTTAAATCCATTGGATGTGATGTTTACTCATCAAGTTCTGAGCTACGACACCGTCAATATGCCGCCCGTCAGCCTCATTCGTAATGTTCGCTTACGAGGGCATTACTACGAATCAGAGGAGCTAAAAATTCCGGCTCGGATGGCATATCGGTTTAGCGGTTAATTTACTTTTCAAGCAAAACTTGCCTCATTATGACCACCCTCGAATCACTTAAGGCTACATCCTCAACCCTGGCATCCACCCATCCCAAGCTCAGACTCCTGGTTCTCTTCGGCTCCAGAGCCAGAGGCGAAGCAGATTCCAGTAGCGATTGGGACTTTGCCTTCCTATCAGAACCCGATCGCCCCTCTGAACATAACTCCTTCTGGTTTCCTGGCTCAGAGCTATTGGAGAGCTTGAGCAAGCTACTGCACATCTCCTATGAAAGGATCGACCTTGTGGACTTAAGCACTTGCTCAGACATTCTTGCTCACTTTGTCGCCCATGACGGACAAGTGATTTATGAAAAAACACCAGGGGAGTTTGCCCAGTTTCAGCAACACGCTCTCAAAACCAAAGCTGAGCTGAAACAATATCGCCACGATCAGCGAGAAAAAGTTGTTCAAACACTGCAACGGTGGGGACTATGAGCCAGTTAGACCCAGAAGCGATCGCCCAAAAGCTAGTCCGAATGGTTGAGCGAATGGATAGACTCAAGCCGTTTGAAACTTTAGCCCTTGAAGATTACTTACAAGATGAGATGAAGCAAGCTGCGATCGAGCGTTTACTAGAGACAATCATTGACTCTGCCCTCAGCATCAACAAAACCCTGCTCAAGCGTGGAGTCAGTCTGATTCCCACAGACTCAAAATCCTTCAAAAACTTTGAGTCCTTCATCTTGATCGGCGATAACGGCTTCATTTCCCCAGAACTCGCAAGCCAATTGGCACCATCAGGTAGTTTTCGGAACGCTCTCGCTCACCAATATGACGACATTGATCCGGTGCAAGTTTATAGCGCTCTCCAAAAGGCTCTTAATCAATATCCTCAGTACGTCAGAGCCATCCAAATGTATCTCGATACGTTAGAAGAGGACTAACTCAACCTATGCCCCATAGTTTAGTACTCAATCTGTTACCAGCCTCTCCAATTCCACCTAGCTATCTGACAGGAAAGCATCTCCATGCGTTGTTTCTAACCCTAGCGAGTTCCGTCGATCAGACATTGGGCGATCGTCTCCACGAGCAGAAAACCGAGAAAGCCTTCACCCTTAGCCCCCTACAAGTTTTGATGGGTAAGCGGGTTGATGGGTCGGCGGGTAAGCGGGTTGATGGATCAAAGCGAAATAGCCCATCAACTCCTCCACCCCTTCACC
>Ga0163147_10008981_pt1 | contig 10944 bp, 9 predicted proteins | sample OliLakLV19MP6G1_FD_148597 | JGI IMG/M metagenome (GOLD analysis project Ga0163147, IMG submission 148597) | Freshwater microbial mat bacterial communities from Lake Vanda, McMurdo Dry Valleys, Antarctica- Oligotrophic Lake LV.19.MP6.G1 | ecosystem: Environmental > Aquatic > Freshwater > Lake >... | reverse complement strand
TTGCTCATCAGCCCTGACTGCGGGTCGCGCAGCGCCTGTGGGACGAAGCGATCGCGGCGATTCGCACCTCTCCGAAGTACGGCGGCCTGGAGGTCGTGCCGCAGATGGGCCTCGTGCCGATCGGCATGGATCCCGACTCGCAGCTCTTCGAGTTCGCGCACTTGCAGACGGGCGAACCCGCCGTGCGCGGGGCGGACGGCAAGCTCGTGCTGAGCGAGGAGATGGGCTTGGTGTTCGTGCTGATCCCCGGCGGGAAGTTCTGGATGGGCGCGCAGAAGGCCGACCCGGGCGGGCAGAACTACGACCCGCAAGCCATTAGCAAGGAAGGCCCCGTGCACGAGGTGGAGTTGAGTCCGTACTTCATCTCGAAGTACGAGATGACGCAGGGGCAGTGGTCTCGGATCGCGGCGGCGAATCCGAGCCTGTATGGCCCCGGGCGCTTCTTTACTTCGTGGAATCGCGAAGGCCACGGGTGGAGCGCGCTGCACCCGGTGGAGCAGGTGAGCTGGACGATGTGCTTCGAACTGCTGCAGCGCCTGCAGCTCTCGTTGCCGAGCGAAGCGCAGTGGGAGTGCGGCGCGCGCGGAGGCACGGCGAGCGTGTACTGGAGCGGCGAGGACTTGGCTGCGCTTGCGGGGGTGGCGAACCTGAGCGACGCGTACGGGAAGTCCCACGGGAACGAGTCTTGGTCGATTTGGGAGAAGGATCACGACGACGGCAACACGGCTACCGCGCGAGTTGGTTCGTTCCGAGCGAACGCGTTCGGGCTGCACGACGTGCACGGCAACGTGTGGGAATGGTGCCTCGACGGGTACGACTCTGGCTTCTACGGCAAGAAGGCTGGCAAGGACCCGGTGTCTCCGTGGCTTGGTTTCGCCTCCCGCTCGGCCCGCGGCGGCGGCTTCAACGACGCTGCTTCGGATGCGCGCTCGGCGCCCCGCCTCGGCAACCAGCCGGCGAACCAGGACTACAACCTCGGTCTCCGTCCCTCCAGGGCTCTGCGCCTTTCTTCTTCACCACTTCACCCTCCGAAGTGACGCAGCTTGGTCCGTTGCGAGGTCCGGCGACCGAGCGGCGTGCGCAGCCGCCAGCGGAGGTCGCGGGACCGGGGCACTTGCAGAAGCCGTGCGGTTTTCCGATTTTGTCGCTTTGCCTCGAGACGTTATTGGGTGGATGGGAGGGGGCAGAGGGTGGTTGCTAGGTTGCGCGCATTCGAGCCCACGATGCGCATCAAGCTCCTGACCTTCCGCTACTCCGCGACCCTCGGCGGTTTCGACGACAACGCGCTCGTCGACTTCGCGCGTGACAAGGAAGTGATCGCCTTCCGCGAGCACTTCTACGTGGTCAACGAAGTGCCGCACCTCTCCTGCATCGTGCACTACCAAGACGCGATCGTGCCGCGGGCGGCTCTCGAAGCCGCGCGCGAGATTCCCGCTCGACCGCCGTCGAACCCGCAGCACTTCCAGCGCCGCGACGGCCGGCCCGACCCGTGCGCTGGCCTGAACGACTCCGAGCGCGCGCTGTTCAACCACCTGCGTGAGTGGCGCTCGAAGCAGTCACGCGACGACGGTGTTCCGCCCTACTTGGTGCTCACCGACAAGCAGGTCGTCGCCCTCGTCCGCCGACGCCCCGAATCCCCCACGGCCCTGGGACACATCGACGGCCTCGGGCCGGGCAAGATCGAACGCTGCGGCAGCGCGATCCTGGAGCGCCTGCACGGCCAGAGCGCGCCCGCGCCTCGGCCGGATCCGAGCGCGGCGAACGCGCCGGAGATGGCGCCGCAGTCCGATGCGGTCGCCGAGCTAGAACCCGTCGCCGTCACCGCGGAGGTGGCGCCGTGGAGTACAGAGTCCGACTCTCCCCCGCCGCTCTGCCCTACCCACTCAACGCCTCGAACTCCCGCGCCACCCGCACGGCGGCGCTCGCGCGTGCGTGCGCGCACGAGCGCGAGCTCGGGTGGCTGGAGAGGTCGTGCGTCGCAGCCCAGACCTGCCTCCCCTGCCGCGGACCGACGTCCGCGGCCGAATCCACGCCGCGCGGGGTGACCCGCTCGGCGGATAGCGCTCCGAGAGCGGGCGGCAGCGCGCGACGTTTCACGGCCGGGGCGCTCGCGGTGCAGGCGCGCTGGTTCCCCCTCCCGTCGCGCGCTCGTGCGCCGCGGTTCGTCAGCCACTCGCCCACAACGTGCTGATCGGCGCGGCGACGATGCGCTCGCCGAGCACGAACGAACGTGGGCCGGTGTGCAACACGACGCCGCGCAGAAAACGGGCCCCCAGTTCCTCGCGCAGCCACGCCAGGTGCACTGCATCGGCGGCGGAGGGCGCGCTCGTCGCCTTGACCTCGATCGCGACGACCTCGCCGGCGCCGATCTCGGCCAGGAGGTCGATCTCGTGGCGGCCTTGCTCGGTGCGCAGGTGGTGGAGCCGCGCACGGTGCTCGGTGAACGAGGCTTCGGCCCAGAGGTGCGCCGCGACGAAGGTCTCGAGGACGCGGCCCATCAGATCGCCGTCGCGGAGCACCGCCTGCACGTCGACGCCGAGCGCGCCTACGAGCAGACCGGGGTCGACCAGGTGCCGCTTGGGCCCGAGCGTCAGGCGCTTGAACCGGTTCGAGGTCCACGCGGGCAGCGCGTCGACGACGAGCAGGTTGGACAGCAGGCGCTCGTAGGCGAGGGCGGTCTTGCGGTTGATGCCGGCGGCGTCGTGGAGCTTCTTGTCGTCGACGACGCCCGCGGTGTTCAGCGCGTAGGCCTCGAAGTACTGGCGCAGCCGGACCGGGTCGCGGCCGCCCTCCAACTCCTCTGCGTCGCGGGTCAACAGCTGTTCGAGGTAGCTCTCGAGCCAGCGACGGCGCGCGGCCTCGCTGCGGGCGAAGACCGCTTCGGGGAAGCCGCTCGCGAGCGCGAACTCGAGGTACCCGCGCAGGTCCACGCTCGCGCGGGCGGGCTCGAGGTCGGCGCCCGAGGCCACGCGATCGAGGAACGGACGCGTACGAAGCCCGAGGCGCTCGGCGACGGTCATCGGGCCCAGGTTCAGTCGCAGAACTCGCCCGGTTCCCGCCCAAGTCGGCGCCTCGAGGTCGGCGCGCACCGAGCCGGTCAGCAGGTAGCGGCCGGGTGTGCGATCGGCGTCGACCGCGCGCTTGATCGCGCCGAGCACGGACGGCACGGCCTGCCATTCGTCGAGGAGAGCCGGCGTCCTGAGCGAGGCCAGCGCGACGTCGGGATCGGCGCGAAATGCCGCGGCGTCACTCGCGCGGTCGAGCCGCACGACCGTTCGCGCCAGCCTCGCGGCGCTGGTGGTCTTGCCGCTCGCGCGCGGGCCGACGATCAGCAGCGCGGGCACCTCGCGCAGGAGGCTCTCGAGGGTCGCGTCGGCGAGTCGGGCTGCGTAGGAGCTCATGGTGGCGAGGGACTGGGAGAGGCGCGGCTGCCGAGGATCTTTCGGGATCCAGCGCCGTTATCCCGCACCCATGAGTACCGTTTTCACGCACAGCTTGGTGTTCTTTTCCCGCAGATAGGGGGTGACCCGATCACGCCCAGGGAGCGCGCCGAGGCCGCCTGCGCGGGGACCGAAGGCTCCCGACCGATGAGCCGAAGCCCATGCTGGGCAAGAGCTTGGATCCAGAGTACCGGTACCGCGGTACCGAGTCAGGCTCTCCTCCGCCGCTCTGCCCTACCCACGCGACTCCTCGAACTCCGCCGCGACCGCACGGCTGTGCTCGTGCATGCGCGCGCACCCGCGAGCCTAGGGGGCCGGAGAGATCATGCGTGGAAGTCCGGACGCGATCCGTGGTGCGCGCATAGGAGGCGGCGATCCGCTCGACGACCTTCACGGAGCGATCCCCGCTGCGTGCTGGAGTGGGTGCGGAAGCGGCTCAGCGATCTGGCGCGCCGCGGGGCGGGGCATGTAGCGGCAAGGCACGCAGCGGAGGCAGAACGGCGGAGGGGAGTCTGACTCCGTACTGCTTAGACTGGGCACAGAACGCACCCAGACTCCACCGACCTCCATGCCGCAACGCGAAATCACGCTCGACACCGCTGCCTTCCTCGACTCGCCCCAAGCTCTCGCGCTCACGAGCGTGAAGCGCGAAGCCATCCACGCGATCACGGACCGCTTCCTCGCGTGCTGCTACGACGAGATCGGGAAGGCGCCGCGTCACCTCGACGGCGACGATTTGCACGGGATCGTCGGCCACATGCTGCCGGGACACTTCGGGCGCAAGGACCCGCTCAGCGTCCACGTCGGGCCCGTCATGCACGCCTACCTCGAGTTCTTGGCCGAACGCGCCGTCGTCTCGCAGATGTTCGAGCTGCGCCGCGCGCTCGACCAAACGCTGCCCGAGTTCGAACACGCCGTCGCGACCGGCGAGCACGCCCACCACGCTCCCGCCGCGCCAACGAAGCCCTTCGTGCACCAAGCCTCGAAGACGGGCCGCAACGATCCGTGTCCGTGCGGCAGCTCGAAGAAGTTCAAGCAGTGCTGCATGAAGTGATGACGGTGTCAGTTGACGACGGTGTCAGATGAATCCATCCACGCGCTCGTCCTCGGCGTTTGGCCCGTAGGCCAGCGCGTGGATGGATTCATCTGACACCGTCGTCAACCCACGTCGAGGAACGAGCATCCGTCGAAGGCGTGCACGTCGCGGCGGATGAGCTCGATCGGCGCGCGGAACAGTGGGCCGTCGATCACGACCGTGTGGTACTCGCCGTTCTCGCCGCAAGCGTCGGAGCCGGCGCGCTCGAGGTCCGCGACGCAGTCGGCATCGAGCGTGCGGCCCAGGAAATCGCGCGGGAGGATCGAGTCGCGTACGACCACGATCACGGCGCGCCAACCGCGCGCGAAAACCTCGTCGAGCAGCGCTAGACGCGGCGATTGCCACAAGGGGTGATGCGCGCTCGCGCCGACGCGTGCGGCGACCCGGACGCACCATGCGCGGTGATCTTCGAGGTCGATGTCGCCGAAGACGAGGTCGGAGACTCCGTGCGGCGGGAGCTGGAGTTCGCGCGCGCCCTCGACGAAGGCTTCCTCGTATCCCGACCAGGACGCGCTGCGCGTGACGAGCGGGACTCCGAGTGCTTCGGCCTGTGCCGCGAGCACGGATCGCGGCAATCCGTGACTGCGCGAGCGCTCACCGCCCTCGGTGAACATCGTGAAGAGCGCCGCGAGTCGGCCGCCTTGGCGTACGGCGCGATCGAGGGCCAGCGCCGAATCCTTGCCACCGCTCCACGACGACGCGAACGCGCGGTCGGCGAGGTTCAAGGAGTCCGAGACCAGACGTACTCCTCGGTCTTCCCCGGACCGCTGACGCGGGCCGTGAGCTGACCGTCCGCGCGCAGCTCGTATTCGATCGACGTCGGCCAGTCGTGAGCCGGATTCTCGAAGCGCGCGCGTCGCGCTCCGCCGTCCGTGAGTCGGAAGTCCGTCGTGCCGCGACCGAGTGGACTGGCGACGTAGACGAGACCGCCGTCGCGTTCCTCGATGCGCAGATACTCGAAGAACCGCGCGCGACCGCCGATCACGGTGCGGCCGGTTCCGAGGAGGATGCCGCCGAGCGGTGTGCTCCAACGCTCCTCCTGGATCGTGTCCCCTTCGTGCGCAGTCCACGTGCCCGACATCCAGGCGAGATCCGCGGCAGATTTCGGCGGGCCGACGACCTCGATGGCCGTTTCCGTCGACTGCGGAGCACCGGAAGTCCCCGCGTCCGTGCGACATCCCGCGAGGAGCGCGGACGCGATCGCGACGACACCAAGTGACGAGCGCGACGGTCTGCTCATCGCGCTCACGACGCCGCGCCCGTAGAGCCCTTCTTCACCTGATAGCGCAGGCTGACGTTCTCGCGGCCCATTTCCTCGAGCCTCTCGTCGGCCTTCTTCAATCCGAGGTTGTGCGCTTTAGAGACGATGCTCTTCACCGATCGATTCAAGCGCTGCGCGATGTCGAGGTTCGGCGTGAGCGGATAGATCTCGCCGAGCAAGGTGATCTCCTCGTCGCTCCAACGCGGCATGCGCGTGGCCGAGGAACCCGTGAGTTTGCGAACGAAAGCCTTGTCCTTGGCCAGGCAGTAACGCGCGCCGAGTCGCTTCACCGCATCCAGCGAGCGACCGAAGATAGCCGCGAGGTCTTCGTCCGTCCGCGTGCCATAGAGCCGCTTGAACTCGACGATTTCCTCCTGCGTCCAGCGTCCGGATTGCTGAACGCGCCGCAGTTCCTCGACCTCGCGCTCGACCTCTTCTACGGTGCGACCGAGGACGCGCGCGATCGTTTCGTAGTTCACGCCGCCGAGGAACTTGCGCAGGTCGTCGACCTCGCGCGCGCTCCACGGTCCGGTGCGCGTGGCGAGCTGGAAGATCTGCTCGGCCATCTTCCGCACGCTCGCGACCGGGCGGTTCAGGAGCTTCGCGATGCTCTCGTCGTCGCGGAATCCGTACAGCTCTTTGAGCCGCGCGATCTCGGGTGCGGTCCAACGACCGCGCCGCGGACCGCCCGAATGATCCGTTCCCCAGGTGACGCGTCTCACGGGATCTCCAACTTGGTCTGGAGACGATCAATGTGGGAACACGCAGCTCGTGAAGAATTCACGGGCGACGCGACGCGCAGCGGCGCAGAGAGTGTCTGAGAGCGTGTAGGCTCGATTTCTTCACACGCTCTCAGTACTCGTGAAGAATTCACGGGCTCGCAGCCGCGCAGCGGCGCAGCAAGTTTCTGAGAGGCCGTAGGCTCGAGCTCTCCACACACTCTACGTGCACGCATCTCGAGGGAAGATCTCATCGCGCGTCCATCTTCCGGGAATCCGCGGCGAGGTCGGAGCCCTCGGAGACTTGCCGTGCGTGGAGGCGTTCGCGGCAGCGCGTGAGCACGGCTCGGACGCCCTCCGAGGTCGACTGCTGGAGCGCGAGGTCGGCCAGCTCGCGCGCTTCGACGAGCGAAGTCTCCCGGACGGCGTATTTCACTTCGGGCAGGAGCATGGGCACGACGCTGACCGCGTCGTAGCCGAGACCGAGGAGGAGCAGCGCCGTGGCGTAGTCTCCGGCCATCTCGCCGCACACGGCCGCGTGTTTCCCCGCGAGCTGCGTCGCGCGCGCGACCTGCGCCAACGCTGCGAGAACCGCCGGGTGATGGACCTCGTAGAGCTTCGCGACGAGCGGATTGTCGCGATCGACGGCCAAGAGGTACTGCACGAGGTCGTTCGTGCCGACGCTCACGAAGTCGACTTCGGCGAGCAGCGCAGGCAGCACGAACAGGGTCGAGGGGACCTCGATCATGATCCCGACGGACACTTCCGTGGGCACGTCGTAGCCGCCGTCGACGAGCGAACGGCGCACTTCGTCGAAGATCCGGTGCACTTCGCGCACTTCTTCGAGCGACGTGACCATCGGCAGGAGGATGCGCAGGTCGCCGTGAGCGCTGGCGCGCAGCGCGGCACGCAGTTGCACGCGCAAAAGATCCTGCCACTCGATGGAAATGCGCAATCCGCGCCATCCGAGCGCTGGATTCGCTTCGCGGGGCGTCTTGAAGTACGGCAGTTGCTTGTCGTTGCCGATGTCGAGCGTGCGCAGCGTCACCGGTCGTCCGGCCATTTTTTCCAGCACACGCCGATAGAGCCGGTACTGCTCTTCCTCGGACGGGAACTGCTGACGTTCCATGTAGAGGAACTCGGTGCGCAACAAGCCGACACCGTCGGCGTGCGTCGGCGGGAACGTGTCGAGGTCGCGCAAGCTCTCGACGTTGACCATCACCGAGAAGCGATGACCGTCCGTCGTGACCGGCTCGAGGCTGGCGTGCAGGCCGAGCTTCTTCTCGCGCGCCTTGCGTCGCTCGAGTCGGACGAGGAATTGATCGACGTCGTCCTGATCCGGCCGCAGTTGCACGGTGCCCGCATCGCCGTCGACGAGGACGCGCATGCCCTGCTCCAAGCGCGAGAGCAGGTTCGAGACGCCGACCACGCACGGGATGCCGAACGATCGCGCGAGGACGGCGCCGTGCGAGAAACGGCCGCCGGACTCGGTGACGATCGCGAGAACGCGTTCGCGCGCGACGAACGTGACGACTTGCGGCGTGAGTTCGGCCGCCGCGAGGATCACTTGCTCGTCGCCTTGCACGATCGACTCGCGATCGTGCTGCATGAGCACGTCGAGCACAGCTCGCCACGGATCGCTGAAGTCCGCCGACCAACCGCGCGCGCCTTCCGCCGCCGTCGCGCCGAGACGCTTCGTGACGCGATCGATGAGCGCCTGCACCGCCGCTTCGGCGTTGATGCGCTGCTCGCGGATCGTCGACTCGACGTCCTTCTGCGTGACCGGATCCGTGAGGATCGTGCGATGCAGCGCGAAGATGCCCGCGTCGCGCTCGCCGATCTGTGCGGCGACGGCACGTTGACGTCGTCGCAACTCCTCGGCGGTCTGGTCGACGGCCTCGCGCAAACGATCGATCTCGCGCGCGATGTCCTCTTCGGAAACGCACCAGGTCGGCACGACGTGCGGACGCGCGAGGACGACGTGGGCAGGCCCCAGCGCGAGGCCCGGCGCCACTGAAACCCCCTTCACGATCCTGTGGTGCGCCATCGTCCTGAAGTCCGCGGAATCGGAAGGGTCGAAGCAAGACCTGGCGAGCGGCGCAGACCTCGGCGGCGGGGGGCGCGCTCGCTCGCCCGGGGGTTTTCTCACCACCCGGATTAGGAAGTCTCAATCTACAGCGGGACACCGTTCTGAGGAAGCCTTCAGATCGTCGGAGTTACGGATCCCGCCACGGTGGACCACTTTCGGGGGACCGCACACGATCCGGGATGGTCTCAAGACCCTGGTCCCAGCAGCCCGAAGGTCGAGGGAATGCCCGACAGGCAGCTCCGCGATGGTCTTGGCAACACGCCGGATCCGCGGACGACCATCAGGGCACAACTGGGTCCCGACACCCCATGGCGACGTACGACGGATCCTCGGACGAAGGCGCGCTGGATGAGCGCAAGGCCGCCTTGGGCGGAGGACGCTGGATCGGCTACGCGAGCGCGCTGATGCTCCTCGGCGGGATCGCAGCCTTGTTGCTGCCGCGTTTCGTGCCGGCTACGGCGAGCCTGTTCGCGTCGCTGGCACGACACGGCGTCGATGGCGCGCTCGTGTGCGGATTCGGACTCGTCCTCGCCGCGGTGGCAGCGGTCGCCGCGGGCACGCGTGGATCGCGAGGTCGAGGACCGCTCGATGCGCCGATCTCGATGCCCGAGCGCGAAGTCGCGCCAAGTCTCGCGGACGATCCGTGGGCTCGGGAGATGTCCTCCGAGCTCGCGCGACTCCGCGGCGGCGTCCACGACCTGCGCGTCGATTTCGTGTACGTGAAGGACGCACTGGGCCGACTGCAACAGTCGGTCGCGCAGTCCGAATCCGGTTCGGGCCGCGACACGGAGGCGGCCATTTTCCGTCTCGCCGCGAGCCTCGATCAGCTCGGCGGCCGCATCGAGCACGAGATCTTCTCGCAGCGGGCGTGGTTCGCTGACGCGCTCGAACGCGATGCACGGCGGCCCATGGCCGAGACGGCACCGCTGCCGCGCTTCGCCGATCCGTACTTCCAAGCCTTCGAAGGCGTCGGTCACGAGATCCACGTCGACGACGGGTTCGTGTCGGCCGAGGACGACATCCACGTCGAGGTCTCCCTCGACGACGACACGACGTGGAGCGCAGGGCTCGGTGTGCTCGACGAAATCGACGAGCCGCGCGCGCCGCTCGCGAACAGCAAGACTTCGCCGAGTGGACGCCCGATGTCGAGCGGTGGACTGCTCGACGAACTCGAGTCCGGCGCCGCGGACATCGAGGGCAAGATGGCGCAATTGCGCTATCTGTTGTCGGACCCGGGCGTGCAGCACGCGCTCGAGGCGCGGACACGCTGAGGATCCGTCGCAGTCTCGGATCCCGTGGAGCACTCACGGTTTCTCGCCTCGCAGCGCGACGCAGCCGGCCTTCGAGACGGCTTGGTCGCGACACCTTCACGCGCTCTCGAAGCCGGCGCGGGATTCACCGGCTCGAGGTTGCCGCGCGGCGGCGGAACTCGTCGCTTCACCGGCTCGGGGTCGCCCCGCAGGCGCAACTCGTCCCACACCAGAGACGTTGGCTCGATTTCTTTGGCTTCGGGAAGTCGTGTGGGCCGTCAGCAGCGGCGCGGGGTACTCGTCACCGAAGTTCGGCCGCGCGGAAAGCGTCCGCCCTCGGTCGATCTCACCTCGCTGGCAGCGTCGGCGATCTCCGAAGTCCGTCCGGCGTAGTGGGCTGCACTGCGAACCGACGCTCGAGTCGAAAACCGGGCTGGACGGAGGAGGGACCGGCATCGGGCCGCCTACGCCCGCGAGCGTTCGAAGCGGCGGCGAAGTCTGGGGGAGTCGCTCGAAGCCAACGTGGGCGGCTCCCGGGGAGGCTCGAAGCTCAAGTGGGCGGCTCAAGGTCTCCGTGAGCCGGGATCCGGGTGTTCCGCACACGCTTCCGGCCCGCGTTCGGCCGCGAGGCTACACGTGGGGAGGATGTGCGCGGAATCATCGGCGCGCCCGAACTGTGCGTGCGCACCGGACCTAGCGACCTCGGTTGCGGCGAACTCGGTCCCTCGCTCGAGACGAACGGGTGTCGACAGGTTTCCGTCGGTCTGACGGTGCGACTGTGCGACGGCCGAGGTTGATGGCCGAGGTTGACGGCCGAAGCCGACGGCCGAGGGCTGAGGGCCGAGTGCGGCGCGCGGCGTGCGGCGTGCCGACGGCCGAGGGCTGAGTGGAGATGGCTGAGGGCGGAGTGCCGAGTGCCGAGTGCGGCGCGCGGCGTGCCGACGGCCGACGGCCGACGGCCGAGGGCCGAGTGCGGCGTGCCGCGTGCGGCGTGCCGACGGCCGAGGGCTGAGTGGAGATGGCTGAGGGCGGAGTGCGGAGTGCCGAGTGCGGCGCGCGGCGTGCCGACGGCCGAGGGCCGAGTGGAGA